>Ga0334722_10004917_pt1 | contig 13716 bp, 12 predicted proteins | sample C3_bottom_MG_FD_207210 | JGI IMG/M metagenome (GOLD analysis project Ga0334722, IMG submission 207210) | Sediment microbial communities from Yellowstone Lake, YNP, Wyoming, USA - C3_bottom | ecosystem: Environmental > Aquatic > Freshwater > Lake > Sediment | place: USA: Wyoming | collected...
TCAGCCGCTGGATTCGGAACGAGGAGGCCACACTCTTCGCCGGTTGTCGGCTACTCAATGACTTTATCACCGACGGCATTGCAGGCGGCGTTGCTTGACCTCTTACCTCACGGTCTGACTGCTGGGCTGTGTTACCTATCCGGGGCGCGGACTGGTCAGGGACGCGGGGCGACTCTCCATATCTGGGTGATAGGTGTGGCGTCGGTGCTTGTGCCGGAACGGGAAAGGCCGTAGAGGTCTTCAATCGTGCGCAAGACATTGTAGTGGGTGATCCGCTGGTCGTAGCGGCCGGCCTGCACCATGGGCCCGACGAAGAGCGTCACGATCCGATTGTCCTCTTTCTTATTGTCCTCATCCCAGGTCACGATCAACAGGCTGTTGTGCTGCTCTGCCCACTGGACGTAGGCATCCAGGTGTTTCTGGAACCAGCGGTCGCCGGTTTGAATCGCCTCGGGATTTTTCCAGTTGTGCATGTCGTTGACCTGGTTCGGCACAATTACGCTCACAGTAGGGAGCTTACTGTACTCGGTGGGAAAACTCGTCATGGGTACATTGGTCGTCGCTGGGAGCCCATTGGCCACGCTGTCCTGCCAATTCACCCAGGGATTATGCTTGCGTGCGTACAGCCCCACGCTGCAGATGAGAGAGCCGACCGAGGGGAGGTCTTCGGAATATCCGGTGAAGGTCAGCCCCGCCTCCAGCAAAGACTGTCCAAGATTGGGTGCCGTGAAGGTGTGAGGGCACGAGTTATCGGTGATGCTTTGCGTCGATCCAGAAAACAACGCGAGATAGTTCGGTTGGCTGGGGTAGGTGACGCCAAAGGACTGCGTGAAGATTGCGCCATGAGCTGCCAGGCTATTGATGTACGGCGCATCGGGCGAATCAATAATCTGGCTATAGCGTCGACGTCGCAGAGAGGGCGCATACGCCCCCAGCCAGCGCCATGGCAATCGTTCCAAGAATGAGTTTCCATTGCATATGAATGTGTACCGTTATTTGGTTTGTCTGGTTGATCTGGTTTGTTTGGTTTGTCTGGTTGATTTGGTTCATCTGGTTAGTTTCATTCAACCAAAAAACCAGATCAACCAAACAGACCAGACAAACCAGCTCCTATGCCTCTGTCGGCGGCTCAGGGCAATCGATGACATAGCGAGGTCGCGCGGGCGGATCGGTGGCGATCTGTTGGGTGTGGCAGGGAGGGATATCTTCCTTCAGCCGCTTCAGGAGTCTGAGGACCTTCATGCTGGGCGGCGCCTCGCATACCCATAGATGGGCGCCGGACTCCAGTTCTTCGATGTGCCGTTGCACGCGAAACCCCGGATGCTCCATGAAATACGCAGATAAGAACCCTCCGATGGCCTGGACCACCCAGGGGTGCGCGGTGGCATAGCGGTAGCTGATCCGAAGTTCGACTACCTGTATGGGCTCTTGCTCATCCATCGTTGCACGAGAGTATAGCCTGTTTGGCCCGTGTTATTCACGAAGGTTCGTCGCGAAAGCCTGCCTACAGGCTAGAGGAAAGAGCTATGTTTCCGACCGGAAGTCTTCACCCCTAGCCTCTAGCCCCGTGCCTCTCGCCTGAACATCGGCGATTGCAGCAGAAGCACTCATAATAATGTAGGCTAAGGCGAGAAAGGTTTTAGGAAGCGCAAACAGTGGTAGACAGATGAACATCGCTATTATCGGCGGAGGACCGGCCGGGCTCATGGCCGCGGAGGCGGCGAGTGCCGCCGGCGCACCGATCGATCTCTATGACGCCATGGCGTCGGTCGGTCGCAAGTTTCTCCTGGCTGGGAAAGGTGGCCTGAATCTCACGCACTCGGAACCGTCTGAGAAATTTCTATCGCGCTATGGGGCACGGCGCCCGCAGATCACGCCGCTGCTTGCGTCGTTCGGGCCCGATGCGCTCCGAGCCTGGGCACGTGGGCTCGACATCCAAACATTTGTGGGCACTTCCGGGCGCGTCTTCCCCACCGATTTCAAAGCCGCGCCGTTGCTGCGCGCGTGGCTCCGTCGGTTGCGCAAGACCGGCGTCCAATTCCATGTTCGACATCGATGGATTGGCTGGGACGAGCAGGGGGCGCTGCGTTTTACCACACCGGAGGGAAACCGTTCTGTCCAGGCCGATGCAGTGGTGCTGGCGCTCGGTGGTGGCAGTTGGCCGAAGCTCGGCTCCGATGCTTCGTGGGTGCCGCTGCTGGCAGGACGCGGACTTCACATTGCGCCGTTGCTCCCGACAAACTGCGGGTTCGACGTGGGTTGGAGCGAGCATTTCCGGACGAAGTTTGCCGGGCATCCGGTCAAGTCGGTGGCCATTGTGATGCGGAATAATGCCGGCACCGAGTCCTGGCATCCTGGCGAGTTCGTCATCACGGAGACCGGCGTGGAAGGAGGCGTGATCTACGCAGTGTCCGCCTCTCTTCGCGACGAGATCCAGGCGAAGGGGGTAGCGACCTTGCGCCTCGACCTGTCGCCTGACCGGGATTTGCCGCGCCTGACGCACGATCTGGCGAGGCCCCGCGGCAAACGTACGATAGCGACGCATCTTCAGCGGCAGGCTCATATCGAGGGCGTAAAGGCGGGGCTGCTTCGAGAAGTGGTCTCGAAAGAGGACTTCGCGGACCCGGTTCGCCTGGCCGTGGATATTAAAGCGTTGCCGTTGCGACTTGTCGCACCGCGCCCGCTGGCGGAAGCGATCAGCACGGCTGGTGGAGTTCCATTCGAAGCGCTCGACGAACGCTTGATGATCCGCAGTCTCCCAGGTGTATTCTGCGCCGGAGAAATGTTGGATTGGGAAGCGCCAACCGGCGGCTATTTGCTCACGGCTTGCTTCGCCACTGGTCAAGCGGCGGGCGCCGGAGTGGTGGACTGGCTCAACGAGAGCGGGACGCGCGGGGCAGGCTGAAGACTAGGCTGAAGTCCGAAGGGGGTAAGGCTGAAGTATTCTGAACTTCGAACTCCGACCTTCAGCCTTCGGACCTCTGCCTTCGGATCGCGCCTGTCGCGCAGATCTTGCCTGTCCTGCGCTTCACGCTTCACGAACGACGCGGCTCGACTGAGCTCGCCGAAGTCTTCACACGCAAGGAGAAATCTAGTGGGGAGAAACGGTCAGCCCGTTGACGGCTCCGATGGATCGGTACTTCTGGTCACGTTGGGCGAGCAATTGGTCGGTCGGAAGGTCGGTGAGCTGGGAGAGTTGGTTGGTGAGGGATTTGGCGACTCGCTCGGTAATGGCATTGAGATCCCGATGGGCGCCGCCGAGCGGTTCCGGAATCACTTCATCGACGATATGGAGATCGACGAGGTCTTTCGCCGTCATCTTCAGCGCGGAGGCGGCTTCGGGAACTTTGGTTGGATCATCCCACAGGATCGCGGCACAGCCTTCCGGAGAAATCACCGAATAGACACCATGCTCCAGCATGAGGACGCGATCTGAGACGCCTAATGCGAGTGCCCCGCCGCTGCCGCCTTCACCGATGACGATGGAAATAATCGGGACTGCGAGCCGGGACATCACAAACAGATTACGGGCGATGGCTTCAGCTTGGCCGCGCTCTTCCGCGCCGATGCCGGGGTAGGCGCCCGGCGTGTCGATAAAGGTCACGATCGGGCGACCAAACTTCTCGGCCATCTTCATGAGACGCAGGGCCTTTCGGTAACCTTCTGGGTTCGGCATTCCAAAGTTCCGTTGCATCCGCTCTTTGAGGGTCTTCCCTTTTTGATGGCCAATGACCATGATCGACCGGTCGTTGAATCTCGCGAAGCCTCCGACGATGGCACGATCGTCGCCAAACAAGCGGTCCCCATGGAACTCAAGAAAGTCCCTGAAGAGATAACCGATGTAATCGAGGGTACTGGGTCGTTGGGGATGCCGGGCGAGTTGCGTTCGCTGCCAGGGAGTCAGTTTGCTGTACAGCACATGTTCGACCTGGGCCAGCTTCATCCGCAGCTTGCGAATCTCGTCCTGGGGTGCCGATTTCCCGGCAGGAGCAGCCGCGAGTTTTTCGATCTTTTCTTCGATCTCGCGGATCGGCTTTTCAAACTCGAGGTAATCGCGCATAGGGCGTCTACCAAGTTACGAAAAAAATATGTAGGCACGCCAGAACGTCGAGGGTCTGTCAGGGTGATTTGGTTTATCTGGTTAGTTTCGTTTAACCAAAAAACCAAACAAACGAGACAACCCACATAACGATCTTACCTTAGTGGTCAGGATAGCAGAAAAATGGCCCCTTTGCCTAGCACTTCTTCAACATCTGCCACCAAGCGTTCGCTGGGGGTAACGGTCAGGTGAGGGAGGGGGGCCGTCTCGGCTTCCAGCCCTGAATCCATTCGCAAAGTGAGCGAGACGGTCGTGCCTCCCGGGTAACGCAGAAAGACCTCGCGGAGGCGTGGTAACTGTTCTGTCACGTCAGGGTGATCCGTCAAGCGAATGTGGACCCGCTTGATCGTCTGCGCTTGCACCTCGGCGAGCGGCTCAATCTTGCTCCCTCGAATCTTTGTGCCTTTATCTCCCCGGTCCACCGTGCCCGTGATGCGCACGAGGCGTTCCGGCACAATCAAGTCGGCGGCATTTTTGTAGAGATCCGGAAAGACGATGATCTCGACCATGCCCTGGAGGTCTTCCAGGGTGAGATAGGCCATCCGGTCGCCCTTCTTGGTCAGCATGCTCTTGACGGTCGTGATGATTCCGCAGAGCTTCACCTCCCGACCGTCCGACAAGTCGGGCAGGCTGATGGTCGAGGCCGTGGCGAGCGCCTGGATGGTGCCCTCATAGCGCGCCAGTGGATGGGAAGAAATATAGAAGCCGGTCAGCTCCCGCTCCTGTTTCAACCGCTCACTTTGGTCCCATTCCGGAATGTTCGGCAGCGGCGGCATGGCCGGATGTTCCGCAGAGTCTTGTCCGTTCAGCTCGTCGCCAAAAATATTGGTCTGCCCCAGATCCCGTTCGCGCTGCGCGGCCGCACCGTCCTCGACGGCTTGATCCAGAACCGCAGCCAGTTGAGACCGTTTTGCGCCGGTTGAGTCGAACGCGCCGGTCTTGATCAGCCCTTCGAGCATGCGCTTGTTCACTTTGCGGAGATCGACGCGGCGACAGAAATCAAAGAAAGACTTGAAGGGGCCGGTTTGATTCCGAATCTCGATGATCGATTCGACGGCGCCTTCGCCGACATTCTTGATGGCCGCCAGGCCGAACCGGATTGCGTGATCCACCACGGTAAAGTTCTTATGGCTTTCGTTGACGTCGGGGGGCAGGACCTTGATGTTGAGGTCGCGGCATTCCGTGAAGTAGCCGACGATTTTGTCGGCGTTGCCCATGTCGGTGGTCATCAGGGCGACCATGAACTCAGTCGGGTAGTGCGCTTTCAAATAGCCGGTCTGGTAGCAGACGACGGCATAGGCCGCGGCGTGCGACTTGTTGAACCCGTAGCCTGCAAACTTCTGGATCAGTTCGTAGAGCTTTTCCACTTTCCTATCGGGAATTTTGTTCGTCTTAGCGCCGGCCAGAAACTGCTCGCGCAGCTTCTCCATCTCCTCCGGCTTCTTTTTGCCCATCGCGCGCCGGAGAATGTCGGCCTGGCCGAGCGAGAAGCCCGCCACCTTGTTGGCAATCGCCATCACCTGTTCCTGATAGACGATGACCCCGTAGGTGTCTTTCAGGATCGGTTCGAGTTCAGGCACTTCGTACGCGATCGGAATCTTGCCCTGCTTTCGTTTGATGAAGTCAGGAATCAGATCCATCGGGCCAGGGCGATAGAGCGCGATGATGGCAATGATGTCCTCGAAGCGGTCCGGTTTTAGGCCGGTCAGGAGATCGCGCATCCCGGAGCTTTCCAACTGGAAGAGGCCGATCGTCTTTCCTGAGGAGAGGAGGGCAAAGGTCTTGGGGTCGTCGAACGGCACCTGCTCCATGACCAACGGGGGATTGCCGGGATGCCTCTTATTGATCAGATCCTCGGCGCGTTTGATCATCGTGAGGGTTTTGAGGCCCAGGAAATCGAATTTGACGAGCCCGATCTTTTCAACGTCGCCCATCGAATATTGAGTGACGATTTCGTCGTTGGGTCCTTTATAGAGCGGCACGTGGTCCGTAAGCGGCCCCTCCGAAATGACCACGCCGGCGGCGTGAGTCGAGGCGTGCCGGGCCAGTCCTTCGAGAGAGCGGGCGATGCCCATCAGCTCTTTTACCCGCGTATCGGTTTCGACGAGATCGCGCAGTTTCGGTTCTTGATCGAGTGCCTGCTGGAGCGTGATGTTGAGCTGATTCGGTACGAGCTTGGCCACGCGATCGACTTCGGAATAGGGAATTTCCAGCACACGGCCCACATCCCGAATTGCGGCTCTCGCCCCGAGCGTCCCGAACGTAATGATTTGGGCAACGTGGTCCTTGCCGTATTTGTCGACCACATAGTTGATGACCTCGCCCCGGCGTTCCATGCAGAAGTCCATGTCGATATCGGGGAGGGACACGCGCTCGGGATTCAGGAACCGTTCGAACAAGAGCGTGTAGACGAGGGGGTCGAGGTCCGTGATGCGCAACGCATAGGCGACGAGACTCCCGGCAGCGGAACCTCGCCCCGGTCCGACCGGAATGCCGCGTGAACGGGCAAACTTGATGATGTCCCACACAATGAGGAAATAGCCGGCGAACCCCATCGAACAGATGATCGTCAGCTCTTCACGCAGGCGCAGCTCATAGGTGGCCGGCAGGATCTGGCTGGGCCTTTCTAGTAGCCTGGCCGCCAATCCCTCCAGCGCAAGCCGCTCCAGATAGGTTTCCCGCGTGAAGTTTTCCGGCACGTTGTATTGTGGGAGATGCGTCTTGTCCAGCGCCAGTTGGAGGTCGCAGTTGTCCGCGATCCGGCATGTATTAGTCACGGCATTGGGGAATTCAACAAAGGCGGCCGAGACTTCTTCAGTCGATTTCACATACAGCTGATCCGTATCGAACTTCATGCGATTCGGGTCGCTGATCGTCTTGCCGGTTTGCAGGCAGAGCATCAGCTCGTGAGGGCGAAAATCTTCTTTCTTGAGGTAGTGGCAATCGTTGGTGCCGGCCAGAGGGATATCCATTTTCTTGGCGATTTCGAGCAGGCCGCTATTCGCAACTCGCTGGTGGTCCAACCCGTTCGCCTGCACCTCAAGGTAGAAGTGTTCCTTCCCGAAGATTTCCTGAAACTCCCCAGCCACAGCCATGGCGCCGGCCATGTCCTTCTGGCCGATGAGGTACGGGATCTCGCCGCTCAAGCAGCCTGAGAGGGCAATCAGTCCCTCATGGTGATATTTTAGAATGTCTTTATCCATCCGTGGCTTATAGTAGAATCCTTCAAGATATGCTTTACTGACTAGCTTGATCAGATTCTGATAACCGGTCAGATTTCGCGCCAGGAGGATCAGGTGATAATAGTCGTTGTGGGCGAGGCCGCTGTCTTTGGCAGCGAAGCGACTGCCGGGGGCCATGTAGGCTTCGCAGCCGATGATGGGTTTGATACCTGCATCCTTGGCTTTGCGGTAGAACTCGATGGCCCCGAACATGTTGCCATGGTCAGTCATCGCCACAGCCGGCTGATTAAACGATTTAATCTGCTGGATGAGCGGCTGGATTTGATTCGCGCCGTCCAAGAGACTGAACTGGGTATGGAGGTGGAGATGAACGAATGATGATGCCATGCGGGATTCTAGGAGGGCAGGGAAGGCGAAGTCAAACGCACGAAGGAAGCAATAGAGTCAACAAGAACACAACATACCTGTACCGCTTCATGGCTAGCGTGATTCGGTCGTTCGTGCTATAGAGCCACATCGGTTCGCGTCGAACAACGTTGAAAGAATCGCACGATGCCGACTTCCATTGAGTTGATCTTCCTCGTTTTCTCCACCCTCGTCATTCTGAGCATTTTGACGATCAAGCTTTCGAATCGGTTTGGCATCCCCGCACTGGTCTTGTTCCTCGCCATCGGCATGTTGGCAGGGTCCGAAGGTCTCGGCGGCATCACGTTCGACAATCCGTCTCTGGTGCGGTCGCTGGGTATCTGTGCGCTCGTCTTGATTCTGTTTGCGGGCGGCTTGGACACGGAGTGGGCGGAGGTGCGTCCCATCCTGTGGCAGGGGTTGTCTCTCTCGACGATCGGGGTTCTGCTCACTGCGCTGCTGGTCGGGGGGTTTGTCGCCTGGGTCCAGGGGTTCTCATTCGTAGAGGGCCTCTTGCTCGGCGCGATTGTGTCGACCACCGATGCCGCGGCCGTCTTCATGGTGCTACGGGCGCGGAACACCAAGATTCCCCGGCGATTGATCCAATTGCTCGAATTTGAATCGGGCAGCAACGATCCGATGGCCGTCGTGTTGACGATCGCGCTGATTCGACTGCTGACGGAACCCGCGACCTCCTTCGGAGAGCTGGCCTTATTCTTTGTAATGCAAATGGGCGTGGGGACGGTGCTTGGCATTGCGATGGGAGAGGTCATGAGACGATCGTTCAATGCAATCGACTTGGAATTGGAAGGCATTTATCCGGTGCTGTCGGTGGCACTGGCGCTGCTGACCTACGGCCTGACCGACTACCTGAACGGGAGTGGTTTTCTTGCCGTATACCTGGCGGGGCTCGTCATGGGGCGAAAGCCATTTACTCACCAGCAGAGTGTCTTGCGTTTTCACGATGGGCTGGCCTGGCTGATGCAGGTCACCATGTTTTTGGCGCTGGGACTACAAGTATTTCCCACACGGCTCGTGCCGATTGCCTGGGTGGGCCTCCTGATTTCCCTCTTCCTCATCTTCGTCGCCCGCCCTGTGAGCGTCCATACGGCGCTGGCTTTTTCGTCGATACCGTTTCGAGAACAGACGCTTGTGGCCTGGGCAGGGCTCCGTGGGGCCGTGCCGATCATCTTGGCCACGTTTCCCTTAGTGGCCGGGATCAAGCAGGCCGACACGATCTTCAACCTGGTGTTCTTTATTGCGCTCACGTCCGTCGTCATACAGGGGACGGCGATTCCATTGCTTACGCGAGTGTTGAAGATCGGAGGCCCACCACCGAATGAAATTCGATCTGGCCCTCAGCTGAATCCGCAGTCGCCCCACAAACCGATGCCGTAACGAGGTTAACCTAAGAATACCACGCAGTGATAGTTGCAACGATAACCTCAAAAAGACCCTTGCATGATGCACCAAAAGGTTCGGTCAAAACAGCATCGAGCGACACCGGAAGTCGTCTCCAGAGGACTAGGGAAACTGGCTCAAATGCTGATCTTTGTCGCCGCCATGTTGTTGCTACCTCTAGTGCTCGTGATCCTTTAGCTCTATGTGTCCGGCGTGTTCTCACGGCGACAGTGAAGACGAAGGCCGCAATTATCCCCGCAACAATTCGCGTAACCTCAAGTATTTGCACATACCCCACGCGATTCTAAAACTCATCCAGCGCTGACGATGCGCTGCACGGTGCAATTTTAAATGCGCAACTCTTGAGCTGCTCGTGAAGTTCAAGGGGACGTCGTTCGATCTCCCAGTCTTCCTCGCAACTATCCAAGGGCTCCCTCTGAACCATTCCCATATCGATCTGTGCTTGCTTGGTCGGCAGATCAGCTATTGTGGCGGCTCAAAATCATCGAGCTCCAGCTGGGCATCCAAGGTCGCGCTGATTTGTGGGGCATGAGCGTCGCCGATGCTGGCCAGCTCTGGAATCGTTGGCGGCATAGGCGGGATGAGGAAGGCAGAGAGCGACTGTTGGCGTATTACGAGGCAGACTGTGTGAACTTACAACCATTGGCGGATATGTTCTATTGCCGGATTGTCCAACAGCCTCGGAGTGAACTCGCGGGAAGTCGGTGACGTCAGAAGTAGCGGATTCGCCATGACGACGAAGGGCCGAATCGGCCTGTCCCGGCTCGGATCCTGAAGACGTGGGATGATGGATTGGTCGGGGTCAGATGACTTGAAAGGGATTACGGGTGTTAGCGGCAACCAATTCACCGCAGGCAGTACAGTGATAGTTGTCCGTCAAATAATCGTCGTTGCTGTGTTCCAATTCCAGGTGCAGATGCTTACAAGGTCGATCCTCTCCCTCTGCCCACTTCACACGTAACGCAGCAGCTTGCGCTTTCGTCATGATGTCCACCCCCTTGTATGATTACCATTCTAACTTACTGTCGGCTGGATTATCCAGATCTGGCGAGTGCTTCATGAGGGCAAATCAGCCAAGGGGCCAAGATGGGGTCGGGGCCAAGATGGGGTTCAAGCATGAGTATTGACTTATTTAGGAGTGGTGCGAGGTAATGGCTTGTCGTATGCGCGCTTCGGTGGTCGGATCGCTGTGGGAGGCATACGCCGCGACCAGCCGGCTGATCATCGAAGGATCCCGCTGCAGCCGTCGCCCCAGTTCGCGGGCCAGGAAGACCAATTTCTGCGCGGACGTTATAGACATGAGCGCAGGCTCTGTGATTCAATTTATATTTTGAGAGAGTGTTGACAAGCGTATGGACCGGATTGAGATAAACTATCGAGCCCTCTTGGCGGTTGCTGTGGTGCTCAATTCGCAGCGAGATATGCACGGCCTATGGGATGCGATTACAGCCGAGATCACCAAGGTCATTCCGTGGGCACGGGCGTCTGTCACCCAGTACGATCGTGAGGCCGACGGGTTCAGGTTTTATACCCTCGCAACGACGTTGGCGCAGGTGGTGCTACAACGTGATGCCATTGTTCCCCGTGTTGGAAGCGGTATGGGTTGGACCTACGATCATAAAACTGTACACATCCGTCCTGACCTGACGCGGGATCAAGTCTTCCTTGAAGACAAATGGTACGTTCAAGAAGGCCTCGGACGAATGATCAATCTGCCTCTTCTCGTGAGAGACAGATGTCTCGGCATTCTCAACATCGGCAGTATAGAGTCAGGTGCTCCCGATCCAGGAGATCTCGAGTTTCTAACGCAAGTGGCGATGCAGATCGCCTATGCGATCGATCATGTCCAAGCGTATGAACAGATCGATCGACTGCGCGACCAACTTGCCAAGGAAAACATCTACCTCGCCGAAGAACTGAGGCTCATGAAGAACGTAGGCTCATTGGTGGGGCAGAGCCTTGCCTTTCGGCATGTGATAGGCCTTGCACGCGACGTGGCGCCCACTCCGTCGACCGTGTTCATTACGGGCGAAACGGGAACTGGCAAGGAACTGATTGCTCAGGCGATCCATGATTGGAGCCTGCGGCACTCGAAACCTATGGTTCGGGTCAATTGCGCCGCCTTTCCGGCAGGGTTGGTCGAAAGTGAATTGTTTGGCCATGAACGAGGCGCGTTCACCGGGGCCGACCGCGCACGCGAAGGCCGATTTGAGTTGGCCCATGGTGGAACCCTCTTTATGGATGAAATTGGTGAAATGCCGTTGGAGACACAGGCCAAGTTGTTACGAGTCTTACAAGATGGCCTGATTGATCGTCTGGGTGGGAACCAGCCCGTTCGTGTTGATGTGCGCGTGATAGCCGCCACCAATCGCGACTTGCCTGTCGCCGTCAAAGCCGGCGCGTTTCGCGCCGACCTATTTTATCGTCTGAATGTCTTTCCTATCAGCTTGCCTCCACTAAGGAATCGCCCGGAGGATATTCCCACATTGGCTCGCCATTTCCTGAAACAATACTGCGTGAAACTCGGCCGTTCGTGCAAGGATATTGACCAGGAATCTCTAGAACGGTTGATTCGCTACACCTGGCCTGGCAATGTCCGTGAACTGGAAAACGTAATTGAGCGGGCGATGATTCTCTCTCATGAACCTGTGTTGCGGATCGACGAACATATCTTGGGGTCGCAGGTCTCCTCTGTCACGGCGTCGCCGCCAACTGGCCTCAAAGATCTCGAACAACGGCACATTCTGCAGACCCTCACACTGACAAATTGGCACATCGAAGGGCCCGATGGAGCGGCTATGCGCTTGGGGATACCTCCCAGCACGTTGCGCAGCCGGATGAAGCAGTTTGGGATGAAGCGACCGCCTGCTAGCTGAAGAAACAGCATATCCTTCCCGCCCACACACGCTCTCTCTGCATCCTCTCAGAAGAGGCCGCCCACGCTCAGTCGTGGGCTGAGCCCACGACTGGCCACGATCCACCGTGGAATATCAGCAGTCCTCTTCACTTGCTCCTATAGGTGAGCTTAAGAAGACCCACCATTCCAATGGGTTGCGGCCGAGCTGTTGAAAAGATTGAAACCGGCACAGCCTATGCGTGTAGCCTCTGCACGCACAATTCAACTCATCACTTCAGGTGAGGAAGAATTGTAAATGTTCCCGGAAAGGAGACACACCATGATGGCTGTTACGTTCCTCGATGCTTTGCTGTACGGGGGAATCTTGATCATCAGTTTGTTGGGAGTCTGGGCCTGGTCGCAGGGATGTGACTCTTAAATACAGTTCGGCAGCGCGCTGGAAAGGGTGGGTTACCACCTGAGCAACCATGAGGCGGCTGGATAAATAAAGATGGGCTTCTGATGGAGACAAGAGTTCCGATATGACTCCACAAGCGTACCGAGCACGCCTGGACCGACGTAGTCATCTGATAAGCTCGGACGCCGGTTTACGGGGAAGCCGCGTCGGAAATACTCTAGCAGGGTGCTGAAAAAGTCCATCAGCGTCGTTCTCGCTTCGCTCAGAGGCTCAAGGATAGAAGAAAATAATTACTGGAGGCCTTTATCCGTTCGCCAGGAATCATTCGAGGGGCGAACGGCCCACACGAAGTGCGGTATGTACCTCCTTCGCCTCTTTGCTCGCTGCGGCCTTGCTGGACGGCCATTTTGAGCATCCTGCGAGCTGTTTATACGTCAACGCCACATGTAAGATCACAGCGAGATTTGCACACAAACTGAGTTTTTCCGCAGCCTGCTAGAGAGCCTGCTAGCCATCAATATTGGCGCAGTTAAAGAATATTCGGAAGGCACCGTTGCGGGGAATAAGCGGCAGCAGGATGCGGCGCTTGCCCGCCTGCCGTCCAATGCCGACGACATCGCCGATTTCTTCAGCCATCTCAATCCCTACCTGCCGAAAGACACCGGTCGGGGCCTGATCGCGGCGCATGGAGCTCACCATGCTCTCCAAATCAACCACTACAAGGAAAAGGAGTATGCGCACCTAGGGGCAACCTGGCCGATGATGAGACAACATGTCTATGTCATTGCGGATACGTTGACAACGGCATTAGTGAAGCAGTTTCCGAGCCAGTTCACATGACTTGTGAGCGACGTTGTCGCATGTGTCGATTCCGAGGAAAGAACACATGGCAGCACGTGGCCCGCTTGAGGTCGCTGATAAGGAAGACCCGCGGTTCCAAATGAGCCGCGGGTCTTCCTGTCTTGTAGTCGAGAAGACCCCGCCCTCACCCACAGTATTCATGAAGCTTCTGCCGCGTTCGCTGAGCCGCTGCGCTTGCGCGTGAAGCGTGAACAACCGTAATGCTCAATGTTTAATGTTCAATTGATCATTGAGAATTGAGCCTTGAACATTCGTCGGAAATACGAGATACGCCCTACGACGGGCTCAGGGCGTCCCGAGACCTGTATGATGGATGTCGGGTGTGAAGACACGTCTTCTTTCGTGAGTATTATGATGGTGCATCGAATGACCATGGCGCCAAGGAGGACTTCACATGAGACACCCAACCGTTATTCCCCGGGACTACGACGTGTTTGCCGGATTGGATGTGGATAAGAGGAGTATCTCGGTGACCTTTTCTGATCACCAGGGA
>Ga0334722_10004918_pt1 | contig 13713 bp, 18 predicted proteins | sample C3_bottom_MG_FD_207210 | JGI IMG/M metagenome (GOLD analysis project Ga0334722, IMG submission 207210) | Sediment microbial communities from Yellowstone Lake, YNP, Wyoming, USA - C3_bottom | ecosystem: Environmental > Aquatic > Freshwater > Lake > Sediment | place: USA: Wyoming | collected...
CCAGCGGGCATCCCATCGTGGGCCCCGGCCAGGACATGGTCATGGGCTGTTACTACCTGACCGCGATGCCCCTGAAGGGCTGGCGCCGCATTGGCGTCATCGGCAAGGAAGGCCGCATTGGCGCGGCCACCGACAAGGAGAGGCCCAGGGCGGTTGTGTATACTCCTGCGGAGGTCCAGCAGTTGTATGACCACGGGCATGCCAAATTGCATGACGAGGTCCTGGTCAAATACGCCAACGAATCCAAGGCAAAGTGGACGAGCGTTGGACGGGTTCTGTTCACCATGATCTTCCCGGAGTCGATCCGGTTCGCCATCCCCACTTTCGGCGTTTCCAAGGGGACCAGCCTGACCAATGATGTCATCGAGATGGGGAAGCCGCTGGCCGGGCTTTCGAAGGGCATCCTGACCCAGCCCATCGAATACCTTTATGAGCACCTGGGACGCGCGGCGACCATCCAGTTCCTGGATGACATGAAGAAGATCGGTTTCGAGTTTGCGACCCGGGCCGGCGTCACCGTCGGATTGGAGGACCTGCCCGACATTGATGCCGCCACTATCGAGACCCTGCGGAAGGAATTCCCCAAGGAGGTTTCGCTTCAGAAGGTCGAAACCAAGGCGGAAATCATTTCCCGGTCGCGCGCCAAGGCGACGGATGTCCATATGCAGTTCCAGAAGAACCAGATAACCGAGCGCGAACGCTACAAGAGCGTCATCGACGCCTGGACCCAGGCCACCAACGATGTAACGGGCGCCCTGCACACGATCATGGAAACCTCGCAGAACGGCCTGAACCCCATCCACATGATGGCCATATCCGGAGCTCGCGGCCGCGAAGACCAGGTCCGCCAGCTCGCCGGAATGCGCGGATTGATGGCGCGCCCCTCCCAGCGCATCACCGGGGATGTAGGGGAAATCATCGAGTTCCCCATCGTCTCCAACTTCAAGGAAGGGCTCTCGGTATTCGAGTATTTCGTCTCCACGCACGGCGCCCGCAAGGGTCTCGCCGACACCGCATTGAAGACCGCCGACGCCGGATACCTGACCCGCCGCCTGGTCGATGTCTGCCAGGATGTGAAGATAATCGAGGAAGACTGCGGGACCATCAACGGCGTGCGCGTCAAGGCCATCAAGGACGGGGCCAAGATGATCGAGCCCCTGCAGGACCGCATCCGGGGCCGCGTGGCGGTCGACTCCATCGTTGACCCGACTACGGACGAAGTCTATGTCCGTGCCGGCCGGGTTATCCGCAACCGCACGGCAAGGAAGATCGAGGAGAGCGGGATCATCGAAAGCGTCAAGGTCCGCTCGGTCCTGACCTGCGAAACCAAGGGCGGGATATGCGCGAAATGTTACGGCCGCGACCTGGCGGTCGGCTCGGTCATCGATGTCGTCGAGGTCATCAGGATAACCAGGGACGCCTACAAGGCGGCGCTGGCGGAAGGCGTGGATTCAGCGGCGCTGGGTGCGGATGTGCAGGCGAGGCTGGAGGCCATGTTCGCCGAAAAGCAGGGCATGGTGTTCACCCCCGAGGTGTTCGCCGATATCCATGCCGAGGTGCAGAAGGAACTCAAGCCCGGTGTGCCCGTCGATGAGATCTTCAAGCGGCATAACATCGAGGAAATCATCGAGGTCAAGCTGGAAGTCAACGAGGGCCTGGTCCAGGTCGGGGAAGCCGTCGGCGTCATCGCCGGCCAGTCCATCGGCGAGCCGGGAACCCAGCTGACCCTGCGCACCTTCCATGTCGGAGGAACCGCCTCCTGGATCGTGGCTGAAGGCGCCCGCAAGGCCAAGAACGAGGGCGAAGTGAAGTACGGCGAGAACCTGAAGGTGCTCCGCAATGCGCGCTCCAAGAAAATGATCACCCTGAACCGCGGAAGCCTCCGGATCATGGGGCCCCAGGGTTACGAGCTGGAATCGCATGAGGTTCCCTATGGTTCGACCATCCAGGACGACGGGGCGAAGGTGAAGGCCGGGACGACGATCGCGACCTGGAATCCCTACACCGTCTCGATTTACGCCGAAAAGTCCGGCAAGGTGGCGTTCCGGGAAATCATCGACGGCAAAACGATGCTGGTCGAGGAAGTCCAGGATGCCGACCCGAAAAAGAAAGAGGTCCGGAAGGAGCGGCGCATCGTCGAGCCCAAGGATCCCGCTGACCGCTCCCTGCATCCCCAGGTCCTCATTGAGGACGCGGCCGGCAGCCAGGTGGCCGCCTACACCGTCCCGATCGGCGCGAGCCTGATCGCGGTCGAAGGGCAGGATGTCGAAGTGGGCGATGAGATGGCCCGCCTGCCCCAGGAAGAGGATCACAAGACCGGCGACATCACCGGCGGTCTGCCGCGGGTTGCCGAGCTTTTCGACGCGCGCCGGCCCAAGAGCTGCGCGGTCATATCGCAGATTGAAGGGACCGTGCGCATTGCCGAGCAGGTCAAGGGTGCGCGCAAGGTGGCCGTGGTTCCCCCCAAGGGCGACCCGCAGGACTACCTGATTCCCATGGGCCGCCATCTGGTCGTCCGCAATGGCGACAAGGTCAGGGCGGGCGACCCGCTTACGGACGGATCAATCGATCCGCACGACATCCTCGAGGCCGGCGGCCGTGAAGCCGTGCAGGAATTCCTCACGAACAAGATCCAGGAGGTTTACCGGCTCCAGGGCGTCAAGGTGAATGACAAGCACATCGAGGTGATCATCCGCCAGATGCTCAAGAAGGTGAACATCCAGGACCCCGGCGACACCACCTTCCTGGTCGGACAGCAGGTCGACAAGGCCAGGTTCATGGCTGAGAATTCCCGCATCCATGAGAAGGGCGGACGGCCGGCCAAGGGCAAGGACATCCTGCTCGGCATCACGCGGGCGGCGCTCTCCACGGAGAGCTGGATATCGGCTGCATCCTTCCAGGAGACCACGCGGGTACTGGCGGAAGCGGCTGTTAACGGGGCCGACGACAAGCTGGCCGGCCTGAAGGAGAACGTGATAATGGGTCATCTTATATCGGCGGGCACGGGCATATTCAACGAGGAGGAAATCTCCCTTGACCTGCCCGAGGGCCTGGACGCGATTCCGACCGCGGCCAGCATAACGGCCACGGTTGACGAGGCCGCGCTGGCCTTCGAAAACCTGCAGGCCCTGGGCAAGGAAACGCCCGAGCCGGCCGGTGATGCCGAACAGGAGATTGTCTGATGCCCACCACGCTCCAGCTCATCAGGCATGACCGCGAACAGAAGCGCGGAAGGTCGCGTTCACCGGCGCTTCAGTCCTCGCCCTTTAAGCGCGGGGTCTGCCTGGTGGTCAAGACGGTCACCCCCAAGAAGCCGAACTCGGCCCTGCGCAAAGTCGCGCGCGTCCGCATGAGCAACGGGATCGAGGTAACCGCCTACATTCCCGGGGTCGGCCACAACCTGCAGGAGCACTCCATCGTGCTTATCAGGGGCGGCCGCGTGAAGGACCTGCCGGGCGTCCGTTACCACATCGTCCGCGGGGTGCTTGACGCCGCCGGTGTGGCGGACCGCCGCCGGAGCCGTTCGAAGTACGGGGCCAAGCGGCCCAAGAAAGCCGCGGCCGGAGCGGGGGCGTAATGTCCCGGCACGGCGGAATCGTACGGCGGGAAACCGAGCCGGATACCCGGTACCAGAGCAAGCTGGTTACCGGGGTCATCAATACCCTGATGAAAAAAGGCGAACGGGCCACGGCTGAGCGCGTTCTGTACGGGGCGATGGACCTCCTGGAAAAGAAGGGCCTTTCCTCGGTCAATGTGCTGAAAACGGCCATTGAAAACGCCAAACCCCTGCTGGAGGTCAAGGCCCGCCGGGTCGGCGGCGCCAACTACCAGGTGCCCATCGAGGTCCGTCCGGAGCGCCGCATGGCGCTCGCCCTGCGCTGGCTCATCGGGTATTCCAAGGAAAGGACCGAACGGACCATGGTGGAGAAGCTGGCCGGGGAGCTGGCCGAGGCGGCCCAGGGTCAGGGCGGGGCGGTCAGGAAGAAGGAAGAAATCCACAAGATGGCCGAAGCCAACCGGGCTTTCGCGCACTACCGGTGGTAATCGATGGCTAGACGGTTCGATATCAAGAAGCTCCGCAACATCGGCATCGTTGCCCACATCGACGCGGGTAAGACGACGACGACGGAGCGCGTCCTTTTCTATGCCGGCCGGATCCACAAGCTGGGCAACATCGACGAAGGCAATACCCAGATGGACTGGATGGAGCAGGAGCGGGAGCGCGGAATCACCATAACCTCCGCGGCCACGACCCTGACCTGGATGGACCACACCATCAACATCATTGACACCCCCGGCCATGTCGACTTCACTGTCGAGGTGGAGCGGAGCCTGCGCGTGCTGGATGGCGCGGTCATCGTGCTTGACGCCTCCTGCGGGGTCGAGCCGCAGTCGGAAACGGTGTGGCGCCAGGCCGACAAATACAATGTCCCCCGCTTTCTTTACATCAACAAGATGGACAAAGTCGGCGCTAACTTCCAGGCGGCCCTGCACAGCGTGGTGGAGAAGCTGGGCGCCAAACCGGTCGCCCTCCAGCTGAACTGGGGGTTCGAAAACTCGTTCGTCGGTGTGGTCGACCTCATCACCATGAAGGGCCTGTTGTGGCAGGACGACACCAAAGGGAAGGCCTACGAGACCGTTGATATCCCGGCGGAACTGGTCGAGCCGGCCAAGAAGGCCCGCGAGGCGATGCTGGAAGCCATCGCGGAATTCGACGACGGAGTAATGCACAAGTACCTCGAGGGCCAGCCCATCACCGCGGAGGAGATATACATGTGCGTCCGCAAGGGAACCCTGTGCGCGAAAATCGTCCCCGCCCTGTGCGGGTCGTCGCACCGCAACCGCGGGGTCCAGCCGCTGATCGACGCGGTGGTGCGCTACCTCCCGTCCCCGCTGGACATGCCTCCTATCAAGGCGCTCCAGGGCGATGCCCGCGAGCCGTACGCGGTAATCGCCTCGGATGACTCGACCTTTGTCGGGCTGGCGTTCAAGATTGCCGTCGACCCCTTCGTGGGCAAGCTGACCTTCGTCCGGGTCTATTCGGGCGTGGTCAAGGCGGGCTCCTATGTTTACAACGCCACCCGCGGGGTAAAGGAGCGCGTGGCCCGGCTCCTGCTCCTGCATGCAGACAAGCGCGAGGACATCGAGGAAGCCTATACCGGTGACATCATTGGCGTGGTCGGTTTCAAGGACACCAAGACCGGCGACACCCTCTGTCCCGAGGGCCATGAAATCTTCCTCGAGGCCCCCACCTTCCCGGAGCCCGTCATCTCGCTGGCCATCGAGCCCAAGACCAAGATGGACCAGGAAAGGATGGGCATGGCCCTGAACCGGCTGTGCGACGAGGATCCCACCCTCAAGGTCAGCGTGGACGGCGAAACTTCCCAGACCATCATCAGGGGCATGGGGGAGTTGCACCTCGAAATCATCGTTGACCGGATGCGCCGGGAATTTAATGTGCAGACGAACACCGGGCGCCCGCAGGTGGCCTACAAAGAGGGCATCCGCAAGATCGCCGAGGCCCGCGGCAAGTACATCAAGCAGACCGGCGGACACGGGCAGTACGGGGATGTCCGGATCAGGCTGGAGCCCATTGAGACGGGGAAGGGATACGAATTCGTAACAGAAATAGTCGGCGGTTCGGTGCCCCGGGAGTTCTGGCCGGCCGTGAACAAGGGCATCCAGGAGGCCAAGGAGAACGGTGTCATAGCCGGTTATCCTGTGGTAGACTTCCGCGCGGTGCTTTACGACGGTTCCTACCATGATGTGGACTCGTCGGAAATGTCATTCAAAATCGCCGCTTCGATGGCCTTCAAGGAAGCGGTTGTCATGGCGGGCGGCTACATCATGGAGCCGGTCATGGATATCGAGGTGGTAACACCCGAAGAGTTCATGGGCGAGGTCATCGGGGACCTCAACTCGCGCCGGGGCCAGGTCCATGAAATGACCCTGCGCGGGAATGCCCGGGCCATCAGGGCCACCGCCCCGATGGCGGAGTTGTTCGGTTACACGACGGCGCTCCGGTCAATGTCACAGGGGCGCGCGACCTCCACGATGGAGTTCGAGCGGTATGACGAGGTTCCCAAGCAGGTCGCGGAGACGATAATCGCCCGGTTCAAGGGCCAGAGGACTTAGGAGGAATAATGCAGAGGATACGGATAAAACTCAAGGCTTTCGACCACCGCCTGCTGGACCAGTCGGCCGGCGACATTGTCGAGACGGTGAAGAGGATGGGGGCCAGCGTTTCGGGCCCGATTCCCCTTCCCACCTGCATTGAACGGTTCACCGTTCTGCGGAGCCCGCATGTGGACAAGCGTTCGCGGGAACAGTTCGAGATCAGGACGCACCGGCGCCTGCTCGACATACTTGATCCGACCACCAAGACGGTCGATGCCCTGATGAAGCTGGAGCTTCCGGCGGGCGTCGGCGTCGAGATAAAGCTGTAGGGAGAGGAAGATGGCAACCGGACTCGGACTCATCGGACAAAAAGTCGGGATGACGCAGATTTTCGACTCGGAAGGCCGCGCCGTCGGGGCGACGGTCCTGCATGCGGGGCCCTGCACCGTTACCAGGCTGCGCAAGGTCGAGACCGACGGCTATTCAGCCGTCCAGGTCGGGTACCGCGAGGAAAAGGCGGCGCGTATCGGGAAGCCCCGGGCCGGCGTTTTTGCCAAGCTTAACCTCCCGGTCCAGCGGATCCTGGCCGAGTTCCGCGTCCCGGAAACCGGCGACCTGGCTCCCGGCTCCAGCCTGACGGTGGAGATTTTCAAGCAGGGTGCGCGGGTGGATGTGGCCGGTGACGCCAAGGGGTCGGGTTTCCAGGGCGTTATCCGGCGCCATGGATTCAAGGGCGGCCCGGAGACCCACGGATCCATGTCGCACCGGGCTCCCGGATCGATCGGCGCATCCACCGACCCCGGACACACCCTGCGCGGGACCCGGATGGCCGGCCGGCATGGCGGCCGCAATTCCACTTCGCAGAACCTCGAGGTGCTCGCGATTGACGCGGGCAGGAACATCCTCGTGGTAAAGGGCGCGGTACCGGGAGCCCCCGGCACCTATGTGCGCATAACCCCGACAACCAGGAAGAAGGCCCCGTCGGCCCGGAGGCTCCGCGTTGAGATTGCGGAGGGCGAAGGATTCAAGACGGCGGCCAAGAAGGCGGCACAGAAGAAATGAGCACGGAAAACATGATAAAGGCATTCACTCCCGCCGGGGAGCCCGCTTCCAGCGTCGCTGTTCCGGCCGTTTTCGAGGGAAGGGGAAATTCGCACGCGGTTTACCTGGCCGTGCTCCGCCAGATGGCGGACCGGCGCACCGGCACCCACAAGTCCAAGACTCGGGGTGAGGTTTCCGGCGGAGGAAGGAAGCCGTGGAAACAAAAACACACCGGCCGGGCGCGCCAGGGATCCATCCGGGCCCCGCAGTGGCGCCATGGCGCGGTCATATTCGGGCCCCGTCCCCGCAAATACACCCAGTCGCTGCCCGGCAAAGTCCGGACACTGGCCATGCGCACGGTCATGGCGGGAAAGATCAAGGAAGGGCGCGTCCTGATTGTGGGCTCCATAGAGGGAACCGGCAAAACCAAGGATGCCGTCAAACTGCTCCGGAAGGTCGGGGCGGACCGCACCGTGATCGTGGTCATACCGGCCGAGAACGCCGCCCTGCGGCTCGCCATGCGCAACATCGCCGGAATCCGGGTTGAGCCCGTCAATGCGCTTTCGGTCTACGATGTCGTCAAATACCAGCATGTCATCCTGGTGGGTGATTCTCTGGCCCAGCTGGTTCAGCGCTGCGGAGGTGAAGCATGAAAGCGAACGGCGAATTTACCATCCTGATCCGCCCGATAGTCACCGAAAAGACGGCCAGTCTGGCGCAGTTCAACCAGTATGTGTTCCTGGTGCACGGCGACGCCAACAAGATCCAGGTCAAGGATGCGGTGCAGAAAGCCTTCAAGGTCAAGGTCCTCAATGTGCGGACTTCGACATTGAAGGGTAAGGCCAAGAAGCGCGGCTGGCGGACGGTGCGCCGGTCTGACCAGAAGAGGGCGATAGTTACCCTGGCCAAGGGATCCCAGCTTGATCCCTCGGCCCTGACATGAACGGAGGCATTTTATGATAAGATTCGAGAAACCAACATCTCCATCAAGACGGGGCCGCAGTTACCTCCGTATTGAGGGACTGCATCGTGGAGGCCCCGAGAAAAGCCTGGTAGTCCGGACCAAGAACCGGGGCGGGCGCAATGTTAATGGCCGCATAACATCGAGACACCGCGGCGGTGGATTCGCCAATATCTACCGCATCATTGATTTCAAGCGGGAGAAGCGCGGAATACCCGCACTGGTTTCCAGGATAGAACGGGATCCCGTCAGGAGCTGCCTCATCGCCCTGCTTAATTATGCGGACGGGGAGAAACGGTATATTCTTGCGCCGGAAGGGATGAAGGCGGGGGACAAAGTCATGGCGGGGCCGGAAGCGGAAATCAAGCCCGGGAATGCCCTGCCCCTGGAGGCGATTCCGCCGTCCATACCGGTACACAATGTGGAGCTGGTTCCAGGACATGGCGGAAAGATGGCCCGCAGTGCGGGGGCCTCGGTGCAGATCACCGCGAAGGAGGGCGGATACGCCTTCCTGAAGCTGCCCTCGGGCGAAGTGCGGAAGGTTCCGCTGGCCTGTTACGCGACGATCGGGCAGGTCGGGAACAGCGACTGGGAAAATGTGGTTTACGGGTCGGCCGGAAGGATCCGGCGAATGGGGTTGAGGCCGCATGTCCGCGGCGCCGCCATGAACCCGGTGGACCACCCCCACGGTGGAGGAGAAGGCAAGGCCGGCGCAGGTCGTCCGCCGTCGTCTCCATGGGGACAAAAGGCAAAGGGATTGAAGACCCGGAAGCCCAAGCTTTCGGACAAGTGGATAGTAAACCGGAGGAAGTGACGAAATGGGAAGGTCGCTTAAGAAAGGCCCGTTTTCTGACGCCAAGCTGCTGAAGCATGTCGATGCGGCAAGGGCGTCCGGGGACAAACGCGTCGTGAAAACCTGGTCGCGCCGTTCCACCATTGTCCCTGAAATGGTGGGTTTGACCCTGGCCATATACAACGGGAGGAAATTCATCCCGGTGTATGTGACCGAGAACATGGTCGGCCACAAGCTTGGTGAATTCTCGCCAACCCGCATGTTCAAGGCGCACGGCGTGCACACCGAAAAGTCGACCTCGCTGACATGACCATTCGACTCGCTTTTCCCAATGGCGGCATGACGGTGCTGACGCCCGCTCCTGGTCACAGTGAGCGACCGAAGGGAGTCGAACTGTGATCGCCCGGGCGCATCTCCACTCATTCCGCCAGTCGGCCCGCAAAGTGCGCGCGGTCCTTGACCTCGTGCGGGGCCTGCCGGTTGAAAGGGCGTTTGATGTGCTGGTGTTTACGCGCGCCAGGCCCGCGGAGGACATGCTCAAGCTCCTGCGTTCCGCCGTCGCGAACGCCGGACAGAAGGGCGACTACCAGCCCGAGGGCCTGTATGTGAGCCGCTGCTGGGCGGACGGGGGGCTCATGTTCAAGAAGATGGAGCCCAAGGCCATGTTGAGGCATGGAGTTCAGAAGAAGCGGACCTGCCATGTGACCATCGAGATCGATGAGCTCAAGGCGGAAACCAAGAAGCCCGGTAAGGGCGGAGGAAAGAAATAATGGGACAGAAGGTTCATCCGGTCGGGCTGCGTCTCGGCATCATCCGCACCTGGTATTCGCGGTGGTTTGCCGAGCGGTCCAGCTACACAACTTTCCTTCACGAGGACCTGAAGCTGCGCAATTATATCAAGGGCCGCATGTACCAGGCCGGAATTTCCACCATCGATATTGAGCGCACATCCCAGAAGGTCATCATCAACATCCATTCCGCCAAGCCCGGCATGGTCATCGGCAAGCGCGGAGTCGAAATTGAACAGCTGCGCACCGAACTCCAGCAGAAGACCGGACGCCAGGTGTATGTGAACATCCATGAAGTCAGGGTTCCCGAGGTTGACGCCCAGCTGGTGAGCGAGAACATCGCGGGACAGCTGACGAAAAGGGTTTCCTATCGCCGGGTCATGAAAAAATCGGCTCTGCTGGCCATGCGGGCCGGGGCCAAGGGGATAAAGATCCAGTGCGGCGGGCGCCTGGGCGGCGCTGAAATCGCCCGTTATGAGCGCGATGTGCTTGGCAAGGTTCCCCTCCACACGCTCCGGGCCGACATTGATTACGGGCATGCGACCTCGTTTGCCTCGTATGGCACCAGCGGCGTGAAGGTATGGATTTACAAGGGCGATGTCCTCTTTTCCGCGCGTAAGCCCGCGCAGGGCTCCGCGCCGGGGAAGGTGCTCGAACCAGCCGCGATACCGGCCGGAACCGCGGCCATGCCTGCGCCGGCGGTGCCGCCGGTTGCCCCCGCGACAGCTCCGGTTGTTCCGCCTCCGGCCGTAATAGAGGGAGCGGAATAAATGCTCCTGATGCCCAGCCGGGTCAAGCACCGCAAGGAACAGCGGCGGCGCCGCGCCGGATACTCGGCGGGAGCGCTCAACCTCGATTTCGGGTCTTTCGGGCTGAAGGCCGAGGAGAACTGCTGGATGACCGGCCGCCAGATTGAGGCGATGCGGGTATGCATAACCCGCGGGCTGAAGAAGGGCGGAAAACTGTGGATTCGCCTGTATCCCAACAAACCGGTTTCGGCCAAACCTCTGGAGACCAGGCAGGGCAAGGGAAAGGGCGCTCCGGCGTTTTGGGTCGCCGTCGTGAAACGGGGACGCATTCTGGTCGAGGTTGACGGGGTTACCCAGGAGGTCGCCCGGGCCGCCCTGCGGCAGGCGGCATTCAAACTGCCGATCCGCTGCCGGGTGGTTGGCGTCCAGGCTGGTCCGCGATGACCAAGCCCATCGAACTGCGCAAGCTCACCGTGCACGAACTGGATGAAAAGGCCAAGGTGCTCAGGCGCCAGCTGTTTATTTTCCGTACCCAGCATGCCGGCGGACAGCTGGCCAAAACGGCGCAGGTAAAACTGGCCCGCCGGGAACTTGCGCGCGTACTGACGCTCGCGGGAGAAAAGAGGCGCGAGGAGGCGCGGAAATCATGAACGAAGCGCGCGGAATGGTGGTAAGCGCAAAAATGAATAAGACGGTGGTAGTCAGGGTTGAACGCCTGATCCAGCACCCGAAATTCAAGAAGTACATTGTGCAGAGGACCAAGCTCAAGGCCCGCGACGAGATCGGGTGCCATGAAGGTGATGTCGTGGACATCGCCTCCACGAGGCCTATCAGCAAGGAAGTGAGTTGGCGGGTCATCAGGGTGGTCGGGTCGAAGGCGAAACCCGAAGCCGCCGTGGAGGTGGGGTCGTGATTCAGCCCCTTTCGGTGCTGGATGTGGCCGATAATTCCGGCGCCAAGCGCGTCATGTGCATCCGGGTCATGGGCGGCGGCAACCGCCGTTCCGCCTCGCTGGGCGATGTGATAATCGCCTCGGTCCGCGAGGCCATTCCCTCGGGCGCCGTTAAGGACCATGAAGTTGTGCATGCGGTGATTGTCCGGGTGGCCAAGGAAATCCGGCGCGCCGATGGCAGTTATGTGAAGTTCGATGACAACAGCGCGGTAATCCTCGGGGAGGGATCGAACCCCCGCGGAACCCGCATATTCGGCCCCGTTGCCAGGGAATTGCGGGACCGCTCATTTACCAAGATCATTTCCCTGGCACCGGATGTGGTTTGATGCGACCCGTACTGCATATCCGCAAAGGTGATTATGTCCAGGTCCTGTCCGGGAAGGACAAGGGCAAGACCGGCCGCGTGATGCGCGTGATGCCCAGGAATTCCTCGGCGCTGGTGGAGAAGCTCGGCGTGGTCAAAAAGAACACCCGGCCGACCCAGAAAAACCCCCAGGGCGGGATCGTGGACCTGGAAAAACCGATTTCCGCCAACAAGCTGATGGTGGTGTGCATGCACTGCCGCCGGCCCACGCGCCTGAAAAGGATCGCCCTGCCGTCCGGCGAGAAGGTGAGGGTGTGCCGGCACTGCAACGAGCACCTGGACAAGGCATAAATATGGCAACATTACTGGACACCTATCGGAAGGAAATCAGGCAGGCGCTGGCCGCCCAGTTCGGGTTGAAGAACCCCCTGGCGGCGCCGCGGCTCATCAAGATCGTCTTGAACATGGGCGTGGGAGAGGCGACTGCGAATGCCAAGGAAATGGACGCGGCAACGGACCAGCTGGCAACCATCACCGGACAGCGTCCGGTAATCCGCCGGGCGAAGAAGTCGATATCCAACTTCAAGCTCCGGAAGGGCCAGCCGGTCGGCGCGGTGGTCACCATCCGCGGGGCGCGGATGTACGAATTCTTCGAGCGGTTCGTCCGTTTCACCCTGCCGCGCATCCGGGATTTCCGTGGTGTCCCGTCCGACTCGTTTGACGGCCGAGGGAACTATACGCTGGGAATAAAGGAACAGGTAATCTTCCCCGAAATTGAATTTGACAAGGTGGATAAGATCCGGGGAATGGACATCACTTTCGTGACAAATGCCGGCAAGGACGAGCCTGCGCGCGCGCTTTTTGTGGCGCTGGGCATGCCCTTTGTGCGGGCCAAGGAGAGCTAACAGGAAATGGCACGGAAATCTTTGATTGCAAAAGCCAATAGGGCCCCCAAGTTCAAGGTCAGGCGGTACAACCGGTGCCCCCTGTGCGGCCGCCCCCGCGCATTCCTGACCAGGTTTAAAATGTGCCGTATATGTTTCCGCAGCCTCGCGAACGAGGGATACATCCCCGGCGTGACCAAGGCTTCATGGTGAGGAGGTAAGAAATGCCGTCAACTGATCCCGTAGCGGACCTGCTCTCGGCCCTGTGCAACGCCTCGGCCGTTAACCATGACCGGACCATGGTCCCGGATTCCCGTTTCATCCGCTCCATCCTGCAGGTCCTGCAGGGGGAGGGGTTTATCAAGTCCTTCCGCCCACCCAGCGGAAAGGGTGCTGTCCGCCACATCGAGGTGGTAATGGCTTATGGGCCCAAGCGGGAACACCTGTTGAATGGTGCCAAACGCGTGAGCCGGCCGGGGCGGCGGGTGTATATCGGAATTGACGAAATCAAGCCCCTGGCCCGCCGGCTTGAAGTCGCGATTGTTTCCACCCCCCAGGGTGTCATGACCGGGGCGCAGGCATTCGTCCGCAAGAGCGGCGGCGAATTCCTCTGCCAGGTGTGGTAGCGCCATGTCGCGCATAGGACGCATGCCCGTCAATCTTCCGCCCAAGGTGACCTGTGCGATTGCCGGGGATGTCATCAATGTTTCCGGCCCGCTGGGAAAGCTGGCCTGGGTCATGCCGGCCGGCGTCAAGGTCCTTATCAACGGCACCGTGGTTACGACCGAGGATGACACCTCAGTCCGGCTGAAGGCCCGTGATATTTCCGCCAGGCGCGGACTGGTCCGGGCGAACATCCAGAACATGGTGACCGGGGTGCTTACCGGGTACGAGAAAAAGCTGGAGATGCGGGGACAGGGATACCGGCCCACCCTCGCGGGGAACAAGCTGTCCATGACGCTGGGGTTTTCCCAGCCGAGCGTGTTCATTCTTCCTGACGGTGTGAAGGCCGAGCAGGCCAAGGTGGAGACCGGCAACCGCGGTGAAGAGCGGTATGCGATTACCCTCAAGGGCTGTGACCGCGTGCTCATCGGCGAGACTGCCGCCAAGATCAGGAAGCTGAA
>Ga0334722_10004919_pt1 | contig 13713 bp, 11 predicted proteins | sample C3_bottom_MG_FD_207210 | JGI IMG/M metagenome (GOLD analysis project Ga0334722, IMG submission 207210) | Sediment microbial communities from Yellowstone Lake, YNP, Wyoming, USA - C3_bottom | ecosystem: Environmental > Aquatic > Freshwater > Lake > Sediment | place: USA: Wyoming | collected...
CTCGCACACGACGATGATCAACGGCCTCGGCGTGCTGGGCTGGGGCGTGGGCGGCATCGAGGCCGAGGCGGCGATGCTGGGCCAGCCCGTGTCGATGCTCATTCCCGAGGTCATCGGCTTCAAGCTCACGGGCCAGCTGCCGGCGGGCGCCACGGCCACCGACCTGGTGCTCACCTGCACGGAGCTGCTCCGCAAGAAGAAGGTGGTGGGCAAGTTCGTCGAGTATTTCGGCGACGGGCTGGCGGGACTGTCGCTCGCCGACCGCGCGACGATTGCCAACATGGCGCCCGAGTACGGCGCGACGATGGGCTTCTTTCCCGTCGACCACGAGACGCTCAAGTACCTGCGCCTCTCGGGCCGCGATGAGCATCACGTGCAACTGGTCGAGGCGTACACCAGGGCGCAGGGCCTCTTCCGCGAAGCGGGCGCGCCGGATCCCGTCTACACCGACACGCTCACGCTCGACCTCGCCACGGTGGTGCCGTCGCTCGCCGGGCCCAAGCGCCCGCAGGACCGCATCGCGCTGACGCAGATGAAGGCCAACTATGGCGCGTCGCTCGCGGCGCACGCCGCGCAACAGGCCGAGGCCGCGGCAAAGAAGAACCAGCCGGCACCGGTGTCGGTACCGCAGCACCTCGCGCACCGCGGCCGCGAGTTCGACCTCGTCGACGGCGCGGTGGTGATTGCCGCCATCACGAGCTGCACCAACACGTCCAACCCGAGCGTGATGCTCGCGGCCGGCCTCGTGGCGCAGAAGGCCGTGGCGCGCGGGCTCACGAGCAAGCCATGGGTGAAGACATCGCTTGCCCCGGGTTCGAAGGTGGCCAAGGACTACTTCGACAAGGCCGGCGTGCAGCCGGCGCTCGACGCGCTCGGCTTCCAGATCGCCGGCTACGGCTGCACCACGTGCATAGGCAATTCCGGGCCGCTCCCCGAGGTGATCAGCAAGGGCATCGATGACGGCAAGCTGACGGTGGCCGCGGTGCTCAGCGGCAACCGCAACTTCGAAGGGCGCGTGAACCCGCAGACGCGCTTCAACTACCTCGCGTCGCCGCCACTGGTGGTCGCGTACGCGCTGGCCGGTCGGGTGGACATCGACTTCGACGCCGAACCGATCGGGACGGGGAAGGATGGTACGGAGGTATTTCTCAGGGACATCTGGCCGACGCCCAAGGAAGTCGAGGACGTCGTGCTGTCGAGCGTGAAGCGCGAGTACTTCGTGAAGCAGTACGCCGACGCCTTCGGCGGCGACGCGCAGTGGAAGGCCATCCCCGTGCCGACCGGCGCGCGCTACACGTGGGACGACAAGTCGACGTACGTCAAGCACCCGCCGTACTTCGAGGGGATGACCATGACGCCGCCGGGCGTGCAGCCCATCGGCGGCGCGCGTGTGCTCGGCATGTTCGCCGATTCCATCACCACCGACCACATCTCGCCGGCCGGGTCGATCGCCGAGAAGTCGCCGGCGGGCGTATGGCTCACGTCGCTCGGCGTGGAGAAGAAGGACTTCAACTCGTACGGCGCGCGGCGCGGCAACCATGAGGTGATGATGCGCGGCACGTTCGCCAACATCCGCCTCAAGAACGAGCTGACCCCGGGCCTGGAAGGGTGGTGGACGCGCACGGCGAGCGGCGCGGAGCCCACGTCGTTCTTCGACGCGAGCGAGTCGTACCGCACGGCCGGCACGCCGCTCGTGATCATCGCCGGCAAGGAGTACGGCACGGGCTCGTCGCGCGACTGGGCAGCCAAGGGCACGATGCTCCTCGGCGTGCGCGCGGTGATCGCCGAGTCGTTCGAGCGCATCCATCGCTCCAACCTGGTGGGCATGGGCGTGCTGCCGTGCGAGTTCACCGGCGGCGAGACGCGCCAGTCGCTCGGGCTCACCGGCTTCGAGGCGATCACCATCGAGGGGATGAGCGACACGATGTCGCCGCGTGCGACGCTGACGGTCAGGGCCGTCGGCGCGGATGGCGCGACGAAGACGTTCCAGGTGCGCAGCCGCATCGACACGCCGGAAGAGCTCAACTACTACAGGCACGGCGGTATCCTGCCGTATGTACTTCGCAACTTGGCAAAGTAAAGAACGACAGCGAACGACAGCGGACGACAGAGAACGACAGAGGGGCTGGCATCCGCGCCGGCCCGTCTGTCGCACTCTGTCGCACTCTGTCGCACTCTGTCGTATTCTTCCCCCCTTGTCCACCACCGTCATCGTCAACCCGGCCTCCGGCCGCGGTGCCGGCGCGCGAGCGCTGCCCCGGCTCACCGCGCTCTTCGCCGCGCACGGCATCACCGACGTGCGCACGACGGCCGCACCCGGTGACGAAGCCCGCGTGGTGGCCGACGCGGTGCGTGACGGCGCAACCACCATCGCGGTGGCCGGTGGCGACGGCACGTGGGGCAAGTGCGCGGTGGCACTCGCGCGCCTCGGCTCGCCGGCGCGCATGGCCTTCCTCGCCAACGGCACCGGCAATGATTTCGCCAAGAACTTCGCGGCACCGGCCACGGATCACGAAGCGATGGCCGCCCTCGTCGCGCATGGCACGACCGAGCAGCGAGTGGACCTCGGCAGCGTCGATGACCGGTGGTTCCTCAACGTGGCCGGGTTCGGCTTCGACGTCGAGGTCAATGTCGACGCACTGCGCGCGCGGGGCTGGCTGCGCGGCGACGCAGTCTACATCGTGTCGGCGCTCCGGCTGCTGCTGCGCTACGAGGGCTTCCGCGCCACCGCCGATGTCTTCGGCGACACGGCGCCGCGCCTGCGGATGATGTGCATCATCTCGAACGGCAAGAACTTCGGCGGCGCGTTCCTCATCGCGCCCAGCGCGCGCGTCAACGACGGGCTGCTCGACTTCGTCAGCATCGGCGACGTCCGCGGCGTCGCGCGCCTCCCGCTCTTCGCGCGTGCGTTTCGTGGCGCCCACCTGTCGCACCCCAAGGTCGAGGCCGTGCGCGCCGCCGCGGCGACCCTCACGTTCGACGCGCCGCCAACCATCCAGCTCGATGGGGACCTCATCCAGGCGACGAGCGCCACAGTGCGCGTGGGCGTGGTGCCCGCCGCGTTGCGGGTCCTCGTCGGCTAGGGCAGCGGCGGCGACAGACGCCGCGGGCGGCGCGGAAAAGCGCCCCCGGTACTGTCGCGCTGCTGGATGTCCCTGATGGCGCGCAGACGCTGATCGGGCGAGAGCCGCTCCCACCGGGCGCGCAGCATCCCCTGCTCCTGCGGCGACATCTGCTGCCAGACGCGCGTGGGCAGCACGTACGGGTTGGCGGTGGCGTCGGCCGCCTGTCCCTGCGCCGTGCGCAAGTCAGCGGTGGCGCCAGGGCCACCGGCCGCGCTATCTCCCGGCGGCGGCCGCAGGCCGCGTGGCACCTGACCCGGCTGCTGGCGCGGGTCTCCGAAGCTGCGGGTTCCAGACCGCGAGTCCGCAAACGACAGCCTGCTCGTGTCGCCTGCCGTGATGTCGACGACGTACTGCGCCGGCAGATACGTGCGTCCCGCCTCCTGCACCTGCACCACGTGCCGCCCCGGCCGCACGTCGATGATGGCCGGCGTCGACTGCGCCGCCTCCTTGCCGTCGATCACCAGTCGTGGCGCGCCGCCGCGCACCGCAACCGACACGTGGCCCACCGGGACGGCCCGCGTCGGCTGCGACCTGGCTTCCTCCCGCTGGAGCGCCTCCGCGCGCTCAGCGCGTTGCTGGGCATCGATGGCGATCTTGCGCGTCTCGTCGAGTTCGCGCGCCAGCCGCTCCGACAACGTATCGATGGCCGGTGCCGCAGCGACGGGTGGCGCCGCCGGCGCCGCCAGCGCCGCGTCCGCGGCGACACGCTGCGATGCACGCCAGTAGAACCAGCCAACGGACGCCGCCGTCAGCACGAGGAGTGCCGCCGAGGTATTGCCGATCCACTGCACCCACCGTTCCCTGCGGCCGGCGCTGCCCGGCGCGTGCGACGTCGTGCGCGGCGCCGTCCCCATGCCCGATTCGCCGGCGAGCGCCGCGACGAACGCCGAGGCCGAGGCAAAGCGCGCCTCCGGATCCTTGGCCATCGCACGCCGGATCGCCTGGCCCACGCGTGGCGGCAGCCCCCGGCGCACGCTCTCGAGCGCCGGCGGCTCCTCGCCAAGGTGCAGGCGCAGGAGTTCCTGCATCGTCGCATCGCGGAACGGTCGGATGCCGCTGAGCAACTCGAACGCGAGCACGCCGAGGGCGTACTGGTCGGCGCGCCCGTCGGGGCGGTCGCCGCGCCACTGCTCGGGCGCCATGTACGCGGGCGACCCCACCACCCCGGTGTGCGACCCCGACGTCGACGTCGTACTGTCGCCGGAGAACGCGCGCGCAATGCCGAAGTCCGCCACCATCGCGTGCCCGCTCTCGGAGAGCAGGATGTTGGCCGGTTTGATGTCGCGGTGCACGATCCCCTGCCCGTGCGCATAGTCGAGCGCCGAGGCCACTTCGCGCAGGAGCGGAACGGCCTCGTCGAGCGCCAGCATGCCGTCCCTGGCGATGCGCCCCTCCAGGCTGCCTCCCCGCACGAACCGCATCGTGTAGAACGCGGCCGCCTCACCTTGCCCAACGGCGAAGATGGGGACGATGTTCGGGTGGTCGAGCCGGGCCGCGAGACGCGCTTCGCGCTCGAAGCGGACGAAGGCCTCGGGATTCAACACCGGATCGAACGCGAGCACCTTGAGTGCGACCTCGCGGTCGAGCGCCACCTCGCGCGCGCGGAACACGATGCCCATGCCACCGCGCCCGATGAGCGCGCCAAGCTGGTACGCCCCGCCAACCTGCCCCTGCAGGCGCTGCCGCACCCGCTCCGCCCGCTCGCCATCCGGGCCGCCGCCGGTGACCGCCGCGCCGCACCGCGAGCAGGCCGTGGTGAGCACGTCAAGCGACACCCCGCACTGCGGGCATGTGATCGTGATGCCCGCCGGCGTGGTGACGGCGTCGTGCGATGCGCTTGGGGTTGGCTGGTCCGTCATCGGGAGAACGAGTGATCCATGAGAATTCGACGTGTATCGCCCATCCGCCGTTAGGCGTGGGTCAACGTGCGCAGCGCGGCGCGCGCGCGTTCGCGCTCGCCCCACGACGGAACCATCTCGCGGCCGCTCGCGACGCACTTGGACTCGGGGAGTGCCAACGCGGGCGAACCCATCGGCATCCAGGCCATCACGCACCGCATCACGGCCTCGCCGTCCTCGCGCGCCCAGCCCACCGCCGCCCCGGCGACCGACGGCGCGGTGGCCGGCGAGACGACGGCGCTCGACACACGTGCTGGCGCACCACCCGCCGGCACGGCGTGGAGTCGCACGGCGGCGGCCGCCTCGCGTACCAAGTGCCCGGTACGCACTTTCGCCGTCTCGGACCGCACGTCGCCCCGGTACAGCGCGTGCACTGCGGCCTCCACCTGGGCCGCGAGCTTCTGCAAGACCTCGTCAATCTCGTCCGCCATCCTGGCCTCCGGTGCCGCACGCATCTGCAACCAACTTGCCCGCTCAGGGGTTCACTATATAGTACAAGGTCGTCCCCCGCAGGATCCTTTTCCAGAGGAGCCCCCCAGCATGCCGCTCCGCGTCGTCTCGCTCGCCGTGCTCGTCGTCGCCCTCACCGGGCTGACGGCATCGCGCGTGTGGGCCCAGGGCGACGACGGCCCCCGGGTTGGTGACATGGCCCCGGACTTTTCGCTTCCCGGCGCCTCCAAGGCCGGCGTTCGCGAGAAAGCCCTCCGTCTGTCCGATTTCCGAGGGCAAGTCGTCGTTGTCTCATTCTTCCCCAAGGCCCGGACCAAGGGCTGAACGGTGCAACATGAGGCGTACCGGGATCAGTACGCCACGATCTTCAACGGCGGCAATGGTGTGGTCGCCATCTCGATCAGTTCCGACGGCGTCGACGAATTGGCGTCGTGGGCCAGGGACGCCAACTTCCCTGTGCTCTTCGCCAGCGACACGTCCGGCGAGGTGGCCGAGAAGTACGCGACCACCGGCATGGGCATCGGGCCGATGAAGAAGTTCTACAAGCGCGTGGTCTTCGTGATCGGGCCGGACGGGCGGCTTGCGCACGTCATGCGCCCCTTCTCGGCCCTGTCGCAGGATTCGTACGCGCAACTCGACTCGGTGATCGACCGGGTGGCGCGCACCGGGAAGTAGCCCTCCGGTCCGGGACGGGGGGACGGCGTCTGTTCGGCGTCAAAGCGCGGGGGGCGGCCGGCGCGCGAGCGCCGGTCGCCCCCCGTGGACGTGTCATGACGGTCTTCTGACGGAGCACCTGCATCCTCCGTCCGTCGAACTGCCCTTGCCGACGCTGGCGCGGGCGGTGCCTGTCCGGAACGACACGCACTCTCCGGGGCCCCGTCATGCACCCAGTGTCAACCGCGCGGTCGTCGATCCCATCCGTCCGCACGGGTGCGGTCACGGTGCGCGATCTCTTTGCCGCATCGCTCATCGCCGCCGACCCCACGGCCTTCACGGCGCGCGCGGTTCGCCTGCGCATTCCCTCCGGCCGCAACGCGACCCGTCCCACGTGGATCGTCGCGCTGGGAAAGGCGGGTATGACCATGGCGCGGGCGGCGGTGCACGAACTGGACGATCGCAACAGTCCCATCGCCGGCGGGCTCGTGGTGACGCCGGCGGTCAGCGACGTCCCGCACGCCGGGCTCGCGTCGGTGGCGGGCGATCATCCGCTGCCCGGTGCCCAGTCGTTCGCGGCCGCCGAGGCGCTGGACCAGCTGTGCGACCGCGTGCGCGGCGACGACCGGGTCTTCGTTCTCGTCTCGGGCGGGGCGACCAGCCTCGTCGCCGCTCCGGTGGACGGCGTGGAACACGACGACATCGTCGCCCTGTGTAGCACGCTGATGCGGTCGGGGCTCGACGTCGGCCGCGTGAACGCGGTGCGCAAGCGGTTCCTGCGCTGGGGCGCCGGCCGTCTGGCCATGCGACTCGCGCCGGCGCGCATCGAGCTCATCGTGCTCTCCGACGTCATCGGGGACAACCTGGCACACATCGCCTCGGGGCCGTGTGTTCCCGATCCGACCACGGCCGTCGACGTGCGCCGGCTGCTCGACGAGACGGACCTCGTCGACCGCGTGCCCCCACGCCTGATTCGTTATCTCGACGACGTGATGCGCGGCGAGCGGGCCGAGACCCCCAAGCTCGACGCCCCGGCCTTCCTGTTCGCCGGCGTGCCCGCCGTGCAGGGCAACGGCGGCGTGCTCGATGCCGGCGCGCTCCGCGCCCGTGCGCTGGGGTTCGACCCCGTCGTCATCATCAACGAGCCGCTGCACGGCGAGGCCGCGCAGGCCGGCGCGCGCATCGCCTCCGCGGCGATGGCGCTCCCTCGAGGGAGCGTGGCGTTCTGGGGCGGCGAGACGACGGTGACCATGGAAGCGGGGAGCCCGCAAGGCGGACGGTGCCAGGAGATGATGCTCGCCGCCGCCATCGCGCTCGGCAACGCGGGGTCGGACGCCAGCGGCGTCACCATCCTCGCCGCGGGCACGGACGGCCGTGACGGTCCCACCGACGCCGCGGGTGCGATCATCGATTCAGGCACGGCCGCGCGGATGATGGAAGCGGGCATCGACCCCCGGGGCGCACTGCACCGGCACGACAGCTACGAGGCGCTCCACCTCGCGGGCGGCCTGCTCAAGACGGGGCTGACGGGTACGAATGTCGGTGACGTGGTGATCGCGGTGAGGCATTAGAGCGGATCGGAAGACCGATTGAGGATCAGGACTCAGGAATTCGATCAAGGACTTCGATCTCGGACAACGAATCGCGATCTTCGTCCGGAATCGAGGTCCTTGATCGCAATCCGGCTTCCAGGTCGTCGATCCGCTGTTCCCGCCCATGGCGCGCCCTTCTTCGCGGAGCGAAATTGTCCGCATGACCGCCGCCCCGTTCACCGTCGCTCTCATCCAGGACGGCGTCGGCCCCACCAGGGGCGAGACCCTCGAGCGAACCATCGCGAGTATCCGCGCCGCGCACGCGCGCGGCGCGCAGGTGGTCTGCCTCAAGGAACTGTTCGACGCGCCGTATTTCTGCAAGACACTCGACCCCGGGCGCTTCGACCTTGCAGAGCCGGTGCCGGGTCCCACCGTCCAGCGGCTCAGCGCCGTCGCCGCGGAACTCGCCCTCGTGCTCGTCGTTCCGCTCTACGAACGGCAGGCGCCGGGCGTCTATCGTAACTCGGCCGTCATCATCGACGCCGACGGCTCCGTGCAGGGTGTCTATCGCAAGATGCACATCCCGCACGACCCGCTCTTCGAGGAGAAGTACTACTTCGCGCCCGGCGAGGCCCACGATGCCGTGCAGCCTTCGGGTGCGCGCGGCCCCGCCGGCGAGGCCGGTGGCTTCATGGTGTGGAAGACGCGCTACGCCACTATCGGCGTGCTGATCTGCTGGGACCAGTGGTATCCGGAAGCCGCACGCATCACGACGATGCTCGGCGCCGACATCCTGTTGTACCCGACGGCCATCGGCTGGCACCCGGCCGAGAAAGCCGAGTTGGGGCAGGCGCAGGTCGAGGCGTGGCGCACGGCACAGCGCGCGCATGCCATTGCCAACGGTGTCTTCGTGGCGGCCGTCAACCGCGCGGGCTTCGAGGCCGAAGACGGAACCGACGGCATCGAGTTCTTCGGGCACTCGTTCGTGTACGATCCGTTCGGCCGACCACTCGCCGAGGCGGGTACGGAGCCGGCGATCCTGCTGGCGACCTGCGACCCGCGCCGCATCGAGGAGACGCGCCGCCACTGGCCATTCCTGCGCGACCGGCGCGTGGATGCGTACGAGCCGATACTGAACCGGTGGATAGGTACGAAGCACGACTAGGGCCGCCGTGGGCTCAACGCCGTACGCTGTACGCCGTCCGTTTCTACCATCTACCGTCTACCGTCTACCGTCTACCGTCTACCGTCTCTCACATGCCCCGCTTTCCCGCCGAATGGGAACCCCACGCCGCCACATGGATCGCCTGGCCGCATCACGAACCCGACTGGCCCGGTAAGTTCGAGCCGATCCCGTGGGTCTACGCCGAGATCGCGCGTGTCCTCGCCGACTCGGAGCCGGTGCACATCCTCTGCCACGACGAATCGGTGCGCGAAGACGCCGAGGCGTGCCTGGCGGCGCATCACGTGGGGCCCGCAGTGCGGCTCCACCTCAAGGCAACCGACCGCGTCTGGTTGCGGGACAGCGCGCCCACGGGCGTGCTGGGCGACGACGGCGCGCTGGCGTGGTGTGACTGGGGTTTCAACGCGTGGGCCAGGTACGACAACTACGCGCTGGACGCGACCGTCGGCGAGTTCGTCGCGGCCACGACGTCGGCCCCACGGCACATCCCGGAGCGCCCGGACGGTGCAGGGCGCGTGGTGCTCGAAGGCGGCGGGATCGAGACGGATGGCCAGGGCACGATCATGGTCACCGAGGAGTGGCTGCTCTCGGGCGTGCAGGACCGCAATCCGGGACTCGTGCGCGCCGACTACGAGCAGATTTTCGCCAGCGAACTCGGGTGCCCCACCACCATCTGGCTGGGCGAAGGGTGCGTGGGCGACGATACCCACGGCCACGTGGACGACATCGCGCGCTGGGTGGCACCCGGCATGGTGGTGCTGGCCCACGAAGAGGACCCGGCCGACGCGAACTACGCACGGTCGCTCGACAACCTGCAGCGGCTGCGCGCGGCGCGCGATGCCCGGGGCGAATCGTTGCAGGTCGTCACGCTGCCCTTTCCGCGCGCCGTGATGATGGATGGGCAGCGACTGCCGGCGAGTTACGCCAACTTCTACATCACCAACCGCGCGGTCCTGATGCCCACCTTCAATGACGCCAACGACCGTGTGGCGCTCAACGTCCTCAAGGCACTCATGCCGGAACGGGCGATCATCGGCATCCATGCGCTCGACCTCGTCTGGGGACGCGGCACGATCCACTGTCTCACCCAGCAGCAACCGGCCGGGCGTCACTAGCCAGGCGTCGCTCGCGGGACCGCGCGTGCCCGAGGCGGGGGCGAGAGGTTTCGCCGGGGCCCGCCGGTCGTGCATTATTCCCTGTTCGGGCCGATGACGGCCCCCTTCCCGTAATGCCCGGCCCTGGAGATCGACGTGCGGCATCTCTTCACGCTCTGCTGTCTGGCCACACTCGGCTGCGGAGCGGGCAATTCCAGCCAGACACTCGTGCTGGGCTCCGCCGGACCGTGGACGGAAGTGTACGGTCAGATGTGCCATCGCGGCATCGAGCTCGCCCGTGACGAGATCAACGCGGCCGGCGGCATTCGCGGCGCCAAAATCGAAATCCGCTTTCAGGACGACAGCGCCCGCGGCCCCGTGGCGGCGCGCATCGCCCAGCAGTTCGTCGACGACCGCGCGGTGCTCGCTGTCATCGGCCACATGAGTTCCGGCGCCATGCTCGCGGCGGCGCGCATCTACGACGGCAAGCTGCCCGCCGTCGCGACCACGGTGACCACGCCCGCGCTCTCCGGCATTTCACCATGGATCTTCCGCGTCATCTCCAGCGACTCGGCCAACGGCGCGCAACTGGCCGCCGCCGCGAACGCGAAAGGCCTGCGCCGCGCCGCCATCCTCTACGAGAACGACGGCTACGGCCGCGGGCTCTCGGCGAGCTTCCGCGCCGCATTCAAGGGCCGAGTGATCGCCAACGACCCCATCTCCGGTGACATCAGCAACGCGGAACCGTACGTCGCGTACTTCAAGCGGGAACGGCCCGACGTGGTGCTGGTGGCCGGCAACGACGCCTCGGCGCTCGTGATCCTGCGTGAAGCCCGACGGCAGCAGGTGGTGACGCAGTTCATCGGCGGCGATGGCTGGACGCCGATCGTGTCCGACACCGCCGCGTCGGAGGGCGCGCTCGTCGGCGCGCCGTTCACCGCCGACGATCCCCGCCCGGAGGCCAGGCGGTTCGACGCCGCCTTCCGCGCGGCGTTCAAGATGGAGCCGGACGGCAATGCGGCACTGGGGTATGACGCCACGATCGCGCTGGTGCGCGCCATCGATGCCGCGGGTCCCAACCGCGGCGCCATCCGCACGTGGCTGCACGGACTCACCGAGCGCACCGCCGTGCCGGGCGTCACGGGCCCCATTCGCTTCCTGCCGAGCGGCGACCCCGTGGGCAAGGGCATCGTGCTCACCCGCGTACACCGCGGCCGCCTCGTGCTGGAGGCCGCGCGATGAACCAGGCCGACATCTCCTTCAAGTTCGGCTCCATCCGGAGCCGCCTGCTCTTCGGCTTCATCTTCATGGTGCTGCTCCTCAACGCCGCCGGCGCGGTGGGACGGTACTCGCTGGTCTCGCTCGGCTCCGCCGTCAACAACCAGTTGATGGCGCACCAGAACGAGGCCGAGCACGCGGCGACCCTCACCAGCAGCATCGCCGAAGAGCTGAGCAACGGCCGCCGCTACGCGGAGGACGGCGACACCACCTCGCAACGCGAGTTCCTTGAGTTCAGCGCCTCGGCGCATCAGGCGCAGACCCTGCTCAACACGAGTTCCGGGCTCAGCGCCGACGAAGTGGGGCTGCTTGCGTCCATCGACAGCCGCCTCTCCACCATCGAGGTGGAACTCGCCCTCGCGGCCCGACTGCACGACCTCGGCCGCACCGCCGAGTCGGCGCGCACGACGGAAGCCACGCACGACGTCGAGTCGGCCCTGCTCGCCGACATCCGCCGCCTCAGCCACATGCGCGCGCGGCAGATGAACCTGACCGCCGCCAAGATCAGCGACGATGCCAAGCGGCGCGCCAACATCCTGGTGGCCGTCATCCTGGGCGCCATCGCCATCGGCATCGTGGTGGTGGCGAGCACGGTGCGCGGCATCACGACGCCGCTGCAGTACCTGGTGTCGCACGCGCAGGCCCTCAGCCACGGGCGCCTCGACGTGCGCACCGACGCGGAACTCCCGGGCGAGTTCCGCGACCTCGCCGAGGCGATGAACATCACCGCCGACTCGCTCAATCGTCTCGCCACGGGCGCGCACGCGACGGCCGAGGAGGTCTCGACGTCGGCGCACCAGCTCGCGTCGGCGGCGGAGCAGGTGTCGCTGGCTGCCACGCAGACGGCGACGGCAATGGGCGAGGTCACGGAGGGCGCGGAACTGCAGGTGTCCGAACTGCGCCGCGTGGATGATGCGCTCACGCACATCCGCGAGCGCGCCAGCGCCGTGCGCGAAGGCGCCGCCGAGGTGCAGGGACTGGCCAGCGAGATCGACCAGGCCGCGCGCGAGAAGCGCGTCGAGGTGGAGCGGTCGGTAGGCATCCTGCTCGAGGTGCGCCACTCCGTGGAACGCGCCGCCAAGGAGGTCGTGGAACTCAACACCACCGCCGAGACCATCAACCGCTTCGTGGGCGTCGTCAGCCGCATCGCCGAGCAGACCAACCTGCTGGCGCTCAACGCCGCCATCGAGGCGGCGCGTGCGGGCGCGGCGGGCCGTGGATTCGCCGTCGTGGCCGACGAAGTGCGCAAGCTGGCCGAGCAGGCGCAGCAGGCGGCCGACGACATCGTGCAGCTCACCGCCGTGGTGTCGATGCGCGTCGGAAGCACCACCAAGGCCATGCAGGCCGGGGCGTCCCAGGTGGGCGAGATCGAGAACCTCTCGCGCGACCTCGACGATTCGCTGGCCACCATCGTCTTCGCCGCCGAACGCGCCCTGCAGGCATCCATCATCGTCTCGCAGGCGGCCGAGGACAACCTCGCGGCCGTGCAGGACGCCGCGACGGGTATCACGCATGCCGCGCGGACGGCCGAGGGGCACGCGGCGGCGGCCGAGCAGGTGAGCGCGTCGACGCAGGAACAGAGTGCGTCGAGCGAGGAAATGCAGTCGGCCGCGTCGACGCTGCTCGAGAGCGCGTTGCACCTCAAGGAAATCGTCGCGGGACTGCGCACCAGCACCTGAACCGCCATTGGGCCATTCGGCGGGGCGTCCGGCGTTCCGGGTGCCCCGCCGTTGGCTTAGGTTGAACGGCGTGACCGATACCATTGCCCCCGCGGTGCCCGCCGGCACCCCCGCCGTGCTGTTGCTCAGCGGCGGACTCGACTCGGCGACCGTACTCGCGTGGGCCACGCGCGCCGGCTATGCCGTGCACGCGCTGTCCTTCCGCTACGGCCAGCGGCACGAGGCCGAACTCACGCGCGCCCGGGCACTCGCCGCCGCATGGAACGCCGCGAAGCACATCGTGTGCGACATCGACCTCCGTCCCTTCGGGGGCTCGGCGCTCACCGGGGACGCCGCGGTGCCCAAAGACCGCGACGAACAGGCGATGACGCAGGGCATCCCCGTGACCTACGTGCCGGCGCGCAACACGATCTTCCTGTCGTTCGCGATGGCGTGGGCCGAGGTACTCGGCGCCGCAGACCTGTTCATCGGCGTCAACGCGCTCGACTACAGCGGCTATCCCGACTGCCGCCCAGAGTTCATCGCGGCATTCACGCAGATGGCCAATCTGGCCACGCGCGCCGGCGTCGAGGGCGCCACGCGGTTGCGGATCCACGCGCCGCTGATGCGGATGAGCAAGCGCGAGATCATCACGCTGGGCACGTCACTTGGCGTCGACTTCGCGATGACCACCAGCTGCTACGACCCGGCGAGCGATGGCGCCGCCTGCGGCCACTGCGATGCGTGCCAGCTGCGACTGCGCGGGTTTGCGCAGGCCGGCCTCGCGGATCCCGTGCGGTACTAGGCAACACGATAGGTTCCTTGGTCCACCGTCCACCGT
>Ga0334722_10004920_pt1 | contig 13711 bp, 12 predicted proteins | sample C3_bottom_MG_FD_207210 | JGI IMG/M metagenome (GOLD analysis project Ga0334722, IMG submission 207210) | Sediment microbial communities from Yellowstone Lake, YNP, Wyoming, USA - C3_bottom | ecosystem: Environmental > Aquatic > Freshwater > Lake > Sediment | place: USA: Wyoming | collected...
CCACCCAACACGCCTTTTTCCACAACCACCGCCTGCAAGCCGCTCCGGGCCGCATAGATGCCTGCGGTCAGGCCGGCAGGCCCGCCGCCGACAATGACCAGATCACAGACGATCTCCTCGGCATCGCTGTCCGGGATGAAAACCCGTTGCGGCTCCAAGGCGGCCAGGGAGGCGACAAACAGCTCTTCGGGCTGGGCGCCCAAGCCGATCTGTTTTTCATTGGCAAAGGTCTGGGGCACGCTCTGGGCAGCATACTGATCAGCCAGATCCGGATTGGCAAGAATATCGATGATTTCAAGGGTGACAAGATCGGGCCGCGCCACGGCGGCGCGAACCCCGTTGGCTGCCACCTGAGGGCAATACGGGCAGGAGGGGCTGACAAAGATTTTGATCGCCCGGGGCGAGTCCAGCTTGGCAAGCACCTTCATGGCCTCCTTGCTCAAGCCCGGCTCCTGGTAGCCGATGATGCTGAGCGCCTCCATGAAGGTCTGCACCTCATGGCCCAAGGGCGCGCCCAACCAGCGGATCTTGAAAGTTTCCGGAGCAAGGACCAGGGTGGGCGACTTGGTGATCTGCCACTCCTTGGCCAGCGCATGCTCCAGAGTATACTCGCGCAGGGTCACCTTGTCGGTCAGCTCGCGGACGGCGCGGATGACCTGCCTGGCCCCCTCGGCGAATGGCGCATTCTTCCCAGCCGGATCGCAGAAAAGAACCAGAGGAATGGTGTGGGGCATCTCCGCAAAAAAATGCCGCAACTGCTTCTTGGCATCTTCCTCACTCAGCCGTTTCTGCTCTGCCATCCCTCCCTCCCCGTGTCCAGGTGTTTTTCCTACAGCGCTTCCCTGCTGAAGGGCAGCGCCCGCTCCGTTCTCTCTTTATACTATGGAAGACCGGAGCGGCGCCATCCGGAAAAAGAAGGGAGGACAAGCTACTTCTTCATCATCATGTTCTGCTGGTCCATCATCCCCTGCATCATTTCCTGCATCATCTGCATCCTTTTTTCCATCATGCCCATGCATTGCTCCATCATCATGCCCTGACCGCCTTGGCCACCCATCATGCCGCCTTTGCCACCCATCATCATGCCCGGACCACCCTGGCCGCCCATCATCCCGCCTTTGCCGCCCATCATCATACCCGGCCCACCCTGACCACCCATCATCATGCCTTGACCGCCCATCATTTCCCGCATGGCCTGCATGCCCTTCCGCATTTCCGCCATGTGTTCCAGCCTGAGCTTCTGCCGCTCGGCCGGAGTTTTCGCTGCCTGCATCTTCTTGCGCATCTCCTGCATCCGCTGCATGCGGGCATCCATCTCCTGCATCATCTTGTCCATCATGGCGGCCTGATCCTGGGCCGCTTTCTCGTCCACCGTAGCCTGCGCAGGCGGTTTGGCCGCATCGCCGCTTTTGTCCGCGTCATGGTGCTCTTCAGCAGCCCAGGCAGGAGTTACGGCAAATGCCAACAGCAGCGCGGTTCCGATCATCATCTTTTTCATGGTGCCCTCCTTACTTTTTTTTGCTTGCCATGCTTGGAAGCTATTACTTCCAAGCCCCTCTGAACCAAGACAGTCATCCCCTCATCCTCCCCAGAGGCAACCGACCGGGGTTCCAGGGCCATGCCGTACACCGGGTCGGTATTCGGCGGCGTCGAACCTTCCGTTTTGTGACGATGGCCACGCTCGTGTTTCAATCCATACTAGGCATCTCCTCCCAGCCTGGCGGCAGGGCGATACCCCCTCATACCGAATGAATACCCTCCGCGAAAATCTTGACCAGGGCCGGATCAAAATGGGTTCCCGCGCCCAGGGCCAGTTCGTTCAATGCCGATGAAAACGGCAGCGCCGTATGGTACGGGCGGTCGGTGGTCAGGGCGTCAAAGGCATCGGCAACGGCAATGACTCTTGCCGATAAGGGAATATCCTCACCAGCCAGGCCGTCGGGATAGCCGCTGCCGTCAAACCATTCGTGGTGATGCCGCACGCCCGGCACCACCTCCTTCATGCCGTCGGCCATGGCAAGAATGCGGGCGCCGATCTCCGGATGCTTCCGCATGCGGTGCTGCTCTTCCTCGGTGAGGCCGCCGCCTTTCCTCAGGATGGCGTCATCAATGCCGATCTTGCCGATGTCGTGCAGAATGGCGGCAAGCCGCAGGGCGTCGCGCTGCTCTCCCGGCATTCCCAGAGCCCTGGCTATTTGGAGGGAATAATCCTGAACCCGCTGCACATGGCCGCCGGTATAGGGGTCCCGGCTGTTGACCGCCTCGGCCAGGGCTGCGGCGGTATGGTGGAAGGTCTCTTTCAGTCTTTGATGTAAACCGGCATTCTCGATGGCCACCGCAGCCTGGCTGGCCAGGGAGCAAAAAATCTCCAATTCGATTTCCGAAAAATTCTGGTGCCCGCCGGATACCCCCAACAGGCCATAGGCCTTGCCCTGTATTTCCAAGGGGGCGAAAAACATCCCTGCCAAGGCCGGGACTGCGGCAATAGCTTTTTCGTAAGCGTCTTTCGCCAGCAGTTCCGCAAAATGGATCACAGTCCCCTTGTGGACGATGCAATGATCAAAGGAGCGGACCCCGAAAAACCGCCGCACGCGCAATTCGTCCTCCCCAAAGCCATGGGCGCGGTAGACGAAGAGTTCGGTATTCGACGGATCAAGGCGAAGAAGAAGCACGCGTTGGGCGCGCATCAGGCTTGCGGTTTTTTTCAGGATCAACTCCACCACTTCGTTGGTATCGAGGGTGGAATTGATGGCTTTCAGAAGGTCGTGCAGGCTTCGCAACGAGGCAACGATTTCCGCCTTAGTGTCCACAGAAAAGCCCCTCCGATTCACGCCGCTAAGAGCGGTGAGCTCCATACGGCTGGGGTTCAGCATTGTTGGGCATCTTACTGGATGTCTTTTTTCATCGCCTCAAACTGTTCCTTGGTGAGTTCTCCCTGGGCATAGCGCCGCTTCAAAATCTCCAGCGCGCAATCCTCGCCGCCTCCGGGCCTTAAGGACCACCGCACAACCATTATACCGCCGGCCACGATCAAGACGAAGATGATCAGCATATACAAACCCCCTCCCCAGCCCATGCCATTATCCATATGCCATCCCATGTGCCGCCTCCCTGCCGTTGAATGTTATTGTCTCACCCGTTCCAAAAGCAATGCCGGTGAAGGCCGGTCCGCCGGGCCTTCTCCCACATGATGCAGGCGGACCACGCCTTCCGGGTCGATGAGCACGTCACCGCCGCGCTGGGAGATATCGCCTTGGGATTGCTGCAACTTCTGACCGTGCAGCACAGCTTTCAGATAGGCCCACCAGGTTTTCGGCCCCCAGATATCCCAGAAGGACGCGGCCAACATCCCGTAGCCGCGGTAGAGCTCCCGGTTTTCATCGACCAGCAACGGCCAGACCAAGCCGGAATCCTCCACATACTGCCGGGCCAGAAAGCCCGCTTCAAAAGTGACCACCGCAACGGCAACGCCGAGTTCCTTCAGCTCTGCTTCGTGCTCCCGCAACTGCGAGAGATGGGCGCGGCAGGGCAGTCAGCCGAGGTGGCGGTGAAAAACCAGCAACAACCAGGATTTTTTGTAGTCCGTCAGATGGTGGATCTTCCCTTGACTGTCGGGAAGCGCGAACGGTACGGCGGGTTTTCCGGTCAAATCCATGGGATATCCCCCCTCAAGAATTACCAGAACAATCAATAGAAAAAGGCAGGGAGCCCTGCCTTTTTTTGCAAATCTTCCCGAACGCAACCTGCGTTCTGTATCAGCCGCTTCAGCCGCTTTTCCCGGGTTTTTTCTTTTCTTCTTCCTTCTTCTTGGCCTTTGCCGCTTCCTCTTCCGGCGTGCCCTTCTTTTCCATCATTCCCTTTTCTTCTCCCATCGGGGCTTTCTTTTCAGTGCTCACGGCACTGCCTTTGCTGCCGCTTCAGCCACTGCCATCCGGCTTGTCAGCAGCCCGCGCAACACCGGGACCGCCGACAAGTCCGGCCCCGGCCAGCAAGCTGGCAATGCCAAAGCCTGCCAAAAATTTTTTCACATCCTTTGTTTCCATACATCCCTCCTTGCAATTGCTTGCGTATTGGGAAAACGAGGCCACCGGCGTTTTCCGGCCCTCCCTTGATCAACAAAACATAGATCAATCCGATTCAGTCATGAGAATATCATCAGGAAACCCCACGCAAAAGTCAACGAAAACATTACAGGCCGGCAGCCGATCTCAATGTGATCAGAACCGCAGTTCGAGGCCGAGCCCCCACTGGTAGGCCGAGTGCCAGCGGGCCACCAGGGAAAGCGGCTGACTGACCAGATAGGCAAGGCCGACGCTCCCTTCCCATTGCTCGTGGGTGTCGTACTCCGCCTCGCCCGTCAGCTTGAGGCGTGGAGTCAGGGGCAGGTTTTTTTTGAAACTAAAGCGACCTCCGCCGTCCACATCAAGCCAGAGCCGCGACTCCACCATGAGCGGCAGCAGGGCGCGGATTCCGGCCACCCCGCGATGGTGGTCGATCTCGTCCCGCTCGCCGAGGAGATTAAGGCCGGCAAAGAGGGAGAAGAAGGCGTTCACCGGACGCTCCCAAGTGACGAGTGCCTCCCAGTCGGTTTCCTCCACCTGCTGCCAGCCTGCCTCCCAGGAGGCGGCAAGGATCTGGTGGCGGCCGGCAAGGGTCAGCGCCCCCTCGGTCATGTTGCTGAGCAGCGCAGCCTCGCCCCAGGCAAACCAAGCGTCTTGATGCAGCTTCGCACGACCGGCCAGCAGTTCCGGGTCGGCGGGAAACCCTTCGTAGTGAACGATCCGCGCCATGCCGCTTTCCATGTGATAGAGCAGATGGCAGTGAAAAAGCCAATCACCGGGCTCGTTGGCGTCAAATTCGATGATAGTGGTGGACATCGGCGCCACGTCCACGGTGTGCTTGAGCGGCGCGTGGTCGCCCTGGCCGTTGATCACCCGGAAAAAATGGCCGTGCAGGTGCATGGGGTGGTGCATCATGGTGCGGTTGATCATGATAAAACGGGTGACCTCGCCCTGGCGGATGGGGATAACATCCTCCGGGGTGAGGGCGGCGTTGTTCATCTGCCAGACATAGCGTTCCATGTCGCCGTCCAGGGTCAGGCGGATCTCGCGAACGGGCTTGTCCGGCGGAAAGGCGGTGGCTTGGGTGGCGCGGAGCCGGGCATAGGGCGGCCATGGGCGGTCGGGGTCCATGCCGTCCATGGCCAGCGCCGGGGCGGCGGCAGCGTCCGCGCCGAGCAGACTGAAGTCGGTCGCGCCCTTCTTGCCATTGGGATCTGTCGGGGGTAGCAACGGCATGCCATGGTCACCGTGACCTTGCGCCATGGCTGGTTCAGACGGCATCGACATCCCGGACATGGCCCCGTGGTCCGGCTCGCCGGTCGGGGCTGCCGGCGACTGGTGCTCCATGGCGGCATGCGCCGGCATGACAGCCATCGTTGCCATCTCGTGCATGGCCATCATGCCGGGCTGGTCGAAACGGCCGGCAGCCACCGCCTCGTCATCCATGCCCATGGCCCCGGCCGGAGTGAGGGCGAACGCCTCCTTGAAGCCAAGATGGCCCATGGTGTAATACAGATTCGGCCGAGGCACCTCCGGCGCTGGGCGGAGCACTCCTTCGCCCAGCCAGACCGAGGTAAAGCCCGATCCGTCGTGGGATGTAGCCCGAAACTCGTAGGCTCCGTCGGCTGGCACCTGGACCAGCACGTCGTAGGTCTCGGCCACGGCCATGAGCAGCCGCTGTTCGCTCTGCGGCTCCACCTCCTGGCCGTCGGCAGCGACAATGATCATCGGCCCGCCGGAAAACTCCAAGTGGAAATAGGTGGAGGCAGAGCCATTCACCAAACGCAACCGCATCATTTTTCCCGGGGCGGCAGGCAGCATGATTTCCGGCTGGCCGTTGGCCAGAAAACGGTCGTAGGCCACATCGGCAATATCCATGGGCGGCATGCGTTGGAGTTCACGCTTGAAAAAATCGCCCAACATGCCCAGCCGCGCGGCGCCCAACAGGCTTTGGCCGCTGCCCTTGGCCACGGCATACCAACCGCTGCCGCGCTTCAGGGTGCGCAAAACCGCATGGGGATCTTCGTCGGTCCAGTCGGAAAAGAGGAGCACCTGTTCCTCTCCCGTCAGCGAGGCCTTCCCGCGCGGGGCGATGACAATGGCGCCGTAGACGCCGCGCTGTTCCTGAAGGCCGGAGTGGGAATGGTACCAGTAGGTGCCGCTTTGGCGGAGGGGGAATTCGTAGGTAAAGGTGGCCCCTGGCAAAATGGGCGGGAAGCTGACATAGGGCACGCCATCCATGCCCGGCGGCACCAGCAGGCCGTGCCAATGGATCGAGGTATCCGTATCCATGGCGTTATAAACCCGGATACGGGCGATGTCGCCCTCGGTGAAGCGCAGCACCGGGCCGGGAATGCCACCGTTGATGGTCATGGCCTCGGTGGGCTGGCCGGTGAGGTTGACCTCCTGCCGGGCAATGGTGAGATCATATTCGACGGTGGCGGCATAAAGCGGGGCGGGGATGGCGAGGCCCAGGAGGACAAGAAACACGGCAAGAGGAAATCGCATATTTGGCCTCCATGACATTCGTGTTTTATACCCAGCCCATGACGGCGGCAGACTAGAGCTGCAAATCGACAATAACCGGCAGATGATCGCTGGCGACCTTGGAAACCCTCAGACGACAGCGCCTGCCCCCCAACACGGTGATCGGCCCCCGGCAAAACACCTTGTCCAGGCCGGTGGTGGGCGAAAAGGAAGGATAGGTCAAAAAGGCATTCTGGTAGCCAACCCCATGGTTGGTGGCGCAGGCAAAGCCCAGGGCCTCGGTGAACAGCGGGGCAAGCCGGGTCCACCAATCATTGAAATCACCACCCACCACACAGGGAACATCGGCGGCGATGCCGGTGAATTCAGGGGTCCGCACCAACCGACCCACCTGCTGGGGCCGTTCCTTGAAAGACAGCCCCAGGTGCAGGTTGAATACGGGCAGCAGCGGGAAGGATGCACCGGCGGGCAGTTCCAGTTCGGTAAACAGACAGCCCCTGGCCTTACGTCCATCAAGGGTCAGATCAATATTACGTTCCTTGGCGATGGGAAAACGGCTCAGGGTGGCGTTGCCGTACATGCCCTTACGCAACTGGACATTGAGGCCCACCGCATAGTAGGGGTAATTGCCACGTTCGGCCAGTTCTTGGGCCAGATTCAGTTCCCGGGAACGGGGCGCCCCCACGTCCACCTCCTGCAACAAAACGATATCGGCATCGTAATGAGCCAGGATCGCGGCGATGCGCTCGGGCCGAAACCGCCGGTCAACGCCGATGGCCCGATGGATGTTGTAGGAAAGAATCCGCAGGTCCATGGCTATTGCTCCAGCCCTGATAAACAGGATAAGCGCGTTAACGAATTTATTTTCTGCCCAAAAAAGCGCAGAAACCAACTTCTAACTTACTAAAAAACAGTAGGGGTCGCGCTCGGTGAAGACATCGAGGCCAAAGCCGTGGCTCACGGCAAGACAGCCCCCGCAGGCGGGACGCAAGCGACAATCCCGACAGGCCTGGCAGCCGGCCCGGTACTTTCTGGCCGCCGGCGCATCATAGATCTCCGCCAGGGATTGATCGAAGATATTACCGATCAGGGAGGGAAATTTCCGACAGGCATGCACCTCGCCATCGGGCAGCAGGGAGACGAAATTAAAAGCCGCGCCGCACCCGAACCCAGCGCACCCCCCCAGCAGGGTCTCGCCTTTTTCTGCGCGGAGCACATTGAAGAAATTATCCTTAAGGCCCATGCCCGGATTCTCGCGGGCTGCGGCAAGGTAGCTTTCCAGAAACCCCCGATACTCCGGGATGGGCACCGATTCCAGCAGCGAGCCCTCCCCGACCATGGCCAGCCGGTTGAAAACAAAGAGATCGACCCGGTCGCGGAGCAACTCGGCCAGGGGCAGCACCTGCGCCATATTGCCACGGGTCAGGGTGAGCATCACCATGGAGTAGATATCCAACTCACGCAGGAGATCAAGAAACTCCATGACCCTGGCAAAATAGCCCGTACCCCGGATAAAATCGTTATGTTCGGCCAACCCCTCAAGGCTTACCTGATAAAAAGCCGGTTTCTCGATGGCCAGTAAGGGCAGGAGCCGCTCCTTGGTCGTGGCATTGCCGAGGATTGCCACGGTGAAGCCCCGATCCACCGCAGCCTGATACAGCTCAAGAAAATGCGGATACAGCAGGGGGTTGCCACCGGAAAAGCTCACCTGCCCCCGCACATGGCGGCTTTGACAGAAAGCCAGCAGGTCATCGAGCACCGCAAGGCCCCGGGCCAGGGACAAAGGCGCGCGGTCGCTCCGGTCGTAGCAATGCTTGCAATGTAGATCGCAGACTTGGGTGATGTGCCATTGCAGGGTGAAAACCTCGGCGGCCACGAAACGGGGCGCAACCGCCTCGGTGATGGGGAAACTTTGTGCATCCCGGCGGATACGCGAGGCGGGGGCAAGAAGAAGCCCCTTGTCTGCGGCCCGCGCAAGAGCCTCCTCAATGGCCCCCACCGACAACTCCCCAAAGGCTGCGGCCTGACGGGGATCAATCCCTTCAGAGACCAGCTTCAAGGCCAGCAGATCCTCGGGCCCTGCGGCCTGCGCCTGGCTCTTGCCCGTTTCCGGGTCGAGCCAGACCACGATTATCTCCTGCTGCGGCACAGGCTGGGGCAAGGCCTTCGCCCCGTTCTCCGCCAACAGCTGGGGCAACCCCGCCCAGGAACTTTGGAGCACTTGCAGCGAGGGATTTACCGTGAGTTGTTCCACCATTGCAGACAACGGCCTTTCCTGCTGCGCCCGGTATAGGGCCAGCTCCAGCCGGGCCAGATCGGAGAGATACCCAGGTGCCTCTTCTAACGCGAGAGCAGGGTCGGCAAGCAGCCCGGCTAGATCAGCAAGGTTTCCGGCAGGGGTCAGGAGCGCAAGAAACCCCTGCCACTGCGGACCGCCCAGCAACCTTCGGCAGGCTGGGAAAATTTCTGGATTGAGACAGACAAATGACTCGGACATGGCGATTTCTCGTGGTTGTTAAAAACTCGACTTTTCGCGATCAGTCTACCACAGGCAGAGGAAAAACCAAGCTTCTCCCGTATCCGAAGGGAAAAACAGATTGACAGAAACCGGCGGGCTGTGCCACTATGGGAGTACAGCTGAACGCTGTCTTGGAAAAAGGCAAACCCGGAGTGATCCGGGGACGCAAAGCCAACGGGTCCGCCAGCGCGGATGGCCGGGTTGCCGATAGGGGAACAATGGATTTTACAAAACCCATCTCCGGCAACAGAGACGGGTTTTTTTATGCCCCTCGGATCAAAAAAGACAGCACCGTAACCAGAACATCCAGGTTGGGGGGGGGACCTTTAACCCTGGGGTGATTCGCTCCGTAGCGGGCGAGTCATCTTGTACCCACGCGCCGCACTGCCCATAGACCGTATCCTGATTCTCTGCCTTGTTACAAAGCGCGTGACACCCCATGGAGGGAGCTCGGCAACCGCCGGGCTCTCTCCGCTTTTTTCAATGCCCCCGCAGTCACCCCCGCAATCGCCCCCGTAATCGATCGATAAGCTCCATATCCGGGAAAAATGACTTCTCCGGCAGGACCGGTATGGGCAACCGGTGGCTTTCGGCAAACGGGGTGCCCGCCAGTTTCAGGTTATAGGCCTGCACCAACAACGACTCAAGATTCACCGTATCTTCCACATTGTAGGCGAGCAGGGTTTCCAGCACCCGGGGCTCCCTTGTCCGACAGTACTCCCGCCAGAGCAGCACGGCAAAGTACCCATCCACCCCGGCCAAGTTTCCGCGATCAAGGCCCATCTGCTTCTCGCAGCCCTTGAGGCCGCCGACAAACCCCAGCCCCTGCAACAGCGGGCGCAGGTCGATGTGGGCCTGGGTCAGCTTGAAACCGAAATGGCGCTCCAGCATGGGGACATCAAAAGCCTTCCCGTTGTAAGTGACCAGCAACTGGTATTTCCCGATGTCCTCGGCAAAATCCGCGAGATTCTCCCCCTGCACATAGGTGAACACCTCTTTGCCGTCGTAGAGGCTGACGGTGGTGATGCAATGGTCCGTGAAGCTCAACCCCGTGGTCTCGATATCGAGATAGGCCACGGAATCCCGGTACAGCGGGAAGACCCGCCAACGCTGGGCTGCGGGCAGCTGCCGGAGAAATTCGTGGCCCGCCTGTTGCTCGACCTGGGCACGGCTGCGCGCCAGATGGACCTCAATGAGCTTCACCTTCTGGCCGGAAAGGAACTCCGGGTACGGCGGTCTGAAATCGTCCCAGGTCTCCACCCCGGCCTGCCAAATCCGCCGCTCCGTGGTTTCACCGATCCCAGGGATATGGACAAAGGTATTGAACAACATCGGTACGCCTTCTCCCATACGGCAAACCTGGCAGCAGGCAAAGATTCTTGCCGGGCACAGCAATCGCCGGTAAATTTTGATATGTGGGGTTGGAAAATCGGTCGTCATTCCGACAGAAAGCCGGAGGTACGCAAACAAAACGAGATTCGAGCCAAAAGGCACAAACTGCCGGAGGCAATCAGCCGGTCATTCCTTCTCCCAGAGAACCACCCGATTACGTCCCTGTTTCTTGGCCCGATACAGGGCCTGGTCAGCCCGCCTGATCAGGCCTTCCTTGTCCGCCCCGTGGCTGGGATAGACGGCAAGCCCCAGGGACAGGGTGACCTGCACCGGTCCGTTTTCGCTCTGGAGCACCATTTTCTCGATCTCCAGCCTTATACGCTCGGCCATCTGGAGACCTCCCTGCTCGCCGGAGCCTTCCAGAACAAGGGCGAACTCCTCGCCGCCGTATCGGGCTGCAATATCCACGCTGCGCGCCGCCCGGCGCAGGATAGCAGCCACTTCCTTGAGAACCTTGTCGCCAAAGGGGTGGCCATGGTTGTCATTGATCTTCTTGAAATGATCGATATCGCAGATGAGCAAACTCAAAGCCCCAGCACGGCGCTCCTCCCGAGCCAGCATCACTTCAAAACCATGCTGAAAGGTGCGATGGTTGAGCAGGCCGGTGAGTCCGTCGATGGTGGCCAGCCGGTTGATCTCCTCATGGGCCTGCCCCAGATCGATCTTGACCGCAACCTGGGCGGCGATGAGTTCGAGAATCTCCTGCCTGGCCTTGGTGAAGACCTCCGCTTTTTTCACCGCCACGGTGAGCGCCCCGGTTGCCTCTCCTTTTTCCTTTTGCAGGGGCAGAATCAGCAGCGAATTGTAACCGGAAAGCAGATGGTCGTGGCCGAAAACCTGGGTCGGCCCATGGCACTGGGCCTTGGCCGGCAGAGGACGGTTGATCTTGAGCACCTGACCCACCAACCCCTCTTCCCGGGAGAATTCACGGCCTATGAGTTGTTCCGCCCCTTCGCCCTCGGCCAGGGCCACACAATGTCCGTTGCCGCAGATCAGGCTGATGGAGATAAAATCAGCGCCCACCAGAGTCCGCACCGCCTTGATCGTGGCCGCCAGCACCTGTTCAAGCCCCAGGGCTCCGTTCAACTCCCGCATGGCGAGACAAACCCGCTGGATGGCGCTGCGCTCATGGGCCATGGCTTGAAACTGCCGGCCCATGTTCACGTCAAGGGCAAGTTTGCGCGCGGTCAGGGTCATGATCGCTTTTTCCGCCTCGGTCCAGGGTTGCTGCCCGGGACGATCCACGCAGAGAAGCGGGGCGATCTTCTTGTCGTCAAACCCGAGCCACTCCTCCGCGTCATCGGGAAGACGGACCGCAAGAATCCCTCCCACCTCGATCTGGTTCAGGTAATAGGGTACGCCCAAGGAAGGAGTGGCAGGGGCCAGGCTCACCAACTCCTCCACCCCCAGCAACGCCCCGGTGATGCCGACTCCGACCCCAAACGGCCCAGGGGCTATATCTTTTCTGGTGGTGGCAATACTGCGCAGCCGGTATTCTTGGCCCTCCGGGTCCGGCCACAGCAGGGCCACCGTTGACAGGGCCAGGGTCTGACGGATGAGTTCCAGTTGCAGGTCAAAGGCTGCGGCGATGGTTTCGACGGCTGGCTGACTGCCCGCCTCCGGATCGTCGATGAGATCATAATCCGGCAGGGCACTCAGGATATCAGGCGTGTCAGCAAACAGGCCAAGATCACGGGCATACTGCCGACTGGCGGTGTCCCTTTTAGCCCGGATCAGGGCCTTTCGCATCCGTTGACGGTAGGCCTTGCTGCTCATGAAAACACTGAGCCCCACCCCGGCGGCGGCATAGGCCAACAGATTGCCTGCCAGCCCGGCGGTTTTCTGAAAGCCCATGGCCCACAGCCCTGCCTCCATGCCGAGCACGGCCAGGAGAGGCACAAGCAAAGCCTGCATGGGAAAACTGATGGCCAGCCAGCCGATGAGCCCCACCGGGAGCAGAATCAACTGGGGCGCACCCTCCCCCAAATAGCGAAAAATAATCCACACGACAACGACCCAGAGCAGGGGTCCGGCCGTGCCGAAAAAAGAAGAATCCGCCGGAGAATCATCCCCTCCCTGCCACATCTCCAGCAGGGCAAAAATCAGGACCAACCCGGCAAGAATCATGGCGACAACGGCAAAATCAGCACCGGGCTCATACAAGCCCTCGGCCACAGCCAAGCCCCCCAGCAGTCCGACCACGAAACCAGCCTGCCGGAACGTGCTGCTGCCGCTCCGATTTGCTTGGCGTCGATCTCTTGCCATATCCCCCCCGGGCCTTTAGCCGCGAATCCCGGACCGTCTCGGTCCGTGGGATTTTCCGACTCTGTTGAGAAATTGCTTGATCGCCTGAAAATAGAGCTTGCCGGTCAGGGCCAGGATATTGTTGTGATCCGCGCCGGGAATCATCTGAAATTCCTTGCTCCGCGCCCCGCAAACACTCTGCAACTCCTCAGCCAGAACGATGGGAATGATCTGGTCATGCTGGGCGTGGAGAATATAGGTGGGCTTTTGCACCTGGCAGATTTTTTCCAGATTGCCGAAGCCATCAGTCTCGGCAATGCCCAGGGCCTGCGCATCCAGCCCGAGGGTGCGCAAAAGCGGCAGGGTCTGGGCAATGCCGCTCTCGACAATGAGCCCGGCAACCGCCTTCTCCGTAGCGGCCAGCTCGATGGCCGAGACGCTGCCCAGGGAACGGCCCATCACCACCAGATGACCGGTGCGCCCCTCTTTGGCCAGCCAGGCCAGCACCCAGTGCAAAACCCGATGCGCGTCCTGGATCATGGCGCTCACCGTCGGGCTGCCGGTGGACTGCCCGTAGCCCCGATAGTCAACGGCCAGGAAGTTGATGCCCTGGGCATTGTACTGGGGGCCGACCTCGTCGTAATCACCGACCACCTCGCCATTGCCGTGGAAAAAAAGGAGGTTGACCGCAGCCGGATCAGCGGTCAGAAAAAATCTGGCTCCGAGCACCACCCCTGCTGCCACCTCTATCCCATGATCCTGGGCACCGGCCGGCGGCGCGGTGGCTTCTTGTCGTGGATAAAACAACGCGGCCACTACCTCGGGCCGATCAAGTTTTTCGTATGTTCGTGTCTGCTCCATGTTCTCCTCTTCCCCTTGGCCTGCGCCTGAAATCGCCTCCAGCCTCCGATGCTCATCGGCCCGAGCATCTTTTCAACTATACCCATTCAGAATGGCAATATCTACCCAATTTTCTTCGCTTTTTCTTTGCACAGTTCCGGTGTTTCAG
>Ga0334722_10004921_pt1 | contig 13710 bp, 11 predicted proteins | sample C3_bottom_MG_FD_207210 | JGI IMG/M metagenome (GOLD analysis project Ga0334722, IMG submission 207210) | Sediment microbial communities from Yellowstone Lake, YNP, Wyoming, USA - C3_bottom | ecosystem: Environmental > Aquatic > Freshwater > Lake > Sediment | place: USA: Wyoming | collected...
AGGCCTTTTATGTCGGCGGGCGTGCGGATGCAGGCCTTCTTCGAGGCGACGGCTCCGGCGAGCCACGCATCCGCGAGTACGACCACACCCGCCTTCTCGATTTTCGCCTTGATGTCTTTCATGAACTTCGAATCGTTCATGCGCGCGGCGCGCTCGTGGTTGCGCACCAGCCCCGGCATCAGCGTTGCGCCGAAGGCGCGCACCTTGCCGCTGGCGTAGTCCAGCGGAAACGAGGAGATATCGAGCTGGCCGTTGACCAGGGCGTTCCATTGTTCGTTCGGTTTGAACAGCGACGCGCCGGGATACACTTGAATGTCCAGATCGACGCCGGCCGCCTTGACCTCGCGCGCGATGATCTGCACCATCTCATCGCGTGCGTCGCCCTTGCCGCCAGGAAACTGGTGCGCGGCGCGCAGCGTGGTCGCGGCCAGGGCGGATCCGCCCAGAACGGCTGCCGCAAGCGCCGTGAGAATCGCTATGCGTCTTGAATTGCTCATCATTGATACCTCCTCCAAGTAAGTCGATGAATTATGAGTTTCAAATGTCCCCGGTAGACCGGGGTATCGTTGTCGCTTCGCCTCCGGCAGGGCGACATTCTAGGCTGTCATGCGCGCGGATACAAACGGCACGGACATTGCGCCGCAGCATTCGCGTCCGGCATGGTCTGATTCATTTACCCTTGAACTGCGGCCTCTGCTTTGCCAGAAACGCCTTGAAGCCGATACGATAGTCCTCGGTGTCGAAGCAGGCGTAGCCTTCGTCGCGTTCAGCCTCGGTGAGCGGTCGCGGGTCGGCCAGGCGGCGCGCGAATTTCTTGTGCCAGCGCGCCACCAGCGGCGCACCTGCCGCGATGCGAGTCGCGGCGGCGAGCGCTTCCGCGGAGACCTCGGCGTCGGCGACGACGCGATTGACCAGGCCCTTTTCCTTGGCTTCGTCGGCGCCGAATACGCGGCCCTCGAGCAGGATTTCCAGCGCGGCGGCGCGTCCGACCAGGTCGACCAGCGCTGCCATTTCCCCATAGCCGACCACCAGGCCGAGCTTGTTGATCGGGATGCCGAAGCGACTGGAGACGCCGCAGATGCGCAAATCGCATTGCGAGGCGATTTCCAGTCCGCCGCCCACGCACACGCCGTGGATCATCGCCACGGTCGGGTGGCGACATTCGGCCACAGCGCGCATCGTGCCATCGATCTTGTTGCCGTAGTCTTTCGCCACTGCGGCATTGGTGCGCACCTGTTCGAATTCGGCGATGTCGGCGCCGGCCGCGAACGCCTTCTCGCCCGCGCCGCGCAGTACGATGCAGCGCAGGCCGTCGTCGCCTTCGAGTTCGCGCATGATTTCGCCCAGGCGCATCCACATGGCGAAACTCAGGGCGTTCAATTTTTCCGGATTGTTCAGCACCACGGTCGCGATGCTTCCATCGCGTTCAATGTAGACAGGTTCAGACATGGTCATCCTCGAATCAATGCATTCATAGCGGGGGCGTACCCGTGCAAAAGCTATTTGTAGAAGAAATCCACCAGCCCCATGCCGGTGACGGGTACGTAGGTGACGAGCAGCAGTACTGCGAGCAGCACAGCGATAAAATAGATGTTGACCTTGCTGACTTCCCACATGTCGGCCTTGGCGATGGCGCAGGCGGTCATCAGCACCGAGGCGACCGGCGGCGTCTGCTGTCCGATGCCGAGGTTGATGGTGACGATGAGGCCGAAGTGCACCGGGTCGATGCCGACCGCTTTCACCAGCGGCAGCACGATGGGCACGGTCAGGATGATCGCCGCCGCCGAATGCAGGAACAGGCCGAGAACGAGAAACAGCAGATTGAGGATCGCCAGCACCGCATATTTGTTGCTGGTGAGCTCCATGATGCCGGCGGCCAGGCGCTGCGGCACCTGCGATTCGGTGAGGTACACGCCCAGCAGGCCGCTGGTCGCCACCAGCAGCATCACCACGGCGGTCTGCACGCCGCCGTCTATCATCGCGGTCCGCAGATGCTGCAGGTTGAGTTCGCGGTAGATGACAATCCCGATGAACAGCGCCGCCAGCACCGCCAGCGCCGCCCCTTCGGTGGCAGTGACCACGCCGCCGAAAATCGAACCGAGGATGATCACCGGCAGGAAGAAGGCCCAGAACGCATCCTTGAAAGTCTCCTTGACGCGCTTCAGCTGGAACGACTCTTCCACCGGGAATTTGTAGCGGCGCGCGAACCAGTAGGCCATGCCCATCAGGCCCAGGCCGCCGAGCAGGCCCGGCACGATGCCGGCGACGAACAGCTGCACCACCGAGGTGTCGGCCATGACCGCGTACAGCACCATCGGGATGGAGGGCGGAATGATCACCGCCAGGGTTGCCGCCGAGGACATCACCGCGGCAGCGAATTCCTTGGAATAGCCGCGGCTTTTCATCGCCGGAATCAGCACCGAGCCCAGCGCCGCCACGTCGGCCACGGCGGAACCGGAGATTTCGGCGAAAAACAGTGATGTGCCGATGCTGACCATGGATAATCCGCCGCGCATCCACCCGAGCAGAGAGGAGGCGAAGGCGATCAGCCGCCGCGAAATGCCCGAGGCGTTCATGATGGAGCCGGCGAGGATGAACAGGGGTATCGCCAGCAATGGGAAGTTGGTGGCGCCATTGTAGAGCACGATGGGCAGGTTGGGCAGCGTGGCCAGGCCCTGGGTGACGAGCAGCGCCGCCACCGCGACGATGCCCAGCGACACCGCGATGGGCACGTTGATCAGCACCAGGGCAAGCACGCATGCGAACAGCAGGACTATGGCCATGCCTGTCTCAGTGCGTCATTTCGGCAAGATCGCTCGCGCCGGAGGCGGTGCCCCCGCGCGCCTCCCGAATCATCTGCGGCAGATTGCAGAGCTCCGCGAGTATGATCAGCGCGGCGCTCACCGGAATTGCCGACTGTGTCCAGGCCACGGATATCCACGGCAGGCTGACCAGGTTGTCGGTAGCCAGTACCTCCAGCACGCTGTAGCCGGTCCAGCCCAGGAGCGCGAAGAATCCGATGACCAGGACCTCGGTGAGCAGCAAAAAGCCGAGGCGCCAGGCCGGCGCCAGGCCGTTGACGAGACCCGGAAAACCGATATGGGCGCGCTTCAGCGCAGCCAGAGCCGAGCCGTAGAATGTGAGCCAGGCGAGCATCACCGAGGCGACTTCGTCATACCACGCCAGCGACAGGCCGATGGTGCGGAAAAACACGCCCACCGTCACCTCGGCCGAGAGCGCCACCATCAGCGCGATGACTATCCATTCGAGCAGCAGCTCGAATCCTGAACGCAGGCGCGACATCGATTCCTCCGATTCTGGGTATTGGCCTATGGCGGTGGCGGGCCCCGCCACCGTCGCTACCTGCCCTATTTTCCTAGCGCGATGGCGCGCGCTATCACTTCCTTCGCCGCGGGCACTTCCTTCGCATATTCGTCGTAGACGGTCTTGGAGGCGGCAATGAAGGCGTCCTTGTTGGCGGTATTGACCTGGATGCCGGCGGCTTTCATCTTGGCGAGCAGCCCCTCGTCGTCCTTTTCCGCCTTGGCGTAGACGAACGCCTGTGTATCCCTGGCAGTCTCCTCGAGGATCTTGCGCACATCGGCCGGCAGCGCCGGCCATTTCTTGGTGCTCACCACCAGGTAGGCGGGCGAGTAGACGTGGCCGGTGATCGAGAGATATTTCTGCACTTCGTAGAATTTGGCGCTGGCAATTTGCGCGAACGGGTTCTCCTGGCCGTCCATGACGCCGGTCTGCAACGCGGTGAACACTTCCGAGTATTTCATCGGGCTCGGGTTGGCGCCGTATGCCTGGAACATTTTCACGCGCCACTTGCCCTCGGGCACGCGCAGCTTGATGCCCTTCAGGTCGCCCGGCACGTTGATCGGGTGTTTGTTATTGGTGATGTGGCGATAGCCGTTCTCCCATACGGCGAGCACCTTGATGCCTTTCTTCTCCGCCTCCGGCTCAAACTTCGACCAGAACAGCTCCTTCTCGATGCGCTTCATATGCTCGCGGTCCTTGACCAGGTAGGGCATCTCGAACACGCCGAAAATATCCGCCTCCGACGACATGACCGTGGAAGGCTCCGCCATGTCGATGGTCCCCAGCTTGACCTTCTGCAGCATCTCCTTGTCGCCGCCGAGCTGGCTGGAGCCGTAGACCACCACCTTGTACTTGCCGCCGAGCTTGGCGTTCGCCTGCTTGGCGAACTCGTCTGCCGCCGCGCCGACCAGCGAGCCGGGTTCGCCCACATGGCCGAGCTTGAGTTCTATCTGCGCCGTCGCGAGCGACGGCAGTGCGGTCAGCGCCGCAACAAGGACTGCGCCCAATCGTTTCATGGTTTACTCCTCCTGGTTTGGCTGCAGCAATCTGCATAACGCGGTGGCTATTGCTCTTTTCCGCGTACCCTCCCCTTAGGCGGATGAAGCGTCCGCCGATCAGCGTCTCGATTATGCCGGAATGCGCCGTGTCCTGCCGTGGCCGAACTTAGGCAGCGGCGCCGCGCAGTCGGCCGAGCTTGCGCCATGCCGTGGCAATCAGCGGCCAGAACAGCATCAGCAGAGCCAGGGTGGTGATGGAGCCGACGAGCGAATTCGACCAGAAGATCCCGAGTTCGCCTTTGGACCCCATCATCGTCTGGCGGAACGCGGCTTCGGCGCGGTCGCCCAGCACCAGCGACAGCACCAGCGGCGCCAGGGGATAGTCGAGCTTCTTCATCACATAGCCGACGATGCCGAAGAGCACCATGAACCAGATGTCGAGCATCGCGCTGTGCACGGAGTAGGCGCCGATGGCGCACACGACGATGATGACCGGCGCGATGATCGAGAACGGGATGCGCAGTATCGCCGCGAACAGCGGGACCGTGGTGAGGACGATGATCAGGCCGGCGATGTTGGACAGGTACATGCTGGCGATCAGGCCCCAGACGAAGTCCTTCTGCTCGACGAACAACAGCGGCCCCGGCTGCAATCCCCAGATCATCAGGCCACCGAGCAGCACCGCCGCCGTGGCCGAACCGGGTATGCCGAGCGCGATCATGGGCAGCAGGGCCGCGGTGCCGGACGCGTGTGCCGCGGTCTCCGGCGCGATCACGCCTTCCAGCATGCCGGTGCCGAACTTGTCGCCATCCTTGGAGAAGCGCTTGGCGATGCCATAGCCCATGAACGAGGCGGCGGTGGCACCGCCCGGGGTGATGCCCATCCAGCAGCCGATGGCGGAGCTGCGGATCAGGGTTAGCCAGTACTTGGGCAGTTTTTTCCAGGTTTCCAGCACCACCTTCATGTTGATCTTGGCGCTTTTGCCCTCGAACGCCAGGCCTTCTTCCATGCTGATCAGGATTTCGCCGACACCGAACAAGCCGATGACCACGATCAGAAAATCGATGCCGCGCAACAGCTCCGACCAACCGAAGGTCATGCGCAGCTCGCCGCTCACGGTATCCATGCCGATCGCGGCCAGGCCGAACCCGAGCATCATCGCGATGATGGTCTTCGCCGGATCCTTGCCGGTGCCGATGAAGCTGCAGAAGGTGAGCAGATAGACGGCGAAGAATTCGGGCGGGCCGAATTGCAGCGCGAACTTGGCGACCAGCGGCGCGAGAAAGGTGATCAGCAGTACGGCGACGAAGGCGCCGATGAAGGAGCCGGTGAACGACGCGGTCAAGGCCTCGCCCGCCCGCCCCTGTTGCGCGAGGGGATAGCCGTCGAACGTCGTCGCCACCGAATGCGTCTCCCCGGGGATGTTGAACAGCACCGAAGTGATGGCGCCGGCGAACAAGGTTCCCCAATAGATGCAGGACAGCATGATGATCGCCGACGTCGGCGGCATGGTGAAGGTCAGCGGCAGCAGGATCGCCACGCCGTTCGGCCCGCCCAAGCCTGGCAGCACGCCGATGACGATGCCGAGCACGATGCCGATCGACATCATGCCGATGTTGTACCAGGAGAGCGCGACCGCGAACCCGTGAAACAGTGCGCTGAATTCATCCACTTGGCGATTCTCCGGCGTTGGTTCAGTATCCGAACAGGGCTTCCAGCGGCCCCTTCGGCAGCGGCACCATGAACTGCAATTCGAACAGCCAGAACAACACCAGGCTGGTGCCGATGCTGACCAGCAGGGTTTTCGCCCAGCTGTACTTGTCCATCACCCGCATGAACGCACCGATGAACAGCGCGGAGGCGATGTAGATGCCGATGAACCCGGTCGCAAGCACATACACTAGCGTCGGCAGCAGCACCAGCAGCACCAGTTTGAATTTGTCCCAGGGAACGAAAATCTCGCGATTGCGTTCCTTGCCGATCAGGGACCTCAACAGCACGGCGGCGCTCGCAATGCACAGGATGACGCCGATGCGGAACGGGAAATAGCCCGATTCGGGGCCGTCGGGCGCCCAGCCCGCACCGATGCGGTGGTTGTCGATCATCATTACGACGCCGACTGCGAAGATGACGAGCGCGGTGAGCGCGTCCGCCGCGGCGTGCGTCAGGCCGCGATGGGCGCGTCGCTGTTCTTGCTCCATGCTGTTAGCTCCTCCTCACGCCTATCGGGCGACGCCGCGCGGATGGCGGCCACGCCCGAGCGGGCGAACCTTACTTCTTCGCGGCGAATCCGGCTTCGTTCATCAGCTTGTTGTGGAAGGCCTCGTCCTTTTCCAGGAACTTGACGAAGTCCGCGCCGGTCAGATAGACCTCCTTCAACGCCTGCTTCGCGACGTAGTCCTTCCATTCCGGCGTCGCGGTCACTTTCTTCAGCAGATCGGCGAAATACGCGGCCTGCTCCGCAGTCGTTCCGCCGGGAAGGAAGTACGCGCGCAGCATCTGGTATTGCACGTCGATGCCGGAGTCCTTGCAGGTGGGAATATCGGCCCAGGATTGGTCCTTGGTGATCTTGTCCTTGTACACCATGCGGTGCTCGGAGAACACGCACAGGGCGCGAACCTGGCCGGCCCGCCACTGGGCGATATTCTCGCTCGGGTTGTTGACGTTGGAGTCGATGTGCTTGCCGACCAACTGGGTCGCCGCCTCGCCGCCACTCTTGTACGGGATGTAGGTGAACTTTGTACCCGCGATCTTTTCCAGCGCCACGGTGATGATGTGGTCTTCGCGCTTGGAGCCGGTGCCGCCCATCTTGAAGGCGCCGTTGGCTTTCTTCGCCGCGTCGAGATACTCCTTCGGAGTCTTGTACGCGGATTCGGAGTTGACCCAGAGCAGGAACTCGTCCGACGCGATCATCGCCACCGGATTCAGGTCGCGCCAATTGAAGGGCAGATTCACCGCGACGGGCAAGGTATAGATGGCCGAGAACGCGACCATCAGTTTATGCGCGTTGCCCTTGGATTCCTTCACATCCATAATGCCTTCGGCACCGCTCGCGCCGCCTTTGTTGATGATCAACATCGGCTGCTTCATCAACTGGTGCTTGACTACGATGCCTTGGATCGTGCGCGCCATCTGGTCGGAGGCGCCGCCCGCGCCGGCGGGCACGATGACTTCCACCGGTTTGGTGGGTTCCCAGGCTGCCTGTGCGGGTGCGACCAAGGCCAGGCTCAGGGCCGCAGCGCACAGCGGCAGCAGGCGGGATTTGTGCGACCACACGCGCGTCGATTGCATCATGATTATCTCCTCGGGTTGAATTTGAACTTATGCTGCCGGAGGTCCCGGCAGCTTGCTTGATTCATGCGCGGTTCATGCCGCGTTGCGCTTGGCCCCGGGCGCTTGCCGGCCGGCAGCTTCGGTGAGGTAGGCCATCGCCGCGGCCGCGCCGCCTTGCTGGTGCGGAACGCCGGCGAGCGCAAGCCCCATTTCGACACCCGCGAGCGTGCCCATCAGGCTCAGGTCATTGAAGTCGCCCAGGTGGCCGATGCGGAACACCTTGCCCGCGAGCCGTCCCAGGCCGGTGCCGAGGGACATATCGTAGGCTTCCAAGATTGTTCTTCTCAGCGCATCTGCGTTATGCCCGTCTGGCATCATCACCGCCGTGAGGGTGTTGCTGTATTCCTCGGCGTTGGCGCACAGGATTTCCAGACCCCAGGCGCGCACCGCGCGCCGCGTCGCTTCGGCATGGCGCGCATGGCGTGCGAACACGCCGTGCAGGCCCTCTTCCTGCAGCATGTCGATCGCCTCGCGCAGGCCGTAGAGCAGATTGGTCGCGGGTGTGTAGGGGAAATAACCGGTCTTGTTGGCGGCGATCATTTCGTCCCAGGCCCAGTAGGACTTCGCCAGTTTGGCCGACTGCGCCGCCTTGCGCGCCTTCTCGCTCACCGCGTTGAACGACAGCCCCGGCGGCAACATCAAGCCTTTCTGCGAGCCGGCCACGGTCACGTCCACGCCCCATTCGTCGTGGCGGTAGTCGATCGAGGCGAGCGAGGATATCGTGTCCACCATGAACAGGGCCGGATGGCCCGCGGCGTCGATCGCCTTGCGCACCAGCGCAATGCGGCTGGTGGCGCCGGTCGAGGTTTCGTTGTGCACCACGCACACGGCCTTGATCGCGTGCGCCTTGTCTTCCTTCAGTTTCGCTTCCACCGCCGCCGCATCCGCGCCGCGGCGCCAGTCGGTAGCGATCAACTCCACCTGCAGGCCTAGCTTGCCCGCCATCTTCTGCCACAGGCTCGCGAAATGCCCGGTCTCTACCATCAGCACCTTGTCCCCGGGCGAGAAACAGTTGACCAGCGCCGCTTCCCACGCGCCCGTGCCCGAGGCCGGGTAAATCACCACCGGCTGCTGCGTCTGAAACACGTACTTGAGGCCTTCGATGATCTCCAGTCCGAGCTGACCGAACGCGGGTCCCCGGTGGTCCATGGTCGGAAAGTCGATCGCGCGCAGCACGCGGTCCGGCACATTGGTGGGCCCGGGAATTTGCAGGAAATGACGACCGCTTCTGAAGGCCATGGCAATACTCCTTGTGGGCAGAAAGAACGGGCTGTGCATACAGGCAAGCGGCCCGATAATTTTGTATGCAATTCAAGCATGAGCTAAATGAATTAGTCAACGACTTTTTTTAACACGTTGTTTGTTATACATCAAAAGCAATTGCCAAGCGGCCAACCCCGGGCTATTATGCATACAAATATGTCTAACGCTACGGATCAGGATTTCGAACGCGCTTCCGCGGGCGCCGCTGCCGCAGTAGTGGCCGAGCCGCGCCTGCTGGTCGCAGAAGTGACGGAACGCCTGCGCGATATGATCGTTCAAGGCGAACTCGCGCCCGGCGTCAAGCTGAACGAGCGCGTGCTGTGCGAGCGCCTGCGCACCTCTCGCACCCCGGTGCGCGAGGCGATCAAGTATCTCGCTTCCGAGGGCTTGGTCGAGTTGCTGCCCAATCGCGGCGCCATCGTCACGCCCATTACGGCGGTGACGGTACGGGAAATGTTCGAGCTGCTGGGCGCGCTGGAAGCGCTCGCCGGCGAGCTGGCCTGTGTCAAGGCGAGCGATGCCGAGATCGCCGAGATCCGTGCGCTGCATTACCAGATGCTGGCGCACCACGCCCGCGGCGAACTCGCCCCGTACTTCCGCTGCAATCAAGAGATTCACATGCGGCTGGTCGAATCGGCTGGCAACGCGACTCTGGCCAATACCTACCGCGCCCTGAACGGGCATGTGCGCCGCGCCCGGTACATGGCCAACCTCTCGCGTGAGCGCTGGGACCATGCGGTGGATGAACACCAGCAGATCCTGGACGCCTTGTCCCGGCGCGACCGGGTGCTGCTGCCGGCACTGCTGCGCAGCCACCTCATCAACAAGATGGCGGTAGTGATGGAAGCCTTGGCGCAGCAATCCGCTTAGGGCGATTTCAAGATTCCCGAAATGGCCACTGAAATAGGCGAGTACGAGGGGATGTTTCCCCTCGTATCGAAATGAACTCTTGAGTAAGTAATGCAATAATGCCGCGTGGCAGGCTGCGTACGCGGCCTGCATCCCTGATCTGCCTCGCTGTATATTGGGAGTCCGCTTTGAACATAGATATCATCTCCGACGTCGTCTGCCCCTGGTGCTACATCGGCAAGCGCCAGATCGAGGCAGCGCTGGCGCTGTATGCGCAGCAGCACCCCGGCGCGGACAGGCCGCGCGTCAGCTGGCGCCCATTTCAGCTCAATCCGGATTTGCCGGCCGAGGGCATGAGCCGGCAGGATTACGTGGTGCAGAAATTCGGCGCGGCGCGCAGCAAGGACATCTATGAGCGGGTGGCCGGGGTCGGCGCGCAATACGGCATCGCCTTCGCGTTTGACCGGATCGCGCGCCAGCCCAATACCGTTGCCGCGCACAGCCTGATTTCGCTCGCCGGCACCGAAGCAGCCGACGGCTTGCAGGACCGGGTCAAGGAAGGCTTGCTGCGCGCCTACTTTATCGACGGCATCGATCTGACCCAGCCGGCAAACCTGGTCGAGATCGCCGTTGCCGCCGGCCTGGACCGCGCCAAGGCCGAGCAGTGTCTGGCCGATCCGCAGTCGCGGCAGGCGGTGGCGCAGGAAGACCAGCGCGCGCGCGCCATCGGCGTGCAAGGCGTGCCGTTTTTCATTTTCAACGGCAAACTGGCTGTGTCGGGTGCCCAAGGGCCGGATGCCTTGCTGGACGCGATGCGCCAGGCCGAATCCAAGCCCGCATAGATCGCGCGATCTAGTCGACTTCCGCTCCCGTGGACCGCCCCGCCACCCAAGCTGCAACAGATGTGCGGCATCCGCGCACCGGCGAGAGCGCGTTTGCCGCCCGGCTGGCGCGCGAGATTCAGGGTGAGGTCCTGTTCGACGCCGCCAGCCGCGGCCGCTATTCGACCGATGCCTCCATCTACCAGATCGAACCGGTCGGCGTGGTGGTGCCGAAGACCGAAGCCGACGCGCGCGTCGCGATCCAGATTGCCGCCGCCGAAGGCGTGCCCATCCTGCCGCGAGGCGGCGGTACCTCGCAGTGCGGACAGACCGTGGGCGCGGCCCTAGTCATCGACAATTCGAAATTCCTGAATCAGGTCCTCGCGTTCGATGCGGCAGCGCGCACCGCCGTCGTGCAGCCGGGCGTGGTGCTGGACCAGCTGAATGCCTACCTGCGGCCGCATGGCCTGTGGTTCCCGGTGGACGTATCGACCAGCGCACAGGCCACCCTGGGCGGCATGGCCGGGAACAACTCCTGCGGCTCGCGCTCGATCCGCTATGGCAACATGGTGCACAACGTGCTCGGCATCGATGCCCTGCTCGCCGATGGATCGGAATTCCATTTCGGCAGCAGCGACGCGCTCGCCGGCGGCCCGCAGGCCTACCAGGACCTGGTGGCGCGGGTGCACGCGGTGGTGCGGCGCGAGGCGGCCGAGATCGAAGCGCGCTGGCCCAAGGTGCTGCGCCGGGTGCAGGGCTATAACATCGACATGGTGCAGCCGGGCGTGGAAGCCTCCATGTTGCCGCACAACCTCGCGCATCTGCTGGTCGGCTCGGAAGGCACGCTCGCCTATACGCGCCGCCTGCACCTCGCGCTGTCGCCGCTGCCGCGGCACAAGACGCTGGGCGTGTGCCATTTCCCCACGTTTCATCAGGCGATGCTGGCGCCGCAGCACATCGTCAAGCTCGCGCCCACGGCGGTGGAGCTCGTCGACCGCACGATGATAGAACTCGCGCGCGGCAATGCGGCGTTCAAGCCCGTCGTCAACCGCTTTCTCAAGGGCGACCCGGACGCCATCCTCCTGGTCGAATTCGCCGGCGACGACCGCGGCGAGCAGCTCGCCAAGCTCAAGCAGCTGGTGGAATTGATGGCCGACCTCGGTTTCCCCGGCGGCGTGGTGGAGATCACCGACGTGTCCTTGCAGAAGGACCTGTGGGAGGTGCGCAAGGCAGGCCTCAACATCATGATGTCGATGAAAGGCGAGGGCAAGCCGGTATCCTTCATCGAGGATTGCGCCGTGCCGCTGGAGCACCTCGCCGAGTACACCGACAAGCTCACCCAGGTGTTCGCCAAACACGGCACGCGCGGCACCTGGTATGCGCACGCATCGGTCGGCACCCTGCACGTGCGCCCGGTGCTCAACATGAAAGGCGACGGCGCGCGGAAAATGCGTGCCATCGCCGAGGAAGCGAGCCAGCTGGTGCGCAGCTACAAGGGCGCGGCCTACTCCGGCGAGCACGGCGACGGCCTGGTGCGCACCGAGTGGATAGCGCCCATCATCGGCGCGCGCCTGATGCGCGCGCTGGAGGAAATCAAGGACCTGTTCGATCCGCGCAACCTGATGAATCCGGGCAAGATCGTGCGCGGCACGAAACAGGACGACCGCAGCCTGTTTCGCTTCAAACCCGGCTATGCCGTGCAGCGATTCGATACTGCCCTCGATTGGAGCGAGTGGAACGCGCCTTCCGTCCCGGGCGCAGACGCCGCCGCAAGCGCCGCGGCGAGCCAGGGCTTCATGGCCGCAGTCGAGATGTGCAACAACAACGGCCACTGCCGCAAGTTCGACGCCGGCAGCATGTGTCCTTCGTATCGCGCCACCGGCAACGAGCGCGACCTCACCCGCGGCCGCGCGAATACGCTGCGGCTCGCGCTGTCCGGGCAGTTGGGCGCCGACGCGTTCACGTCGGACGCGATGCGCGAGACCATGGATTTGTGCGTGAGCTGCAAAGGCTGCAAGCGCGAATGCCCCACCGGCGTCGACATGGCGAAGATGAAAATCGAATTCCTGTACCACTACGGAAAACGCCACGGCATCGCGCTCAAGGATCGGCTGATCGCCTGGCTGCCGCGCTATGCGCCCTGGGCCGCGCGCCTGCCTTGGCTCGCCAATCTGCGCGACGCCATTCCCGGACTGGCCGCCCTGAGCGAATCGATGCTGGGCCTGTCGGCAAAGCGCTCGCTGCCCAAATGGCGCGGCGACGCATTCCTGTCAGGATCCGCCGCCGGCCCGGCGACCGGCACGCAGCAAGCCGAGGTGGTGCTGCTGATCGACACCTTCACCAACTATTTCGAGCCTGAGAATGCGCGCGCGGCCCTTGCAGTGCTGCAGGCGGCAGGCTATCGCGTGCATCTCGCCCGCGCCGGAGATGGCGAACGCCCGCTGTGCTGCGGCCGTACCTTTCTCGCCAGCGGCCTGGTGGACGAGGCCAAGGCCGAGGCGCGGCGCACCATCGATGCGCTGCGGCCCTACGTCGCCCGCGGCCTGCCGGTGATCGGTTTGGAGCCCTCCTGCCTCTACACCCTGCGCGACGAGTTCAAGGCGATGTTGCCCGGCGCCGAGTCCGACGCGCTCGCTGCGCGCGCGGTATTGTTCGAAGAGTTCCTCGCCGCCGAGCATCAGGCAGGACGCCTGAACTTGAAGCTAGCACCGCTGGCGCAGAAGAAAGCGCTGCTGCACGGCCACTGCCACCAGAAAGCCTTCGGCGCGATGTCGTCGGTGGAGCAGGTGCTGGGTCTGGTGCCCGAATTGAAGGTCGAGACCGTCACCTCGAGTTGCTGCGGCATGGCCGGCGCCTTCGGTTACGAGGCCGCACACTACGAAGTTTCGATGAACATGGCCGAAGCGGCGCTGCTGCCGGCGCTGCGCAAGGCCGACGCGGATACGCTGCTCGTCGCCGACGGCACCAGTTGCAGGCACCAAATCCATGACGGCCTGAGGGCCGGAAACGAAAATTCCTCCACGCCGCGCGAGGCGGTGCACGTCGCACAAGTGTTGGCGCGCGCCTTGGCCGCGCCGGCGGGCCGCTGAGCCTGGGCCTGGCGATGCCGGAGGACCTTTGGC
>Ga0334722_10004922_pt1 | contig 13710 bp, 11 predicted proteins | sample C3_bottom_MG_FD_207210 | JGI IMG/M metagenome (GOLD analysis project Ga0334722, IMG submission 207210) | Sediment microbial communities from Yellowstone Lake, YNP, Wyoming, USA - C3_bottom | ecosystem: Environmental > Aquatic > Freshwater > Lake > Sediment | place: USA: Wyoming | collected...
CGAGGCCCGCGGGATAATCCCGAAGCAGGAAACGGTCAAGCCGGTGGACATCGCGACGATGTCTTTCGGACAGACCCTGACGACAACCCCGATCCAGATGGCCACTTCCATAGCTGCCATCGCCAACGGCGGAAAACTGGTCAAGCCGCACCTCGTCCGGGAGATCAGGTCACCCGACGGTCGGGTCCTCCAAACCTTCGGGCCGACCGAAGTCCGTCGGGTTATCACCGAAGAAACCGCCCGCGAGCTATCCCAGGCCATGGAAAGGGTCATCGAGGAGGGCACCGGCAAGGCGGCTTTCATCGAAGGTTATCACCTCGCGGGAAAGACCGGAACCTCCCAGAAGGTGGTCAATGGCCGGGTTTCGTCGGATACCTATATCGCCTCATTCATCGGCTTCGGACCGGCCGATGCTCCCCGCCTGCTGGTCCTGGTGGTCGTCGATGAGCCGGGGGCGGGCGAGCATTTCGGCGGCCAGGTGGCTGCCCCGGTTTTCCAAGCCATTGTCCGTGACGCCTATCGATATCTGGAGATTCCCATTCGATACGACCCAGCGAAAGCGCCCAAGGACGAAAAGCCGATGGTCGCCGTGCCCGAGGTCGTCGGGGAAGAGCTGGCCAAGGCCAAGAACGATCTTTACCAGAAAGGGTTGACCTGGCGGGTCGAGGGCGATGGCGACCGGGTCGTCGATCAACTGCCACCTGGCGGCGTCCAGGTTGCCCAGGGGACGACCGTGGTCCTGCGGGTGGGGCCGACCGGCGAGGTCGGAACCGGAGAGGTCCTCGTTCCGTCAATATTGGGGAAGACAATCCGCGAGGCCGGCGAAATCTTGGGTTCGTTCGGGTTGAAGATCAACCCCAGCGGGAGCGGCCTGGCCGTGGCTCAGGACCCGCTGCCCGGGGTCAGGGTTCCGCGAGGGACCATCGTCAACGTTCAGTTCCAGCCGCCCCCTCCTTGATAAGAAAACCATATTACGTATACACTAGGGGATAGGGCACAGCCCGGAGAGGGGGAATCTCAGTGCTCTTGCGACAGTTGCTCCGGGCCGTCGGCCCGGTCAAGATCACCGGGTCGGCCGAGACCGATGTAACGGGACTCGCCTATGACTCGCGACGGGTCGAGCGGGGGATGGCCTTCTTCGCCATCAGGGGCTTTGTTCGTGACGGCCACGACTTCATCCCACAGGCCGTGGCCAGGGGGGCGGCTTGCATCGTGGTGGAGAAACCGGCCGCCCTGATCCCGCCAGTGCCTTCAACCATCCCCATCATTGAGGTGACCAGTTCCCGCAAGGCCCTGGCGATGGCAGCGGCCGAGTTTTACGACCATCCCTCAAAGCGGATGCGGATAATCGGCGTGACCGGCACCAACGGGAAGACGACCACGACCCACCTGATCCGGACCCTTCTCTCGGCGGGAGGGCGGAAGATCGGCCTCATCGGGACGATCCACAACATCGTGGACGACCAGGAGCGACCGGTCGAACGGACGACCCCGGAGTCTTCGGACCTCCAGCAGCTCTTCCGGCAGATGGTGGAGGCCGGTTCATACGCGGCCACATTCGAGGTTTCTTCCCATGCCCTCGAACTTCACCGGGTCGACAGTTGCGAATTCGACATTGGGGTCCTGACCAACGTGACCCAGGATCATCTGGATTTCCACCGCACCTTCGACCAGTATATGAAGGCCAAAATGAAGCTCTTCGCGCGAGTCGGCCAGGCCTACGACGGGGCACCGAAGGGGGGTCCCAAGGCCGCCGTGATCAACGCCGATGACCCCAACCACGAGTCTTTTGTCAAGGTCTGCAGGGTTCCGGTGATCACCTATGCTTTGACCAAACCGGCTGACCTCAAGGCCGATGATGTGGTCGTCGAAGCCGGCGGGGTCAGCTTTACGGTTGAGGCGGGGGGCAAGCGGGTGCCGGTGGGCCTGCGGTTGACCGGACGGTTCAATGTTTGCAACGCCCTGGCGGCGATGGGCGTTGGCCTCGTAGAGGGTCTATCCGTCCAGGAGATGGCCGATATCCTGGCCACCGCTGAGGCGGTGCCCGGCCGGCTTGAGCGGGTCGACGTTGGACAGGACTTCGCCGTCGTCGTCGACTATGCCCACAGCCCCGATGGGCTGGAGAACCTTCTTCAGACGGCACGCGATTTCGCCCGCGGACGGGTGATCCTGGTCTTCGGCTGCGGCGGCGACCGTGACCGCAAGAAGCGCCCGATCATGGGCGAAATCGCCGGCCGGTACGCCGACTACGCCATTATCACCAGCGACAATCCGCGGAGCGAGGATCCCCAGGCGATCATCCGGGAGATCGAGGTGGGCATCGAGGCCCGCCCGCCGCGGTGGGGCTATCACGCCGTTGCGGACCGGGAGCAGGCCATCCGCGAGGCCATTGGGCGGGCCCGGAAGGGTGACGTGGTTGTTATCGCCGGCAAGGGCCATGAGACCTATCAGATTTTCAGGGATCGAACCATTCACTTCGATGATCGGGAGGTCGCCCGGCAGGCGCTGGGGGAAAGATTGAAGTGAGCGGACGAGCGCCGGAGGATCCAAGGCAACCCGTGGTCCGGGTCCGGGAGAAGCGCTTCACGGCGGCCGAAGCGGCGGCTCTCGGCGGAGGGGTGGTCGTGGCCGGGCCCCCCGACGCCTTGATCATGGGCGCGGCCTCTGATAGCCGCCGGGTCCGGCCCGGCGACCTCTTTGTGGCCATCCCCGGCGAGCGCGTGGATGGTCACGCCTTTGTCACCGCTGCCGCCGCCGCCGGGGCCACCGCGGCCCTGGTCGGTCGACCCGTGGAGGTGCCGCCGGGCCTGGCCGTCATTCGCGTCGATGATACCGTGGCCGCCCTCGGGCGGCTGGCCGCCGAATACCGGCGACGCTTCGAGCTGCCGGTGATCGGCGTCACGGGGAGCGTCGGAAAGACGACGACCAAGGATCTCTTGGCTGGGGTTCTCTCTCGGGCCTTTGAGACCCTGGCCAACGAGGGTAACCTGAACACCGAGGTCGGCCTCCCCCTGACCGTGCTTGAGCTTGAGAGACGGCACCAGGTCGCGGTCTTCGAGATGGCCATGCGCGGCCGCGGCGAGATCGCGTACCTGGCGGGTATTGCCCGCCCTTCGATCGGCCTGATCACCAACATCGGCCCGACCCACCTGGAGCTCCTCGGCTCCATCGATAACATTGTCCGGGCCAAGGCGGAGCTGATTGAGGCCCTGCCGGCGGACGGTCTGGCCATCCTCAACGGGGATGACCCGCTGTGTCGAGCCACGGCCGAGTTCAGCCGGGCACGGGTGCTCTTTTACGGCAGTACCCCCGACTGTTCGGTGCGGGCCGAGGAGTACGAGACCCGCGGCGAGAAGGGGGTCTGGGTCAGGGTGGCAGTCGATGGCCCGGGCGGAGTCGACCGTTTCGAGGTCACCGTGCCCATCCCCGGCCGGCATAACGTCGGCAACGCGCTGGCGGCGGTGGCCGTCGGTCAGGCCATGGGGATGAGCCAGGTCGACATCGCGGCGGGATTGGCCGAACCCCGGCGTTCGGGGGGGCGCTTGGAGATCATTCGCTCCAGGGGCCTGACTATCATCAATGACACTTACAACGCGGGACCGGCGTCGATGCGGGCGGCTCTGGGGATCCTCCGCGAGCTGGCCGCGGACGGCCGATCCGCAGCCATCCTTGGGACCATGCTGGAGCTGGGAACGGCGGCCCGGTCGGCCCATGAGGAGATCGGGCGGTCGGTCCACGAACTCGGGATCGGCCGACTGTTCACCGTCGGCGATCTTGGCGCCGTCATCGGCCAAGCGGCGGTGGCTGCGGGAATGGACCCATCGTTGGTCACGGCCTGTGTCTCCAACGTTGAGGCCGCGGCTCTGGCCTGCGCCTGGCTCCGTCCGGGGGACACCGTGCTGGTCAAAGGTTCGCGAGGGATGAAAATGGAAGAGGTCGTCGCCGCCCTTCTTAACGACCTGGCCTGACCAGACCGGGAGGTTTTGGAGGGGTCGAACGGTCATCGGGAGTGGTGTCTTTGGAGAAACTTATTCTCGCCCCGGGGGTGGCCTTTGTCGTTGCAGTGGCCGCTGGACCGCCGATCATCCGCTTCTTACAGCAGCTCAAGCTGGGGCAGAGCGTTCGCAACGACGGACCTCAAACCCATCTCAAGAAGGCGGGGGTGCCGACCATGGGCGGCCTCATCTTCCTTATCGGCCTCCTCGTCTCCACCGTGGCCTTCGTCCCGCTGACCGCGTCGGTCGGCCTGACCTTATTCACCGCCCTGGCCCTCGGGGCCATCGGCTTTGCCGACGACTTCCGCAAGGTCGTTCGCCACCGCCCCCTTGGCTTGAAAGCTCGCCAGAAGCTGCTTTTTCAGATCATCATCGGGCTCATCCTGAGCCTCGGGGCGACCAACGTGGTCGGCCTCCCACCGACCGTCGGCATCCCCTTCACCAGCGTCGTCCTCAACCTCGGCTACTTCTATCCGGTCCTCGTGGTCCTGATCGTCATCGCCACCTCAAACTCGGTCAATCTCACCGATGGGGTCGACGGCCTGGCCGCCGGGGCGATGGTCATTGCCACGACCGCCTATGCCCTCATCGCCATCGCCGGCGACCGCCTCGAGCTCGGGCTTTTTTCCCTGGCATTGGTCGGGGCGCTGCTCGGTTACCTTGTTTACAACCTCCATCCGGCCCGCGTCTTCATGGGCGACCTCGGCTCGCTCGCCCTGGGGGGCGTCCTGGCGGCCCTGGCCGTGCTGACCAAGACCGAACTTCTCCTCGTGCTGGTCGGGGGCCTGTTCGTGATCGAGGCCGTGTCTGACATCATTCAGGTGGCCTCCTTTCAGCTGACTGGTCGAAGGGTCTTCCGCATGGCTCCATTGCACCATCACTTCGAACTCCTCGGCTGGACCGAGACCCAGGTGGCAACGCGCTTTTGGCTGATCGAGGCGATCTTCGCGATCATCGGCTTCCTCGGCCTCCGGAACTGGGGTTAGAAGGACGGGGGAAGGAGGGGTTGACCCTGGCTCGACGCAAGCAGAGCCCGGACTTCGTCATCTTCGCCGTGTCTATGACCCTGGTGGTCATCGGTCTGGTGATGGTCTTTTCAGCCAGCTCGGTCAAGGCTGAGCTGCAGTTCAAGGATGCCCTCTACTTTCTCAAACGCCAGGCCGGCTGGGTGATCATCGGCCTTGCCTCGATGCTTTTCTTGATGAACTTCGACTACTGGCACCTTCGCCGACTGGCGACGCCCATCGTTGTCTTTTCGTTTGCCCTTCTTGTCATCGTGCTCATCCCGGGGATCGGCCGCGAGATCAACGGGGCGCGGCGGTGGGTTGGTTACGGGGCCTACGCCATCCAACCGTCTGAAATGGCCAAGTTGACCATGGTCATCTATCTGGCCCATCTCTTGACCAGGGAACCCGAGCGGGTCCAAGAGTTCTGGCGGGGAGTCGTTCCGGTCCTGTTGGTCCTGGGGGTAGCCGGCGTTCTGATCATGGGCGAGCCGGATCTCGGGACCTCGGTGGCTTTGGCTGGTACGGTTTTTATGATGCTCTTCGTGGCCGGCGCCCGCCTCGGCCACCTGGCCGGGCTGGCCCTCTCGGCCGTACCGGTGCTGCTGGCGGCCATTTTCAGCGCCGATTACCGTCGGCGGCGGTTCTTCGCCTTCCTCAATCCCTGGGGCGACCCCAGCGATACCGGATACCATATCATCCAGGCCCTCTATGCCCTGGGCTCGGGCGGTCTCTTTGGGGTCGGCCTCGGACGCAGCCGTCAGAAGTTGTTCTATCTGCCCGAGGCGCACACGGACTTCATCTTTGCCATCATCGCCGAGGAACTCGGCTTCATCGGAGCGGCCGCCATTCTCTTCCTGTTCTTCGTCCTCATCTGGCGCGGCTACAAAGTGGCCATCACCGCGCCGGATGCCTTTGCCAGCGTCCTCGCGGCGGGGTTGACGACAATGATCGCCCTTCAGCTGGTCATCAACGTCGGGGTGGTCACCGCCTCCCTTCCGATAACCGGCATTCCGCTCCCGTTCATCAGTTCCGGTGGCTCGTCGCTGGTCTTCACAATGATGGGGGTGGGTATCCTGCTCAACGTCTCCAAATACTCGACGATCTAAGGCGGTGGGTCCGTGCGCGTGTTGATCGCCGGCGGGGGCACGGGCGGCCACATCAACCCGGCCCTGGCCATCGCCCGGGTCTTGGCGGAAGACGACCCCAGAGCGGAGATCCTCTATGTCGGCAGCCGGGGCGGCCTCGAAGCCGACCTGGTGCCGCGGGCCGGCCTGGCCTTCGCGACCATTGACGTCAAGGGCCTCCTCCGCAAGCCAGCGATGGAGCGCTTGTCCGGCCTTTTCGTCGCCATTGGGGCCTGTCTGCAGGCCCTGCGAATAATCCGGCGTTTCCGTCCCGACGTCGTCGTCGGGACGGGTGGCTATGTCTGCGGCCCGGTGGTCCTGATGGCCGCATTATCCGGGCTTCCCACGCTGATTCAGGAACAGAACGTCTTCCCGGGGTTCACAAACCGACTCCTTTCGCCCTTTGTCGCCCGCATCGTCGTACCGTTCGAGGAAGCCCGGCGCCATTTCGCCAGCCCCGGCAAGGTGGCCGTCCTCGGCAACCCGATCCGCCCGGAGATAATGGCCAAAAAAAGGCCGGAGGGCCTGGCTGCGTTCGGGCTTGACCCGGCCCGAAGGACCCTCCTGGTCTTCGGCGGGAGCCGGGGGGCTGAGACCATCAATCGGGCCATGATCGGGGCTCTCCCGGCCCTCCTGAATCGAGTCGACCTGCAGGTTATCTTCGCCACCGGGACTGCCCACCACCTGGCGACCCTGGATGCTTTGCGGGACGCTGGTTTGGATCCGACGAACCACCGGAACCTGGTCCTTGTTCCCTACCTGTACAATCAGGACGCCGCCCTGGCCTGCGCCGACCTGGCGGTTACCCGGGCCGGGGGGATCACCGTGGCGGAACTTACCGCCCGAGGTATCCCGGCCATCTTGGTTCCGTCCCCAAATGTCACCCATAACCACCAGGAATACAACGCGAAGGCCCTGGCCTCACGGGGGGCGGCAGTGCTGATTCCGGATGACGCCCTGACCGGGGATCGGCTCGTCCATGAGGTCACGGCCTTGCTTGATGACCCGGGCCGCTTGGTGGCCATGGCCAGGGCGGCCCTGGAGGTGGGTCGTCCTTCGGCGGCGGCGGACATCGGGCGGGAGATTCGTTCCCTCGTTCGGATCAGACGGGCCGAGAGGACAAGGTGAGCTGAATGAGTCACTATCATTTCATCGGCATCGGTGGCTCCGGCATGAGTGGCATCGCCAAGGTTCTCATGGAGATGGGCCATCGGGTCAGTGGTTCCGATTTGACCGCTTCGGGCAACGTCAGGAAACTGGCCGAACTGGGAGCCGAAGTGAGGGTCGGCCACCGCGCCGAGAACCTGGTTGACGCGGATGGAAAGCTCCCCGACGTGGTCGTGATCTCCACCGCCATTCCCGCTTCCAATGAGGAGCTTCTGGCCGCCCGCAGGCGCGGCTTAACCGTCCTCCGGAGGGCCGAGGTCCTCGCCCAAATTATGCGAACCGGCCTGGGCGTGGCCGTCGCCGGGTGCCACGGGAAGACAACCACCTCGTCCATGATCACCCTGGTTTTGAAACGGGGCGGGCTGGACCCGACCTTCGTCGTCGGGGGCGAGGTCCGCGACCTCGGCACCAACGCCGCCCTGGGGCACGGGAGGCATGTCGTCGCCGAAGCCGACGAGAGCGACGGTTCTTTCCTGACGTTGTCGCCGGTTGTCGCCGTGGTCACCAACATTGAAGCCGATCACCTCGATCACTACGGGACGCTGGAACGCATCGTCGAGGCCTTCGAGAAGTTCGTTCACCTTGTGCCCCCGGACGGTCTGGCCGTCCTGGGCTACGATAACGCCTGGGTGCGATGGATCGGCGAGCGGTACGGGGGGCGGAAGATCACCTATGCCCTGGATGAGCCGGCCGACCTGACGACGACGGCGATCAGTTTTCACGGTCCGGGGACCAGCTGCCGGGTCCTCCTGCACGGTCAGGAGCTGGGCGGACTGCGGCTGAACGTGCCCGGGCGGCACAACGTCCAGAACGCCCTGGCGGCAATCGCGGTGGGCCTGGAGGTTGGCCTGCCGTTCGCGGTCATCGCCGCCGGGCTTCGTGGCTTCTCCGGTGCCGAACGCCGCTTTCAGCGGGTCGGCGAAGCCGGTGGGGTGACCGTCGTCGACGATTACGCCCACCATCCTACGGAAATCGCCGCCACCCTGCGGGCGGCCAGGCTCCAGAACTACCAGCGGGTCATCTGCGTCTTCCAACCCCATCGCTACACCCGCACCCTGCACTTGGCCAGGGAGTTCGGCCCGGCTTTCGCCGCTGCCGACCGGCTCTTCTTGATGGATGTCTATCCGGCCGGGGAACCGCCCATCCCGGGTGTCTCCGGCGAGACCATCCTGAATGAGGTCAGGAAGACAGGATACCACCACGTTGAGTACTTCCCCCGCCGGGACGAGCTCATTGAGGCCCTTGTCCGGACGGTCCGGCCGGGGGATCTTGTGCTGACCGTCGGCGCCGGCAACGTGACCGCCCTCGGGCCGGAGTTCCTTCGACGACTTGAGGCCACCCAGTGAGCGGGCCCCCAGGCCACCCCTTTCACAACCCAGCCGCGCCCACCGTATGATAGTGGGCAGCCGTCCGGCCGGCTGTTTCGGGGGTGGCCTCTAGTGGGCTCGCTTGTGATTGAAGGCGGTCGAAAACTTGAGGGACAGGTTCGCATCAGCGGGGCAAAGAACGCGATTCTGCCGATCATGGCGGCGACCCTCCTATGCCCTGGGGAATGTGTCATCCACGAGGTGCCGGACCTCCGCGACGTGACGGTGATGACCGGCATTCTCAGGCACATGGGGGTCGAGGTCGAGACATCGTCCTCGCCCGACGGGCGCCGCAGCGTGATCATCCGGGCCCGCCAGCTAAAGACGCATGTGGGCCCGGGCGAGCTGATGGGCCAGATGCGCTCGTCGATCTTTGTCATTGGGCCGATCCTGGGCCGATTGGGCCGGGCAACGGTGACCTATCCGGGGGGTTGTGCCATCGGCCCCCGACCCATTGATCTGCACCTGCGCGGCCTGGCCGCCCTGGGGGTCAGGTTCCGCGAACGCTTCGGCCGGATCGAGGCCGAGGCTAATTCCCTCAGCGGGTGCGAGGTCCATCTGGACTTCCCCAGCGTCGGGGCGACTGAGAACATCATGATGGCAGCCGTGCTGGCCGAGGGTACCACGGTCATCCGCAACGCGGCCCGGGAACCGGAGATCGTCGATCTCCAGAACTTCCTGAACGCCATGGGCGCTCGGGTCCGCGGTGCCGGGTCCGACACCATCCGGGTGGACGGTGTGACCCTTTTGCACGAGGCCGAGCACACGGTCATCCCTGACCGGATCGAGGCCGGTACGTTCCTAGCGGCGGTGGCTGCCACCGGAGGGCGGATCGAGGTGACGAACGTTGTCGGTGGACACATCGAAGCGGCCATGGCCAAATTCCGCGAGGCCGGGTTGACCATCACCGAGGGGAAGGACCGCCTTGAAGCCGTGGCTACGGTTCGCCCCCGGGCGGTTGATTTCAAGACCTTGCCTTACCCGGGGTTCCCAACCGACCTTCAACCCCAGGCGATGGCCCTCATGACCGTGGCCGAGGGGACCAGCTTGATCACCGAGACCGTCTTTGATAAGCGCTTTAACCAAGTCGAGGAGTTGTCACGGATGGGGGCGAGGATAAGGGTCGAAGGCCGGGCGGCGATCGTCGAAGGGGTCAAAACCCTTTCGGGTACCGACGTGAGCGCCCCGGACCTGCGCGCCGGGATGGCCCTGGTGATCGCCGGCCTGGCCGCCGACGGGGTGACCCGGGTCAGAGGGACCGAACACATCGATCGTGGCTATGAAGGCCTTGAGACCAAGCTCACGGCGTTGGGAGCGGCCGTCAGGCGCGAATGAGCGCGGCGATTCACATGGCCACGCCGCGTTGAGGTCGAGGACAAGCCCGTTGAAGTCGGGCGGCGGCACAAAGTCGGGGACCGATCGATGGGGGACCGATCGATTTGACATAACATCCGGGCAGGACTACAATCTATCTTTGAGATGGGCATTTGTCTTTGAATTAAAGTGGGCTAATATCACCTTGTATTATGACTTCGCCTCGATGGCGGAGGGGCGGCTCAGTGGCGAAAGCGAAGAAACGCCGGTGGCGCGCGCAACGTCGGGTTTTCCTCCTTTTTGACCTCCTCTTGCTCGGCGGCATGGGGTTGTTCTTCTTTTTGAGTTCGCCGTACTTCCGCGTGGCCACGGTAACCGTTACCGGCAATGTCAGGCTTTCCAACCAGGACGTGGTCCAAGCCGCCGATCTGCCGCCGAAGGCGAATCTCTGGAAGCTGAATCTGGCCGAGATCAGGCGGCGGATTGAGGCTCAACCCTGGGTCAAGGAGGCGTCGGTTCGCCGCGAGTTCCCGGGTCGCCTGGTCATCGCCGTGACGGAACGTCAGGCCTTGGCCGCGGTCCCCGATAACAACGCCTTCTTCGTCGTCGATGCCGACGGGCGGGTCCTAGCGTTGGCCGATAACTACTACGGCCTCGGCCTGCCCGTGTTGACCGGCGTGCGTTCTGAGGAATGGCGGGTGGGGCTGACCGTCAACAGCCAGCCATTGAGCGTCGGGCTCGCGGCCATCGCTTCCCTGGACCCCGACCATCGAGCCGCCTTGGCCGAAGTCCATGTGGCCGTCAATGATGATGGGACCTTCGAGGTCACGGTCTACACAACGGACGAGACGACCGTCCTTCTGGGTTCGTTCCGTCCCAATGACGCCGACCGCCTGAAGCGGAAAGGGCAGGCTTTGGCCGGCATCCTCGACGACATCAGGTCAAGCAAGCTGGCGGTCCGCTTGGTCGATCTCCGCTATGACGGACCACCCATTGTCAAGCTCAGGGACAGATGAGGGACACCTGTTGGATCCACGCCGGCCGGGGCCGGCGGAAGACCGGAAACGAGGGATTCGGAGATGGGTAAAAGGGGAGGACTGTGGGCCATTGCTCTGGTCAGCATGGTCCTCGGGGTGATGCTGGCGGTCCAGATAAAGGCTCAGCGCAATATCGGCAGCCCGCTGAGTTTCGAACGCTCCGAGGAGATCAGCGTCATGCTGCAGCAGGCGGAACAGGAACGGGATCTCCTCCGGCAGGAGGTGACCAGCCTCCGGCAGAAGCTGGCCGGCGCCGCCGAGGGTCAGCAATCGGCGCAGGCCATGCAGGATGCCCTGGTGCAGTCTGAGATTATGGCCGGCACGGTTCCGGTAAAAGGCCCCGGAGTCAGGCTCATCCTGGATGATTCAAAGGTACCGAGCCAACCAGGTGAGGATCCGAATCTCTTTGTCCTCCATGACGACGACCTCCTCAAGGTCGTCAACGAGCTCCGCGCGGCGGGAGCCGAGGCCATCTCGATCAACGGTCAAAGGCTGGTGGCGCGATCCGAGATTCGCTGCGCGGGCCCGACCATTTCGATCAACAATACCAGAACGGCGCCGCCCGTCGAGGTTCTGGCCATCGGTGATCCGAACATCCTGGAGAGCGCCCTGCGCATGCGGGGGGGCGTTTTGGACCAACTCAGCTTCTGGAAGATCGATATCAAGCTTAGCAAGGTTCAGGAGGTCACGATTCCGGCCTATTCCGGGCCCCTCCAATTCGTCTATGCCAAGCCGGTTACGCAGGGAGGTGCTTCTTCTAAGTGATCTGGCTGGCCATCCTGGGGCTCGCCGCCGGGCTGGCGATCGGGCTGGCGCTGCCGGTGGCCCTGCCGATCGTCTATGCCCGCTACCTTTCCATCGCTGTCCTGGCCGCCCTGGACTCGGTCTTCGGCGGGCTTCGGGCCGGCCTGGAGGGCAACTTCGATAACGCTGTTTTCGTCAGTGGCTTTTTCGGGAACGCCCTGTTGGCCGCGGCCCTGACCTATATCGGTGACCGCCTCGGTGTGGAGCTCTATTATGCGGCCCTGTTCGCCCTCGGTTATCGATTGTTCCTCAATTTGGGGACCATTCGTCGGCACCTGCTTGGGCACTGGCCGGCGTCCGGGTTGTGGAAAGTAGGGAAAAAGACGGAAACCGAAAAAGGGAAAAGCCCATCGGCCTAGAAATAAGTAGTCCAGGCAAAAACGGCCTGGACTGCTTTTTTGCTGTCGAATGCGCTCTGGCTAGCGGTTTTCCGCGCTTTCCGGGCAAGGGGGGAAAACGTCAAGATGCTTGAACTCGACCTCGATAAAGAACAGTTCGCCCTGATCAAGGTGGTGGGTGTGGGTGGCGGCGGGAGCAATGCCGTCAACCGGATGATCTCAGCCGGCCTGCGCGGCGTGGAATTCATCTCGCTAAACACCGATGCCCAGGCCCTTTACCTGTCCAGCGCGCCGCACAAAATCCAGCTCGGGGCGAAGTTGACCCGTGGTCTCGGGGCCGGGGGTAATCCGGAAATCGGCTACCAGGCCGCCGAGGAGACCCGCGAAACCATCAGCCAGGCGTTGAAGGGAGCCGACATGATTTTCATCACCGCCGGGATGGGCGGTGGCACCGGGACGGGAGCGGCCCCGATCGTCGCCGAGTGCGCCAAAGAAGCCGGCGCCCTGACCGTTGGCGTGGTCACCCGACCGTTCACCTTTGAAGGCAAGAAACGCCAGGTCCAGGCGGACAAGGGAATCGCCGATTTGAAAGAGAAGGTCGATACGCTCATCACCATCCCCAACGACCGGCTCCTCCAGGTGGTTGAAAAGAAAACCTCGATCGTCGAGGCCTTTCGGATTGCCGACGACGTCCTCCGCCAGGGCGTCCAGGGCATCTCCGACCTTGTCGCCGTTCCGGGTCTGATCAATTTGGACTTCGCCGACGTCCGGACGATCATGCTCGACACCGGTTCGGCCCTGATGGGCATCGGTTCGGCCTCCGGCGACAACCGGGCCGTGGAGGCGGCCAAGGCGGCCATCTCAAGCCCGCTCCTGGAGACGTCGATCGAAGGGGCCAAGGGCGTTCTCCTGAACATCACCGGCGGGCCGGATCTCGGTCTGTTCGAGGTGAATGAGGCGGCCGAGATCATCGCTTCGGCCGCCGACCCCGAGGCCAATATCATCTTCGGGGCGGTCATCAACGAGGACATGACGGACCAGGTTCGGGTGACGGTCATCGCCACCGGCTTTGACAACCGCCCCCGCCGCGGTCAACCGCAGGAAGATATGGAGTTCAAGCCTTTTCCCGGGGACGACCTCGACATTCCGGCCTTCCTCAGGAAGAAATAGCTCGCGGGAGGGCCGGCCGAGAAAAAAGGGTCAGGACGGATGGGGAAGCGACCAGCCCCGCCGCGCCAGCGGCGGGGTTTTCATTTGACAAAATTCGGCCGGGGCCCCTGGTTATAATTCACGCTGTGGATGGTCCCGGTTGGGACCCGGCCCGTCGGGGCATCGAGGAGCCGGGACGAGCATACAGATGGATTACTGGGGAGGATGGCCCGTCCAGTCCGCCGGCCGGACTCCGGATCCGCCGTTGGGAGGAGGCGGGACCCCACGGGATGAGGATCTACGGCGACATTTTCCTCGTCACCAACTTCCTGGTTGACCTGGCCCTCCTGTGGGCCGCGGCTTCCTTGGCCCGGCACCGGACCGCTCTCTGGCGACTGGTCTCAGGGG
>Ga0334722_10004923_pt1 | contig 13704 bp, 15 predicted proteins | sample C3_bottom_MG_FD_207210 | JGI IMG/M metagenome (GOLD analysis project Ga0334722, IMG submission 207210) | Sediment microbial communities from Yellowstone Lake, YNP, Wyoming, USA - C3_bottom | ecosystem: Environmental > Aquatic > Freshwater > Lake > Sediment | place: USA: Wyoming | collected...
TGCGCGCGGCCTTGGCCACGAAGCCCTTGACTTCGGCCAAGGCCGCCGGGGAGGCGCCGGGGTAGGAGTCGATGAGGCGCAGGGCGATGGGGCGCTTGGCGGCCTCGGCGGCCAGCAGGGCCGCGGGTTGAAGGCCGTTGATGATGACGGCGTCGCAGTCGAGAGCGAAGCCTTCGGAGGAGAGTTTTTCGGCGAGCGCGGCGGGGGGTCCGCTCGGCGCCATGCGCGTCGCACAGGCGTGTCCCCGCGCGGCGGCTCGTTTGGCGATCTCCCGACAGAAGGCGTCCTCACCGTTGGGGGAGGCGAGGTCGGGCACGAGGAGGAGGCGCATGTCGTCAGTCGGAAAGATCGGGGAAGTGCTTCTTGGCGCAGTCCGGGCAGACCCCGTGGGAGAACTGGGTGGGGGTCGTCTTGGAGACGAAGTTCTCAAGGCTCGAGTAGCCGCCGCGCTCGTCGCGGATGCGGCGGCAGTAGGCGCACATGGGCAGGATTCCTTCAAGCGTTCGGACGCGCTCGTTAAGACGGATGATGCGCTCGGCCACGCGCAGGCGCATGCGCAGGGCCTCCACGTCGAGGGGCTTGGGCAGGAAATCGTCGACCCCCTCGTCCATGGCCTTGGCGTAGTAATCCTCGCCCAGGCGCTGTCCCGAGAGGAGGATGAAGTAGACGTAAGGGCGCTTGGGGTCGGAGCGCACTCGGCGGCAGAGTTCAAGCCCGTCGATGTCTGGCATGACCCAGTCGCTGACGATGATGCGGCAGCCGGTATGCAGCAGGGCGTCCCAGGCGGAGGCGCCGTCGACGGCCTCGATGACTTCATAGCCGAGCTTGGCCAGCGCTCCGTGCAGCAGGACGCGGCTGGTCCTGTCGTCTTCCGCGATCAAAATCTTCACGAGCTTATTCTACCAAATCCACGCTTCACGTCCTTCTCAGCCAGAGCAGGATTTCAAGATTGCCTTTGGGGCCTTTGGCCGGAGAGTCGACGCGTCCGCCTTCCTCCAGGCCCAGGGAGGACGCGGCGGCAAGAATCTTATCGACGGCTTGAAGGCGGACGGCGGGGTCTTTGACGACTCCTTTCGGGGCGAGTTTCGGACCGACCTCAAATTGGGGTTTGACGAGAACGATCATCTCGGAGGGTTCGGCCAGGCAGGGCAGGATGAACGGCAGGACCTGGGCCAGGGAGATGAAGGAAACGTCTGCGACCGCCAGGGTCGGCGGGGGATTAAACCATTCCGGGCGGAGGAGTTTGGCGTGGGTCTGCTCGCGGCTGAAGACCCGAGGATCGACTTTTAAGCGCGAGTCGAGCTGGGCCGTGCCGACGTCGACGGCATAGACCTTGGCCGCTCCGGCCTGAAGCAGACAGTCGGTAAATCCCCCAGTCGAGGCGCCGACGTCCAGGCAGACGCGGCCGCGGACGACAATTGGGAAAGCGTCCAGCGCGGCCTTGAGCTTCAGTCCGCCGCGCGAGACGTAAGGGCAGGGATCTTCGCGAAGCGAGATTTCGGAGTCGTCTGCGACCGGCTCTCCCGCCTTGGAGACGGCGACGCCGTCGACGAGGACGATCCCGGACATGACGGCGGCCTGGGCGCGGGAACGGGTCTTAAAGAATCCTTTCTCGACGAGCAGTATGTCCAGGCGACTTCGTTTGGCCATGGCCGCCGGGTATGATAGTATAACGCCGCGCTCATGACCCGACTCCTCGACTGCCGCGCGGCCGCCGGCCGCTACTTCGATTGGGTCGCGCGCGAAGTCGCGGGGATGCGCCGCAAGCCGCGCCTGGCCGCCGTCCTCTTTCGCCCTCGGCAGAACCCGGCGTCCCTCCAGTATCGCGACTTGATCCTGAAGGATGCCGCGCGCCTGGGGGTTGCCGTCGATTCACACGAGTCCGAGAGCGAGGAGTCCCTTCTGGCCATGGTGCGCAAGCTCAACGCGGACCGCTCGGTCACGGGCCTCATGCTCTTCTATCCCCTGCGGGCGGCCGTCCCTGACGAGGACGTGATGGACCGCGTCTCGCCCTTAAAGGACGTGGAGGGCCTGCACTCCGTCAATCTTGGCTTCCTCATTAAGTACAAGCGCTTCCTCGATGAAGCCCGCGGCATCAAGTGCGTCGTGCCCGCCACGGCCAAGGCGGTGGTCAAGACCCTGCAGGCCTACCCCGACATCCCCATCGAAGGCGCCTTGGCCGTCCTCGTCAACAACTCCATGCGCGTGGGCAAGCCTTTGGGGCTGATGCTCGAGAATCTGGGGGCGACGGTCGTGAAGTGCTACGACAAGACGCCTAAGTCCGTGCTGGAAAGCCTGGTCCGTCGGGCCGATCTCCTCGTCACGGCCGTGCCCGACCCCGCTTTTAAGCTGGAGGCTTCGTGGGTCAAACCCGGAGCGGTCGTCGTCGACGTTTCCTTCCAGGGCAACATCGACGCGGCGGCTCTGGAGGGGCGCGCCAGCTTCTCCACGGCGCCTGGAAACCGCATCGGGGCGATGACGCGGGCCATGACGTTCGTCAATCTCGTTTACTGCGCCAAGAACGTTCCCCTGAGGCGCACGGCGCGTGTCCCCGTTTTGGGCTGAGTTCGGCCTCGTCTACTGCGCCGCGGTCTGGGGCGCGACATTTTTCCTAGTCAAGGACGCGCTCTCGGGTGTGGACGCCGTGGCCATGGTCGCCATCCGTTTCCTGCTCTCCGCCCTGCTCCTGGCCCCCCTCGCTCTCTCCCGTCCTTCCCCGGGCAGACATCTAAAGGAGAGCTTCCTTCTGGCGGTCCTGCTCGTTCTTCTCTATTCGACCCAAACGATCGGGCTCGCCTATACCACCGCGTCCAATTCCGGGTTCATCACGGGACTTTTCGTCATCCTCGTCCCGATTTTTCTTTATATTTTTCATCGTCAGATCCCCACGCGGGTTCAGCTGGTTTCGGTCGTCATGGCCGTGGCGGGGCTCTGGATTCTCACGGGAGGCGTGCATTCGGCCAATTTCGGCGACGCGATCACCTTGGTCGCGGCCGCGACCTACGCCGGCCATCTCCTTGCGACGGATCGCTATGTCCGAGCCGATGCCGACCCCATCCTGCTGGCCTTCCACCAGTTTTGGATGACCGGGCTCTTGGCCGCCGCCGCCGCGCTCGCGTCGGGGCGGTCCTTCGCCGTCGGCTCCAGCCGCGTCGCCGGCATCATCGTATTCCTCTCCACCGTTCCCACGCTGACGGCGTTCTTCATCCAATTGTACGCGCAAAAAGTCGTGCCGCCCGTGAAGGTAAGCCTGATCTTTTCGCTTGAGCCGGTGTTTGCAGCGCTCTTTGCCTGGACGCTCGGCGGCGAGTCGTTCTCTTCCGTTCGCGCCGCGGGCGGCGGCCTCATCGTCGCCGCGATGATGGCGGGCGGGCTCTCAAAGCTCGACTTGCTCAGGGGCCGCAAGAAAGAGATCCTGCCCTCCTAAAGGGGTCCTTCAAGCGCCAGACTCTGGACTCTGTCTGGACAGAGCCCGGGCATCCTCATTGCGTCGGCGTCACGCGAGACCGAGTTCGCGGAAGCGGCGGCGCAGGTCCGCAGCGCCGCGGAAGCGGATGGCGATAAATCCCAAGGCGCGCGCCGCTTCGACGTTGGGCTTAAGGTCGTCGACGAAGACCGTTTCCTGCGGCTTCGTGCCGGAGAGCTTGAGAGCCGCGCGGTAGATGGCGGGGTCGGGCTTGCGCAGGCCCAGTTCGTGGGAGAGAATCGCGCCGCGCACCAGGCGCGGGAAGGTGAAGCGTTCGCGGATGAAGTCGATGTGCAGAGCGTTGGTGTTCGAGAAGAGATAGGTCGGCACGCGCGCGGCCGTCCTTTTGAGGATGGCGTGAGATCCGCGGTCCAGGGTGAAGTGGTCGCTCCAAAGCAGGCGGAACTGGGCGTAGGTTCCCTTGTAGCCGAGTTCCTTCTGGAACATCTTGTAGAGCCGGGGGCCGTCCACCTCGCCGCGCTCGATGCGGTCTCCGATGTCGGAGTTCCAAATGTAGTCGGCCACCTTGACGGGGTGTCTGCCCACGGCCCAGGCGAAGCGCTTGAGGATCATGCGCGTCGAGAAGCGCAGCAGCACGTTGCCGATGTCGAAGAAGACGGCTCGGATCACCGGTCCGTCAGCGGACATGATGGGTCAGGAAGGGGATCAGGATGTCGAAGGCGAAGAGGAGGATGATGATCCACTCGAGGAACTCCAGGCGCGAGGTGGACTGGGAGTCCTCAATCTTGGTGTAGATGCTTTCGAGGGTCTTGAGCTTTCTGCGGATGCTCTCGTCCCAGGAGCCGAGGTGGTAGCGCTTGCCGATCTGCTCGTAGAGGCGGGCCAGGTACTGGTCGCCCAGGAGCTTGATGGCGTTGTTGATTCCCTCGAAGAGAAGGGCGCTCTCGACTTGGAACTGGCCGATCTCGCGAAGCTCCTTGCCTGAGGAGAGAGGAAACCAGCGGTGTCGTGCCTGACGGGAGAGGGCCTCGTAGCAGCCGTCGAGCGCGGCGTCGAGCTCATTGTCGAGATGTCTCAATTCAAGAAGCTGAACCTGGCCGTATTCGATGACCGCCCGAGTGTCGTCGGCGGCCTTGTCAAAAAGGAGGGAGGAGACCCAGTCAACGAGGCTTAGGTCCTCGGAGCCGTAGGAGATCTGGCAGGCGAGAGCATCTTGGACTTCCTGCTCGGAACTTAAGTCGCTGTCGGCTCGCAGGACTTGGGCGACGAGCGAGGGGTTTTCGGCCAGAAGCCGGCGGCGCGAGTCGGACGAGTCGAACTCCCGGACTTGAAAGATGACGTAATCCTCATAGAAGCCGGAGATCTGCGGGCGGGAGACGGCGGTCTTGATGCCGGCCAGGAGCTCCTCGACCAAGCGCCGGCTGTCGGCGAGGAGGTTTTCGTTGTCGTAGAGGGTCTCGGAGAGGGCGAGCAGGCCCGAGAATGGGCCCGAGAGGGGGATTTGGTAGGTCACGCAGACCGCGCCGAAGTCGTAGAGCACGGTCTCGACGGCGGGCGTGGTGCGGAAGGCGCCGATGCGGTGGGGTTCGGAGACTTGGGTCACGCGCAGGGGGATGGGCTGGAAGTCGAAATATTTCGGCGCGCGCCGCTGATGCTTGATTGGGGCGCGCTCGGTCATGGACTTGACGTTCTTCTCGGCCGCGTCGAGGCCGATGGCCAGGCCCACGTCGTAGGCGAAAAGGACGTAGGCGACGCCGTCCTTGATGACGGGATCGAAGGAACTCATAGGCTTTCCGGACGCAGCGGGAAGTCCGCGGGCACTGGGGCCGTCGCTTTCAGGCGGCGTCCGTCTTTGGGGTGATCGAACTCCAAGCGCCAGGCATGCAGGAGCTGGCGGTCGGCGCCGAGTTCCAATAAATCTTCCGGAGCGATTTGCCGCATGACGGCCTTCATATAGGCCTCTCCCGCGCCGATGTAGAGCTTGTCGCCGACGACGGGGTGCCCCAGATGGGCCAGGTGCGCGCGGATTTGGTGCAGGCGGCCGGTTCGGGGCTTGGCGCTCACCAAGGAAAGGCGGCCGTCCGTGGAAAGGCGCTCAAATTCCGTGACGGCCGCCGCGCCCGCGCCGACGGCTTGCCGCACCCGGATTTCACCGCCCTGGGGACCCAGGGGGGCGTCGAGGAGTTTCGTCTTCCAGGGGACCTCGCCTTGGACGACGGCGAGATACTCCTTGCGCACGCTGCGCCCGAGAAATTGCTCGTAGAGGGAACGCGCGGAGTTCGAGTCGAGGGCCAGGACCAGGGCCCCGCTTGTTTCCCGGTCGAGGCGATGGGCCAGGTAGACCTTGCGCCCGAGCTGGCGCGAGAGAATGGTCGTGACGGTGTTGTTGAGGACCTTGTCCGTCGGGTGGCTTAAGACCCCGCCGGGCTTGTCGATGACCACGACGCAGTCGTCTTGATACAGGGCCTTCAGGGAGTGGTGTGGGACGGGGGGTTCCGCCGTTTTGGGATAGCGTATGAGCACGGTTTGGGTCTCGGCCAGGCGAGAGGCGGCCTTGGCGTTTCGGCCCTGCAGGAAGACGCGGCCGTCATCGATTATTTTTTGGACCTTGGCGCGGGAGTATTTATGGAGGCGCGCGGCCAGAAAGGCGTCAAGGCGCATCCCCCCGTGCTCCTTGAGCACTCGGAAGGGGACCTCAACCCAGTCTTCGGAGACGACAGTTCCAGGCGGGGCCATCCGGCCCAGTATACCACTGGTCTACCGTCGTCGCCAACAGTCGGCGCCGTGAATTGCGGGGGGCAACGGCGTCCGGCCTCAGCGGAGGAGGATCGGCGCGGCGCCGGCGACGCCGGCGGGCATCAGCTGGGGGGTTTGGTCGCGGTTTTGGCGCCGCGCCTCGTCTTCGACGTTGGGCGTCAGGTAGAGGTTTAAGGACTTGACGGTGACGCGGCCGTCGTCGTCCTTGGCCGCTCCGCCCAAGCCCCGCAGGAAGTAGTAGGTGAACGCGCCGTGGCCTTGTTTGGCGATCGTGCCCGAGATCTGATCGCCGGCGGCGGCGCCGAAGACGACGAGCTTGCCGTCGGAGGCGACCATCCCGGCGTCGACTTGGCTGACGAGCGGGCGCGCGCCCTTGGCCAGCACCGAGCGCCCTCCGGCCCCCGAGAAGCAGGAGTCCATGGCGACGATGACGCGCTTGGCTTTAAGCGCCCCCAGCTTCTCGTAGAGCCTCTTGACCGGATAGGCGGTGTCCTCGAGAAACTGCGGGTCGCCGTCCCAGGGCACGAGGTAGGCTTCCTTGGTCTTGATGTCGGGCGCGCCGTGGCCCGAAAAATAGAAGAAGACGGTTGAGTTCTCGCTGACGTTGCGCGGCAGCCAGGTTTCGACGTTCTTGGCCAAGCCCGTTTTCGTGGCCTTCTCGCCTTGGAGCATGATGATATTTCTTTGGGGGTAGCCCATTGCCAGGAGATGGGTCTGGACGGCGGCGGCGTCGCGATCGGCGAACTCGGCCTCGGGAATATTGGAGTACTTCGCGATCCCCACGACGACGGCGAAATTGTCGGGGTTCTCCTTTGTGTGGTAGCCGGGCTCGTCGACGTCGGAGTGGATTTCCGCAGCTTGGGCGGTCGCTTCGGACTTCTGCGACAGGGCCTGCTGTGCGGCCGCCGACGCCAGCGCCTGCATTTTCTCCGCCGTCATCTCGCCGTGAGCCAGAGAGGAGGCGCTTAAAGCGCTGCGCAGCCAGGGGGCGTTGCGGACGGAGTCAAGGAAATCGGAGGCCAAACGGGAAGAGACCGTCGCGACGGCCTCTGGGACCTGGGCGCCGTCGAAGTCGCTGTCGGCGGCGAAGGAGAAGTTCTTGCTCTGCACGCTCTTGCCGTCGGGATTCTTGAGCGTCGTGTTGATCTCGGCTTCGAAGTGGGCCGTCTGCTGCGACGAGCCGAAGCTCTTGGCGCCGGTGCTTAAACGTGAGGACATGACGCTGACTTCCAGCGCATAGCCGTAGCTGTCCGAGGAGCCGAGTTGGGCGAAGGCGGCCTTGACGGCGTTTCCGAAGGCCTGCTCGAGGTAGGTCTTGAACGGGTAGGTATTCTTGGCCCCGTCGCTGGGAAGCATGTCCGGAAGTGCGACGCCCACGGAGGCGGGCAGCGGAATCTTTTTCTGCAGAGGCGCGGCGCTGCCGAGGGTCGGAGGCGGCCCGGCTTTAAGAGGCTGGAGAGAGGCGCCGCAGCCGGCGGCCGCGCCGGCAAGCAAAATAACGAGGAACGGCCTCAGCGGGGGTTTTATATCCACGGAGAAAATCCACGCCCCGGCGCCGGTCGGCAGGCGTCGGGGCGTGGAATTCCAGGTCAGCCGCCCTTCTCGATCTTGACCGCCGTCCCGTAGACGTTGGTCTGGATGATCAGAACGACCATCAGGTTGTACGTATGGACGTCCACTCGGACGTCGATGAGGGCGTCGGCGCCCGCCGACTTGACCGCGCGGTCGACGGCGTTGCCCGTCATCTTCATCTCGCCGCCGCAGAGGCCCAGCGGGCAGGCCGCCCAAGCCGATCCGCTGGCGGGCCCGATGCGCGTGACCTTGTCATGGTTGCCGATGTAATGCGTCGACGGCGACACGCTGACGGGATACGCCATGCAGCCAGCCAGCAACGGCAGGGCCGCCACGAAGGCGGCGCAAATTCCGATCATTCCTTTTTTCATTCCGATCTCCTCGCGTCGTGAGTCATGCCGACGAGAGAAAGATTGACACTTACGCGGTCGCCTGTAAAGGGAATTCGACGATCCGAGGGGCGCGGCTCGTGATTTCGGTACAATCAAGCGATGAGCCCGGTCGTGTCGATTTTCGCTTGGATGGGTCTGGGATTAGCCCTGCGCCGGGCGTCTCTGCCCGCGGGGGCCTTCACGGCGGTCAACCGCGTTATCGTATGGTTCTCCCTGCCGGCCACGGTCCTGCTCGCCATCCACGCATTGGCCTGGCAATCCGCGGACTGGATCCCGGTCTCGATGTCCTGGATCGTGTTCCTCGCGGGAGCGCCCTTTTTCATGCTCCTTGGAAGGCGCTGCGGCTGGCCGGCGTCCACCGTAGGAGCGCTGATCATGACGGGGGCCCTGGGAAACACCTCCTTCGTGGGCTTCCCTCTTCTTCGGGCGCTCTACGGCGAAGGCGCTGTCGCCACCGGCATACTCTGCGACCAGCCGGGCAGTTTTATGGTCCTCTCGACTTTGGGCATCTTCAGCGCCTCGTACTTCGCTTCCGGCCGTCCCTCCCCGCGCGCGATGCTGGGCCGCGTCCTTTCCTTCCCGCCGGTCTGGGCGCTCTTCCTCGCCCTGATCCTGCGCCCGGTGGCCTTCCCCTCTCCGGCGATAGGGATCCTCGGTTGGGGGCTTAAGACCCTTATCCCTCTGGCCCTGGTTTCAGTGGGGGGGCAACTCCGCTTCGACCGGGCGTTCTTCCGCTTAGAATCCGTGCCGGCGCTCTACGGCTTCCTTTATAAGCTGGTCTTGGCGCCGCTTTTGATGACCCTCCTCCTCGTCGGCCTCCTCCACAAGAACGGTGAAATGGTTCGGATCACAATCTTGGAAGCCGCGATGGGTCCGATGATCACGGGAGCCATCGTGGCCGATGAGTACGGCCTCGACCGGGACCTCTGTTCCTTGATGGTGAGCGTGGGCACGCCCCTGTGCCTTCTCAGCGTGCCCCTCTGGGCCAAGATCCTCGGGCTTCTCGGGGTATAATATTCCCGTCGGCCCCGCCTCCTCTCATGCGCACGAAGACCCTCAAGAAGAATAAGGTCCATGTCGTCACGCTGGGCTGTTCCAAGAACCTCTACGACTCGGAGGTCCTGATGGGACAGCTCCGGGCCAATCGTTTCGAAGTCGTCCACGAGACCGATTCCCTGGACGCTTCCATCGTGATCGTCAACACCTGCGGATTCATCGAGGCCGCCAAGAAGGAGTCGATCGACATGATCCTGCGCTTCGCGCAGGCCAAGAAGAAGGGTTTGATCGAGCGCCTGATCGTCGTGGGCTGTTTGTCGGAGCGCTATAAAGACGAGCTGGCCCGCGAGATTGGCGAAATCGACTCGATCTTCGGCACCCACGACTTGCCGCGACTGCTCAAGGTTCTCGGCGCCGATTATAGACGAGAGCTCGTGGGAGAGCGTCTGCTGACGACGCCGCGGCATTTCGCTTACTTTAAGATCTCCGAGGGCTGCGACCGGCCCTGCTCTTTTTGCGCCATTCCGCTCATGCGCGGGCGCCATGTCTCCACGCCCATCGAGGATTTAGTCGCTCAGGCGAAGCGTTTGGCGGAGGCCGGCACGCGTGAGCTCCTGATCATCGCCCAGGACGCCACCTCTTATGGCCTCGATCTCTACGGCAAGCGGCGCTTGGCCGATCTCCTAAAGTCTCTTTCGGACGTGCCCGGCCTCGGCTGGATCCGGCTGCACTACGCTTTTCCGGCGGGATTCCCCTCGGACGTGCTCGACGTCATGCGGGAGCGTCCTAATATCTGCAAATACCTGGATATGCCCCTCCAGCATATTTCGAACAAAATCTTGGCCTCCATGCGCCGGGGAACGACGAGAGCCAAGACCGAGGAGTTGATCGAGAAGATCCGCCAAAAGGTCCCGGGGGTGGCCCTGCGCACGACCCTCATCGCCGGCTACCCCGGAGAGACCCGCGAGGAGCATGAGGAGATGCTCGAGTGGGTCAAGAAGACCCGCTTTGAGCGCCTCGGTGTTTTCTCCTATTCCCATGAGGAGAACACGGGGGCCTTCGCGCTGAAAGACGACGTCCCGGCCAAGGAGAAGAGGCGCCGGGCCGAGGCGGTGATGCGCCTGCAGAGCGGGATTTCCCTTGAGATCAACGAGGCCTTGGTCGGCAAGACCCTCCGGATACTCGTCGACCGCAAGGAAAGGGGTTTTTTCGTCGGCCGCACGGAGCACGACTCTCCAGAGGTCGACAACGAGGTCTTCGTGCCGGCGAGCGCAGGCGCGCTGAGCGTCGGCGACTTCGCCCTTGTGAAGATCTCCGCGGCGTCCGAGTACGACCTGACGGCCGAGCCCGTTTAGTCTCCATGGCGCCAATCCCCAAGGTCTTGTGCCTGGTCTGGCTTCTGGCCCTTCCGGCGCGGGCCCAAGAGGCCTGGCACGAAAGCCGCTCCCTGCATTTCAACCTCCTGCACGAGGACCGCCTGGTGCCGGTGGGATACCTGCCGGGGCTCGAAAAGCTCTACAGCCGGCTTCGGATGGATCTCGCGGTCTTCTCCCCCTGGATGGAGAAGGAACGTCTCAAGGTGTACCTGTACGCGGGCCAGGAATCCTATATGAGCGGGGATTTTAAGCCGCCGAAGTGGTCCGACGGCCTGTCGGTCTACGAAAAAAAGGTGGTGGTGACCTATGTTCATGAGGACGACCTCTATCGTTTCTTTCCGGTCGTGGCCCATGAATTCTCGCACCTGCTCTTCGGACTGTTCTGGGGCAAGGCGGACCGCCGGCCCCCCATCTGGCTCAACGAGGGCATGGCCATGCTGGGTGAGACGTCCGCGGTCGGGCCCGTGGAGTCGTCGGACTGGTACTTGAACATGCTGGCGTGGCCTAGGAAGGAATTCCTGCCCTTGGACCGATTCATCCTGCTCCACCCCGCCGTGGACTACAAGGGACTTCGTCCCGATGACCGGCGGGTGTGCGTTTGGTATACCCAGGCCTTCTCCTTGGTGTACTATCTCTATCGCGGTCATACGCGCCTGCAGTTTAAGGACTTCTGCACCCGGTTGCGTGATGGGTATTCTTTTGAATCCGCTCTTCAGTCCTCCTACCACATTCGCGACTTGAACGTGCTGGAAAACGACTGGAGGACTTGGCTGGGCAGTCCCAAGGAGCGCAGCCGCCCCACGTCGACGCCTCGCGGCTGGTGACATGGAACACGAATCCCACGAATACACGCAGCACCCCGCCGCGCAGGCGCAGAGGATGCGCGCCAAGTCGCGCGTTCCCTCGGCGTCCGTCGGAGCGGCGGCGGCCGCCGTGGTGATCGCCGCGTTTTTCGCCGCCGGGCCGCTTTTGTTTCCGAAAAAAGGTCCCGTCTCCGCGCCGAAGGCCGCACCCGCGGTCCCGGTCCTCGAAAAATCAGCCCCCGTCGCCGCTTCGATCGAAACGGGGCAAGACCGGCGACAATCTTCGCTCCCGATTGCATTGGAACCCAAAGAGCAAGTCGAGCCTGCTCCGGCTGAGACTGCGGTCCCGCCGGTCCCGGAGGCGCCTTCGGCCCGCCCCGCGTCTTCGCCCTCGGACTGGACCGCCTGGCGCCAGATTTCCCTGACTCCGTGCGAAGCGGACTGCGGGCTGCGGGCCGGCTCGGACGTGAACCTTCCCATCTCCGTCGTATTTCGGACGCGTTCCGGGATCGAGCATCTCTACGAGGTGCGCAACGGCTTGCCTTGGCGCGCGCGCCTCATCCTGTCGAGTCCCGGCGGCGAGACCTGGGACCTGGACGTCCCGGCCGGAGGCTCCGCCGTCCTGCGCGGTCGGGGGGCCGTCGCCGGCCTGACCGGGCAGGTCTGGGCCTGGGTCGCCGCCGAGGAGACCTATGGACAGGTGCATGTCCAATAAGAGACGCGCCGTCGGTCTCCTGGCGTCCTCGCTCATCGCCCTGGTTGTTGGGGAGTGGGCCAGCCGGGTCGTTTTCCATAAGAACGTCGAGCAACTCCGGTTTTCAGGCTCGGATCGCTACTATTATTACGATCGTGAGGGCTATCGTCGTCATATCCCCAAATCCGTCGGCTATGAGCGGATGTGGAACGACCAGGGAAAGGCGGAATTTCGCATCAACTCGTTCGGGTTCAGGGGGCCCGAGCTTTCGGAGCGCAAGGCGCCGGGCACGGTCCGGATCGTCTTTTTGGGAGATTCCATCACGCTTGGAGGGCGGCTGCCGGAGGAGGCGACGTTTGTCAGCCGCGTCGGCAAGGCTCTCAACTCGGGCGGCTCAAGCCGTTACGAGATCGTCAACGCGGGAGCCGGAGATGTCGGCTTGGCCGAGGAGGAGGAGACGCTCAAGGGCCAAGTGTTCCGGCTGCAGCCGGACGCCGTCGTGCTCTGCTGGTACCTCAACGACGCCAGGCCTCCCGTCGGTTTCCCTGAAGAGGTGGTCTATAACCATTGGTTCATTCGCTGGATCAACGTCCATCCCATTTTCCGCAGGAGCTATCTCGTCGGGGCCGTTTACGACGGGGTCAGAAAGTCCTTAGTGGCCCGGCAGATGGTTTACGATCGCCGCTTCGACTGGATCGAGCCTTATAAGACCGGGGCCTGGGCGACGGACGTCGGCGCGTTCGTGAGCGTCGTCCATTCGGCGCGTTTCGACTGGGGAGACGCCTGGAGCGACGCGAGCCTGAGCCGGATGGCGGAGAAGCTTAAAGGCCTGCGGGACGCCTCCGAGGCGCGGGGCATCCGCTTTCTCGTCGTGGCGATGCCGCTGCAGGCGCAGGTCTATGCGCGATTTTCCTCGCCGTTGACGACGAAGCCCCAGGATGAAATGGGCACGTTCGCCCGGAAGAACTCGATCAAGATGTTGGATCTCCTGCCGGTGCTTAAAAAACGGGCAGGCGAATTGTTGTTCTACGATCAGTGCCATTACACTCCCCGAGGCAACGAGATCGTCGCGAAGGCCATTTCGGATTTCCTTAGGCGCGAAGAAGTAGAATGACCCGGATGGACCTGGAATCCGGTGCAAGTTTTTTTCAGCGTCTGCGCCTCCGCCTGAGGGCCGCCGCCCGCGCGGCGGGGCGCGTCCAAGCGGCCGTTTTTTTGACGCTGGTCTATTTTCTGGCCCTGGGGCCGGCGGCTCTTCTGGCCCGCTTATTCGGCGCCGATCCGCTTTCGCGGCGGCGCGCGGTCAAGACCGGTTGGGTTGCGCGCCGCGCGCGGGACCCGAGGGAGCTTCTCCGGAGCCAGGGATGAGGGTCCTCGGCCTCAGTTTCGATTATCACGACGCGGCCGCGGCCCTGGTCGTCGACGGCCAGCCGGTCGCGGCGTGTTCGGAGGAGCGCTTCACCCGGATCAAGCACGACCGAAGCCTCCCCGAGCGGGCCGCGCGCTGGTGCCTGGAGGATGCGGGGCTTGAGGCCGGCGACTTGGACGCCGTCGTTTTTTATGAGAAGCCGTTCCTGAAGTTCTCGCGCATACTCGCCGGAAGCCTCGACACCTTCCCGTCCTCGGCGTCTCATTTCCCGCGCGCGACGGGGGCGTGGCACGACGATCGTCATTGGGTCGGAACCCG
>Ga0334722_10004924_pt1 | contig 13703 bp, 16 predicted proteins | sample C3_bottom_MG_FD_207210 | JGI IMG/M metagenome (GOLD analysis project Ga0334722, IMG submission 207210) | Sediment microbial communities from Yellowstone Lake, YNP, Wyoming, USA - C3_bottom | ecosystem: Environmental > Aquatic > Freshwater > Lake > Sediment | place: USA: Wyoming | collected...
CCGAGAGCGCTACGACCGCGGGCCAATGCACGAACAAGAGGGTGCCGTTGAACAGGATGAGCGCGACCAGGGGTCTGGTGGCGAACCGGAACACCGTCGCGACACCCCTCGGCCGCAGGAAACGCCGCAACAGCCACACCGGCATCCCGGCGATCAGAAGCGGCGGCGCGACCAGCGTGAAGAGCAGGTGCTGGACCATGTGGATGTGGTACAGGTAGCGCTCGGCCAGGTCGTGGATCGGCCAATCGGCGCCCAGCCAGAGGACCCCGATCCCCACCAGGAAGAACCGCGTGCGACGAACGTCCGCAACTTCGCCGGTCTCTCGCTCGTGGCGCCTGCCGGCGACAAGGTACGCCGCGGCGATCGAGCCGAACAACAACCAGACGTCCAGGTGCATGTGCCATGCGGGGAGGACCATCGCGCCGCTACCTCAAGAAGACCCGGAACGTGATGAGGACGATCATGTAGAGCGTCATCGCCCCCGCCAGGCCCATAACGAAGAAGCGCGAATACCGACGCGAATCGAACTTCAAGTGCATGAACCAGAGCACCACCAGCGCGAACTTCGAGCCGGCGAGCAGGAACAGGATCGGGATGAACCAGGCTCCGATCTCATCCCTGATGTAGTACAGGGCGACCTCGACCGCCGTGATCGCGATCAGGATGAGGAAGATCCGCACGTACTCCTTCGCGCCCGGATGGCCGGCATGAGCGCGCGCGCTCTCCTCATGTATCCCTTCGATCTCGGCCGCTCCCCGCTCGATCTGGGCGTCTGACATCCGTCCTACTTCCCGACCGGTCCGGTGGGGATCAGATAGACCACGGTGAAGATGATGATCCACACGATGTCGACGAAGTGCCAGTACAGCCCGACCATCTCGACCGGGAACGCGGGATCTTCGGGCAGCCGGTCGGCGAACGACATCCCGGTGAGCGAGAGCAGCATCAGGATGCCGACGGTCACATGCACGCCGTGGAAGCCGGTGAGGACGAAGAACGTGGTCCCGAAGAGGTTCGTCGTGATCGACAGTCCGTCCCGGTAGAAGCTCGTGAACTCGTAGACCTGGCCGCCCACGAACGTGAGCCCGAGCATCGCGGTCGTGAGCAGCCACAGCCGCATGCGGGTGAAGTCGCGTTTCTGCGCGGCAGCGAGCGCCAGCACCATCGTCAGCGAACTCGCCAGCAGCACGAACGATGACACCGAGGTGTACGCGATGTCGAAGACCTGGGCGGGGTAGGGACCTTTGATGCTGGCGCCCCGATACAGGATGTATGTCGTGATCAGCGCGCCGAACAGCAGACACTCCGACGAGAGGAAGAGCCACATCGCGAGCTTGGTGTGCGGCAGCCCGGTGGTGGTTCCGTGCTCGTCGTGACCCTTGGCGATCGAGACGTCGGCCATCGGCTACTCCGCCACCGAGGGCTCGAGCGCCCATCCGTAGAGCCCGACGAGCATGACGACCGCGCCCAGTCCCACGAGCCACCAGGAGTACAGCACTCCGTAACCGATCAGCGGGAAACCGAGCGAGGCGACGAAGGGCCAGTACGAGGGGCTCGGGAGGTGGATGCCATGCCCCGAACCCCCGTCGGCGTGATGCTCCTCGTGATCGGGAGCCGCACCGGCCTGAACGGGCACCAGCCGTCCGCTCTTGTCCTCCGCGTACTTGCGATGCCAGAACTCATCCAACGAATGGATCTGCGGGATCTCGTCGAAGTTGTGGACGGGCGGCGGGCATGACGTCATCCACTCGATCGTGCGCGCATCCCACGGATCGTCGTTCTCCAGACCGCGCGGCTTCCGTTGGGTCACGACGACGTTCACGATGAAGACCAGGATCGCCAGCGCGATCATGAACGCACCGAGCGTGGAGATCTCGTTCCAGAACGTCAGGCCGAGCGACGCTGGGTAGGTGTATTCGCGGCGGATCATGCCCTGCAGGCCGAGGATGTGCATCGGCCCGAACGCGAGGTTGAACCCCACGATCATGATCCAGAAGTGCACCTTCCCCAAGCCCTCGGAGAGCAGGCGTCCGAAGACCTTCGGCCACCAGTAGTACATACCTGCGAAGAGCCCGAAGATCGCGCCCCCGAAGAGCACGTAGTGGAAGTGCGCGACGATGTAGTAGGTGTCGGTCTGCTGGTAGTCGGCCGGCACGATCGCATGGGTGACACCCGACAGACCGCCGATGACGAACATCGTCACGGTGCCGATCGAGAAGAGCATCGGGGTCTTGAACAGCAGATCCCCTTTGTACATCGTGGCCATCCAGTTGAAGATCTTCACGCCCGTCGGGATCGCGATGATCGCCGTCGAGATGCCGAACGCGGTGTTGGCCACCGGACCGAGACCCGCCGCGAACATGTGGTGCGCCCACACGCCGAAACCGATGAAGCCGATCGCGATGCCAGAGAACACCACGAACTGATAGCCGAACAGCGGCTTGCGACTGAACACGGGGATCGTCTCGGAGATGATCCCGAACGCCGGCAGGATCAAGATGTAGACCTCAGGGTGGCCGAACAGCCAGAACAGGTGCTGCCACAGGATCGGATCCCCTCCCGCCGTCGGATCGAAGAAGTGCGTCCCCCATCGGCGATCGAACAGCAGCTCGAACAACCCCACGGTGATGATGGGCAGCGAGAAGGCCAGCAGCAACTGCACGACGAGCCCCATCCACACGAAGACCGGCACCCGGAAGAACGACATCCCGGGCGCGCGCATGTTGATCACCGTCACGGCAAGGTTCACGGCTCCCGCGGTGCTCGCGATGCCCGTGATCAACAGGCCGAGCGCGTAGAACGTCATGCCGATGGTGGGGTCGGTCGTGGAGTTCGGGGCATAACCGAACCAGCCGCCGTTCGGGGCGCCTCCGAGGAACCAGCTCGAGTACAGGAAGAGGCCGCCGAGCAAGAACACCCAGAAGCTGAACGCGTTCAGCCGGGGGAACGCGACGTCTCGCGCGCCGATCATCAACGGGATGAAGTAGTTGAAGAACGCGGCCGACATCGGCATGACGAACAGGAACACCATGGTCAAACCGTGCATCGTGAAGATCTGGTTGTACTGGGCCGCGTTCAACAAGGTCTGATCCGGGCGCGCGAGTTGCGCACGGATCAACAACGCCTCCGACCCGCCGATGATGAAGAAGATGAATGCGGTTGCGCCGTAGAGGAGCCCGATCTTCTTGTGGTCCACCGTGGTGAACCAGCTCCAGAAGCCCGTCAGCGCAGCCGGGCGTGGCACGCCCTTCGCCCGGCTCCCGGGAAGCGTCACGCTGGCCACGTCGTCGACCCTCTCACGTCAGGCTCTGCAGGTAGGCGACGAGCGCGTTGATCTCGTCTTCCGACAGGTGGTAGTTGGGCATCTTCGCGCCCAGCTTGACGGCGTTCGGATCACGTAACCACGCTTTCAAAGCCTCGGTGTCGCTCGTATCCCAGTCGCACCCGGCGAAGCACGTGTGTGTATCCGCCGCGTAGTGGGTGAGGTTCGGGCCTGCGTTTACGCCCGAGTTCACTCCGCCGATGGCGTGGCACGCGACACACTGCCCCCCGCTGCCAACGCCGTTGGCGAACAGGTCTGCTCCCTGCTGGACGAGCGCGTCTTGCGACACGACCGCCGGCTGCTTCTGGTTGGCCACCCATGCTTCGAAGTCGGTCGGCGAGAGCGCCACGACGCGGAACCGCATCTTCCCGTGCTGCAAGCCGCAGAACTCGGCGCATTGACCGAAGTAGGTGCCCGGCTTATCCGCTTGCAACAGGATGTGGTTCGTTCGCAGGGGAACGACGTCTTGTTTGCCGGCGAGCTGCGGAACCCAGAACGAGTGGATCACCGCGTAGTCGGCCTCCGCTGGCGTCTTCCCGCCGATCAACCCGCCGACCGACGAGAGGTCGAGGTAGACGGTGCGTCCGGAAGGGATCACCATCACGTCGGCGACCCGTATCTGCTCGTTGTCTCCGTACGTCGTGGTCATGTCGGCGTCGGTGTATTGGAATCCCCACCACCACTGATGCCCCTCGACGGTGATGTGCAGCGCGTCTGCGGGAGGCTTGCGTGCCAGGTCCCAGATCGTGGCCACGGTCGGAACCGTGACGAACGCGAGCACGATCGCCGGCAGGATCGTCCACCCCACCTCGAGACGCGTGTTCCCGTGGCTCTGGGGCGGCATGCGGTCGCGCTGCTTGCGGTGCCGGTACTTGATCAGGATGAGGACGATCCCGCCCTCGACGATCACGAACACCGACACGGCCACCCAGAAGACCGGCACGAACAAGTTCTTGATCTCCTGCGCGTACGGGCCGGCCGGTTTCAGCGTGTCCTGGCTGGCGTGCGGGGCGCAGGAAGCCAGCAGGAGGCCGAGGGCCGCGAGGCCCAGGACCCAGAGCAGCCTCTTCCGCAATGCCTGCTTGCCTCCCCGGTGAGGGCGCTCCGACGCGGTGACGGGCGCCGAGCCGCGCGCACTGTACCACCCTTCGGATGGCTGCTCTGATCGCACGCTAGAAGCCCTTATACGAATGCAGCCCGACGATCCACAGGTTCACGGCGTAGTACGTGATGAGCAGCGACACGAAGCCCACGAGCGCGATGACGGCAGCGGGCCGGCCCTTCCATCCTGACGTCGATCGCGCGTGCAGGTATCCGGCGTAGATCGTCCACGTGATGAACGACCACGTCTCCTTCGGGTCCCAACCCCAGTACCGGCCCCAGGCCTTCTGCGCCCAGATCGCGCCGGCGATCACCGCGAACGTCCAGATCGGGAACGCGAACGCGATCACCCGATAGGCCATCCGGTCGAGCGTGGCAGCGGGCGGGAGGAGTCCACCGCGCTCGTCTCGTATCGGTGCGGCGGGCTCGTCGGCATCTGGCGAGTAATCCGGCGGAGCGTCCATGTCGATCGAGCCGCCCATGATCGGCGGAAGCCCAGATGCCACTGATGAGGAGAGCTGTCGCCGCTCGCGCCGGTCCTGGATCAGGAACAGGATCGTGAGGACACCGCCGCCGAGCGCGAAGAGTGAAGAGCCCGCGATGGCGGCCACCACGTGGATCTTGATCCAGTACGAGTTGAGCGCCGGCACCAGCGGGAGCGGGTCGACGTACAAGAAGGACACCGCGATCGCCATGGTGAACACGGCGAACATGAGGGCGAACCCACCGAGGGTCCGGACCCGGTAATGGCCCTCAACGATGAACAGGTACCCGGCCACGATCAGCAGGGCCAGCAGGATCGAGTACTCGTACATGTTGCCCCACGGCACGCGGTGGGCGGCGAACGCGCGCCCGATCACCGCCAGGAGGTTCGCCCCGAGTCCGACGAACGCGAGCGCCCTGGCAACCTTCCAGATCGCGTCACGCCGGAACGCCATATAGGCGAAGTAGGAGACCATCCCTGCGACGTATGCGAACAGCGCAACGTTGAACGCGTCGTTCGACAGCCGGCCCCACTGCAGATCAGTCACGGCGGGTCTTCCGATCTGCCCTCACCGGCCGGCTTCTCGGTGGCTCGCGCCATGGCGTCAACGAGCTTCGCGAACTCGCCGTCGAACTGCGACTTGCGCTGCAGCGCGAACCCTCCCACCTTCAGCACGGTCCCGCTCCCATCGGCTTCCGCCCGAACCCACACCTTGCGTCGAGAGGTGTACAGGGCCGGCAACAGCCCGAGGAGGACGAGGATAGCCGCCAACAGAACCAGGGGCACACCGCGATCGCGGCTCACCTGCAGCACACTGTATTGACGGAGCTCCGGGAACGACATCGTCAGGGACCCTGCCGAGTCCCCCGCGACCGGACGACCGGTCTTCAGATCCACGGTTTGCCCACCGCCGACGATCCCTCTTGCTCCGCGCCGGAGCCCGGCCGTCTCCAGCGAGAGCGGAGACGGGTCGGCCAGATCGCCTCGGTACACCGAGAACCGCATGAACGGCTGGAACGCCTGCACCATAGGGATCGGCTGCCCGGTCTGCTGAAGCTGAAGGAACGCGCGGCTGTCCGGCCAGAGCTCGAACGTGATGCCAACCTGTGGGTCGAGCGACGTCAGCTTGAGCACCCCATGCCATGGCATCGCCAGCTGCGGGACGCCGGGCGGCGCCGTGTCCTGGACGAACGTGATGGGCTCCGACGCGATCAGCTCGCCGTCCTGTCGGACCTCGACGACGGGCGCCCAACCGAACCCGTACTGGTAGATGTCGAGCCCGTCGATCGACGCGGGGTGGTTCACGCGGATGTCGGCCTGCTTCACGAGCGAGCCCTGCGGATCGAGCAGATCGACGTGCGAGACGAAGTCCATCGGTTGTCCCGTTCGGCGGTACGTGTCTTCGAACCCACGCAGGTGGATGCCGACCCCGGAGAAGTTGCCGTCGAAGAACCGTCCGGTGCGGATCTCGCCGTCGTAGTTCGCCTGGGCGTCGACCCACGTCTTCCCCTCGACCACGACCGCTTTGCCTGTGAACCCGGTTCCCTTGCCGTAGATGACGCCGATGACGATCAACAGGAACGCCCAGTGGAAGAGGAGGCTCCCGACCTCGCGGAGCATCCCCTTCTCGGCGGCGAGCGCCGTGCGACCTTCTCCGTCACGCGCGACGCGGAACAAGCGCTTGCGCAGCACGTGACGGGATCCATCGATCACGCTCGAAGGATCCGCGGGCACGACTCGCTCCTCGTACAGCCGGAACGCATCGATCTCGCGCGCCTGCACCGGCCTCTGCCGAAGCGCTCTGAACGCCGCGCGCGTGCGCGGGACGAGGCAGGCCACGAGCGACACGAAGAGCAGGACCGTGATGAGCACGAACCACCACGACCCGAAGACGTCGAAAAGACCGAGCCGGTCGTAGAGGGCACCGACGAGCGGGTGATCCAGCTGGTAGCGAAGGACCCGCTCCGGGGAGTTCGGCCACTGCGGCACCAGCGAGCCGACGACGGATGCAGACGCCAGCAGCAGCAGCAGGATGAGCGCCGTCCGCATCGAGCGCAACGTGCGCCAGACGAGTGCGAGGGACTGCCGGAGCGTGACGCGGGTTTGCGACATGGAGATCCGCCCTATCCTACGGTCGCCTTCCGTTTAACCGACCGACCCGTTCCTCGCTAGAGCCCAGGACCGAACCGCGCGAGTGGCGCGAAGATGCGGGTGAACGTCCCGGTCATGAGCATGACCCCGATGACGATCAGCAGCGCTCCCGATACCCCCGCGATCCACGAGTAGTGGCGGCGCACCCAGCCGAACGCACCGACGAACCGCTGGACGCCGAGCCCCACGAGCAGGAACGGGACGCCGAGGCCAAGCGAGTATGCGATCAGCAGGAGGATCCCACGCAGGGTGCTCTCGGTCGCGGCGATGGCCAGGATCCCGGCGAGCGCCGGACCGATGCAGGGCGTCCAGCCCGCCGCGAACGCCATCCCGAGCGGCAGGGCGCCGACCGACCCGGGCCGCACCTTCGCCAGGAACGGCCGGCGCTCGGCGTACAAGACGAGCGCCCCGCGCTGAAGGGCGAACCCGATCATGAACAGCCCGATCACCACCACGACGAGCCCGGCGACGCGCTGCCCGGTCTCGTCCTTCAGGATCGGCACGAACGTGCTCGCGAACGCCCCGAGCAGCGTGAACACCAGCGTGAACCCCGCGATGAAGAGCAGGATCGGCACGAGCGGCCGCGGCGTTTCACCGTCGATCGCCCGCTCGCCCGAAACGAACGAGATGTAGCCGGGCACCAGCGGGAAGACACACGGCGAAGCGAACGACACGAGTCCCGCGACGAAGGCGAGCGCCGGGGCCCACCAGGACGTCAAGCCGGTCTGCACGATGTCGGCGATCATGTCGCTCCGATGTTGGGCGAAGGGCGTTCCAGTCTATGGACCGAGGCGGATCTCCAGAGGTTTCGCGGGTGGGTTGCGACGGGCCCGGGCGGACGGCATAGTCATGCCTCGTGAAACGACCCACATGACCCACGTACACGATCCAGCCCGATCGCGCATGGCTATAATCGCTCCGCCCATGGAGACGATGCCGGCATGAGCCAGGTCGAGTCCTCGAAACCGTCTCGGCTCGCCGCGGCGAAGACGCGGGCCGAGGGTTTCCTGAAGACCTTCGAATGGACCTGGACCAAGGCTGTCGTGTTCTCCCTCGTGTTGACGTTCGCGATCATGATCACGACGTCCGTCATCCCGTCGTTCTGGCTCTACTTCGCCGATCAGAAGCTCAAATGGAACGGAGCGGGTCCCAACGGGTTCTGGCTGAAGGAGCTTCGCGACGCCGTCGCCATGGGACTCGCCACCCTCCCGATCATCGTGATCCTCGTGGGCGCCACGGTGTTGCAGAACTGGCGACGCAAGCTCCGCGGGCGATCCGGTGACGTCCGACCGACCGGTGGGTACCGGTAGGGGCCGCGGATGCCGTTCACGAAGACCGAGGTCGACATCCACGAGGACTACGTCGTGGAGGAGGTGGATCCCGCCTGGCTGGCCTTGGGCGTGAAGTCCCCCAAGCACTTGATGCTCGACCCCGACAACTGCATCCTCTGCCGCGCGTGCGAGGACGTATGCCCGTGGAACTGCATCTACATGATGTCCCCGGGGATCGTCGCGGGCACGGACGAGGGGTCCGTTGGGGCCGAGGTCGACATCGCGACCGCGGTCTTCGTCGTGGATGACAACGCGTGTACGCGCTGCTCCGTGTGCGTAGACCGCTGCCCCACCGACACGCTGTACTATGCGCGCCTGCCGGAGGGCGGAGGCGGCGCAGCGCGGGCCATGGCAGAGGTGCCGACGTCGCAGGCGGCCGCTGAGTGACGGTCCGGCGAGCGAAGCGAGACCGAGGGAGAGAGGGAACCGCGTGAAGCTGAAGCCGCCGTCACCGAGCGAGGTCGGCGACCGCATCCGCGAGACCGAGGTCTGGAAGTCGATCTTCCGGCCAGGGTCGCTGTTCCGGAAGGGCTACAAAGACACGTCGCGCGACCGCGCGCTCGCCACCATGAACAACGTGCTCTATCACCTGCATCCCGTGAAGGTGAAGCGCCACGGACTGAAGCTGACCTACACGTTCTGCCTCGGCGGTCTGTCGTTCTTCCTGTTCATCCTTCTCACGATCACGGGCATCTTCCTGATGTTCTTCTACCGGCCCATGGCCGACCTCGGCGGCGCGGTCGCGTACGCCGACATGCAGAACATCAGGACATCGGTCTTCTTCGGAGACCTCGTCCGCAACCTGCACCGGTGGGGTGCCCACCTCATGGTTTTCTCGGTCACCCTCCACATGGCGCGTGTCTTCTACACCGGCGCCTACAAGCCGCCGCGCGAGTTCAACTGGGTCGTGGGCGTCATCTTGTTGTTCCTGACTCTCGGTCTCTCGTTCACCGGCTACCTCCTTCCGTGGGACCAGCTCGCGATCTGGGCTGTCACGGTCGGTACGAGCCTGGGCGGCTACGCACCATTCATCGCGAAGCAGGCGAACTTCCTGCTCCTCGGTGGGGTCGTGGTCGGTCCACAGACACTTCTGCGTTGGTACGTGCTGCACGTGCTTGCGCTGCCCTTCGTGCTGGTGATCTTCCTGGCGGTCCACTTCTGGCGGATCCGCAAGGATGGCGGCATCTCGGGACCGCTCTAGGAGCAGACGACGTGACCTGGGAAGAGACACCGAAGGACCTGGACGCCTACCAGCAAACGCTGGACGCCCAGACCGCTGCCGGGGTGGATCGGCGGATCGCCGAAGGGCGCGCGCGGCGAGCGGCCGTGGCCGCCTACCGCAAGGCCAACCCCGAAGAGGTCCACGAGCGGCCCGCGGCCCCAAGCGCGGCGGCCGGCGAGGCGGCTCCTGCCGCGGCGGCAGCCGTCGCGGCACCGGCAGGAGTGCCCGCCGCGGTCGCGACCGTCGCCATGGCAGCGACGACCACGACGTCTCCGCTTCGGACCGCACCGCTGCCGACGGGAAACATCCCCACGCCGAAGAAGGGCGCCGACGATAAGCACCGGCTCCTCGCGCTCGTTCCGCCAGAAGGCATCCAGCGCGTCGAGCGCGAACAGGGCGACCGGGTGAACGTGATGCCCCACCTGCTGATCGAAGAGTTCGTGGCCATGTTGATCCTCATGGCCGGGGTGCTCGTCTTCTCGACGTTCCTGAACGCTCCGCTCCGTCAGCTGGCGAACCCGAACCTGACGCCCAACCCGTCGAAAGCGCCGTGGTACTTCCTCGGGTTGCAGGAACTGCTCCGCTACTTCCACCCGATGGTCGCGGGGATCGTGATCCCAACCTTCATCCTCGTGGTGCTCGCTGCGATCCCCTACGTCGACCGGAATCCCAGCACGAAGCCCGGCGATCGGAAGGTCGCGATGACGATGTTCACGCTCCTCTTCTGCTTCGGCGCCACGCTCACGATCATCGGCTGTTTCTTCCGCGGTCCGGGGTACAACTGGATCTGGCCGTGGGCCCAAGGGGTGTTCTTCGACCTATGATGCTCGCCCAGTCGACCGGTCTCGTCGCAGCGATCGTCGTCTTCATCGCGCTCGACATCTTCGCGATCGTCTACGGCCTTTCGTTCCTGCGCGCGGCCAAAGCGCAGAAGGCCGTCGCGGACGGGGCGCCCGCCCCAGGAAGGCCCGTCGCGTCGATGTCTCGCCGCGACTTCTTCCGCAAGTCGCTCTTGACGTCGCTGCTTGTGTTCGGCGCGCAGTTCGGCGGCGCGACCATCGCGTTCCTGTGGCCGAACCTCAAGGGCGGGTTCGGGTCGGTGATCAACGCCGGGCAGCTGGCCGACATCAAGGCGCAGATCGACGAGGCCCTCGCTCCGGTCTACAACGGCGCGGGCCGCTTCTACATCGTTCCGTGGAACGGCAAGCCGAACCCCGACGCCGATTACCAGGTCGAGGGCGTCACCACCGAGGGGATCATGCCGCTGTACCAGCGGTGCGTGCACCTCGGCTGCCGCGTGCCTTTCTGCGGCTCCTCGAAGTGGTTCGAGTGTCCGTGCCACGGGTCGAAGTACAACTTCGCGGGCGAGTACCAACTGGGACCCGCTCCGCGAGGGATGGACCGGTTCAAGCTGACGATCGACAACGGCAACGTGCTGGTGGATACGTCGGAAGTGATCCTCGGCCCTCCGCGCGGCACCGACACGATCGCGGAGCCGCCGCAGGGCCCCTTCTGCGTGGCTCCGGGGTAGGGAGAAGCCACTGAAGACCATGCTGGCGCTGAGCGACTCCGCGGGGGTGGCGCTGCTCGTCCTGGGCGCGCTGTTCGTGGTGGCCGCCGTCGCGGCGCTCGTCCTGCGGGGGCGCGTCACGCGCGAGCCCACGCCCGACATCCCTCCGGCGATGGTGCCGGGACCATCAGATCCGGCGCTCGAGACGCCGCTCCTGCAGAAGCTGCAGGGTTGGGGCGTGGTCCTGATCACGTTCTTCGTCGTCTGGCTCCCCTACACATGGCTCGTCGAGCCGTCCGCCAACCTGCAGCAGGAGAAGGCCCTCAAGACCGAGGCGATCGCGCGAGGCATGAAGGCCGTGGAACTCTTCAGCGAGGAGAACCAGCTCGGCGTCGGATGCGTTCGATGCCATGGCCCGGAGCTTCGCGGAGGCGTCATCGCGTTCCAGGGAGGCTACGCCTACCCGCCCAACCTCACGACCATCTGCGGTGGTCCGAACACCGGACATCCGAAGATCCTGTCGCTCGATGACATCTACACGACGCTCAACCAGGGACGCGCCACCGCGGGGATGCCCTCCTGGAGCATCCGTTACGAGGGCGCGCTGAACGATCAGCAGATCAACGACATCGTGAACTACTTGGTCTTCATGAGCTCCAAGAACGTTCCGTTCGATCAGAACGTCTGTATCAACCCTGACGCGGCGAAGGCTGCCGCATCACCGTCCGCGTCGGCACCTGCGTCGGCCTCCCCATCGGCCTCGGCTACCCCGGCGGCGGGGTCATAGATGGTCGCCGCCTCGACCTGCCTCGGGTTCCACATCGAGTGCGGCACCCTGTTCAAGGGTGCCGGCGTAACGGTCATGGCGATCACGCTGTTCGTCGGGAGCGTGTACCTGATGCTCTCGCTCGTGCTCGGCAAGTGGATGGGCTTCCTTCTGCTCGCGGTGTGTTTCTCAGGCTGGCTGATCATCCACTCTTCGCTGTGGTACTTCGGGTTCTGGGCGCAGGGTCCGGGAACGCCGACGAACCAAGGGCCGCGCGGCCACGAACCTGCCTGGGTCGTCCTCGATGGCGGGCTCGCGGCCTCCGACGCGCAGTACACCGTCTTCGGCGACTACCCAGCACCACCATGGCACGAACCCGTTCCAGGGCAAGAGGGTTCGGTTCAATCGGTGAGTAGCGCCGCAACCACGTTCCTCGCGACGCAGGCGAACGACGCACTCGGGATCGACCCGCTCTCGCCGCAGGCGATCACCGGCACGCAATTCACGATCGATAGCACGATGTTCGCGCCGGCGGAAGATGGGAAGACATCGTTGTCGGTCGTCCAGGCCCATTTCTCGGGCGGGGGCCCGCTGACGACGGTCTCCCTGTATCACGACTCGGGGAGTGTCCCGAGATATTCGATCATGTTCATGATCGCGTCCCTGATCGTGTTCTTGACCTTCCTCCCGTTGCTCGACCGAGCAGAGAAGAAGCGCAAGGCGTTCCTCACAGGGGGCAGCTCGCCCGCCTGGTACGGACCCGCATAGGAGATGACGATGATCGCTGAGGCCGTTCCCCTGCTGGAGCAGGGAAGCATCCAATTCATGCTCTTCGGGGTGATGGTGCTGGTCGTCGTGTTCCTGCTCTGGGTCACGATCGCCAAGTAGCTCAGCCCGGCATATCCGCCACCGCTCTGCCGCGCCGCGTGACTTCAGCCAGCGTCGCCTTCCGTTGCTCGTAGAACGTCAGGATCTGCAGCTCGATCGCCAGATCTACCTTCCGCACCGTTACCCCGTCCGGCACCGTGATCACCGCGGGCGCGAAGTTCAGGATCGACCTGACCCCAGAGCGAACGAGCAGATCCACGACCTCCTGCACCACCCCCGGCGGGGTGGCGATCACACCGATCGCGATCCGATGCTCCCGAACGAGCGCGGGCAGGTCGTCAACGTGATGGACCCGCAGGCGCCCGACGGTTTGCCCGACGGTGGCGGGGTCGACGTCCACAAGGGCGGCGACCTGGAATCCGCGCTCGGGGAACCCGCGATAGTTGGCCAGAGCGTGTCCCAGGTTCCCGAGGCCCATGATCACGATCGGCCAGTCTTGCGTCAGGCCCAGTTCGCGGCGGATCTGATGGATCAGGTACGCGACGTCGTACCCGACACCCCTCGTTCCGTAGGAGCCGAGATGGGAAAGGTCTTTGCGCACCTTCGCGGAGTTCACGCCCGCAGCCTCGGCGAGTTGGTTGGACGACACCGTGGTTGCGCCCGACTCTGCGATGTCGACGAGCGCCCGCAGGTACACGGGGAGCCGGCCGACCGTCGCTTCGGGGATTGGCCGGCTCTTCATCCCTTCGGCGCCCCCGTGTGCGGCATGGGCCCAGGGTAGCCCAGCCTCAGCGCCGTTCTCAAGCGCACAAGCGGGGCCGAGCCTCGAGCCTCAGACGCCGCGCATCAGCCGCGCGAGCTCCCCCGGGTCCACCTGATACTCGAACCGCTCCTGCCCGTTCACCGTCACGACGGGGATCCTGATGCCGTACTCGCGGACGAGGTCGTCGTCGCCGTCGATGTCGATCTCCTCGAACGAGAACCCGGA
>Ga0334722_10004925_pt1 | contig 13701 bp, 7 predicted proteins | sample C3_bottom_MG_FD_207210 | JGI IMG/M metagenome (GOLD analysis project Ga0334722, IMG submission 207210) | Sediment microbial communities from Yellowstone Lake, YNP, Wyoming, USA - C3_bottom | ecosystem: Environmental > Aquatic > Freshwater > Lake > Sediment | place: USA: Wyoming | collected...
GTCCAGCAGTTCTTTGTCGTCCACCAGGTCGGATTTGTTCAGGAATACGACCAGGCTCGGCACGTTGACCTGTTTGGCCAGCAGCACGTGCTCTTTCGTCTGGGGCATCGGGCCGTCGGCCGCGGATACCACCAGGATCGCGCCGTCCATCTGCGCCGCGCCCGTGATCATGTTCTTGATGTAGTCGGCGTGTCCGGGGCAGTCGATGTGCGCGTAGTGACGGGTGGCCGTCTCGTATTCCACATGGGAAACGGCAACGGTCAGAATTTTGGATGCATCGCGTACGACGCCGCCTTTGGCGATATCGGCGTACTGCATCTCTTTCGCCATACCGAGGCCCGCGCACACTTTCGTGATAGCGGCCGTCAGCGTGGTTTTGCCGTGGTCCACGTGGCCTATAGTGCCTACGTTCACGTGGGGTTTCTTTCTGTCGAATTTAGCTTTTGCCATTTTATACGCTCCTGTATTGTTTATATCCGGAAGTCCGCCTAGACCGCGTCCTCCCCGGACTTGACCCGCGTTCCTTTCGTGATGAAAGTGCGGGGTTTACTGCTTATACGGCCTCGGCCGCCTGCGTCCGCTTCTCTATGACGCCCTTCGCAACGTTCGCCGGCACTTCTTCGTAGTGGCTGGGTTCCATGCTGAACGAAGCGCGGCCCTGCGATATTGATCTCACCACGGTGGCGTAACCGAACATTTCGGACAGCGGCACGGTGCCGCGCACGAACCGCGCGTTGCCCCTGCTGCCCATGTCCGAGATCTTTGCGCGCCTGGAGTTCAGGTCGCCTATAACGTCGCCCATGTTGACTTCGGGGGTCGTGACGTCCACCTTCATGATGGGTTCCATCAGGTACGGGCTGGCCTTGCGGCAGCCGTCCTTGAAAGCCATCGCGCCCGCTATCTTGAAAGCTATTTCGGAAGAGTCCACGTCGTGGAAGGAGCCGTCGAACAGCGTCACTTTTATGTCCACCACGGGGAACCCGGCCAGCACGCCGTTGTCCAGGGCTTCCCTGCAGCCTTTTTCCACGGCGGGAATGAATTCCTTGGGGATGCGGCCCTGCTTGATGCCGTCCACGAACTCGAAGCCCTTGCCCATGGCCTGCGGCTCTATCTTCAGCCAGACATGGCCGTACTGGCCCCGTCCGCCTGACTGCCTGATGAATTTGCCTTCGACTTCCACAGCTTTCTTTATGGACTCGCGGAACGCGACCTGCGGCCGGCCCACATTGGCCTGCACGTTGAATTCGCGCTTGAGGCGGTCCACGATGATGTCGAGGTGCAGTTCGCCCATGCCGGAGATGATGGTCTGACCGGTCTCTTCGTCCGTCTTGATGCGGAAAGTCTGGTCCTCTTCCGCCAGGCGGCCCATGGCCAGGCCCATCTTCTGCTCGTCCTCTTTGGACTTGGGCTCGATGGAGATGGAAATGACCGGCTCGGGGAAGTTCATACCCTCTAATATAAGGGGGTTGTTCGGATCGCAGATGGTCTCGCCCACGGTGGCGCTCTTGATGGCCACGGTGGCGGCGATATCGCCGGCCGAGATCTCCTTGATCTCCTGGCGCTTGTCGGCGTGCATCCGCAGGATGCGGCCTATGCGCTCCTGGGTCTTCTTGCGGCCGAAGTAAACGGTGTCGCCGGGCTTAAGCGTGCCGGAATAAACGCGGAAGAAGGTCAGCTTGCCCACGAAGGGGTCGGGCTGGATCTTGAACAGCAGGGCGCAGAAAGGGGCCTTCGGGTCGGCCGCGCGCTCAGTTTCCTCGCCGGTGTTGGAATCGATACCGACTATGGCGGGCACGTCCAGGGGCGACGGCAGGAAGTCTATGATGGCGTCGAGCATGGGCTGCACGCCCTTGTTCTTATAGGAAGAGCCGCACAGCACCGGGAAGAACTTGTTGGAAAGCGTGCCTTTGCGGATGGCGGCCTTCAGTTCGGCTTCGGTAAAATTGTGATCGTCGGCCAGGAACTTCTCCATGATCTTCTCGTCGAAGTCGGCGAGCTTCTCGATAAGCTGGTGGCGGTATTTCTTGGAGAGCTCCGCCATGTCGGCGGGGATCTCGACCTCGTCGAAATGCGCGCCCAGGTCGTCTCCGACCCAGATCAGCGCCTTCATCTTGACCAGGTCCACGAGCCCTTTGAAAGTTTCGGTGACGCCTATCGGGAGCTGTATAGGGGAGGCGTTGGCGCCCAGTTTTTCCACGATGGAGTTGGCGGACATATAGAAGTCCGCGCCGATGCGGTCCATCTTGTTGATGTAAGCCACGCGGGGAACATGGTAGCGGTCGGCCTGACGCCAGACGGTCTCCGACTGCGGCTCAACGCCCTGCACGCCGTCGAACACGGTCACGGCTCCGTCGAGCACGCGCAGAGAGCGTTCCACTTCGGCGGTGAAGTCCACGTGTCCGGGAGTGTCGATAATATTGATGATATAGTCGTGCCAGGTGGTGCTGATGGCGGCCGCGGTGATGGTTATGCCGCGCTCGCGCTCCTGGGGCATCCAGTCCGTGGTGGTATTGCCGTCGTGCACTTCGCCGATCTTATGCGACTTGCCGGTGTAATAAAGGATGCGCTCGGTGGTGGTGGTCTTGCCGGCGTCGATGTGGGCTATGATGCCGGTGTTCCTTACTTTAGTTAAGTCGAAGTCTGCCATAGTGTTCCCTTATTTTCCGCAGTATATTCAGCGGGGACCCGTGTTGACTCCGGGTCCCCGGTATTCCGCTTTTACCAGCGGTAATGGGCGAACGCGCGGTTGGCTTCCGCCATCCTGTGCGCGTCTTCCCTTTTCTTGAAAGCCGTGCCTTCCCTTTTGTAGGCGAGGAGCAGCTCTTCGGCCAGGTGGACGGCCATGTTCGCGCCTTTCCGGCTGCGGGCCGCGTCCAGTATCCAGCGCATCGCGAGCGAAGTTCCGCGGGCGGGCTTCACTTCGATGGGCACCTGGTAGTTGGCTCCGCCGACCCGGCGGGCCTTCACTTCCACCATGGGGCGGATGTTCTCGATGGCCTTGGTGAAAACGACCAAAGCGTCTTCCTTGGTCTTTTCCTTCACGATGTCCATGGCGCCGTAGAGTATGCGCTCCGCGGCGAGCTTCTTGCCCTGGAAATTTATCTTATTGATGAACCGGGAAACCAGCACGGAAGTGTATTTGAAATCCGGCGGCGGGAGGGGTCTTCTGTCGCGAGGTCTTAAACCTTTTCTTGGCATGTTATTTTAGCTCCGTTATTATTTTTTAGCTTCTGTCTTTCCCGCTTTCGGGCGCTTGGCGCCGTAAAGCGAGCGGCCCTGCTTGCGGCCTTCCACTCCGGAGGCGTCGAGCGCCCCGCGGATGATATGGTACCTGCAGCCGGGAAGATCTTTCACCTTGCCGCCCCTGACGAGCACTATGGAGTGCTCCTGGAGGTTATGGCCCACGCCGGGGATGTAAGCGGTGACTTCCTGCTTGGAGGTCAGCTTCACCCTGGCGACTTTCCTGAGGGCGGAGTTGGGTTTCTTGGGGGTGGTGGTGTACACCCTGGTGCAGACGCCCCTGCGCTGCGGGCAAGACATTAAAGCCGGTGCCTTGCGGGTCTTTTTAAGGGATTCTCTCCCTATGCGGATAAGCTGGTTTATTGTTGACATAGTTGAAACTAACGCTCCTTACTTTTGCGCCTCTTTTTCGAGGCTTTCCTCATAAAGCTTGCGCCTGGCAAAGCCGCTGCCGGCGGGGACCAGATGTCCTATTATAACATTTTCCTTGAGGCCCTTCAAATAGTCCACCTTGTTGGTCGTCGCGGCGTCGGTCAGGACCCTCGTGGTTTCCTGGAAGCTGGCGGCCGAGATGAACGATTCCGAGGCCAGAGAGGCCTTGGAGATACCGAGCAGCACCGGCTCGCCCTGGGCGGGCGCGTGGCCCGTATCCGCGGCGCGCTGGTTCTCGGCCTTGAAGGCGGTCTTGTTCACGATCTCGCCCTTCAGGAACGCCGTGCCGCCGGGCTCGGTGATCTTGATATTGGAGAGCATCTGCCTGACGATGATCTCGATGTACTTGTCGTTGATGTTGACGCCCTGCAGCCGGTAAACTTCCTGGATGGCGTCCACGATGTAATTCTGCACTTCCTTGATGCCCTTTACGGACAACAGGTCGTGCATATCGACGGCGCCGTCGGTCAGCGCTTCGCCGGCGGCCACGGGGTCGCCTTCGTAGACCACCAGGTGCTTGCCGTAGGGTATCGAGTAGGGCTCAACCTGTCCGGTCTCCTGGTTCTTCACGGAGACTTCCACCAGGCCCTTGGCCGTGGTGCCCATTGAAACGATGCCTTCCACCTTGGTGATGATGGCGGCGTTCTTGGGGCGGCGTATTTCGAAGAGTTCGGCCACGCGGGGCAGACCGCCCGTGATGTCCTTGGACTTGGAGCCGATATCGCGGTGGATCTTGCCGATGATGTCCCCCGCCAGCACGTCCTCGTTCTGCTCGACCATGATGATGGTGTTGGTGGGGAGCGTGTGGGAGCCGACTATCTTCCCGGCCTTCTCTATGACGATGCGGGGATTGCGCTTGGTGCCGCGGTGCTCGATGATCTTGCGTTCGATGATGCCGGTCACCTTGTTGCGCTCCTCGTGCAGCGTAACGCCTTCCTTGATGTCCAGGTACTTGATCTTGCCGTCGTGTTCCGCGATCATGGGCACCGTATGGGGGTCCCATTCGGCGACCTTGTCGCCGGCCTTTATCGAGGCCTTGTCGGACACGGTTATCTTGGCGCCGTAGCTGATCTTGAATTCCTCGAATGTCTTGCCGCCGGGATGCTTGACGGTAATGGTGGCGCCGCGGGAAACGCAGATGTTGGCCCCCTCGCGGTTCTTGATGGTGCGGAGTTCCTTGAACTCCACCTTGCCTTCGGCCTTGGCTTTGGCTTCGGATTTTTCCAGCACGCGGGAAGCGGTACCGCCGATGTGGAACGTCCGCAGGGTCAGCTGGGTGCCGGGTTCGCCGATGGACTGCGCGGCGATGATGCCCACGGCTTCGCCTTCTTCGACCCGGTTGCCGGTGGCCAGGTTAAGGCCGTAGCACTTGGCGCAGATGCCCACGTCGGATTCGCAGGTCAGCACGGAGCGCACGTATACGCCCTCGTCCTTGCCGCGCTTATCCGCGAGGCGCTTGGCGCTCTCGGCGGTTATCATCTCGTTGCGCTTTACCACGGTGTGGGATTTCCCCTCTTCGTCTATGATCTTGAGGTCCTCGAGGGCGATGCGGCCTTCGATGCGCTCGGCCATGGATTCGATGACTTCGTCGCCGCTGCGCAGGTCCTTTATCTCCACGCCGTTAATGGTGCCGCAGTCCTCTTCCATGATGACCACGTTGTGCGCCACGTCTACGAGACGGCGCGTAAGATAGCCGGCGTCGGCCGTTTTAAGGGCGGTGTCCGAGAGACCTTTGCGTCCGCCGTGAGTGGAGATGAAGTATTCAAGCACCGTCAGGCCTTCGCGGAAGTTGGACAGAATGGGGTTCTCGATGATCTCGCCGATGCCGCCGGTCAGTTTCTTCTGGGGCTTGGCCATCAGACCGCGCATGCCGGCCAGCTGCTTTACCTGCTGGCGGGAACCGCGGGCGCCGGAGTCGGCCATCATGAAGATCGCGTTGAAGCGGGGCTCGTCGGCCTTGTAGACCTTGTTCTCCTGCTTCTGCATCTCTTCGAACATCTCGTCGGCCACCTTGTCGCCGAGGTGGGTCCAGATGTCGATGATCCTGTTGTAGCGCTCGTTATCGGTGATGATACCGTCCTTGGCCTGGTGCTCTATCTCGCGCACCTGGTCCTGGGCCACGGCGATACGGGCTTTCTTCTTGGTGGGGATGGACATGTCCGCGATGGAGATGCTGAGTCCCGAAACGGTGGCGTAATGGAAACCGAGGTTCATCAGCCTGTCCAGCAGGGTGACGGTCTCGTGGTGGCCTATCTCGGGGTTCTTGTAGCACTCGTAGACCAGGTTCGAGAGGTCCTTTTTGCCGATGACCCTGTTGTATCTCTTGACGTCCATGTTCTTGGGCAGGATGTCCAGGAAGATGATGCGGCCGACGGTGGTGAACTCGTTGGCTTTTTCGCTCTTCGCGCGGAAATCCTTGTCCTGGAGCTTCTCGAAATCGAGCTTCTCCATGGAGGTCACGCCGCGCACCTGTATGACGGCGTGGAGGTCCACTTTGCCGTGCTGGTAGGCGGTAAGGGCTTCTTCCTTGTCGCCGAATATCTTACCCTGGCCGGGCTCGCCGAGCTTTACCTTGGTCAGGTAGTTCACGCCGAGCACCATGTCATGCGACGGGTTGGCTATGGGGCGGCCGGAGGCGGGCGAAAGTATGTTGTTGGTCGCCATCATGAGCATGCGGGCTTCCATCTGCGCTTCCTGGCTGATGGGCACGTGCACGGCCATCTGGTCGCCGTCGAAGTCGGCGTTGAAGGCGGCGCAGGTGAGCGGGTGCAGCTGGATGGCGAGACCCTCGATGAGGACGGGCTCGAAAGCCTGGATACCGAGGCGATGCAGCGTGGGCGCGCGGTTCAGCATGACGGGGTGCTTCACGGTAACGCGTTCCAGGATGTCCCAGATCTCGTTGTCCGCGTGCTCCATTTTCTTCTTCGCGACCTTGAGGGTGATATTGTCTTTCTTTATGAGCTCGGCCAGCACGAACGGCTTGAACAGCTCCAGCGCCATCTCTTTGGGGAGGCCGCACTGGTTCAGCTTCAGGTTCGGGCCTACGACGATGACGGAACGGCCGGAATAGTCGACGCGCTTCCCCAGGAGGTTCTGGCGGAAGCGGCCCTGCTTTCCTTTAAGTATGTCCGAGATGGATTTCAGCGGCCGGTTGGCGGCGCCGAGCACCACTTTGCCGCGCGCGCCGTTCTCAATGAGGGCGTCCACGGCTTCCTGCAGGAGGCGCTTCTCGTTGTAGATCATGACCTGCGGGGCCCTTAAGGCCTCGATATGCTTCAGGCGGTTGTTGCGGTTGATGATCCTGCGGTAAAGATCGTTGAGGTCGGAAGTGGCGAAGCGGCCGCCTTCCAGGGGCACCAGGGGGCGCAGGTCGGGCGGCAGCACGGGGAGGATCGTCATGATCATCCATTCCGGGCGGTTGCCGCTGGCGACGAAGCCTTCCAGGATCTTCAGGCGCTTGATGAGCTTGGAGCGGTCCATGTCGGCCTTGGCGTTGGCCAGTTCCGTCTGGATGCCTTCTATCTCTTTCTTGAGGTCGATCTGCTCTAGCAGGGCCTGGATGGCGCCGGCGCCGATGCCGACCTTTATCTTGGAAAATTTCTTCTTGGTCTCGTTGAGCTGGGACTCGGTAAGCACGTCGCCGATGCTGTATTCCACGCGGCCGGTGACGGAATCCTTGGTATCCTCGAGGACCACGTAGGCGGCGTAATACACCACTTTTTCAAGGTCGGAAGGCTTCATGTCCAGGATGATGCCGATGCGGGACGGGCTCTTGCGGAGGAACCAGATATGCGCGACGGGGGCGGCCAGGTCGATATGACCCATGCGCTCGCGGCGGACCTTGGCTTCGGTGACTTCGACGCCGCAGCGGTCGCAGACGACGCCCTTGAACTTCACCCAGCGGTATTTGCCGCAGGCGCACTCGTAATCTTTGGACGGCCCGAATATGCGCTCGCACAGCAGGCCGTCGCGCTCGGGCTTCAGGGTCCGGTAATTGATGGTTTCGGGCTTCTTAACTTCGCCGAACGACCAGATCTTTATCTTGGCGGGGCTGGCGATGCCGATCTTCATCCCGTCGAAGTCGTCGTAGTTGATCTCCTTGCGCTTCTTGGAGGTCTTGGGCAAACCGAAAAAATTCCTGGCTTCTGAAGTTATTCCATCCATATCTTTTTATCTCCAAAACTCTTGTTGGTCTGATACGAATACGAACCTGACTAGGCTTTGCCTGTGCCGTAACAAGAGCTATGCTCCTCAGACGGCCTACAGGCCCCGGGCCCGGCGCGCTCGGCGCCGGCCCGGGACTACCAGTTAGTTGGCGATTTTGGCGGCGGCCTTCTTTTTGGCCTTTTCCTTCACGCCTTCAACGCGGGCGGCTTCGTCCTCGGCCTTGATCAGGTCCACGTCGAGGGCGAGGGCCTGCAGTTCCTTCACGAGCACCTTGAAAGATTCCGGCACCCCGGGCTGGGGCGGGAAATCGCCTTTGATGATGGCTTCGTACATCTTGGTGCGGCCGGAGAAGTCGTCCGACTTCACGGTCAGCATTTCCTGCAGAGCGTAAGCCGCGCCGTAGCCTTCGAGCGCCCAGACTTCCATTTCGCCGAAGCGCTGGCCGCCGAACAGGGCCTTGCCGCCCAGAGGCTGCCTGGTGATAAGGCTGTACGGTCCGGTGGAGCGGGCGTGTACTTTGTCTTCCACCAGGTGGATAAGCTTCAGGATGTACATGTAGCCTATGGTCACTTTTTCGTGGAAAGGCTCGCCGGTCCTGCCGTCGCGCAGCGTTATGCGGCAGTAATCGTCGGGGAGATATTCCTCGGCGACACCGCTCCTTTTTAAATGTTCCTTCGCCAGCTGCACCATCTGGATGACGCCGGGCTTTTCCGCGTTCGGATGCGTATCGAGGTCCTTGATGATGTCGTCGACGGTTATCTCGGAACGCTTCTTCCTGCGCTTGTCTTCCCAGTATTTCCAGTAGCCGGGGTTGTCCTCGGCCGCGCCGTCGAAGACGGGGCAGACCATGCGGGTGTCCAGCTGTTTGCCGGCCCAACCGAGCATGGTTTCCAGGATCTGTCCGATGTTCATACGGGACGGGACGCCCAGGGGCGACAGCACCATGTCCACGGGCGTGCCGTCGGGCAGATAAGGCATGTCTTCTTTGGGCAGGATGCGGGCGACTACGCCCTTGTTACCGTGCCGGCCGGAGAGTTTATCGCCGACGCGCAGCCTGCGCTTCAGGGCTATGTAGACCTTTACGACCTTGTTGACGGTCACGGGCAGTTCCCCGGTGGTCTTCAGGAGCTCTTTTTCGCGGGCGTACTTGTCCTTGATCTTTTTCTCCATCAGCTTGTAGAATTCTTCGATGTCGGAGCCTTTCTTCTCGTCCTTCATCGCGTCCTTGCGGAAGTTCTTGAGGGCTTCGAGGTTGTTCTTCATCTCCTCGTTGATCTCGTCCATGCGGCGCTTCTCTTCGGGCTTGGAGAGCTTCTCGCGGCGCACGAACACGCGGGTGCCGATGATCTTGCCGTTCACGCCGGGCGGCACGCGCAGGGAGGTGTCGGTCACGTCCTCGGCTTTCTTGCCGAAGATGACCTTCAGCAGGCGTTCCTCGGGGGAAAGCTGCTGTTCGCCTTTCGGGGAGACCTTGCAGACAAGGATGTCGCCGGGGCGGACCATGGTGGAGGGTACGACCACGCCTTCGGAGTCGATATGTTCCAGCGCGTCCGAACCGACGTTCGGTATGTCGCGGGTGATCTCTTCCGGTCCGAGCTTGGTGTCGCGGGCTTCCACTTCGAACTCCTCGATGAATATGGAGGTCAGAGCGTCTTCCTCTACCAGCTTCTCCGAGACCAGGATGGCGTCCTCGTAGTTGAAGCCTTCCCAGCTCATGAACGCGACCAGCAGGTTCTTGCCCAGGGCAAGCTGGCCGTCGCCGGTGGCGGGGCCGTCCGCGATAACGTCGCCTTTCTTCACATGGTCTCCGCTTCTGACCGTAGGGACCTGGTTGACGCAGGTGTCCTGGTTGGAGCGGCGGTACTTGATAAGGTGGTACAGGTCGGGGTCCTTGGAGTTGTCCGCCTTTATGGAGATCATCTCGCCGGAGGAGTAGATGACCCTGCCCGAGGTGCGGGCCGTGATGCAGGCGCGCGAGTCCCTGGCGATAGGCCCTTCCACGCCGGTCCCGACCAGCGCGGGCTCGGTGACGAGCAGCGGGACGGCCTGGCGCATCATGTTGGAACCCATCAGGGCGCGGTTGGCGTCGTCGTGTTCCAGGAACGGCACGCAGGCGGCCGAGATGGAGACGACCTGCATCGGGGAGACGTCCATGTACTTGACGTCGCTGGCGTCCACGAACACATAGTCGTCCTTGGTGCGGCCGTAGACCTGGTCGGAGCTTAGGCGGCCGCCGTCGATGGGCGTATTGGCCTGGCCCACGAAGATATCGTCTTCGCGGAACGCGGTCAGGTATTCCACCTCGTCGGTCATCTTCTTGGCAGAGACCTTCCGGTAGGGCGTCTCTATGAGGCCGTACTGGTTGACCTTGGCGTAGGCGGCCAGGGAAACGATAAGGCCGATGTTCGGGCCTTCGGGCGTTTCGATGGGGCAGACGCGGCCGTAATGGGTGTAGTGCACGTCGCGGACTTCGAAGCCGGCGCGCTTCCTGTTAAGACCGCCGGGCCCGAGGGCCGAGAGGCGGCGCTTGTGGGTCAGTTCGGCCAGCGGGTTGATCTGGTCCATGAACTGCGACAGCTGGGAGGTTCCGAAGAACTTCCTCATGATGGCCACCACGGGCGCGGCGTTCACGAGCGTGCGCGGGGTGATGGTCTTGTCTTCCTTGTTCATGCGGTCGCGCACGTGGCGGGAGATCTGGACCAGGGCCACGCGGATCTGGTTCTCCAGGAGCTCGCCGATGGAGCGCACGCGGCGGTTGCCGAGGTGGTCGATGTCGTCCACTTTGTATTCGAACTTGGTTCCCTTATAGTCGTAGCCGGGGGCGCCGGAGTTCATGGCCATCAGGTACTTCACGGTGACGATGATATCCTCTATGCAGATGTTGCGCTTGTTCTCGGCGGGCACCTTCCACTTCTTGTCCTGCCTGGCGAGCTCTTCGTACACGGGGGTGAGCTTGCGGGCGGCTTTGTAGCGGCCGACTATGGAGAAGTCGTAGCGGCGCAGGCTCTTGAACAGGATATTGTCCAGGTATTCGTCGGCCTGTTCCTTGACGATGAAGTCCTGACCGCGCATTTTCTTGTAGATCTCGTAGCGGGCCTCGGCGGCGTTCTTGGGCTGGTTCTTGCCTTCCAGCGCCAGGATGATGCCGGGGTTGTCCTCTTTGGGGCTGCCCTTTATGAGACGGACCTTGCCGATCTTCCGCTCGATCATGATCTTGACGGTCTTTTCGTCGAGCGGCTGGGCGGCTTTTTCTTCCAGGTTCCAGACGACCTCGCCGGACTTGGTGTCCACGATGTCCTCTATGGCGTAATGGCCGACGATATTGGCGGCGTTGTCCGCGTTGACGGAGGCCTCCACGGCCTCGTAGAAGATCTGGAGCACTTCGGCGTTGGTCTCGATGCCGGCGGCCTTCAGGAAGGTCGTGGCGAGAATTTTCTTCTTGCGGTCCAGGCGGACCCAGAGCACGTTGTCGAGGTCGAATTCGAATTCCACCCAGGCGCCGCGGTACGGTATGATGCGGGCGAAGAACAGGGGTTTGCCGAGCACGGACTGCTTTTCCTCGTCGTCATCCTCGAAGATGATGCCGGGGGAGCGATGCAGCTGGCTGACCACGATGCGCTCGGCGCCGTTGAATATGAAGGAGCCGGTGTTGGTCATTAAGGGGAGGTCGCACAGCGTGACGTCCTGGTCGATGATGTGCTTGAGCTTCCCGCTTTCCTGCTTGAGGCTGAGCGAGAGGAAGGCCTTCAGAGGCGCGGCGTAAGTGCCGCCCCTGACCAGCGCCTCTTCGGGGCTGTGGTATTTGGGAGTGCCGAGTTCGAACTTCAGGAAGTCGAGCACCATGGAGCCGTCGGCGGATTCTATCGGGAACACGTCCACGAAAGAAGCCTGGAGGCCCTGTATTTTTCTGGCCTCGGGCTCGGTGTCGAGCTGCAGGAACCAGTCAAAGGACTGCTTCTGCATGTCCAGCAGGTCAGGCACTTTGAGGATCTGGGATATACGGGAGAAGTTAAGCTGTTTCATCGTCACCTCTTTGTTAAACTGCCCGTCTGAGGAGCATAGCTCCTGTCAACGTAGCATAGGCTAGTCACGACTATACAAATGATGTTTTACCGGCTGGTACGCCCGGCGCCCGCCGCGTTACCGCGGGCGCTTAAGACCGGCAGGACTTCAAAAGCCACCGATAGCAGATAATCCCGACGGACATTGCGCCCGCCGGGTAGTTCTACGGCCTTCCTACTGTCCTGTCGTTGTTAATACTGTAATTGCAGTTTCCGGTAGATGGCGGTACGGCGCGGCGGAGTATTTCACTCCGCGTTGCCGTATCCCCCATCTTCTCGCTAGCTTTTGTTAGGTTACTTCAGTTCGACGGAACCGCCGGCTTCGGTGAGCTTTTTGCTCATCTCTTCGGCGGTCTTCTTGTCGACGTTCTCTTTCACGGTCTTAGGGGCGCCTTCAACCAGGTCCTTGGACTCTTTGAGGCCTAAACCGGTCAGTTCCCTTACGACCTTGATAACGCTGATCTTTTTGGCCGGGTCGGTCACAGCTTTCAGCGTCACGGTAAATTCGGTCTGCTCTTCGGTAGCGACGGCGGCTCCGCCGGCGGCGGGAGCGGCGGCGACGGCCATGCCCATAGCGGGGGCGGCTTTCACGCCGAACTTGTCTTCGATGCCTTTCACGAGGTCGGCCAGTTCCATCACGGTGAGGGTGGAAATAGCGTCTACGATCTGGTCCTTGTTCATTTTGTCTGCCATGGTATGTATCTCCTTTAGTATCTTGAATAGCTCCCCGCACGCGTACGGAATACGGAAATTTATCCCCGAAACGACCGGGGGCTATCAGGATTTATTTACAAAATTATTTGGCTTCTTTGGCTTTCTTCTCTCTTACGGCCTCGACGGCGTAAGCGAGCTTTGCAGTAGGAGCTTCAAGAACCCACCTTATCTGAGCCAGGTTGGAGTACAGGACTCCGGCCAGCTGCGAGAGCAGTTCGGTCTTGGAACCTATCTTCGAAAGTTTTTCCAAATCTTGGGGGGTGAGCCAGCGGCTGGAAGTGAAGCCGCCCTTTATCTTCAAAGCGGGATTGGTCTTGGCGAAAGCGAGCAGGGCCTTGGCGGCCTTGGTCACGTCGTCGGCGCTGTCCATGGTGATGACGGCGGTCGGGCCTTTGGCCACTTTGGCGTCTTCGGCCTTAAGGGCCGCGTTGGCGATGGCGTGGGACACTATGGTGTTGCGCATCACCTTGAAATGGGATTTAGCGGGGCGCAGGCTGTCCTTAAGGATGGCTATTTCCTTGAATTTTAAACCCTGGAACGAGGCGAAGAACACGTCCTTTGCCTTGAGTTCGTCCCCGAGCTTTTTCGAAAGCGTTACTTTGTCTTCTTTAGTGAATTTCATAGTATGCGCGATCCGTTTCTTTGAAAGTTAATGCGCGATCCTTAAAACCTCGTGTGATTTATTAGACCGGCAGCGACCTACTCTGCCAACACCGGATTGGGTGTTAGTACCATCGGCCCTGGAGACCTTAACTGCCGTGTTCGGAATGGGAACGGGTGTAACCTCTCCGGAATAACCACCGGTCTAACAAATCACACGCGATTTCAAATCAAAAATAACCAAGCGCTTGAATTAGTATATTGTGATGACCTATATAGATATAGGATCAAAAAATAAGGCCAAGCCTCACGGCCGATTAGTATCAGTTAGCTGAACATGTTACCATGCTTACACATCTGACCTATCAACCCGGTAGTCTTCCGGGGGCCTTTAGCCTCGTTAATCGAGGAGGGAAACCTAATCTTGGGGCGGGTTTCACGCTTAGATGCTTTCAGCGTTTATCCCTACCGAACACCGCTACCCGGC
>Ga0334722_10004926_pt1 | contig 13701 bp, 7 predicted proteins | sample C3_bottom_MG_FD_207210 | JGI IMG/M metagenome (GOLD analysis project Ga0334722, IMG submission 207210) | Sediment microbial communities from Yellowstone Lake, YNP, Wyoming, USA - C3_bottom | ecosystem: Environmental > Aquatic > Freshwater > Lake > Sediment | place: USA: Wyoming | collected...
ATCGGCGTTGGCTGCCAGCGCGGCAGACAGAAACCCAATCATCACAATCACGCGTGCGTCCAGCCCGCCTTTCATCATCGGCATCCTCCCGTTACAACACTCCGCACCGGCATTTCGCCATGAGTGACTGTGGGCGGCGATCGGGCTTCTGCCAATCCGACTCGTGCCAACAGGCCCGACGTCGCAACGAACGGGACGTTCAGCGCACTTCTTCCGATCCGTTGTTCGGACGACTGCTCCGTCGCCCCGTTCGGTTGTGGTTCGGCAGCGGGTGCGCCGGTTTCTCGTCTTCCCTTCCGGAGTCCGGGCCTGTCAAGAAGTTGCCGGGTGCGATCCACACGAAGACCATACCCTCAGGAACGCCCGGGCGCAGGTGTCTGGTGACACCCGCTGATGCTGCCAGTCTGGATCCGTCGGTAGCGACCGTCACCATCGCACACAAGACACCTGCAGTCGTGGCGACGACCCCGGCGAAGGTGGCGTTGCCGACGAGCCAACCGGGCCAGGCCCGGTCCGTGTTTCGGGCGCGCCACCGGATCCACGAATCGACGATCGCCTTCAGAGCTCTCCGGATTCGGTTCTTTCTCATGGGTCTAGATCTCCCCGCACACGACCGGTTGTCTTCCTGCGCGATGCTGTCTTCAGGCGGGCGGGCGGCGCCAGCATCATGGCGCAAACGGGCCGGGTGCCGTGACGAACGGGCCTGGCGGCCCCACGAACGTCTCATCGAACGGCGCGCGAGTATGGGATCGATCGGCCGGATGATCCTCGGCGCCACAATCCCGTGGACGTCTCTGGGTGTGACGTCGACGGATCTGAGCACACAGGCAGCCCTGACGCATCCCGCGGCAAATCCTGTCCGGTTCGTCACGCCTCCAGTCCGTTTCGTCCCGTGCCGATACGTAGGTCCAGTCCGACAGCGCTAAGGTGGGGTCCGCCATCGCGGTTGTAGCGGTGACGGGAGACTGGATCCGCGAGGACGAGCGCGGATCCTGGCCGGGCCGGCGGCCGTCCGACGGTGAGGTCTGCCTGGAATCGACCGAGCCCGGAAACGAAGGAAGGAAGCGGACCATGAAGACAGTACTTGCGTGTCTCGCGCTGGGACGAGGAGGCGTTCTAGCGGTCGCCGCGGCGGGCCCTGACGTGCACGCTGACGATCCCCGGCACCGATCGGCTTGAGGGCGAGGTGACGACCGAAGACGGCAGGACGACCGGGACGGTGGTCCTCACTCGGGATTGGTTGAGCCTCTCGACCGGGATCGCGGCCCTTTCTGAACGGGTAAACACCTCGATGTGAATTGTGGCGCGCGCGCCGGCCCCGCGCAGCGGCCGATTCCCTCGCGCGTCGCTCCTCATGCTGTCCGCCGGAGACTGGAAGCCCCATGAGCCCACGCCGTCGTCGAACGCCGACTCTTCGAGCCACCCTCGCCGCCGTCGCGGTCCTCACGGGCCTCTATGTGGCGGCGATCGGCGGCTACGCAGCCTTCATCATCGCGCCGTCGGCGTCCGATCAGCGGGCCCAAACAGAGGCGCTGGCCCTCGATTCCGACGCCCATCGAGCGCGCATTGTGTTGCTTCGAGATGCGTACTTCAAAGCCGAACGCCTGATTCAATCGGCCGCGCCCGGGCACGCCGACCTGCAGCGCATTCGGCAACTGCGCAGGCAACTGTTCCAGGAGGTCGATCCGCACTGGGGCGGAACGCCGATCGTGCAGGTGCCGGCGGCATCGAAGGCCCTCCAGCGCGCCTTGGACGCGGCATTGGAGGCAGAGTTTCAATGCGCGAATGTCCTGCGCGACGTGCTCGACGCGCTCGAGGCCGGGGACCTCGCTGCCGCGCGGCGGCGTCTCGCCGACGCCGACCGAGTCGGCACAGAGGTCGCCGGCCGTGTGCACGAGGTCGCCAGATATGGATTCGCCGACGTCATTGCCGGTCATCGAACGGTGGGTGAGCGGGCGGCCCAGGTCGCGAGAACAACACTCTGGTGGGCCCTTCTTGGCGCGGCCCTGCTCGGACTCATGGTGGTCGCCGTCAGGAGCCGTCTCTATGTGCCGCTCCGCCAGCTCGATAGCGCCCTGGCCCGGGTGGCGCGGGGCGACCTGCTGGTTTCGCTGCCCGTACGGCGCGATGACGAACTGGGACGTCTCACGGAGCAGTTCAACCAGATGACGTCCGTGCTTCGCGCACGGTCCGACGACGTCCGGCACCGGGAAGCCCACCTCGCCGATCGCTTTGGACGTCTCTTCGAGCAGTCATTCAGCGACATCTATGTCTTTGAAGCGACGACGCTCAGAGTGGTTCAGATGAACCAGGCGGCCCGAGCCAGGTTCGGCGTATCGGATGGAGAAAGCAGCAGTCTGAACGCGCTCGACCTGATAGGCGGGCTGGACGAGACGGCGTTCCGTGCGTTGGTGGCGCCCCTCGAATTCGGTCACCTCCCTGGATTGACGTGTTCGGCCAAGCACAGGCGCGTGGACGGATCGATGTACCCAGTCGACCTGGCGTTGCAGTTGTGGGCCGAAGAACAGCCTCCCGTCTTCGTTGCCATCGCACAGGACGTCACCGAGCAGCGCCGTGCGCAGGATCGGTACCGGGTTCTCGTGGACGGAGCCCGGGACCTGATCTTCGCCGTTGCCCGCGACGGGACGATGACCAGTCTGAATCCGGCCTTTGAGAGCATCACCGGTCTGCCGCGAGACCACTGGCTGGGCCGTCCCTTTGTCGACCTGTTACACGCGGATGATTGCGCTCGCGCCATCGAACTCCTCCAGGGCACTCACGCCGAGGGCCCCCGCCGTATGGTGCAGTTGCGGCTCCGGACGATTCAGGGCACGTACCGGATCACGGAGATGCACATCAACGAACAACGGAAAGGCGACGAGGTGATTGGCATGCTCGGGGTTGTACGTGACGTCACAGACCGCGTCCAACTCGAGCAACAGTACAGGCACGCGCAGCGCATGGAGAGCATCGGACGGCTGGCCGGCGGCGTCGCTCACGATTTCAACAACATCCTGACGGCGATTCTCCTGTTCGCCTCAGCGGTCAAGGATCGCCTTCCGCCTCTCGATCCGTCGAGGCAAGACCTCGAAGAGGTCGAGGCCGCGTGCGCCCGGGCTGCGGCGCTGACGAGGCAACTGCTGGCCTTTGCGCGGCGCGCGGTGAGCGAGCCACGAATCCTCGACCTGAACGCCGTCACGCTCGGGATCGACAGGTTGCTCCGTCGACTGATTGGCGAAGACATCGAACTGTCCACCTTGCTCACCGAGGACCTGTGGAAGGTATGGGCCGATCCCGCCCAGATGGAACAGGTGCTGGTCAATCTCGCGGTCAACGCTCGCGATGCGATGCCCAATGGCGGCACGATCACGATCGAGACGCTGAACATCACGCTGGATGGCGAGTATTCTGCGGGCCGCATCGACATGCCACCCGGCGACTACGTCATGCTGGCGGTGAGTGATACCGGCCACGGGATCCCACGCGAGACGCTGGAACACGTCTTTGAACCTTTCTTCACCACCAAGAAAGACGGACTCGGCACGGGACTCGGGCTTGCCACCTGCTACGGGATTGTGAAACAGGCCAATGGCTGGATCTGGGCGTACAGCGAACCCGGATGCGGAGCGACGTTCAAGATCTACCTTCCGCGGACGGCCGACGCCGCCCAAGCGCCGGCGGCGGCGCCGTCGCCCGCGCCACTTGCGGGTGACGAACGGATTCTGTTGGTCGAAGACGACATCAAGGTGCGAGCCGCCGCCGCCCGGTCGCTTCGTGATCGGGGTTATTGCGTTCTGGAGGCGTCCAACGGCGAAGAGGCTCTTCGGCTGGTGGGCGAACGGGCAGAGGGAATTGACCTGCTCGTCACCGATGTCGTGATGCCACAGATGGGCGGACCCGAACTGGCCGACCGTCTGATCACGCGCCGCCCGGATCTGGATGTCCTGTTCACGTCGGGGTACACCGAGAACGGGATCGTGCATGGCGGAGTGCTCGATCGTGGTGTGGCGTTCCTGCCGAAACCCTACACGCCGTCGGCCCTGGCCAGAAAGGTGAGGGCCATGCTGGATGCCGCGCACTCGGCACGGGGTCAGTCCTGCGACGGCGGCTCGTCCTGAGGCTCCACGCCCCGCACTCCGCCACCGCGGTGAGCGCCTCCATCTCGACGCCCTGCCGGACGTCCACCGGCCCTTCCTCGTCGCCGAACGAAGAACATCATCGACATTCGAGCGTGTTGACGAAGAGCGTGGGGGAGTTGCGGATGTACGCCTGCAGATCGATCCAGATGGGCACGTCCATCCGTGCCTGCCCGTCTCGACGTAGGCGAGCTCGGGCAGACGCCTGTTCCAGTGGCTGGCGCCATAGAAACTCAACCGGCCGGTGATCGGAGCGCCGGCAACAGACGCAGCGAACATATTGGTCTACGTCACGAACCGGCCCGGCTCTGCTGTATCGCCACTCCCGCGCGCGTCCGACCCGGAGCACTACGGGAGTCAGCCAGTTGGTCCCGCTCCTGCTCCAGTCCAGCCCAAAGCGCTGTGCTGCCGGCGGTACGCGCGGTAGCGTGCAGCCTGCCAGGCTCGGTCGATTCGATACACCAAGGAGATGGAGATTATGCGGATTTGTTTCGCCAAACTGGCCCTGCTGTCGCTCATCGCACTGATGATCGGCGCGCCGGCCTTTGCTCAGGGCGCCAGTTCGTCATCATCGTTGTCGGGCACCGTGGTCGACAGCTCCGGCGGCATCATCCCCGGCGCCGACGTTGTCGTGAAGAACGACGCCACCGGCACCACTTTCACCGCTGTGACCAGCGACCGTGGGACCTTCAACATCCCGGCGATCGATTCCGGTACCTACACCGTCACGGTGAAGCTCATGGGCTTCAAGACCGCCGTCGTGAAAGACGTCAAGATGACCGCCGGGGTGCCCGTCGGCATCAAGACCACGCTCGAGGTCGGCGGGCTCGAAGAAACGGTTGTGGTCACTGGCGCATCGGAGATCGTGCAGACGCAGTCGGCAGCCGTCTCGTCGACGATGGTGGTCGAGCAGGTGTCACGTCTGCCGCTTGCCTCGCGGGACACGCTGCACTCGGTGACGGCGCTTCCCGGCGTGATGACCGTGGCCGGCAACTCTGCGCGCAACTCCACCATCAACGGCCTGCCGTCCACAGCCATCAACATCACGCTCGACGGCGTCAACGTACAGGACAACTTCAACCGGAACGGCGACGGGTTCTTCGCCTACGTCAACCCGCGGCTCGATTCCATTGAAGAGGTGACGGTATCGACCTCGACCCCCGGAGCCGAGAGCGCTGGACAGGGCAGCGTGCAGGTTCGATTCGTCACTCGCGGCGGTACCAATACCCTCTCGGGGAGCATCTTCGACACCTACCGCACATGGAAGTGGGCGACGCCCTACTGGTTCAACCAGTGGACAGTCGCACGTGAGCCGGATGGCAGCGTGTACCGCGACCGGGTCGTGGTCAACGAACCTGGGTTCCGCCTGGGCGGTCCGATCAGCATTCCGAAGCTGTTCGACGGGCGGGACAAGGCGTTCTTCTTCGTCACCTACGAGGATTTTCGCGTTCCGAGCGCGACGACGCGCACGCGTGTGCTGATGACGCCGCTCGCGCAGACCGGCGTCTTTACAAAGGCAGATGGTAGCACCGTGAACCTGCTCGCGCTGGCCGCTGCGGCGGGCCAGCGATCGTCGCTCGATCCGACGATGGCGGCATTGCTGGCGCAGATGCGGACGGCTGCCGATGCGGCAGGCAAGTACGACGCGCGGGACGCCAATACGCAGAACCTGAACTTCACCTCCAGCGCCAAGCAGTTCCGGAAGTACCCGGCAGCCCGATTCGACTACAACCTGGCGAAGAACCACCGGTTGACCGCCATCGGACGCTACCAGACGTTCGATTCGTCTCCGGACCTGCTGAACAACGCCGATGCCGCCATTCCGGGCTTGCCATATGGTGTTGGCGGCCAGTCTTCGTATCGGTATTCGTACACCATGAGCGTGCGTTCGGTGTTGACCAAGAACATGGTCAACGAAATCAGGTATGGACGATCGGGTGGCACCACGTACTTCTTCAAGGAACAGAAAGACCAGAGCATGTGGAGCGGGACGAACGGGTTCGCGATCGACTTCGGCTCGGTCGTCGGCGGCACCGCGAACGCCCTGGGTCTCGCTGCACCGTACAGCGCCAATTTCTACCAGACGCGCTACGGTCCCACAACGCAACTCGAGGACACGCTGAATTGGTCAAAAGGCCGTCACACGATTGCTCTGGGGTTCGCGTACTCGCGGATCGGCATGAACAACTTCGATTGGAACTTCCCGGTGCCCGGCATCACGCTTGGCGTGGATTCCGCCGATCCGGCCACCTCGTTTCTGGCGGCGGCGTTCGGCTCTGGTACCAGCGACTACAACCGGGCCGCACAGCTGTACGCCGCGCTGACGGGACGGGTTCTGCAGATCAGCGACAACGTCTACCGGGACGCCAAGTCGGGCAAGTACGTATATGGCGGCCTTCTCAATCAAGAGGCGAGCCAGGACATCTGGGGCGTCTTCTGGCAGGACTCGCTGAAGATCCGGTCCAACGTCACGGTGACGGCTGGACTCCGCTACGAACTGCAACTGCCGTTCAAGGCGCTGAACCAGCTCTACTCGCAGGTGCCCGTGTACGGCGACATCTTCGGAGCGTCGGGTGCCGGCAACCTGTTCATGCCTGGAACGTTGACGGGAGTCAAGACGTCGCTCGTGCAGTACGTGTCGGGTGGCGCGGCCTACAAGACCGACGCGAATAACTTCGCGCCAAGCGTGGGATTGGTGTGGAGGCCGAGCCTGAAGAACAGCGTCTTCAGAAGTCTGCTGAGTGACGCCCCGGTGCTTCGCGGCGGTTACTCGATCTCGTACAACCGGTTTGCGACCGCCGTGTTCACAGGCGTATTCGGCAGCAATCCTGGTCCCATCCTGGCTGGAACCCGCAGCACCGGCAACGCCAATCTCAACCAAGACGGGTTGGGCATGCCGGTTCTGCTCAGCCAGACGGCTCGGCTCGGCGCCCCTGCGTTTCCGGCGGCACCGACGTTCCCGATCTACGGAACGTACGGAGATGCCCCGCGCGTATTCGATCCAAACATCCAGACCGCACCGACGCACTCGTGGAGCGTCGGCTTCCAGCGCCAACTCGGCAAACACGCGGGCATCGACATTCGCTACGTCGGCAACCGCACGGTGGGCATCTGGACGCTGACAGACATCAACGTGGAGAAAGCCATCGTCGAGAACGGGTTCATGCGCGAGTTCCGTCTCGCCCAGGCCAATCTTCAGGCCAACATCGCGGCCGGTCGCGGCAACAACATGAAGTACTACGGCAGCGGCACCGGGACCAGCCCGCTCCCGATTCTGATGGCGTACTTCACGGGTCAGCCGACATCCGCGGCCGCCGATCCGAACCTCTACACGGGTGCCAGCTGGGCGAGTTCAACCTACATCACGCCGCTGGCGACGTTTCAACCCAACGTGGCCGGGATGGCCAACAGCCTGCAGGCCAATCTCCGGGCGAATGCTCTGTCGGCGGGCCTTCCTGCCAACTTCATGCAGGCCAACCCAGACTACTCGGGCGCGCGCATCGAGAAGAACGGCGGCAACTCACGCTACAACGGGCTGCAGATTGAACTGCGCCGGCGGATGGCCAATGGATTCCTGCTCCAGGGCAGCTACGTTTTCTCACGATCTTACACGTGGGCGCAGCCGACCCTTCGTCATGGGCTCGACGGCGGCTTCGACAACAACGTGCTGCAGTCGGGAGGCCTCGGAGGCGTCGATCACGCCTTCAAAGTGGACTGGGTGTACGAGCTGCCGTTCGGGCGGGGCAAGACGTGGGGCAAGGACGTCAACGGCTGGATCAACGCCATCATCGGCGGGTGGGAGTTTGACGGCAACGCCCGGTTCCAAAGCGGCCTGATTGTATCGTTCGGCAACCGGCGGCTCGTGGGCATGACCGACAAGCAATTGCAGGATATCTACAAGGTCTACCACGTGTGGGATTCGGCGGCCAACAGAGATCGCGTCTACATGCTTCCGCAGGACTTCATTCAGAACACGATCAATGCCTACGCCACGTCGGCGACCTCTACCACCGGCTATTCCGGCGCGCTGCCGACCGGTGCCTACTTCGCCCCGCCAGACGGCCCCGATTGCCTGCAGGCCTATGCCGGGCAGTGCGCTCCGCTCAATCACTTTGTCCGCGGCCCATGGTTCGCTCGCGCCGACCTCAGTGTGGTGAAGAAGATCCACCTTCCCAAACGGATGAGCGCGGAAATCCGCCTCGACATCCTCAACGCGCTGAACATCATCAATTTCGTGCCCATCGGTTTCGGAAGCACGACGACGCTCGCCAGTTGGCAGGTGACCGCCGCCTATCGGGACAACAACCAGCAGCAGGATCCAGGAGGACGTTTGCTGCAATTGGTCACGCGTTTCAGTTGGTAGCGGGTCAGTAGTTCTTCGATGACCGCGCGGGGGGCGGTCGCCGCTTCCCCGCGCGGGCGGTGCCGAGATGCGCGCCGGGCCGACTATCCCTCCTCTTCAGTCCCGGCTCGGCGCGTACTCAAGGCTGGCGGGGCAGGCTGTCGGGGGCAGCTTGTCCCGCCTCCCGCCTTGCCGGCGTTCCACGCGGCGTACGCCGCCGCGAGCATCTCCCGCCAGTTCGTTCTAATTGGGCGTGATCGAGACGACCCGGGCGTTCCACGGACAGAATCGGCCAGCGCCAAACGCGGTGCCCTGTTGCTCCACCATCGACGGCGTGCCATCACACAACTCGATGGCCACTTCCGCGAACGACAGTTCTTCCAGATGCCACGAGTAGCCGGTGTTGACCTGGGTCCCAAGTCGGATCACACCGTTCAGGATCCGACTGGATCCGCCGCCCATGGCCGCTCGGGCCGCGGCTACGAGTTCGTCAGTCGGCAACAAGACACGGAAGCTCTCCGTGCCGACACGCATGGTCGCCACGGCTGGCGCGGACGGTGCCACGGGACTGCGTGCCCCGCAGGCGGTTACGCTGAAGGGGATCAGTCCCAGGATCAGGAATCGGGCCGTGGTGATCGTCATGGCGTTGTCCTTGGTCATTGAGATGACTGCTGTATCTCACGCTATTGGTTTGGACGACGTGGAGACCAGCCGGTTCGCAGAGAACCTGACTTCTGGGACGAACACGGACACACTTGCCGTGGACCGTCATCGGTCACGCAGCAGCGAGGATCGGCGTATCGACACGCGGCTGCCTACATCAGACCGCGAGCCAGGCGCTGGACGACGTGCGTGTAGGTTCGCCCCGTGCTGATCCGGGTACCGTCGGTCAGCACCAGCTCGTACTCGCCGTGAAACAGCGGGTGCAAGTGCTTTACGCGCGACAGATTGACGAGGTAGGACCGATGCACCCGGGCGAACGCTCGGGGATCGAGCTTCCGCTCGAGCGATCCGAGCGTCTCGCGAATTACGAGCGCACGCGGGCCGGCATGGAGCGTGACGTAGTTGCTCTCGGCTTGCACCCAGTCGATATCGGCGACACGCACCAGTTCGATGCGCTCGCCGATACGAACCGGCAGCGAGTGCGGGCGCTCGCGATCGCCGCCGACCGCAGCCAGCACCCTCTCGAGTCGGTCGGCCAGTTGCGTGCGGTCACGATCCGCGAGCGTCGTTCGCACCCGTTCGACGGCCCGCGCCACGCGGTCGGCGTCGAACGGCTTGAGCAGGTAGTCGAGCGCGTGGACCTCGAATGCCTGGATCGCGTACTCGTCGTACGCCGTGACGAAAACGACGAGCGGCATCTTCGCCGGTCCGACGGCCTCGATCACACCAAACCCATCGCGTCCCGGCATTTGAATGTCGAGAAACACCACGTCGGGCTCCCGTGAGCGGATGGCGTCGATCGCGTCGTCTCCGTCAACGCACTCGGCGACCACGGCGACGTCGCCTGCCGCCTCGAGCCGCGCTTTCAGGAAGTCCCTGATCAACGGTTCGTCGTCGGCGACGACCGCGCGAATCATGCGGGCGCCTCTGCCGCCGCCGTGTGGTAAGGCAGGCGGATCTCGACTTCGGCGCCGCCTTCGGGCCGGTTCTGCAGACGGCAATCGGCCCGTCCCGGGTACAGCTTGGCGAGCCGGGACTGTAGAACCCCCAGGCCGACTCCCGGCGTGATGCCACCGTCATGCCCCTGCATGAACCCGACGCCGTTGTCGCGCACGCTGATGAGCAGGTCGTCGTCTCTGCGCCGGGCACCAATGCATAGATCTGCGTGACGCTTGAGACGACCGACGCCGTGCCGAATCGCGTTCTCTACCACCGGCTGCAGGATCAGACTTGGCACGAGTGCATCGCGCAGATCGGCGTCGATCTCGATGGCCACCGAGAGGCGATCCTGGAACCGGATGCGCTCCAGATCGAGGTACGCGCGTGCGACATCCACTTCGTCTTTGAGTGGGATTTCGCACGACAAGTCGAGCCGGAGCGCCATTCGCAGCACATCGCCCAGTCGCGCGAGCATCCGCTCGGCCGCCGGAGCGTCGGTGCGCATCAGGGCCGTCACGGTCTGCAGTGCGTTGAACAGGAAGTGTGGATTCAACTTCATCCGCAGCGCCTCGAGCTGCGCATCGCGCAGATCGTTCTCGAGTTCGAGACGCTGAACGTGCAGCGTGTTGAGCTCCAGTTCGCGCCGCCTGGCTTCGGCGCCTCGCGCCAAGCCCTCGAGTACTCCCGCCGTCCCGAGATAGAGTAGCGCCTCGAGGTACAGCGTCAGATTCGGGATGGCCAGCACCGACCACGAGATCGTCGACGGGTGCGCAAGGCCATGAGCGAGCTGACCGATGACGACCACCAGATAGGCCGTTGGCGCGCTCAGCGCGAGATGCACGGCCGCGTGCTTCAGCCAGCGAGGCCCGCGCAACGGGAAGCGCACAACCGCGCGCGCGATGAACGGCGTGGCGCCAATCCAGGGCGCGTAACAGATGAGATAGGTTCCCGCCAGCGACAGCAGCGTGTCCGGGTTGCCTGAGACGCCGGCCGCCAGCGCGTACCGCAGCATCGAGACGACACTCGTGCCGGCCCAGACGGCCGTGATCACCAGCACCTGAACGACGGGCGCAATGTGCGACCAGGGCAGAGGCCGGAAACGGTCGCGCGTCTGCGTCATCGAGGTCGAGGTCAACGCCACAGGCTCCTTGGCGGCGGCGAGCCGGTTCGGCCAGCCGATCGTACCGCAGAGTGTAGCGCAAGCTGCTCGGGTCGGCTTCTGCGGGTGGGACCAACGCGGACGGAATTGGAGTGGACGGTCTCGTGTCATCCGGAGGCCCGCTCGTCCCGCCGTCCGGTCAAGTCGTCCCATTTCGGTGGCGTAGGCGCGCTGGGGGCTCGACGATGCCAGTATGGGTATCGACCGCCACTGCAGACCGAACCGATCGCGCTTATTGTCCGTGGCACTCTTGGGCCTGTTCCTGACGATTGCCACCGCGGCCTTCGCGAAGGACGCGCCGCCTGGCCCTCCACCGCAGGCCCGGTCCAGGATTGTCGTCTCGCGACTCACCGGCCCCGTCACGCTCGACGGCCATTCGGACGAGTCGGCATGGGAACTAGTGAAGCCAATGTCCCTGGTCCAGCTCACGCCCGTCGCGGGCGCGAAGGCCACCGAGTCGTCGGAGTTCTTGCTCGGCTACGACGATCGCTACCTCTACGTCGCTGGTCGGCTGTTCGATCGCGAAGCGAGGAAGATCCAGTCGACCACCAAACGCCGCGATGCTGAAACCGCATCCGCCGAGTGGTTTGGCATCGTCATCGATTCGTTCAACGACAAGCAGAACGCGCTGGCGTTCTTCACGACGCCGGCCGGGCTGCGCTGGGATGCCGCCGTGCAGAATGACGGAGCAGGCTCCGCATTTCTCAACGTCGACTGGAATACCGACTGGGACGTGGCGACGTCGCGCACCGATCGCGGGTGGTTTGCCGAATTCCGGATTCCGCTGGCCAATCTCAAGTTCCAGAGTACCGGAAACGACGTGGTGATGGGCGTGATCAGCTGGCGGTTGATCGCGCGCAAGAACGAAGTGGTCGTCTTTCCACCGCTGCCGGACACCTGGGGCGTTGATGGACGGTTCAAGCCTTCTCAGGCGCAGGAGGTCGTCTTCTCAGGGATCACGCCAAAACGGCCCCTGTACTTCGCGCCGTACGCGCTGGGGGGCATCCGTTCGGAGACGGCTGGAAGCGGGGGCCGGCTGCCGCGCGAGTTCGGCATCGACGCCAAGTTCGGCGTGTCGAACAACACGACGATCGACGTGACCGTCAATCCCGACTTCGCGCAGGTCGAGGCCGACGACGTGCAGATCAACCTGACGAGATCGGCGTTGTTCTACCCGGAGAAGCGGCCGTTCTTTCAGGAGCGCTCGTCGGTCTTCAATCTGTCGTTCGGCGGACCGAATACGTTGTTCTACAGCCGCCGTGTCGGACTGGATCATGGCCGGCCGATTCGCATCCTTGGAGGCGCGAGGCTCATCGGTCGGATGAGCGGGTGGGATCTCGGCGCGCTGAACATGCAGGTGTCCCCTTCGGCCAGCGAGGGCGGCGTCAATATTGGCGTGGCCCGCGTGCGGCGGCAGGTGCTGAATGCCTCCTCGTACGTGGGTGGGATGATGACCAGCCGCGTGGCGCAGCATGGGGTGGACCAGTACGCGTTTGGCATCGATTCGCTGCTGCGAGTGAAGTCGAACGACTACCTCCGGATGGGCCTGGCCCAGACGCTAGACACCGGAACGACCGAGAGGTTGCCGGCGATCGAGCGGACTCGGGCAGACCTGCAATGGGAACGGCGTGTCCTGACAGGTGTCGCGTACCAAGTCGGAGGGAGTTACGCGGGACGAGCCTACACGCCGCGACTTGGCTTTGAGGAGCGCCGAGACTTTACGAGCGGTTGGGCGTCGGTGGCGTTTGGGTGGATGCCCGGTCCCGGCGCGGCAGTTCTTCTTCAGCGGGTCGGACTCGACGTCTGGGGCCTTCGCAGCAACTCGCGCGGGGTGCTCGAATCGTCCCAAGTCGGGCTCGGATGGGCCACGCGGACCAAGTCAGGATACCGCATGAACGTGAGCTCGAGGCTGACCGTCGAGAACGTCGCGGAATCGTTCGGCCTGGCACCGGATGTGAGCGTGCCAGCCGGGCGCCACGGGTTCGGTCATGTCCTGGCCGTCGTCACCACGCCAGCCACCCGGGCGTTCGGTTTCGACGTCGGCGCCGATGTCGGACAATTCTACGATGGCCGGCTCACGACACTGTACGGGGGGCCCCACTGGCAGGCCCCGGGTGACCTGGAGTTCAGCGCCACGTACGAGATGGACCACGTCGCGTTTCCCGCTCGCGGTCAGGCGTTTACCAGCCACATTGGCCGGCTGCGCCTCACGTACTTGCCGTCGACGCGCCTCAGCTTCTCGGCGCTCGTTCAGCGCAACAGCGTGGGCGGCGTGTTCGGCGCGAATCTGCGCATGCGGTACAACCCGCGCGAAGGTGTGGATCTGTGGATCGTGTACGACGTCGGAGGCGCCGATCGACCCGCGTCCGACCCGCCGATCGCGGCACCAAGCCGAAACTCGATGTTCCAGGTCAAGTACGTGTACACCCTTCGCACGGCGGTGGGTGGCTCGCGCCGATAGC
>Ga0334722_10004927_pt1 | contig 13698 bp, 8 predicted proteins | sample C3_bottom_MG_FD_207210 | JGI IMG/M metagenome (GOLD analysis project Ga0334722, IMG submission 207210) | Sediment microbial communities from Yellowstone Lake, YNP, Wyoming, USA - C3_bottom | ecosystem: Environmental > Aquatic > Freshwater > Lake > Sediment | place: USA: Wyoming | collected...
GCTCAGTACAACTTCACCATTCAACGCGAGCTGACCAAGGACCTCGTCCTCCAGGTCGGTTACGTGGGCTCGCAGGGGCATCGGCTGCTGGCGACGCACGATTTGAACTACGGCAACGCGCAAACCTGTCTGGATCTGCAGGGCCTCTCGGACTACTACGCGGAATCGGATCCGGATCTGGCCGCCAACCTCTCCTGTGGCCCGTTCTACGCGGACAGCAGCTTTCTGGTCCCGGCGAATTCGATTCCGGCCGGCTTCACGTTGCACTTGCCCTACGGGTCGGTACCGAGCGTGACGGGGCCGAACGCTTCGGATATCACCCTCGTCGGGCTGCGGCCTTACTCCTCGCCCCTCTGCCAGCCAACAACGGGCGCGGGCTGCCCGCCCGACGGCGTGCCCGTCTTCTCCAGCGTCTTCGCGCAGGATACGATCGCCAACTCCAACTACAATTCCCTCCAGACGTCCTTGGAAAAGCGCTTTTCCAAGGGGCTGCAATTCCAACTCTCCTATACCTGGAGCAAGTCGATCGACCAGGCGTCGAGTTTCGAAAACATTCTCAACCCGCTGGATATCCGCCGCAGCTACGCGCTTTCACTTTTTGATTCGCGCCACCGCTTTGTCTTCAGCTATTACTGGGAGCTCCCCATTCCCCAGCGGGCGGGCCTGACCGGCAAGTTCGTCAACGGCTGGGCGCTCTCCGGCATCACCTCGTTCCAGAGCGGGTTCCCCATCCGCATCACTTCCTCCGATGACAACGAGTTGATGAACAGCTTTGACTTCGAGCTGCCGGGCCAACCCGACTTGGTGGCGCCCTTCCGCCGGCTCGACCCGCGCGGTCCCGGAAACCTGGGATTTGATCCCGCCTCCTTCGCGCCGCAAGCGCTGGGGACGATTGGAAGCGCGCCGCGCTCGATCTGCTGCGGGTCGGGGATCAACAATTTCGATATCGCGCTCGAGAAGAGCACCTCCGTTACGGAGAAGACTCGGCTGGAGTTTCGGGCGGAGTTCTTCAATCTTGTGAACCACGCCCAGTTCTTCACGCCGGATGGAGACATCTCCGACGGTTCAGATTTTGGCCGGGTGAACCGCGTCCGCGATCCGCGCCTGATCCAGTTTGCGCTCAAGTTCCACTTTTAGGCGGCGGGCAGGAAAGACGGCTGGGTCGCTTGATCCCCAAGCAGAACGTTCAGCGGCCAGCCATGCTCTGGCATTGACCCCAGGGAGGTTCGGATGTACGAGGAGCTACGGAAAGAGATCGAGACCTATCAGCGGCGCACGCCGCGTTCAGCTGCGGCCTTGAAGAAAGCTACACCGCGCCTGCCGCTGGGCGTGGGCAGCAACTTTCGGACGTACGAGCCCCACCCCATCTTCGTCCGCGACGGCCAGGGCGGGAGGATTCGCGACCTGGACGGCAACGAATACATCGACCACAACCTCTGCTTTGGCGCGCTTATGGCTGGCCATTGCCATCCCGCCGTAGTGCGCGCCGTCGAGGAGCGCTTGCGCGTCGGAACGATGTTCGGCATGCCGCATGACCTCGAGATCGAGCTGGCGGAGGAGATCTGCGCGCGTTTCCCCATTGAAATGGTCCGCTTCGGAAGCGGCGGCACGGAAGTCACCATGCATGCCATCCGCCTGGCGCGTGGCGTTACGGGACGCGACAAGATCATCAAGATGGAAGGCGGCTACCACGGCGTGCATGATTCGGTGATGGTGAGTGTCAAACCCAAGGCGGACCAGTACGGGAACGCCGCGGCGCCCACGCCCGTTCCTTCTAGTGCCGGCCTCCCGAATGCCACAGTTCAACAGACGCTGGTGGGTGTGTTCAACGATCTGGATTCAACGGCCCGCCTTTTCGCGGAGTACCCGAATCAGATCGCCGCCGTCATCGTCGAGCCCATCATGATGAACGTCGGGATCTGCATGCCGGAGCCGGGTTACCTCCAGGGCTTGCGGGAGCTTTGCAACCGGCACGGCGCGTATCTGATCTTCGACGAAGTGAAGACGGGCGCAAAACTCGCGCGCGGCGGCGCGTGCGAATATTTCCGGGTAAAGCCCGACATCGTCTGCCTGGCCAAGTCCATCGGCGGAGGGTTTCCGCTGGCGGCGTTCGGCGCCAGCCGCGAGCTGATGGGCGCCATCACCACGTTCAAAGTCTTTCATGCGGGAACCTACGGCACGAATCCTCTCGTCATGGCCGCGGGGTTGGCGACGTTACGCGAAGTGTTCACGCCCGCCGCCTACGAACACTTGACCCGCCTGAACCAGCGGCTGGTGGATGGCCATCAGAAAACCATCGAGAAGACCGGCCTCGTCGCCTACGCGATTGGCGCGGGCGCCAACGGCGCGCTGATGCTCTACCCGAAGGAAGTCCGCAACTACCGCGATTGGACGGCCATCGACGTGGACCTCTGGCGGCACTACTGGTTCGGCATGGTCAACCGCGGCGTGCTGCCGCAGCCGCACTGGTGGGACGAGCAGTGGACCGTCTCTGTCGCCCATACCGATGCGGATATCGACCGCCACTTGGATGCGTTCGCCGATTTGGCGCCGGCGCTGGCGCGCGCCCAACGCGCGCGGATGGCTGCTGCAGCCCGCTGAGAGGATTTCGAAGCGCGAAATATGAAGGATGAGAAGCCTCACCTGCGCCGGGTGTTGGGTCGCCGGGACCTGGTCCTGCTCTTCGTCGTGGCGGTGTTCAACTTGAACGTCGTGCCCTCCATCGCCGCCAATGGTGGCGTCACGGTGTGGCTATGGATTCTGTCTCTGCTGCTGTTCTTCCTGCCGCAAGGCGTCGCCGTCATCGAGTTGGCTCACCGTTTTCCCGGCGAGGGCGGCGTGTACCTTTGGGCGAAGGAAGTTTTCGGCAGCTTTCACGGATTTCTGTCCGGCTGGTGCTACTGGACGAACAACATGCTCTACGTCCCGACGGTCCTGTTCTATTTCGTGGGGGTTTCGGTTCTTGTTTTCGGCGCTGAACACCAGTCCCTGGCTGATAACCGAGCCTTCGCACTCGGCGCTTCCACTCTGCTGCTGGCGGTGCTGGTGGTGCTGAACGTCGTGGGCCTCGGCGTGGGAAAGTGGATTAACAATGTGGGAGGAATCGGCACGGGAATCGCAGCAGCGGCGCTAATCGGTCTCGGCGTGGTTGTTTCGCTCAAATTCGGGAACAATTTGACGGCGGCGGACTTTCAGATTCCCCACAATCCGCGCTTTGTGCTGAATTCTTTCGGCGTCATTTGCTTCGGCCTGGTAGGGCTGGAGCTTGCGTCAGTGATGGGCGACGAAATCCGCGAGCCCGGCCGGACGCTGCCAGGGGCTGTGGCGTGGGGCGGGGTCATTTCCGGATTGCTCTACCTCAGCGTGACGCTCGTGCTGCTGGTGGCGGTGGGGAAGAACGACATCAGTGTGCTGCAGGGAATCGTGCAGGCCGTCGGTCACATGGCGCAGGAAGTCGGGGTTTCCTGGATCGTTGCGCCGTTCGCCCTAATGCTGAGCATTTCGATCGCGGGGATTGGTTCGGCCTGGCTGGCGGGTTCGGCGCGCATCCCTTTTGTGGCGGGCCTCGATTCGTATCTGCCGCAATGCTTGGGGCGACTGCATCCTCGCTACGCTACGCCGCACCGCGCCTTGCTGGTTCACGCCGGTGTCTCCCTGCTGCTTTGCATCATGAACCTCGCGGGGGCGGGCGTCCAAGAAGCTTTCCAGACGATGCTTTCGCTGGCCGTGGTCCTGCAGTTGGTGCCGTTTGTTTACATGTTTGCGGCCCTGCTCAAACTGGCTTGGAGCAAACCCACTGGCAAAGGACATTACAGCAGACGCGTGCTGACACTCGCCGGGGCAAGCGGTCTGGTAACCACGCTGCTGGGAATTGCTTTGGTCTTCTTCCCGGCACAAAGAATCACGTCCGTCTGGTTGTACGAGGTGAAGATGGTGGGAGGCACGCTGGCGTTCATCGGCCTCGCGGCATCTTTCTTCTTTGTGTACGGACGGCGAAAACCCGCGCAGACGGTGGCACCGCTGGCGGTCGAATGAAACGTTGCGCGGGGGCAGCGAAGGGGTCGGAGGAAGATGATGAAGCGTTACCAGATGTATATCGACGGCGAATGGGTAAAAGGGCATCGCGGCGCGAATTTCCCGGTCTACGATCCTTCGACGGAGGAAGTTATCGCGGAGGTGCCCGACGCCGACGCGCAAGACGTGGACCGCGCTGTGCGTGCGGCGCGCACGGCGTTTGATTCTGGTCCCTGGCCGCAGACTACGGCGCAAGAACGCGGCCGGATTCTTTTCCGCCTGGCGGAACGCGTCCGCAAGGAATCCGCGGCGCTTGCGGAACTCGAGTCGCGCAACTGCGGCAAGCCCATCGTCGAGGCCGAATACGACATTGCCGACACGGCGACATGTTTCGAATACTACGGCGGGCTGGCGACGAAGGTCCTGGGCCACGTCAATCCCGTTCCAGACAATGCGCTGAGCCTCACGCTGAAGGAGCCGGTCGGCGTGGCGGGGCAGATTATTCCCTGGAATTATCCCCTGCTGATGGCGGCGTGGAAGCTGGCGCCGGCGATTGCCGCGGGTTGCACCTGCGTCCTGAAGCCGGCGGAGCAGACTCCGCTCACCGCGCTCGAACTGGCCCACTGGTTCGCCGAGGCGGGCTTGCCGCCCGGAGTCGTCAACATCGTCACGGGTTTCGGCGAGACCGCCGGTGCGCCGCTCGTCGAGCATGCCGAGGTAAACAAGGTCGCGTTCACCGGGAGTGCGGCGGTGGGCAAGAAAATCGTGAAGATGGCGGCAGAGACCGTCAAACGCGTCACGCTCGAGCTGGGAGGCAAATCGCCGAATATATTTTTCTCGGACGCCGACCTGGAGGCCGCCACGGACGGCGCCTTGTTTGGCGTGTTCATCAATCAGGGCGAGGTCTGTTCGGCGGGCAGCCGCATCCTGGTCGAGCGAGCCATCTATCCGCGCTTTCTTGAGACGATGACCGAAAAGGCCAAGCGCATCCGCTTGGGCCCGCCGCTGGCGCGCGAAACCAAGATGGGCCCGCTGGTCAGCCGCGAGCAATTCGAGCGCGTCGCCTCCTACCAGGAGCTGGGGAAGAAGGAGGCCAAGCTGGCCCTGGGCGGCGGGCCGGCCGGAGGGTTCGCGCGCGGTTTTTATGTCGAACCCACAATCTTCTACGATGTCCCGAACAGCGCGCGCATCGCGCGCGAAGAGATTTTCGGCCCCGTCGCGGCGGTGATTCCTTTTGATGGCGAAGCTGACGCCGTTCGCATCGCCAACGATTCGCCGTACGGCCTGGCAGCGGCGGTATGGTCGCGCGATATTTACCGCGCCTTGCGTGTGGTCAAGGCCCTGCGCGCTGGCATCGTCTGGGTGAACCACATGCAGCCGACCTACGTGGAAGCGCCCTGGGGCGGATACAAGCAGTCGGGGTTCGGCCGTGAACTCGGGCCCTGGGGCATCGAGGAGTATCTCGAGACCAAGCAGGTGCACATCAACCTGAACGAACAGCCGATTGGATGGTACTGAGAGATTTTGGATTTCGGATTCTGGATTCCCGAACGTGCACTCTGCTTTGTGCGGGACGTATCAAATTCAGATCGCAATCCAAAATCCAAAATCGACAATCCAAATTTCGATAACCCTCGAATGAGCACGATCCAACTACGCACAGAGATTCCTGGTCCACGCTCGCGCGAACTGATGGCGCGGCGCGCCGCCACGGTCCCCCGGGGCGTGGCCAACTTGACTCCGGTTTTCGTTGCGCGGGCCGAAGGCGCAGTGATTGAGGACGTCGACGGCAACCGGCTGATAGATTTTGCCGGCGGCATTGGCTGCCTCAATGCCGGCCATCGTGCGCCCCGTGTGATGGCGGCGGTGCGCGCGCAGCTTGACCGGTTTCTCCACACTTGCTTCAACGTCACGCCTTACGAGAGCTACATCAAGCTCGCCGAAAGGCTCAATACGCTGGTCCCGGGTAATTTCCCGAAGAAAACTCTGCTGGTAAACAGCGGCGCGGAAGCGGTCGAAAACGCTGTCAAGATCGCGCGCTGCCACACCAAACGGCCCGCCGTGATTTGCTTCGAAGACGGTTTCCACGGGCGCACGCTGCTGGCCCTTTCGCTCACCAGCAAAGTCCATCCTTACAAGAGCGGCTTCGAGCCTTTTGTCGGTGAAGTCCACCGCGTGCCTTATGCCTACTGTTATCGATGCGCGTTTTCGTTGAATTATCCTTCCTGCGAAATTCACTGCGCCCAGCACTTGGAGGACACATTTCGGCGCGTGGTGGATGCCAAGTCAGTGGCGGCCGTCATTGTTGAACCCGTGCTGGGAGAGGGAGGATTTGTGACGCCGCCGGCGGAGTATTTCCGAATCCTCGCGGAGATATGCCGCCGGCATGGGATTCTCTTCATTGCAGACGAGGTCCAGACGGGCTTCGGACGCACTGGAAAGTTCTTTGCCTGCGAGCACTACGGAGTCGAGCCTGATATCTTGGTCAGCGCCAAGTCGCTCGGCGGCGGGCTGCCGATCGCGGCGATCACGGGCCGTGCCGAAATCATGGACGCTGCCGGGCCCGGAGGCTTGGGCGGCACCTTCGGCGGCAATCCGTTGTCGTGCGAGGCGGCGCTGGCGGTCATCGAAACGTTCGAGCAGGACGACCTCCTGGTGCGCGCCAATCGGCTGGGCGAACGTTTCGTTACGCGCGCAAAATCGTGGCAGGATCACTGGCCGCTGATCGGCGATGTCCGTGGACTGGGCGCCATGCAGGCCATCGAACTGGTGCGCTCGCGCGAGTCGCGCGAGCCGGCGGAGGAAGAGACCAAGCGAGTCGCGGTTTTTTGCTACGAGCACGGGCTCATTGCGCTTTCGACAGGCACTTATGGCAATGTCATTCGTGTGTTGGCGCCGCTGGTGGTTACTGACGAGCAGTTTGACGAGGGTCTTGATGTCCTTGAGGCCGGACTTGCCAGCGTCGGCGGGACCTCGACGCGCGCTTTTTCGAGGGCACCCTAGAAACTGACACGGGATGGTGCGAGAACCATGACCCAGGCTCCAGCCGCGCCCATCAAAACCTTCGCCTTTCTCCTCAACGGCCAATGGCTTTCGGGAGGCACGCCAGTCGAGGTCCGCGCTCCCGCCGATCAAAGTCTGCTGGCGCGAGTGATGCAGCCGTGCCGCGAGCACGTGGAAGCCGCAATCCGGGCGGCCGCGCGTGCCTTTGAAGTGACGCGAAGGCTGGGAGCGTACGAACGGCAGCGCGTTCTCCGCGCGGTGGCGGAGGGGATTGCCGCGCGCCGCGAGGAGTTCGCGCGCACCCTGGCGCTCGAGGCCGGGAAACCCATCAAGACCGCGCGCGGCGAGGTGGACCGCGCGGTCTTCACGTTTACCGTCGCCGCCGAGGAAAGCACGCGGATCTACGGTGAATGGCTGCCTATGGATGTCCAGGCTGCTACGGCGGGCCGCTGGGCCATCGTGCGGCGATTTCCGGTGGGCGCCATCGCTACCATCACGCCCTTCAATTTCCCACTCAATCTGGTTGCGCACAAATGGGCGCCCGCCATCGCCGCGGGCTGCACCATTGTTCACAAGCCCGCACCGCAGACGCCGCTCTGCTCGCTCCTGCTCGCTGAACTTGTCCAGGAGGCGGGTTGGCCGGCGGGCGGCTTGAACGTCTTGCCCGTCGCGGTGGCCGACGCTGAGCCGATGGTGACGGACGACCGGGTGAAGATGCTCAGCTTTACCGGCAGCGCGGCGGTGGGGTGGGAGCTGAAAAAGCGGGCAGGGAAGAAGCGCGTGGCGCTCGAACTGGGCGGAAACGCCGGCGTGATCGTGCACGCCGACGCCGATCTTGACTTTGCCGCCGAGCGCTGCACGGCGGGAGGGTTCACCTACGCTGGTCAGACGTGCATCTCGGTGCAACGGATTTTTGTCGAGTGTAGGGTTTTTGAAAAGTTCCTGGCCGCTCTTGTGGCGCGCGTTCAGAAATTGAAACTCGGCGACCCGCTCGACGAGGCGACCGACGTGGGCCCGATGATCAGTGAAGCCGCCGCGCGCCGCGCGGAGGAGTGGGTCTCTGAGGCCGTCGCGGCGGGCGCGTGCCGGGTCTGTGGCGGGAAGCGCCAGGGCGCCCTGCTCGAACCCACCGTCCTCACCGGGACGCGTCCTGATCAGCGCGTCAACTGCGAAGAGGTGTTTGGGCCCGTGGTCACGGTTGAGCCCTACGACGATTTCGCCGAAGCGCTCAGGCGCGTCAACGATTCACCCTACGGCTTGCAGGCGGGTGTGTTCACGCGAGACGCGAAGTTGATGTTCACGGCCTTCGAGGAGCTGGCGGTCGGCGGCGTGATGGCGGGCGAAGTGCCCACCTTTCGCATCGACCACATGCCTTACGGCGGAGTCAAGGACTCCGGCCTGGGGCGCGAAGGGTTAAAATACGCTATCGAGGAAATGACAGAACGAAAGATTCTCGTTGTCAATCTGCGCTGACTTCAACCAGGGTGAAGATGCGGGATCGGGTGCATCGGATTGAGGCCTCGGTTCTCCTGTTGGTGTTGTTTTCCGTCGCCTCGGCGGCGGAAGAAGAGAACCACCGGAAGGCTGAGCTTCTGCTGCTCAACGGCCACATTTACACTGCGAATGCCGCGCGGCCCTGGGCGAAGGCTCTCGCCATCCGTGCGGGGCGAATTCTGGCCGTGGGAGATGACACTGAGGTCGCCAGGCTCCGAGGCGCAGGGACGCGGGTCATCAACCTTGGCGGGCGGATGGCAATGCCGGGGATCATTGACAGCCACATCCATTTCCTCGACGGCAGCTTTTCTTTGGATCAGCTCAACTTGGATGACGTCTATGCCGCCTCCGAGATCCAGCGGCGCGTGCGGGAATTCGCCGCCGCGCATCCGGACCGGGAGTGGCTGCTCGGCCGGGGCTGGCTCTACGATGCCTTCAAACCGTCGGGTCTGCCGACCAAGGAGATTCTGGACGAGGTCGTACGGGATCGTCCCGTCGTGCTGGATTGCTACGACGGGCACAGCGTTTGGGTCAACTCCAAGGCTCTGGCATTGGCGGGGATCGATCGGGCGACTCCTGATCCGCAGCAAGCTGGAATCGTGGTGGGGACAATCGTGCGCGACCCCGCCACGGGCGAGGCCACCGGCGTTCTGAAAGAGGAAGCCGTGGCGCTGGTGCGCCGCGTGATTCCTGAACCGAGCCGCGAGGAAAAACTGCGCGCGCTGCGCGTCGGCTTGCGCGAGGCGAACAAGCATGGGTTGACGAGCGTTCTGAACGCTAGCGGCAGTATCGAGGAAATGGAGCTTTACGACGAGTTGCGCCGGGCCGGCGAATTGACCGTGCGCATGACCACTTCGCTCATGATGGAGCCGGAGCTCAGCGAGAAGGCGCTGGCGACTTACGAGGAAGGCCGGCGGCGGTTTCACGACGAATGGGTGCGCGGCGGAGTCATCAAAGCTTTCATGGACGGGGTGATTGAGTCGCACACCGCGGCGATGCTCGAGCCGTATGCCGATGACCCGAAGCTCACCGGCTCGGCAAACTACTCCCCAGAACAATTTCGCGCCAACGTCCAAGAGCTCGACCGGCGGCAATTTCAGGTGATTACGCACGCGATCGGTGACCGGGCGATCCGAACGGCGCTCGACGCTTACGAGGCTGCTGCCCGGACGAACGGTGCGCGCGACCGGCGCTTTCGCATCGAGCATATCGAGAACATCCACCCCGCGGATATTCCTCGCTTCGGCCGGTTGGGAGTGATCGCCGGCATGCAGCCGTTCCACTGCTATCCTGAGCCGAACCTCGCGAACGTCTGGGCGCGCAACGTGGGACCAGCTCGTCTGCCGAATTCGTTCGCCTGGCATAGCCTGGCCGCCGCGGGCGCGAGGCTTGCTTTCGGAAGCGATTGGCCCGTTGTTTCGCTGGATCCCTTCATCGGAATTCAGAACGCCGTCACGCGCCAAAACTGGAACGGGGAGCCGCCGGAGGGATTTGTCGGCGCGCAGAGAGTGTCGCTGGAACAGGCTCTAGCGGCCTACACGAGCGATGCGGCCTACGCGCAATTCGAAGACGATGTAAAGGGGACGCTTGAACCCGGCAAACTCGCCGATATCATCGTGCTCTCGCAGGACCTCTTCACGGTAAAACCACTCGAGATACGAAAAACATCTCCGGTGCTGACCATCGTGGGAGGTAAGGTCGTCTACGATGGCCAGAGTTTGAAGACCCCCACAAGGGTCCCTTGATCGCCCAGCTCAGCATTGTGGGCAAGGCACGCGACGACTTATGACTGATCCACAGAACCCCTCGCGGCGTGAAGCTATCAAGTACTTGGTGGGCGGCGCGGTGACGGCGGGTTGCCGAGTTCCGGCGTGCTTCGGCGTCCCCGACACTCCGGAAACGCGGCTGGGCAGCGAGAACAACACGATCTGCCATCAGGTGCGCGACGGCGCGGAGTTCAGATTCCCCAGGCCTTCGAACGAGCACGAGGTCGTCATCGTGGGAGGCGGTCCGAGCGGCCTGATGGCTGCCTACGAGCTGCGTGACGTGGATTTTGCGCTGCTTGAAAAAGAGCCGCGTTTCGGCGGCAACGCCATCAGCGAGGAATGGCAGGGGCAGTGGTATTCGACCGGCGCGGCATACGGTGCGGGCGAGGAGTTGGAATTGCTGTGCGTGGAACTGGGGATGAAGATCCACCGCATCCGGAGCGTGGACGCCGCCATCATCAACAACCAGCTTGTTCCCGAGTTCTGGGCCGGGGGCTTCTGGAAGTCTTCCTACCCGGAGGGCGTCAAGAAGAACTTCGCGAAGTTTCAGGCCGACATGAAAGCGCTGGACTTGGACAGGGAGCGCGAGAAGCTTGACGGGATGCGGTTTTCGGAATTGCTCAAACCTTACGGACTGGAACTGAAGCGCTGGTTCGACAACTTCGGCCCCAACAACTGGGGCGCCGACGCCGAAAACACTTCGGCGCTGATCGGCGCGGAGTCGGTCCATTGGGGCGGCGGCGTGGAACTCGACCGCTTCACCTGGCCGGGTGGGCTGGGGCGCATTCCCTTGGCACTCGAAGCGGCGCTGGAGAAAGCTGGAGGCGGGAGAATCCACAGGAACGCCACGGTCGTTCGCGTCGAGCGGGGCGGCGCGCGAGCGCTTGTGAGCTACCTTCAGGGAGACGAACTCCTGACCGTCGCCGCGAAGACCGTCATCGTTGCTTGTCCGAAATTCATCGGCAAGAAGATCGTCAGGGGACTCCCGCACGAACAGTTCCAGGCGATGAATGCGCTCCGCTTTCAGCCTTACCTGGTTGCCAACGTCTGCTCCCGCGAAGTCATCTACAACGGCTCCTACGATACGAACGTCCCCGCGCCTTCGCCCATCGTGGATTTCAACGTCGCGGACTGGGTCGTGAACCGCGACAACCGTGAGACCAAGCGCCCTGCCGTCCTCACCTGTTACCTGCCGCGGCCGGAAGCGGATCGAATCAATCTGCTGGACGATAGTCACGTGCTGGGTTTCGGGAAACAGGTCGTCGATCTGCTCAGCACCTGGTTCCCGGGGGCTCGGGAGAAGATTGAGGAAGTGCGCCTCTACCGGCGCGGTCATCCGATGTTCATGTCGGCTCCCGGGGTTCTGACCAAGCTGGCGCCGAAGATTCGCCAGCCCTTCGGCAACATCTTTTTTGCCCATTCCGATTCGGAGGGAGGAATCACGGAGACTGCGTCCGCCCTCAAAGCCGCCCGCCGCGCCAGCCGGGAGGCGTTGGCGGCGCTGGGGAAATCCGCCGCGCGCCAAAACGCGGCCGTGTCCTTGATGCCAACCTCGTCTGCCGGAGAGACTCGATGCGGCAATCTGCGAACGACGAGTTGAGCCGCCGAGAAGTCTTGGGGCGGCTGGTCAAGATGATCGCGGTGGCGGCCTCCAGCGCCAGCCGGCCGCCGGGCCTCGCGCTGACGCCTGAGCATGTCCACGGGGCGGCCTCACATGCTGCGATTGTGCCGGACGCACTTGCATCCACGGGTTTCTTCTCAGCCGAGCAAAAGGCAACGCTCGCGGCTTTGGTTGATGTGATCATTCCTGCCGATCAGGTATCTCCCGGAGCCAAGGCAGCCAAGGTTGAGGACTACATCGACTTTGTGGTTTCGCAGGACGCCGCGGCGGTGCAGCAGACGTGGGTGGACGGCCTCCGAACACTCGATCAGTTGAGCCGCGAGCAAGCAAGGGCGCCGTTCGTGGAGCTTTCGGCGGAACGGCAAGAGTCGCTTATCGCGGACCTGGCTAGCCACGAAACCTCCCCACGGACGGATTTGGAAAAGTTCTTTCTGCGCGCCAAACGCGCCACCGCCGAAGGATTCTACACTTCCAAGATCGGGCTCGTTGACGACCTGAAATACCAGGGGAATACGTTTGTGGATGGCCCTGCGGGTTGCCAAGAGCAGTTTGGCAACGGCCGGGAATCTGCGGGCGGCGCGACAAGGGTTGCGCCTCCTCCCCATGAAGTCGAGAAGAAATTGCCGTAGCCTGCGACGAGATGCGACGGCGAGAGCAAGCCTTACCATGGACGACGAGAGAAAAAGGGCGCAAGATCTCGCGGCGGTTACGGCGCGCGAATACGACGTGTGCATTGTGGGCTCCGGGGCGTCGGGTGGGATTGCCGCAAAAGAACTCACGGAGAAAGGCCTGCGAGTGGTGCTTCTGGAAGCCGGCGGCTGGGTTTCTCCGAGTCAGTTCCGCACGCACACCTGGCCCTTCGAGCTGCCCTTTCGCGGCCGTTGGGCCTCGCACGGCGCGAACGATTACAGCGGCTTTCTTTTCATCAAGGACCCGGTTGTCTGTCCTGCCGAGCCCGTCGACTACGCGCTGCTTCCGGCGGTGGGAGGGAAGTCGCTGCTCTGGGCGGGCCATTCCTGGCGGTTTGCGGAGCGCGATTTTCAGAATCGCGGGATCGGCGATGACTGGCCGATCGGCTACCGCGAACTCGCGCGCTACTACGACCGCGCGGAGCGCTTCATGGGGATCAGCGGGTCCCGCGAGGGACTGGCCTCGGTCCCCGACGGACAATTCCTGAAGCCCCTTACCCTGCGCTGCGGCGAGCAACTGCTGAAGGAAGGAGTGGAAGAAGCCCTCGGGCCCGCCTTCCGCGTCTTCCCGGTTCGCAAAGCCCTCAACACCGAACCGCACGGCAGCCGGCCGCCGTGTCACTATTGTGGTTATTGCATGCGCGGATGTGATGTTGATGCAAAATACACATCCGCCAATTCCGCGATTCCCGCGGCCATGAAGACGGGCCGGCTGACCCTGGTGACGGACGCCGTCGTGCGCGAGATTGAGCTCGACGCGGCGGGAGGCCGCTGCCGGGGAGCCGTCTTCATCGACCGGAAGACGCGGCGCGAGCATCGCGTCCGGGCGCGGGTTTTCGCGCTGGCCTGCGGGGGTGTGGAGGACGTGCGGATCCTGCTGATGTCGAAGTCCCGGCGGTTTCCGCAGGGCCTGGCGAACTCCAGCGGCTGGGTAGGCAGGAATTTGTTGAGCGAACACGGCACGGGCTGCCTCGGCTACCTCGAGCGCCTGGTGGGCGGCAAGGTGCTGAACGAGGACGGCACGGGGCAGCACGGTGAAATCCAGAACGTTTACTACGAAAACCCCAGCAAGAATTTCGCCCGCGGCTACATGCTGGACATTGCGAGCGGG
>Ga0334722_10004928_pt1 | contig 13697 bp, 12 predicted proteins | sample C3_bottom_MG_FD_207210 | JGI IMG/M metagenome (GOLD analysis project Ga0334722, IMG submission 207210) | Sediment microbial communities from Yellowstone Lake, YNP, Wyoming, USA - C3_bottom | ecosystem: Environmental > Aquatic > Freshwater > Lake > Sediment | place: USA: Wyoming | collected...
GAACCCGAACAGTGACATGGCCCACAACAATCTCGGGATTCTGAATTCCAAACAAGGCCACACCGAGGAAGCTATTCGGCAATTCGGCTTCGCCCTGAAGGCAAATCCTCAATACGCCGATGCGCATTATAATCTTGGAATTGTTTACCATCTTCATGGGAGACTTGAGGAAGCGTTGAAAGAATATCAGGCGGCCTTGCAGCTGAATCCCGGGGACGCGGATTTTTATCGCAATCTCGAAGTTCTTCGCGAAGATATGAAAGCGGAAAACAACGCCCAATAGCGCGATTGCTGCGCTTTTGCGTCATTTTCGAGAGTCTCTTATGAGAAAGATAATCATCGGCGCAATAATGCTGTCGGTTATGATATGTCTTAGTTATGCTCGGAACGTCATCTGGTTGAACGAAATTGACCTGGCGAAGGATTGCGCGGAGAAATCACCCTCAAAAGCAAGAACCATTGAACATTTGGCGTATCTTTACCTGCAAGACAGCGCCACGGTAAAAGACGTGGATGCGGTCAGGGATGAATTGCAAAAAATTATTCAGCAGAATATTGACGACGTCAAACTATATAACATTCTCGGGATCACTTACCTTAAATTGCATGTATATCAAAAGGCCCATGACGCATTTAAGAAAGCTCTTTTTCTGGCCCCGGATAATGCCGACACGTACGTTAATATTGCAGCCATGTACGGCATGATAGGAGAGTATACCGCATCATTAGAGGCAAGCAGGAAGGCGCTGGTTTTAAATCCCGTGGACAAAACAGCCTATAATAACATTGGCCTGGCATATGCGTCCGTAGGAAGGCACCCGGAGGCAATCCCGATGTATGAAAAATCACTGGAGCTCGATCCTGCATATGAGGAAGCCCGTTACAATCTTGAGCTGTCCCGTCGCGCGATGAATAATAATAAGATCACGCGATGAACTTATTTATGAAGAATATCCTTTGTCTCGTCCTTATTCTCGTTTTCACGTTGTGCGCAGTGCGGAGAAATGCCGTATGGCTCACGGAGTCCGGACTCTGGGGGGATGTTCTCGTGAAAGTCCCGAAAAAAGCGAGGGGCTATTACAGCCTCGGCATTGTGAAGAAAAAAAGCAACAGGATTGAAGAGGCGATTGAATATTATCGAATGGCGATCCAACTGAACCCGAACTATGCGGAGGCGCACTACAACCTGGGTTTCGCCTATGGGCTGCTCGGCCGGGGCGATGAGGATCTGGAGCATACCTTGAAGGCAGTCAAATTGAACCCTGCTTTCGCCGGCGCCCATTTCAATCTGGGCGTGACGTATACCGAGCGGAAGGCCCTTTCCGACGCGCAAAGAGAATTTGAAACAGTGTTGCGAATTGATCCTGCTTATCCGGACGCGCGAATGTTTCTTAATTCCGTGAAGAAGGCGCAGCAAAGGGATAATTCTTCACAATAGGGACGTTTAGGCCGATTTTTACCGATAACGGGAATACAATTGCTCGAAGTGCGCAGAGCAATGAAGCAGTTGAAAATATAATCTTGTTTTTAAGAGAGAGGGATGATATTCTATGCTCCGACGAATAAATAACGTTGCTTAGAGAGGCTGCTTAGTGGCGGATCTTCAATCATTCAGGCAAGATATTGAGTCACTTGTCAGGAAGTTCGACCAGGATAAGAACCACTACCTCCAGAAGGGCTACCCCGAGGCCCAGGTACGGATCGACTTCCTGAATCCCTTTTTCGACGCCCTCGGATGGGACATCGAGAACAAGGCCCACAAGCCGCCCCATGAGCGCGACGTGATCGTCGAGCTTTCCCCGGAAACATCCCTTCGCCCTGATTACAACTTCCGCATAAACGGCAGCACCAAGTTCTTTGTCGAGGCAAAAGCCCCATGGGTGCCGCTGGACGACGTAAACCACATCATGCAGGCCAAAACCTACGCATGGTCGACCAAGGAAGTCCAGTTTGTTATCCTCACCGATTTTGAACAATTCAAACTCTTCGATGCTTCGCTCAAACCGAATCCCAAGTATCCGCAGGAAGGACTTCTTTATAATTTCAAATACTCGGACTATCTCGCCAATATCGAGAAGCTGTGGGAGCTTTCCAAAGAGCGAGTTACAGCGGGTTCTCTTGAAGCACTGCTTCCGAGAGACCCGAAGAGCAAACGCCTGAGAATCCCGCCGGACAAGTCTTTCCTCGAAGACCTGACCGGGTGGCGCACGGAACTTGCCAAGGACATCAACAAACGTAATCACGACCTTGACGTCCATGTGCTGAACGACGTGGTGCAGAAGCTGCTTGACCGCATCATCTTCATCCGCATTGCAGAAGACCGGAAGATCAGGCCGGAGCGGGAGCTATGGGAGCTCGTGGCGCAGTGGAGGGAAGAGGGCAAGCGCAAGTCCATGATGCCCGCGCTCGTGGACCTCTTCCGCGAGGTGAACGACGACCTGAACGGCGACATCTTCAAGCCTCACGCGTGTGAGAACGTGGATGTTGATTCCGATCTTCTCTCCGACATCATCGACAATCTTTATTTCCCGAAGACAAGATACCGCTTCGACGCTATCGGCGTTGAGCTTTTAGGCAGCATCTACGAGCGCTACCTCGGCAGCACCATCCGCGTCACGCCGCAGCGCGTGAAGGTGGAGGAAAAGCCGGAGGTAAAGAAAGCAGGCGGCGTTTACTATACGCCGAAGTTCATTGTCGATTATATCGTCAAGAACACCGTTGGCAAGATTATCGAGGGCAAGACGCCGAAGCAGATCGAGAAGATAAAGATACTCGACCCGGCTTGTGGCTCGGGATCGTTTCTTTTAGGGGCGTATCAATACCTCATCGACTATCATCTCCGCTACTACCGCGAGCACCCCAAGGACGCCCAGACCCTGTTTCTGGACATCTACACAAAGGTGAACCCCGAAGACTTCGCTTTACCGCTGCGTGAAAAGGCAAATATTCTGAGGAACAACCTTTTCGGCGTTGACATCGACGCCCAGGCAGTCGAAGTAACGATGATGAGCCTTTACCTCAAGGCCCTCGAAGGAGAGCGCGGTATGCTGCCGCGCAAGCAGCACCTTCTCCCGGCGATGGGCAATAATATCAAGTGCGGGAATAGTTTGATTGGGTATGACATCTTCGACGCCCCCTCCCCGCACCCCTCCCACAAGGGGAGGGGCAAAGCTTCAACTTCTCTTTCCTTGTACTTAAAACCATCCTCTCCCCTAGCGGGAGAGGACCGAGGTGAGGGGGACGCTTCAAAGTGGGGCTGGACCGACGAAGACAAAGCCCGCATCAATCCCTTTGACTGGACATCCAAGACTGCCGGCTTCGGTGAGATCATCGAAAGCGGCGGCTTCGACGCGGTCATTGGCAATCCGCCCTATGTAAGGCAGGAGCTGCTCGGTGATTTTAAGGATTACTTTCAGCAGCATTACGAAGTCTATCACGGGACCGCTGATCTCTATGCCTATTTCATCGAGAAGGGTGTTTCGCTGCTCAGGAAAGACGGTCTCTTCAGTTATATCGTCGCCAACAAGTGGATGCGGGCGAATTACGGTGAGTCGCTGCGACGGTGGATGAAGAAACAGCGCATTGAAGAGATTACCGACTTCGGTGACTTGCCCGTATTCGAGACTGCGACAACATATCCGTGCATCGTCCGTATCCGCAAGGGAGCCGCTGCAAACCAATTTGCCGCTACACAAGTAACGACCCTCGACTTTGGAAGCCTCTTAGACTACGTAAGCGAGCATTCCTATTCTGTCAATAAAACTGCTCTCAATGACCGTGGCTGGTCGCTGGTTGATGAACAGTCGCAAGCGTTGTTGAATAAATTGCAGGCAGTTGGGAAACCATTAGGCGAGTATGTCGAGGGGAAAATATACAGGGGCATACTTACTGGGCTGATGGAGGCGTTTGTTATAGATGAGAAAACAAAAAAGCAGATCATAAGAGAAGATCGCAAAAGTGCGGAGCTGATAAAGCCGTTTTTACTCGGTAAGGATGTTAAGCGCTATGATGCTCCAGAAAGCAGCAGATATTTGATATTGATGCCGAAAGGTTGGACACGAGAACGTTCCGGCAGTACTCGTGGAGCTTGGAATTGGCTTCTGAATAATTATCCATCTATTGCCAACCACTTAAAGCCGTTCGAAGGTGCAGCCGAAAAAAGATATGACAAAGGTGATTTTTGGTGGGAACTGCGTTCTTGTGATTATTATGCCGAATTTGAAAAGCCGAAGATAATGTATGCGGAAATTGCAACTAGGGGACAATTTACACTCGATACAGAAAGCCTTTACAGTGAAACGACATGCTATATTATCCCTGTTGAATCGAAGTATCTTTTGGCTATATTAAATTCTTCTTTAACGACGTATTTTTTCTCAAAGTTGAGCTCAACGATTAGTGGCGGTTTTTACAGATGGAAACGCCAATACGTTGAAACTATACCCATCCGTACCATCGACTTCAAAAACCCGTCCGAAAAAGCAATCCACGACAAACTCGTCTCCCTCGTTGACAGGATGCTCGACCTGCATAAGAAGAAAACCGATCTTCCTTCATCAGCAGAACGCGAAAAGATAGAACGCGAGATTGCGGTGACGGATGAGAAGATTGATGAGATTGTATATGGACTGTATGGGATAACGGTGGAGGAGCGGAAGATAGTTGAGGCGAAAGGATAACAGCTATGGAAGCAGATGATGAAAATAGAGACGCCTACCAGAAATATTTGGAGGAGAGAAAGCTCCTGGTTTCTGCCGAAAGGGAAACCGCTCAGCAGTTTGACAAATCAATACTAACACTGGCAGGCGGTGCCCTTGCATTGTCCATCACATTTATCGATAAGATTGCCCCATGTCCAAAAGAAAGCAGCATATTCTTTCTGGTGAATGCCTGGGGGTTATTTTGCTTGAGCTTGCTTATTACCTTGATTTCATTTCTGACAAGCCAGGCTGCATGTAGAACACAACGCGATATTTTGGATGATGATATCTCAGGAGAGGAAACCGGAAGGGTCAATAAGCCAGCCTTATGGACTAACCGGCTGAATTATTTGTCGATAGGTGCTTTCATTTTGGGAATAATTGCTCTCGTTGTCTTTTGTACATTTAATCTATTATAAGGAGGCAATCAATGGTCAAAAAAATAGATGGCGGTTACGTTCCTCCCAAAAAACCTGCAAAACCAGCCGGAGGCGGTCAACGCGGGTTTGTTCCACCAAGAGTGCCAGTGAAACCGCCGCAGAATTCAGGGACGGGGAAAAAGTAGGTAGAGTGGATGCAACCGAGTTCCCCTCTTTGTTTGCCCTAAACGGTTGGCGGAGTATGTCTATATGAAAAGTGTAAGGCCAGAAGATTTAGGAAGTATGGGTGAGAGCTTTTTCAAAACGCTTTGCAAAAGCGCTGGCTTTATCGCCAATAAGTCAGATGACGACAAAGGCGGTTGGGACTTTGAAATAGAACATCCCAAACGCGACGTAATTAGCTATTCAAATCAATCATATCCTGTATATAGGATTCAGGTTAAATCGACAAAGACAGGTGCAAATGATATCTCAGTGAGCTACAGTAACTTGTTAAACTTGATTCAATATAGCGGTGCCTCATTTATGGTTCTCGCCAAATATTCCGATAAAATAACCCCGGATACTGCTTACCTATTTCACATCGATGAGATTTTTGCAGAAAACATTCTTAAGGAAATACGAAGAAAGCACCTCGCTGACGAGAAGTTCAAAATAAATAAACGAAAGCGAACCGTGAAGCTTGTGGGCAGTCATGAGATCATGCCTCTGAATGGATTAGGGTTAAAGTCAGCATTTGAAAAACATATTGGTGATAATTATTTAAAATATGTTGAACGCAAAATAAGTTATTTAACCCGTTTAGAAAAAGATGGCGGAAAAAGAGAATTCGCGATAAAAATAAAAGGTGAAAAAGAGATAGCATCAATGGTTATATCAATCAGAACTCTTAGGGGAGTACGTTTTAGGTGCCGCTGCTAATATCGACGAAGCTTTGAAAGATGAATTTGTAAGGCACGAGGAGGATTTGGTGAAAAAGGGATTCAAGGTTTTGAATTAAAGCGGCTCGGTTGAAAGTCGGCGGGTTGGTGCACATCCAGCTAATTTGAAGGATTTACGGAGGAAAAAACATGCCGCTGTTTCAAATTAACGGCGCAAAGTTGTCGCTGACCAGGCTGACAAATTTCAATCAGGAAAAGGAAATCCAGGCTCTCATCGAAAAGAACCTCGAAACGGTTTTTAACTGCAGGTTCATTGCCTCTGAATTCTCGACCGGGTCGGAACATGCCGGACGGATCGACACGTTGGCATTGTCGGAAGACAATAACCCCGTTATCATCGAATATAAGAAAGTAGAATCCTCCGAACTGATAAACCAGAGCCTCTATTACCTCTCCTGGATCAAGGATCATCGCGGTGATTTTCAGGTTGCGGCGAATAAGAAGCTTGGCGAGAACACCGAGATTGATTGGAGTGATATCCGGGTGATTTGCATCGCTCCGGGCTATAAGAAGTTCGATCTTCATGCTGTCCAGATGATGGGCGCGAATATCGAGCTTTGGCAGTACCGGCTGTTTGAAAACGGGTCGTTCTACCTTGACGAGGTTTTCCGCAGGAGCACTGCCTTGACCGGTGATGTTTCCGCTATTTCCGAAGGCAAGAATCCGGTCATGGTGGCGGCGGGCAAAAAGGCGGCCATGACGAGAGCAACCGGCTCGTATACGTTCGACGCGCATATCAATGGGGCGGAGAGCAGCGTCAAAGATATCGTCCTCGATCTTCGCGACTATATTATGAGTCTGGACGAGGCCGTGGAGGAATCGCCTAAAAAGTTCTACGTGGCTTATAAAGTCTCTCAGAATTTCGTATGCATGGAAGTAAAGAAGAATAAGGTAATTTTGTACCTGAAGTTGGATGCTTCGGAGGTGAAAAGCATCCCAAAGAACGCGCGGGACGTCCGGGATATCGGGCACTACGGGACCGGCGATTTTGAATTGTCCATCAGAACGCAGGAAGAAGCAGAGTCCTCGCGTGAATATATCAAGATGTCCTTTGCTCGTGTGGGCGGGTAGGCAAATGCAAGATACTCGGAGGTATTTGGATGACTTTTAAACCGGTATTGGTGCTTTTTATTCTGGAGATACTTCCGATAGCCGTGATTTATACCCTGCTGTCGGTTTCCCGGCGCAAGAAGAAAAGCAAAAGGTCACCTCTGACGCGTGATCTTCTGCGTAGTCCGGGCCAGTCACTCCGGGATAAGCTCAATGCGATTATTGATGACATCAATTCATATATAGGTGCTCTGTTTATTGGTCCTATCGCGATATTCGCGTTTTATTCAGCTCAGCCGTCTTTGTATCAGCGGTCACTTTTTTGGCTGTTCTTTTCAATAAGCATACTCTATGGATACATCTTTTATAAGCTATGGCCCCTGCTCAAGGAGCGGAACAACCATAAACTCGGGCTGGAGTGCGAAATGGCTGTAGGACAAGAGCTGAATAATCTGATGCTTGATGGTTATCGCGTCTATCATGATTTTCCCGCGGAGAAGTTCAACATAGACCATATTATTGTAGGTCCCAAAGGGGTTTTCGCAGTGGAGACAAAAGGACGTGCGAAGAAGGCTGAAAAAGGCGGAGAAGCAGCGGTGACTGTCCGTTATGACGGGACTGCATTGAATTTCCCCGGCTGGTCAGAACGACAACCCGCGGATCAGGCCAAATCGCAGGCTGCTTGGCTCTCAAAATGGCTAAGCTCCGCCGTGGGTGAGTACGTGCCCGTGCGTCCGGTACTTGCCGTTCCCGGCTGGTATTTGAAAAAGGAATCTCCTGATAATTTACTCTTATTTAACGGAAAGAATCCCGGGCCGCTCCTGAACGCGATCGATGGGTCTCTGAGCCCGCAACTCATTACGCGGATCGCGCATCAACTGGAACAGCGTTGCCGGGATATTGAACCTACTGCGTATTCTAAATGAAGTTTCACCGGGTACGTTTCCCAGAGCTATTCAATGTAATTTCTAAGACCGGAAACTTTCGCGACGTGGACGCAATGTCCTGTGTTGCATAGAGCATATCATACCATGGAGACAAGACATTCCGGCAGATTGGCCTGAGTCAAACGAACGCCGGCATAATCAATGAGCATCTCGCGCTTTCAAGGAGGAGGTCCGGTAAATGAAAAAATTGAAGATATATCTCGACACCTCGATCATTAATTTTCTTTCTGCCGACGATGTGCCTGAATTCAGGAAAATCACTGAAGATTTTTTTGAAAACTACGTAAAGGCCGACAAATACACCGTATATATTTCTGATGTCGTGATCGCGGAGATCGAAAAGACGAAGAGTGATGCCAGGAAGAAGCAGCTTCTGAGCGTTATCCAGGAGTATTCTTTGAAGATTCTTGTTCTTGATCAAGCTTCCGACGCGCTCGCCGGGGTTTATGTAAAGGAAAAAATCATCCCTGAGAAGAAACTTGAGGACGCTCAGCATATCGCTATTGCGACATGTAACCAGATGGACGTTCTCCTATCGTGGAATTTCAAGCATCTTTCCAACATTCAGAAGCAAATCGGTGTTAAAATAATCAATGAAAAGGAAGGGTATTTCTATCCCTTGCTTTTGACCAATCCTATGGAGGTCGTATATGAAAACAATTGAGAAATCCGCCCCTATTTCAAAAGCCCTTGCCGAGGTTTGGGAATGGAAGGACGCGGTGTATAACGATGTCAAGGACATGTGCTTTGAGGAAAAACAGGAATACTATGCGCGAGGACGTGAGGAGGCAGCGAAAATCCTGAAGGGAAAATTGCAGGCGAACCCCGACGGAAGTTATTCCATCGTTAAGTAGCTTCTGATAGGACGGGCGGGTGGCGTTGATATTCGCGCTGCGGCGAGACCGCAAATTATTCAGTTTTACCGGATAGACGAAAACCTTCCTGTCGAGATGCCGAGTTGCTCATTCAGAGCGGTCATGACGCGAAAACGGTTTTATTAAGCGCGGCAGGATATGAGCTTAAAGCCGGTGGGTAAAGAGGAACATGATCGTTGTCTGTGTGGAGGTAATCCGGTCATCGATCCCGGAAATCGTCGCGCCAGCGGGAATTACTATCTGATTAGTCTGGGGATCGGTGATATCCCGGTACCAGGTTTGCTTTTGCGTGCCTCTGGTAAGGACCCTCATGGTTTCAAAGGTTGCCCTGAAAACATCATCGGGAGAAATATTCCAGGTCGCACCCAGACCGGCAAGGTAAGCCTCGCCTGTAGTCTCCCCCGTGCTTCGTTTATAGCGCAGAAGATGGTCGTCCTTGTCAGTGACGGTTACCAGCGGGCTGTAACCGAGGTCCAGGGAAGCCAAAAGATCATTACCGCCCTCAAATTCAGAGTGGAAGCCAATGTAGGGGATGTCATAGGTCACGTCATAGTCCAGCGTGTTCCCTGGAATGAACCCAATGTAGTTTGGCGCATACGGGCCGTAACCGACCTGGTTCGTATTGCTGACCGTATAATGATAATTTCGGCGAATATACCCCCCAACGAGGCCGAGGTTGACGCCGGGATGGCTCGCGGCGGCGTACACGGCGCGAATGTCGAGGATAGCGGCCTTCAGTTTAATATCTGATTCGGAATAAATGTCCTTCCCCGGATGCGGGTATCCCGCGCCGACGGTCGGCGTATTCACATCCTGGTCATCGGTAAGCCAGTCCGAGTCCTTCATTTTTCCTGAACCATTGCCAACATTGGTGAGCCACGTTATCCTCAGCTTGAAGGTGTCACCGGTCCGGCTGTTTTTGTTCACAAACTCACCGGTGACGCCGGCCAGCTCGGTCTGGAGCGGGAACTCCAGTTTGCTTTCCCCGCCGCTTCCAGTATAATCGTAGAAACTCGTATGGTACGTGCTGTTGCCGTTAAGATATCCTAATTGAGCGCCCAGCGTCACATATTGGTCGTCATTATTCGAGGCCCTTGGCGCCCAGTCCGATGTTGCCGCCGAAGCGCTGATTGCGCCGCAGAACCAGCTGAGGGCCAGACAGATTGCCGTGATAAAGGTTTTCTTCATGGTTAAGGTTGTTGATACCCGATGCGCCCCCGATTTGGGATGACGCTCAAAAGCATTCCCTGTTCGTGCAAAGATAGCATGTGAGACAAAATTGTCAAGCCGTTTGTGCTCAGGAAATAGCGTTTGACATTCCCCCGGTGAAACCATAGAATACTTTTACGATGAAACCGGCAAAAACAAAAACCGTTTACGTATGTCAGTCCTGCGGCACACAGTCACCGCGGTGGATGGGCAAGTGTCCCGATTGCGGCCAGTGGAATACCATGGTCGAGGAACGGGTCGAAAAACCAAAAGAGCCCGGGAGCGCGAAGCGCCGCGACGGGACCGAGCCGGTCCTGTTGGGGGACATTCAAACGCGGGACGAGGACCGGTTTGTCACGAAGATCGGCGAGCTCGACCGCGTGCTCGGCGGGGGAATCGTCGCCGGCTCCGTGGTCCTCATCGGAGGCGACCCGGGCATCGGCAAGTCAACGCTGGTGCTCCAGATGCTCCGGCAGGTGTCGGAACTCCGGGGCAAGGCGCTCTATGTCTCGGGCGAAGAGTCTCCGGCGCAGATCAAGATGCGGGCTCTTCGCCTCGGCGTCAAGACGGAGAACCTCTACGTGCTTGCCGAGACTGAACTGGAAGAGATCATTCATTCGGCCGACGGTCTCAACCCCCAGGTTCTGGTAATTGATTCCATCCAGACGATGTTCACGCGGGAGCTGCCGTCCGCGCCCGGCAGCGTTGGCCAGGTGCGTGAAGTGTCGGGAAGGCTGATGATCCATGCCAAGCGCACTGGCATTCCCACCTTTCTAATCGGCCACGTGACCAAGGACGGCGCAATTGCCGGGCCGCGCGTGCTCGAACATATCGTGGACACGGTCCTCTACTTCGAAGGCGACAAGGGGCACTCCTTCCGCATCCTGCGCGCGGTCAAGAACCGTTTCGGCTCCACGAACGAGATCGGCGTATTCGAGATGAAGGAGAGCGGCCTGGCGGAAGTGGCGAATCCCTCCGAGATATTTCTGGCTGAGCGGCCCGCCGATGCAACGGGTTCCGTGGTCGTGTCGTCTCTTGAGGGCACGAGGCCCATTCTTGCCGAACTCCAGGCGCTGGTCGCCCCGTCCAAGCTCGCAATGCCGAGGAGGACCTGCATCGGAGTGGACTTCAACCGCGTGTCACTGCTTCTGGCGGTGCTCGAAAAGCGCGTGGGCATGCACCTCATGGGCATGGACGTGTTCGTGAACATCGTGGGCGGCCTCAAGATAGACGAGCCCGCCATAGACCTCGGTGTGATCGCCGCCGTGGCTTCCAGCTTCCGCGAGAAGGCGATCAACGCGCAGACCGTGGTTATGGGAGAGGTGGGTCTTGCCGGAGAGGTGCGGGCCATCAGCCAGGCGGAAGCGCGGCTCAAGGACGCGGCGAAGCTGGGCTTCACCCGGTGCATCCTGCCGCAAATGAACGTGGAGAAGATGGAGAAGTCCGCCGCGCTCAGGAAAATGGAGCTGCTGGGCGTACGCACGGTTGACGAAGCGATGGAGAGGCTGTTTTAACTAAAATAATTCTTTACTTTTCCTCGAAAATTGTTCATAGTATTCGCTGTTCAAGGACTTGAGTTTCAGGAGGAGGAACCAACTTCATGTCAACAATTCACCGGCTGCCGAAATCACCGTGGCGCGCGACGATCGAGAGCGCTTTTTTCGCAAATTCCGTCCGTAAGACGAACATGGCCGAAGTATACAAGCTTGCCTTGAAACAGCCCGAGGTGATGGCCACGAGCCATCCCTTCTATAAGCCGTCGCAGTTCGGATTGCCCAAGGACGCCAGGGTCCTCATATCGAACGACGGAGGCATAGTCGGCCGCACCGCCCGGGCCCGCAGGCTCGTGCGCGAGATGGGGAAGGACCGTGACAAGTATCTTCGCATCCTGGGCGAAGTTACTTACTCACTCACCAAACGGGAGTGTCTATGGCTCCAGGCGGTGGTGGGGCTCCACAAGGATTTCATGATCAAGGCGCATCTTCTGAGTCCGGCAACGGACGCCAAGAACATGCTTGACTGGGGCGTCAATTTCGCGCCTTTTATGAAGCCCTGGAGCGAGGCATACAAAAAGTCCAAGAAGCTCGACGAACCCGACATCCTTGTTCTGGCGGACCCCGACTGGACGGACCCCGAATTCCCGAACGGCCTAGTCATCATCGACGAAGTGGAAAACTGTATTGCGATTCTCGGGCTCCGCTATTTCGGCGAGCGCAAGAAGGGGACCCTTACCCTGGCCTGGACCATAGGCGTGCGCCAGAACATGGTGGCCTGCCACGGCGGCATCAAGACCATCGGCAAGCATCCGCCGGTCGCGGTCTTCGGCCTTTCCGGTTCGGGCAAGTCCTCCATTACGAACAGTCCCGACCACGGCGGCACGCTTAAAAAGAACGAAAAGGTGACGGTCATTCACGACGACGCTTTCCTGATCGCGCTGGACGAGAACCTCACCGTGGCGCTGGAGCCCAGTCTCTTTGACAAGACGGACGCCGTCGAGTTCCGCGACCCCATCATCAAATATTTCTATTCCGCCCAGAACGTGGCGATCACGGAGCTGGGAGACGGCAAACGCGAGATCGTGGCGCAGGACATCAGGAACGACAACGGCCGGTGCATCAAGTCGCGGGACATGTTCAACCACGACGATTATTGCGCCAGGCCCAAACAGCTCATCTGGCTGCAGAAGGACCAGTCCCTGCCGCCGGTCATGAAGGTGACGGATATCGGCCTGGCAGTGGCCATGGGCGCGTCACTCAGTACGCTGAGGGCCAAGGGCGTGGAGAATGTGCCCAAGGAGGAGCTGGCCAAACTGGTGATCGAACCTTTTGCCAATCCCTTCCGGGTGCATCCGCTCCTCGAAGACTGCCGGCAGTTCCTGAAGCTTTTCAAGCTGGGGACTGAGTGCTACATCATGAACACCGGCCACTTCGGGCTGCCGGGCGATGAGACCAAGATACCCAAGGAACTTTCCCTTCCGATCGTGACCGAATTGGTGCACGGCAGGATCGAGTGGCGCGAGTGGAAGTCCTTTCCGGGTCTTCAGCTTCCGGCCAACGGCGTAGAGCTCTTCGGCGCTGATTTCGACAAGAAGTTCAAGCCCACGAAGAACCCCGACTATCTCCAGTTCCTCAGAAACCGGATGCAGGACCGGATCACGTTCCTTTCTAACAAACGGGACATAGACCACGATATGGACAGCGCGTTCATCGACCCCCTGGTGGCGGCGAGGACGGTGATCGACAGGATATTGAACCCGATATAAGTTCGGGTGGGTTGCCAGCATTGAGAAAAGCGAAAGGCCGGGGCGATAATCTGCTCCGGCCTTTTTTATCCCTCATCCTTTAGATTTACCGACCCGCATCGATGTATTCTCCCTGTGCTATCATTGAGGTAAAAGGAGGTCACAACAGGTATCCGGCCGCTTGAGTAATGGCGAGAAGAACTTTTTATCCTTCATTCCGCGTAAAAGTGTTTTGGCTCAGCGTGAACTGGACTTTTAGCCGATTTGAGTTACACTACTCGAACGGAGGAAAAGTCCATGAAAAAGAAGAAACGCCACAACTACACGCCCGAAGAAAAGGTTTTGATCCTCAAG
>Ga0334722_10004929_pt1 | contig 13693 bp, 13 predicted proteins | sample C3_bottom_MG_FD_207210 | JGI IMG/M metagenome (GOLD analysis project Ga0334722, IMG submission 207210) | Sediment microbial communities from Yellowstone Lake, YNP, Wyoming, USA - C3_bottom | ecosystem: Environmental > Aquatic > Freshwater > Lake > Sediment | place: USA: Wyoming | collected...
CACGCCGATCATCACGCCGATGTGCCAGAGGCGCCGCATCACGCGATCCACCCTGTCACCGTCCGCGTCGACCCGAGGCGTCGGAGGCCCGGGGCATGGTCGAACCCGGCATCGAAGCTGACGATCGCCTTGTATCCGACTTCATCGGCCGCAATCCGTAGAAGCGCATCGTGAAAGCTCACGCCGCCGGCGGTTTCTTCCATGACGGCCACGCACCGAGCGAACCAGCGGGGCACGTGAGGATAGAGCCAGGTGATCGCCGTCTCCGGGATCGCCTCGAGCAGCAGTTTGACGTGGGCGGCAAACGCCCCGCGGCCGTTGCGCTCACGACACCGGCGGGCGTAGACGGTGAGGACCTCGTTAATGACGCAGTCGGGCGTCACGGTGAAGGCGCCGTGCTCTCGAAGCGCGCCGTACATGGCGCGGGCTTCGCTGTGCAGCGCATCACGCCGGTCGAACAATGCCACGAGATAGCTGGCGTCGAGGCACACCGGCTCAGTCGTCATTGCGTTCCGTGTCCGCCCGCGCGTCGCCGCCGAGTTCGAATGCGCCGACCAACCCCTCGAGCCTGCGCACGTCGACGGGAACGGCCACGGCTCGGGGCTGGGCGGCGGGCTCCAGTACGATTCGGCGACCCTGGACGGCGACCCTGAGGAGGTCTCCCTCCTTGAGCGTCAGTTCGTCTCGGATGGACGCGGGCAGTGTGATCTGACCCTTGTGCTTGAGCCGCACAAAAGCCTCCATGAGAGGGCTCCTAGTAGGAAAGTATGACTTTCCTACTACTCTAGCACGTTGCGCCCTCTGTTGCGCCCTCTATAGAAGCGATCGGCCAGATGCGGCCGGTTTTCAGGCTCTCGCGGCGCCCACCGGCACGCCCACCGGCCGCCGGTCCGCCACGATCTTGCCGTCCTTGAACACCAGCGGGATGCGCTTCAGATCCTGCAGGATCTTCACGTCTTCGAGCGGATCGCCGTCCACGCAGATCAGATCGGCAAACTTTCCGCGCGCGAGCACGCCAACGTCCTTGAAGTCGATCGCGTCCGCCGCGCCGCCGGTGGCCGCCACGATCGCCTCCATCGGCGTCAACCCCGCCTCGACCAGCATCTCGAGTTCGTACGCGCCCTGCCCATGAAATACATACGGCATCGCTGCATCGGTCCCGCAGATGATCTTCACGCCGCGCTCGCGCGCGCGCCCCGCGGTCTTCCACGCGTTGGCGATCGCCTTCTCGCGCCACACCGGCAGGTTCGGGTCGCCCGGCGGCAGCGCCGCGTCACCGTGCTCGCGGAAGCGGCCAACGACCGAGAGCGTGGGGCAGAGCACCGTGCCGCGCCTCGCCATTTCGTCGAGCTGCTCGTCGGAGAGATAGAAGCCGTGCTCGATCCCGTCGATGCCCTCCTCGATCGCCCAGGTCGCGCCGGGCCCGCCGTAGCAGTGCGCGGTCACGCGCCGGCCGTGCCAGTGCGCCTCTTCGAAGATGGCCGCCATGGTGTCGCGTGTCATCTCGGGGGCGCAGTATCCGAAGTAGCGGCGGACATGCTCGGTGAGCGTCGCGTTGATCTTGATGAAGTCGACGTTGTTGCGGAGATTGAGCCGCACGGCCTTCCGTCCCTCGGTGGGATCGTCGGCCACCGCCGACGGCCCCGGCAGGCTCAGGTGCGGGGCGAGATACTTCTCGCGGTCCATGTGCCCGGCGGTCGACGTGATGCCGAGCCCGCACGCCCAGATCCGCGGTCCGACCACGTCGCCGCGGTGGATCGCGTCGCGCAGCGCCACGTCGGCGTAGTAGCGGCAGGCGGCGTCGCGCACGGTCGTCCAGCCGGCCTCGAGGTCGCGCGCGGCGTTCTTGAAGCACGCGAGCGTAGTTGCGGGGATCGATTGCGCGAGCTCGGCGACGCCAAACGCGCCGTCGCGGGGGCTGCCGCTCCCGACGAGGTGGACGTGGCAGTCGATCAACCCCGGCAGCACGGTCTGACGCGAGGCGTCGATGACCTCATAGCCGGCGGGGACCGCGGTCTCGCCCTCGGGCGCGACGACGTCGACCCGATTCTTCTCGATCAAGATCACGACGTTGCGGCGCGGCGGCTGACCGGTGCCGTCGATGAGGCGGCCGGCGCGAATGGCGATCGGCATGGTGTGCGCCTCCCTATGAGACTGGATTCGCGGGTGCGGAGATTCAGTTCGTGCCGGAAACGGGGAGTCCCTGTGTTTCAGGACCTTGCGGCGACCGTGCGGCGCCGCCGAGGTCGCGCTGCCGAGCGAAGCTCTTCAATCGTGCGCTCGCGAAGCCACATCCGGGCCAGAGTTTGGTACGACATCCCCTTGCGGAGCGCGACTCGCTTCATCGCACGCACCAGTGGTTCGTCGAGACGCATGGTCACTGGACGTAGCCGGGGCGCACGGCCATACTCTGCGTCTTCTTGTAACCGAAGCGCGGCGGCGGCGACGCCGATATCTGTCTGCTCGTCGAGTGTGTCGAGGTCGAACGACGACAGATCTACAGTCGGATCGTCGATGAAAGAGACGAGTTCTCGCGAGCTCTTGAATTCCGGAAGGCGTCGTTTCATCTTTGACCGGCCAACCTACCGGATCTGTCGGGCTGTGGCAACATACGCGGTCGCCCCTCTCAGGTGGAACACGACAAGTAGCCGGCGGCCTGTCTCTGCGTAAATACGTCGTCAATACTTCCAACCACCAGATGAGATGACAGTTCCATCCTACTAGATCGGTCCGCGTGTGTGGTTGTTGCAGTGGTGACCGCCGGACCCTCGGCGCGGAGGAAAGTGGTCACCGTGTCAGAATGCCGGTATCGTCGCACCGATCGTGTCACACTCGGAGGTGGAGCCCTTTGGTACGGCATTGCGGGCACATCAGCCTGCTCGCGCTCGTGTGTGTCCTTGCGCTCGCGCTCGGCGTGGCCGGCGCGCCGCCGGCGCCCAGCGACGCTGCCCGCTTCGGCGGCGTCCTCCGCGTCGCCACCAACGCCGAGCCGCCCGGCTTCGACCTCCAGCTCCACACCGCGCAGATCGCGTTCACCATCGGCCAGCACGTTTTTGAGACGCTCTTCACGCTGAACGCGCGCAAGCAGTTCGTGCCGTTCCTGCTCGAGTCGTACACCGTCGACGCCGACAGCAAGATGTTCACGTTCAAGACCCGCACCGGGGTCCGCTTCCACAGCGGCGGCGAGATGACGTCCGCCGACGTGCTCGCGTCGCTCCAGCGCTGGCAGCGCGTCAGCGGGCGGGGGCGTGCGCTGCTCGCGAGCCTCACCGGCGCGAGCGCGCCCGATGCGACCACGGTGACGCTCGTCTTCTCGCAGCCCAACGGCGCGCTAATCAGCGCTCTCGCGATCCCCACGCAGGGCATGGTCGTCCTGCCGAGAGACGTCATCGACCGCAACCGCGGCGCCGACGGGCGGGACCGCGAACTCAAAGGCGCCGACCTGATCGGCACCGGTCCGTACCGCCTTGCCGAGTGGCTGCCGGACCGCTACGTCCGGCTGACGCGGTTCCGCGAGTACGCGCGCCGCAGCGACCCGCCGAGCGGCATGGCGGGCGCGCGGTTCGGCTACGCGGATGAGATCCGCTTCATCCCCGTGCCCGACAACCTCACGCGTCTCGCCGGCCTCATCTCGGGTGAGTACGACCTCGCCAACCCGCTGGTACCCGACATGTACGACCGCGTCCAGCGGACACAACCACTCGTCGGACAGGTCGTCGGACCGGGCGGCGGCGTCGTGGCGGTGTTCAACAAGCGGCGCGGACCCTTCGTCGACGTCCGCATGCGCCAGGCGGCCTGGTACGCGACCGATCCCAAACAAGTCATGAAGGCCGTCAGCGAGAACGAGGTCTTCTACCGGCTGACGCCTGCGCTGGCCGGCAAGGAGTGGGGCGTGTGGAACTTCCCCAACGTCGGCAGCGACGTGTACGGACGCGGGCGCGACGCCGATCGCGCGCAGACCCTCATGCGCGAGGCCGGGTATCACGGCGAGCCGATCCGGTGGATCACGACGCGCGACTTCGCCTACATGGACCGCTCGTCACAGATCGGCGCGGAGCAGATGAAGCGCGCGGGGCTAAACGTCGAGCTGGTCGTGTCCGATTGGGCGACCGTGATCGCGGACCGCGGACGCCCAGAGCGCTACGAGATCTTCAGCACCGGCATCTCGTTCCTCGGCGACCCCACCGCGACCGCGGCGTTTACGCCGACGTGGCCCGGCTGGTACGAATCGTCGCGCAACAACAGCAACTATCAGGCGCTCGTCCAGGAGACCAAACCGGATCGCCGCCGCGAGCTCGCGCGCGAGCAGCAGCGGATCTTCTGGGACGAGATCCCCTACATGCAGTGGGGAGAGCTGCTTCAGTTCCGCGCGCACCGGCGGGTCGTGCAGGACGTGCCGGCCGACAACCTCTACGTGCTCTGGAACACCTGGCTGGAAAAGCGCTAGCGCCGCGAGCGCGCGATGATCCGGTACGTCATCGTCAGGCTGCTCGTCGCCATCCCGGTCGTCCTGATCGTGGCCTCGCTGGTGTTTGTGCTCGGCCGCGTGATGCCGGGCGACCCGGTCGCCGTGATGCTCGGCGATCAGGGGACGCCCGAGGACATCGCCCGGCTGCGGCAGACGCTGGGTCTCGACGACCCCCTCCCTACGCAGTACCTCAGGTGGCTGCGTCAGGCGCTGCTGCAGCTCGACCTCGGTGACAGCATCTATCTCAAGCGTCCGGTCGTGCAGGCGCTGGCCGAGCGCATCGCGCCGACGTTCATGTTGACGGCGCTCGGCGCCGGGCTCGCGATCGCGGGCGGCGTGAGCCTCGGCGTGACGTCGGCGGTGCACCGCAACACCTGGGTGGACCGCGTCGTGATGGTGCTGGCGCTGCTGGGTTTGTCGATCCCCAGCTTCTGGCTCGGGCTCGCGCTGATCCTGATCTTCGCGGTGTGGCTGCACGTGCTGCCGTCGAGCGGATACGACGGCGTGCGCTATCTGCTGTTGCCGGCGGTCGCGATCGGGCTGTCGGGGATGGGCATCATCGCGCGGATGGCGCGCTCGAGCCTGCTCGACGTGCTGCGGCAGCCCTACGTGCAGACGGCGCGCGGCAAAGGGCTGACCAACCGCACGGTGATCTGGCGCCACGCGATGCGTAACGCCCTGGTGCCGACGCTGACGGTCGTCGGGTTGATCGTCACGAGCCTGGCGGGCGGCGCGATCGTCGTCGAGAGCGTGTTCGCCATCCCGGGCGCGGGCCGGCTCATCATCCAGTCGGTGGCGCGCCGCGACTACCCCGTCATTCAGGGCGGGGTGATGTTCGTCGCGCTGCTCTACGTACTGGCCAATCTCATCGTCGACGTGCTGTACGCGTACATCGACCCGCGGGTCCGGTACGCGTAGCGCCATGGCCACGTGGCGGCGTCTTGCGGGACGGCACCTCAACATCGCGATGGGTCTCGCGCTGGTCCTGCTGATCGCCGGTCTGTCGGCGAGCGCGCCGCTGCTCTCGCGGCCCGACCCGACGGCGGCCGACATGCCAAACCAGTTGCACCGGCCCTCGCGGCTGTTCCCGCTTGGGACCGATCACCTCGGGCGCGATCTCCTCTCTCGGGTGCTCTACGGGGGCCGCGTGACGCTGGCCGTCGGGCTCGCGGTCGTGTGTGTGACGACCGCCGCCGGTGGGGCGGTCGGGCTCGCCGCGGGGATGTCGCCCGCACTCGACCGCTGGGTGATGCGCGTCATGGACGCGCTGCTGGCGCTGCCCGCGATCCTGCTCGCGATCGCCGCGGTGACGATCCTCGGCCGGTCGGTGCTCAACGTCGTCGTGGCGCTGGCCGTCTCGTCGATGCCGCGCATGGCGCGGCTGGTGCGCGGGTCGGCCCTGGTGCTGCGTGAGGGTCCGATCGTCGAGTCCGCGCGGGCGATCGGGGCCGGGACGCCGCGCATCCTCGTGCGCCACGTCCTGCCAAACGTCGTGTCGCCCATCGTCGTGCAGGGCACGTACACCTTTTCGACGGCGGTGCTCACGGAAGCGTCGCTCTCATTTCTCGGGGTGGGTCCCGCGCACGGCGTCCCCTCGTGGGGGAGCGTGCTGAGCGAGGGCCGCGACCTGATTGATCGGGCGCCGTGGATGACCATCTTCCCCGGCATCGCCATCGTGCTCACCGTGCTTGGGATCAACCTGCTCGGCGACGGGCTGCGGGACGCGCTCGACCCGCAGCTACGTATCTAAGGAGGCGTGACGTGACACCAACGGAACGGTACGCGACGGAAGTGACCGCCCTGCTCGCCCGCATCGTCAAGGAAGAGTCAGACAACATCCGCAAGGCGGCCGGCATGCTGGCCGACGTGATCGCGCGCGACCGGTTGATCTTCCCGTTCGGCACAGGCGGGCACTCGCTCATGGGCTCCGAAGAGATGGCGCGCCGCGCCGGCGGACTCGCGCCCGTCTACCCGATCATCGATCCGGGGATCTCGGTCATGTTCGGCCCGGTCCGGGCGAGCGCGCTCGAGCGCACGGTGGGCTACGCGCGGAGCGTGCTGAGCACGTATCCGATCACGCCGCAGGACGTCTTGATCATCATCAACGCCTATGGGATCAACGCGTGTTCGATCGACACGGCCATGTGGGCCAAAGAGCGCAAGATCCCGACGATCGCGATCACGTCGCCGTCGTTCAGCCGGGCCATGCCAAAGGATCTGGTCGCGCGGCATCCGAGCGGCCACAACCTGTTCGAGCTGGTCGATCTCGTGATCGACAACAAGATGCCGCCGGGCGACGCGGTGCTCAAGTTCGAGGGTTTGCGGGCGCCGGTGTCGCCGGTCACCACGATCCTCAACGCGTTCATCATCGAGGCGCTCACCGGTGAGACGGTGAATCTGCTCTTGCAGCGCGGGATCACGCCGCCCGTGTGGACGAGCTCGAACGTCCCGGGCGGGGACGAGGCCAACAAAGAGCACATGGCGCGCTTCGCGCCGCGCATCCGCTGGCTGTGAGCCGCGGGCGGCGCTTCGGCGTGTGCGTGTACGTCGGCACCGAGGTCGCGCTCGAACCCCAGATCACCTATCTGGACGCGGCGATCACCCACGGCTGCGCGCTGGTGATGACGTCGCTGCACTTGCCCGAGATGGACATGGCCCGCGCGCCGGTCGAGTGCCGCGCGATTGCGGCCCGCACGCGTCCCGCCGGCGTCACGTTCATCGCGGACGTCTCACCGGTGACGTTTGCGCATCTGGGGGCATCGCCGGCGAACACGACGCCGCTGGCCGATCTAGGGCTCGACGCGGTCCGCCCCGACTACGGGTTTGAGGCGGCCGAACTCGCCGCGATGGCGCGCGGACCGGGTCCGGCGGTCGTGTTGAACGCGGCCGATGTGACGGACGAGCGTCTCGACGCGGTGTCGGCGGCAGCGCCGCAGGGACTCGCCGGCACGTGGGCGATTCACAACTACTATCCTCGCCCCGAGACAGGCATCTCGCTTGACACGTGCATCGAGCGCGGCCGCCGGCTTACGGCGCTCGACATCCGCGTCGCCGCGTTTGCGGCCTCACAGCACGCCCGGCGAGGCCCGGTGCATGAGGGACTCCCGACAATAGAAGATTTCCGCGGGCTGCCGCCCGCGCGCGCGGCGGAGATTCTGTTTGCGAGCGGCGCGATCGACGCGGTGATGATCGGCGATCCGTCGCTCGACACCGGCGAGGTGTCGGATCTAGCCGCGGTCGCCGGACGCGACGAGATCGTCATTCGCGCGCGCCGTCACGGTGAGCCCTCGCGCGAGGAACTCGCCGTTATGGACGAACCGCTGACGTGCTGGGCGGTGGCGCAGTATCTGGTGCGTACGGGAAACCCGGCGCTGCGCACGGCCGCCGCGATCGCGCCCCGAAATACCGACGCGCGCCCCGCGTACAGCATCACGATCGACAACGCCCGCTATCCGCGCTTCGCCGGCACGCTGCACGTGGTCCGCCGCGACCTGCCGGCGGACCCGCGCGTGAACGTGGTGGGCTCGGTCGATCCCGCCGATCGCCTGCTGATCGATCTCTTGCAGCCCGGCAACCGCTTTCGCTTCGTCTGGGGCTAAACGCAAAACCCCTCCCGCCCGTCTCAGTCTGTAGTGATGATGCGAGCGACCTGGACCGTCCTTGCCGGGCTGTGCCTGGCCGTGGCCACACTACCGGTGCGTGGCTTGGCCGCGCCCGCCGTAGCCGGCAGTCGCGAAGGCCAAATCCAACACGGCGGCCTGACGCGTACGTACACGATTCACGTGCCGGGCTCGGTCAACACGCGCACCCCGGCGCCGCTCGTGCTCGTCCTCCACGGCGGTGGCGGCGCGGCTCAGTCGACAGAGCGCATGACCGGCTTCAGCGAGCTCGCCGATCGCAAAGGCTTCATCGCAGTTTATCCCAACGGCATCGATCATCGCTGGAACGACGGGCGGGGCGAGGTCGCGCGACAGGACGTCGATGACGTCGGCTTCCTGACGGCTCTGGTGGACCAGTTGCGGCGCACGCTGCCGATCGATCCCAGCCGCGTCTACGCGTCAGGCGCCTCGAACGGCGCAATGATGTCCTATCGTTTAGCCTGCGAACGCGCCGAGGTCTTTACCGCAATCGCACCAGTCGCCGGCGCGATGCCCGAACCGCTCGGACCTCGCTGCAGCCCGAGCCGTCCGGTCTCGATCGTGGCCATCAGCGGCACTGAGGACCCGTTGATCCTCTGGAATGGAGGACCGGTTGCACGCAATCGCGGGCGGACGATGTCGGTGCCCGATTCGATTTCGCTGTGGACGCGGCTCAACGGGTGCCCCTCGCCGGCGACGGTGACGCAGGAACCCGACCGCGATCCCGCGGACGGCACGCGCGTGCGCCGCGAAGCATACACGCCGTATCAGGACGTCGCGTCGGTGGTGCTCTATGCGGTCGAGGGAGGCGGGCACTCCTGGCCGGGAAGCGCGCGCTCGGGACTTCCGCTCACCGGACGCGTCAGCCGCGACATCAACCCAACTGAGGTGATCTGGAGCTTCTTCGAGTCACACGTCAAGAGCAAGTAACGAAAGGCCCCCTGAGTTCTACGTGTCGACTCCCCTAATGTGGTGACAACAACTACATTTGATTTGACGTAGACCAGCGCAAGGCTCCCACATAGTCATCGGCCCAATTGCTCGTTTCTGCGGGTAGAGCGCCTACTCGAAGATCGGCGCGAGGTCAAGCGTGAAACTTGGAAGGATCGGATCGAAGGACATGGTCGAAGCGCGTTTCACAGTCTCCACTTCTCGACCCGGCGCATAGATCTCAACGGCGCGCCGCTCAGGGTCGACCAGCACCGCCAAACGTGCGCCGTTGACCACGTAGTTCCGCATCTTCGTACGGAGGTCATAGAAGGGACCGTGACGGGTAAGAATCTCAAAGACCGCGTCAGGGCAAACCGGTGCAAATCCCTTCTGCTGCTCTCGTGTAAGCGAGTCCCAGCGATCGCGGCGCAGCCACGACGCGTCGGGGGAGAACAATGACCCATCGGGCAGCCGGAAGCCGGCAGACGAACTGAATGTCACGCCACGGCCATCGGTCTTGGCCCATTGAAAGAGTTGGCCTCCCAAAGATGCCTCGCGGAGGCTTGTCTGGGCACCAATGTGGGTGAGGATTAGTTCCCCGGACGGGCCTTGCTCGATTTGCAGCCCGGGATTGCGCTCCGTGAGATCGAGGATCTCCCTGTCAGTCAAAAGCGCCAGCAGATTTAGTGTGACTGCCAACGTGATCTCCAGTTACGGTTTGGCTGCGAGCCTTAGGTCCGCCGAGACTGGGAGTTCAAAAGACCTTTCTCCCTCAACCCGCGAGGAGAAAAACAGGATCTCGAGGTTCTCGATCCCACCCGTTGACGGGTTGAGCCGCGCAACGATCCCATCTCCCAATTCCTCCGACTCTTGCTCCGCATAAGGCGCACGCGTACTAATGTACAGAATGTCGCCCTGGCGATCGTACTCAAAGATCAGTTTCGCGGCCATTCGATGACTCCCCCGGCTTGCCTGCCGGTCACATAGGCTGTGATGATCCAGTGTCGATCGCCGGCGGGCTCACTGACAACAACCACCACGAAGTGTTTGCCGCCTTTCAGGTCAGTATACCAGCGCGAGAAGAGGCGCGCCCTCGGCAAGCGCCTACTCCGGCGAACCAAGTCTGGCGCGGCCAACACCTCCGCTACGCGGTTGCCAAGCTGGGTCATGATCTCGGGATGCCGCGAGACGATGTGTCGTTCGCGTTCTTCGCTTAGTTCAACCTCGGCGCCCAGATACGGACACGGGCAGCGAAACACGACGAACCCCCAAGATGGTCTCCTGAGGGTTCATCGGCTCGCCTGACTCGCTATTGCGGACCGTTAGCTCTGCGGAAACCTCATGCGCCTCTCCGCCATCGTCGCGAACGGCGGCTGCGCTACCCGCCACAGCCCATGCCCTTCCGTGCGAAACATCGCCAGGTGCACGATCGCGCCGTCCACTTCCAGCGCCGCGCCCACCAATCCGTCGCCCGTGAGCCGCAGATCCGTGCCGCGTCCGATTGCCGGGTGTTCCGTGATCGTCGCGTCGCGCACGCCGCGTAGAAACGCCTCTGCGCCCGCCGCCGACACGCCCCCGCCGAGCGCCTCAACCGTGCGCCCCATCCAGTCGCGCTTCGACATCGCCTCCACCGCGTACGACGGGATCAATCGATCCCACAGCGCGTCCATCGTGGTCGGACGGTCGAACAGATCCGCGCACACGATCTTCCCGCCGACCCCGGCCACCACGCCCGTCTGCCCCGGCTGCCAGCGCAGGTTCGCGAGATACTCACCCACGTCGCCCGCACGCTGCTCGTAGGCCGCGTGCATCGCCGACGTCGGCGACACCGCCGACAGCGAAGACAGCGTGTCATCGACGCGCACCCAGATCATGTTCTGATCGGACGCATAGACGCCCGAGTTGCGCACTGACGCGGTCACGGCCTCGGCCTGTGCCACGCGCGCCCCGGCAAACAGATACGGGCTTACCGGCTTCGCGGCGTCACGCGGCGCGCTCCACCGGCCGCGCTCGACACACGACACCGGGATATCGAGCGCCGTCTTTTCGGGCACGAGCATCGTGGTGTTGAGGACGCGGTTCTGCTTGACGCCTACCAGGTGCTCGCCGTCGACCAACAGCACCGGCCGATCGCCCTTGTTGACGACGCGGAGCGTCGGGACGGTCCCCCCGCCGACCTCATCGATGACGAAGGCCCCGGCGGCCACGGCCTGAGCCAGCAGGAGGTAGTCAAAGGGGACCTGCCAGGCGGTAAAGAGGGGTACGAGGGTCAATCCCTTGAAGGAGATGGGATCGCCATAGCGAACCCCGTGAGAGATGAGACTTACCAGAGTCGACGACTTGCCCATGTTTACAGCCATTTTGACCCTCCTCAACAACTTCGCTTTAGGCTATGATATCGCTATGGCGAACTTCTGTCAACACTATAGCGAACCACCCAGATGAGCGCCGAGTCCGAGACCCCGCAGAGCTCCAGGAGCCAGTTGCACTATGCCGGCCCAATCGAGCGCCTGCGGCGCCAGCGCGGTATGACCCGCGAGGCTCTGGCCGAGGCATCGGGGGTGTCGCCGTCTTACCTGTCGGAGGTCGAGCGGGGGTTCAAGCGTCCGTCAACGGACGTGCTGGCCGCGATCGCCCGAGCCCTTGGGATGGCGCCGAGCGAACTGCTGGCCGATGTGGAGTCGTCCTCGCCGCCACTCCAAACCCCGCTCGCCGCGGCCTCGATGCCCTCCCCGTCCACCCGCCGGTCATTGTTGGCCGGAGTGAATGAGCTGGCATTTTCTTACGGGCGTGAGCCCGGTCAGGAACCGGATCCGTCACCCGATATCAACGCCCTGATCTCAGCGGCAAAGGATTTGGATCCCGCGGACCTTAAAGTGCTGCTTGATCTCGCACGTCGACTGGCCCCAAAGCGAAAGTAGGCGGGTGGGCGCGCCCGCATCCCAGCGTCCGCACAGGCAACCAAGTCACGCCGATAGATGGTTCAGGGGACCGCCATCAGAGGATTGTAAGAGTACAACACGTTCGCCGCCCAAGGCCTGCGGCTCTATCACCTGAGCGTCGGAGACCGCTTCTCGGCGATCTGGCACAAGCCGTAACGCTCAAGCGCCAAGGCTCAGGTCCCGGTGGCGCGGACCGCCGACCCTCTCAATCGCCAGGAAGTGCCTATCACCCACGTGCCACACATCGTGTCCCCCAGAGGCGGCGGCCGCTGCGATCATGAGATCCACCGTCGGGGCGCGCTCCCCTCGCCTGCCAAGCGCCCGGCCAAGTGCGCCCGCGTGGGCGCAGACCCCCCAGTCGAGCCCGACGGTCTCCAAAGCTCGCAGGCGCTTGATCACCTGAATATCGAGGGATCGTTCGGGATTGAATCCCACGAGCAACTCAACCAGCACAGGAGCGACTGTGACCACCGCTCCCTCCTCTAACGCGGTCCGGAGGGCCTGTGTCGTTCGCTGGTCGCCCCTAGGTTTGAAGAACTCAATTTTCTCCACATCATCGGCCGCTCGATAGCCGGCATGCAGAGGATTGTCGCCGTGAACTGCCTAACAAAGCATCGGCACGTGTATGGGGGGAGAAAGGAACCGACCTCGACGGGTTCGCGCGAGACATTCGGGGGCTTCAAGCCTAAGGCCCACAGAAACGATCCAGGCCTCCCCGGCTCCGTTCGAAGCGGGTTGGGGCCGCTCCGCATTTTCAGAGGAGGGCAGACGCTATGACGAGCAAAGCCTCAACCATCGTGCTTCTGGCATGCGTGGTCCTGGTGATCGCGATGCTCCCGGGTCCCGCCTACACACAGGCGCCCGTGGTCATCCGGGCCGGGAAGATCACCGGGGACATGAGCGTCTTCCCCGTCGTGTTCGGGAGCGAGCAGGGCATCTATCGCCGGGCCGGGCTCGACGTGCGCTTCGTCGACTTCGGTGGGGGCGCCGACGCCGTCCGAGCGCTCCTAGCCGGGGACACCGACACGTTTCTGACGACCATGTTCTCCACGCTCACCCTGGTCAAAAGCCGCGGGCGCGCCGACATCACCGCCGCCTTCCAGCTCTCCGACCACCCCATCTTCCTGCTCGTCGTCAAAGCCGAATCGCGCGTTCGCGCCGTCGCGGATCTGAAGGGGGGCAAGGTCGGCATCACGACCTTCGGCTCCGGGTCCGACTTTCTGGCGCGGGCGATGATCGGCAAAGCCGGCCTCAAGGCGGACGAGGACGTGACGCTTGTGCAGGCGCGGAGCATCGCCGCCGCGGTGGCCGGCGTAGAGAAGGGCGACCTGGACGCCGCGGTGGCCTGGCACCCACTGGCGGCGGAGGGCGTGATCCGCGGGACGCTCCGTGTCCTGACCACGGCCCGGGACGACGCCCCGGGCCTGGAACCCACGACCCCGGCCTTTCGCGATGACTTCATCCAGCGCAACGGCCCCGCGGCGCGCCGCTTCATCCAGGCGACGCTCGAGGCGATCAGGCAGATCCGCAAGGACCGGGCGAGCGCCGTTCGGGAAGCGATGCGCATCCATCAGATACCTGAAGCCGTCGCCCGCACGACCATCGACTACTACGCGTCCGGCGTCTGGACTCAGGACGGCCATTTCAACGAGAAGGGCCTGATCGACACGCAGCTGTGGTTGATTCGCATCGGCCAGATCGACCGCATTGTGCCG
>Ga0334722_10004930_pt1 | contig 13684 bp, 13 predicted proteins | sample C3_bottom_MG_FD_207210 | JGI IMG/M metagenome (GOLD analysis project Ga0334722, IMG submission 207210) | Sediment microbial communities from Yellowstone Lake, YNP, Wyoming, USA - C3_bottom | ecosystem: Environmental > Aquatic > Freshwater > Lake > Sediment | place: USA: Wyoming | collected...
CTTCAACCAATTTAGGTTGGAAAGCTTGGATAGACAATCGGTGAAGTGATGGAGCACGGTTCAAAAGAACATATTTACCTTCGATAACAGCGTCCAATGCGTCCCAAACCAATGCGTCACCGGATTCAATCAAGCGTGATGCTGATCGAATGTTGTAAGCGTGTTCGTTACGGATTAACCAGCTGATGATGAAAGGCTTGAATAGTTCCAATGCCATTTGTTTTGGCAAGCCACATTCGTTAATATGAAGTTTTGGACCAACAACAATTACTGAACGTCCTGAATAGTCAACGCGTTTACCCAAAAGGTTTTGGCGGAAACGACCCTGTTTACCCTTTAGCATGTCGCTAATTGATTTTAGACGTCGGCGACCACCGGTTGCATTAACTGCACGGTTGCCTTTAGCTGCACTGTTGTCGATTAACGCATCAACAGCCTCTTGTAGCATACGCATCTCGTTGCGACGAATAACTTCAGGCGCATTAAGTCCGATAAGCTTTTTCAAGCGGTTGTTACGGTTAATAACACGGCGATAAAGATCGTTTAGATCTGATGTCGCAAAACGGCCACCAGTCAATTGAACCATCGGACGTAGGTCTGGTGGAATAACTGGCAGAACTGTTAGCGCAAGACTGCTTGGTTTGATACCAGCAACAGCCATACCTTCTAGCATTTTCAAACGTTTTAGAAGTTTCTTTTCACGTTGGCCTTTGGCTTCTGCAACTTCGGCAGAAAGTTTAGCAATTAATACAGCTAGATCTATTTCATCTAGCAATGTCTTTAATGCTGCACCACCCATACCAACTTCAACTAATTCTTCATATTCTTCTGGTAGGTTTCTGAAGTCAACTTCCGAAATCAAAGCACCTTTAACTAGCATCTCTAGTTGAGATTTTTTAGCCAAGTATGATTCATCTAGTTCTGCAAGTTCAGCAGATTGAGCTGTTGCTAATGCTTTAACATCAGCGTTTTCAACACCAGCTTCACGTTCAAATCGCATTTTAATAGCGACACGACCAGCTTCGGTTTCAGCTTCTAGGTCTGCAAGATACTGTTCACGTTTTTTGTCATCTGATTTTAGAATAACGTAGGTTGAAAAGTAAGCAATGCGTTCTAGGTTTCGGACAGTGATGCCCAAAAGTAGGCTCATTGCGCTTGGCGTACCACGCATAAACCAGATGTGTGCAACTGGAGTAGCTAGGGCGATGTGAGCCATACGTTCGCGGCGGACGATAGATTTGGTGATTAGTTCACCATTCTTGTCGACTGCAGCTTCGCGTGAACGAACACCTTTTAGTTTATTGTCATGTGGATTTACATCTTTTACTGGTCCAAAGATACGTTCGCAGAACAAACCGTCGCGCTCTGGTTTTTGGGTACGATAGTTAATCGTCTCAGGTTTAGTAACCTCACCATTGCTCCACTTTAGGATATCTTCTGGGCTAGCAACGGTCAGGCGGATTGCGTTAAAGTCGGTAATCCCGTTATTTGCAATTACTCGTGGCATATTACGCCTCCTCCTTTATTTCTTCTGTTTCTTCAATGTCCACTACTTTTCCTGTAATGATTTGTTCGGCATCAACAATTGCATCTACAGTTTCGTCTAGCAGGTCAACACGTAGTCCAAGACCTTGTAATTCTTTAACCAAAACGTTAAATGATTCAGGTAGTTTTGGACCAACAATTGGTTCGTTTTTAATGATAGATTCGTAAGCTTTTGCGCGTCCGTAAACATCGTCAGATTTGATTGTAATCATTTCCTGCAATGTTGCGGCTGCACCATAAGCTTCAAGTGCCCAGACTTCCATTTCTCCGAATCGCTGACCACCGTTTTGAGCTTTACCGCCCAAAGGTTGTTGTGTGACCATTGTGTATGGACCAGTTGAACGAGCGTGGATCTTGTCGCTAACCATGTGGTGTAGCTTGATCATGTGCATGACACCAACGGTTGTGCGCTCTTCGAATGCATTTCCGTCGCGTCCATCGAACAATTGGAACTTACCGTCACGTGCAAAACCGGCTTTTTCAAGTTCGTCTTTGATGACTTCGTTTGGAACACCGTTAAATGGAGGTGTTGCAACTTTGTAGCCAAGGGCCATTGCAGCCATACCAAGGTGAGTTTCAAACAACTGACCAATGTTCATACGTGAAGGCACACCAAGTGGGTTCAAGACCACATCAACAGGTGTTCCGTCTTCCATGAATGGCATATCTTCGATAGGTAGGATTTTAGCGATAACACCTTTGTTACCGTGGCGTCCTGCCAACTTGTCACCTACGCTGATTTTGCGTAGTTGAGCAACAAAGATCTGAATCTGCATTAATACACCGGCTTTAAGTTCATTGCCGTTTTCGCGGCTAAAGATCTTGACGCCGACAACTTTACCGCCACCAGCATTGTTCATGCGTAGTGATGTATCGCGAACATCTTTGGCTTTTTCGCCAAAGATAGCACGTAATAGTCGTTCTTCACTTGAAAGTTCTTGTTCGCCCTTTGGTGTAATCTTACCGACTAATACGTCGCCTGATTTAACCTCTGAACCAACTTGAACAATTCCACTTTCGTCCAAATGACGTAGTGAATCCTCGCTAACGTTTGGAATATCGCGAGTAACGATTTCGTTACCCAATTTTGTTTCACGAACTTCGATAGTGTAATCTTTGATGTTAATACTTGTTAAGGCATCGTCACGCACAACGCGGCTAGATAGAACGATAGCATCGTCCATGTTATAGCCACCCCATGGCATAAAGGCAACCAAAAGATCGCGTCCAAGTGCCAATTCACCATCAGCAATCGAAGCACCTTCGATTAGGATGTCGCCTTTTTTAACCTTTTGTCCACGAACAACGCAAACTTTTTGGTTAATAGAACGATCATCGTTGCTTTTAGCAAAGTGTACTAGTTCGTAAACTTTAACGCCATCTTTGTATTTAATATGAATTTGGTCACCGTCAGCACGTACGACTTCACCATCAGCACTTGCAGTGATTAACTGGCTAGTGTTTTTAGCGATTTCGCCTTCGATACCGGTTCCAACAACTGGAGATGAAGGTATCAACAAAGGCACTGCCTGTTTCTGCATGGCAGAACCAGTTAGCGAACGGTCAACACGGTTTTTCTCGATAAATGGAATCAAGGCTGCAGATGAGCCAAGAATTTGTTTGTGAGCGGCATCGACATAAGTAACTTCTGTGGCGTCAACTTGCTCTGGCAAAACTCCGTTACGTGCACTTACGCGGCTGTCAACGAATGATCCGTCATCGTTTAATTTAACACTGGCGTCAGCAATAACTTCTGTTACTTCTTGCGCAGCATCTAGGTAGACAACTTGGTCGGTTACTTTGCCTTTAACAACTTTTAGATAAGGAGTTTCAATAAATCCGTACTCATTAACACGAGCATATGATGCAAGGTTTAGCACCAAACCAATGTTTGCACCTTCTGGAGTTTCAACAACGCACAAACGGCCGTAGTGAGTAGGGTGAGCATCACGAACATCAAATCCAGCACGTTCGCGTGATAGACCACCAGGCCCCATCGAACTTAGGCGACGTTTGTGCGACAACTCTGCTAGTGGGTTTGTTTCGTCCATCAACTGTGACAGTTGTGAACTTGCAAAGAATTCGCGAACAGCGGCGACAACTGGACGAGCATTTATTAACTGACCAGGAGTTACGTTTTCAATATCAGTCATGCTCATGCGGTCCATTGCGTTACGTTGCATACGCAACATACCAACGCGGAACTGACGAGCCACCAATTCACCAACCAATTTAACGCGGCGATTTGATAGTGCATCGATATCGTCAGGTTTGTCCTGAGTATTATTCAAACGAATAACTTCACGAATAATCGCGATAAGATCTGACAGTTGGAATACACGGTTTTCTGTTGTATTTGGAACTGTTAAACCAAGTCGTTGATTCAATTTGTATCGTCCTACTCGGCTGTAGTCAAATCGTTTGAAATCAAAGAACATGCGCTCAATCATACTGCGAGCGTTGTCAACTGTTGCAAGATCACCTGGACGAAGACGTCGGTAAACTTCAATTAGGGCTTCATTTGAACCGCGTGATGGGTCTTTATCCAAAGTGGCATCAATGTATTTGACTTCACCAGTATCAATATCTTCAAACAAGCTTTTAATTTCAGATGATTTGCTGTGACCTAGGGCACGCAACAATGTCGTAATTGGCAATTTACGACGACGGTCGATTTTAACGTAGATAACACCGTTTGATGCGGTTTCAATTTCTAACCATGCACCACGGCCTGGGATTAATTTAGCACCATAAAAATTTCGAGTTGCAGCTGCATCAGCCGTAAAGAATACGCCGGCGCTACGGATAAGCTGAGATACAACAACGCGTTCAGTACCGTTTACAATAAACGTACCGCGGTCAGTCATCCATGGGTAATCACCCAAATAGATCTCTTGTTCTTTTACTTCGCCTGTTACTTTGTTTGTTAATTCAACATTTGCATGTAGTGGAGCGTCAAATGTTAGATTGTTCTCTTTGGCATCTGCTTCGGTAACTTTTGGTTCTTGGAATCGATAGTCGTTAAAACGCAATGACAGTTTTTGACCTGTATAGTCGTCAATTGGGTTTAATTCCGAAAAAATCTCACTTAGACCAGTTTCGACGAAATCACGCCAGCTGTCCTTTTGGTGAGAAATTAAATTTGGTAGAGCCAACGCTGTATCATCTTTTGTAAAAAAGACTCGTTTCGCGCTGGTAGGCTTAGCTTTTGCCATAAGTTATGCTACTCCTTCAGAGTTTAAATTGTATTAGTTTAGTTATTCGCAAATCGCTTTACAGCGAAAACGACGGGTTCTCTTGGCGCCGAAGATTCCCTTACCAGTGGTTGCAATCTGTACGATGCCACTCATACAAAAAGACACTAAATAACCACAGCTACACTACTTCTTACGTCTATTGTGTATTAAATCGGCACAATAGTCAAGGACTTTTAAAATGTTTTTCAGAACTATCTTCGTAATATAAATCATGTTTAGAAACTGGCAACGGGCGCACATACAAATCTTTAATTTCTTTTGACGAAAATGGGGTTTTTGAGATTAAATTAAATTGCCTATCCGTTAAAGCACCTTCAATGATTTTATTTTGATATGTAGCAACGAAAATCTGTTTCGTATCAGCATGGGACATAGCGCTATCTAGTATTTTTTCTATAACATCCAAACTCTCGGCTACATATGCGCAATCGACAACTAATTCATGCAAACCAACAGAATTACCAATAAATCGATTTCCGATGCATTTCATCATTGCCTGCATAGCGAATCGTTCAACGATACCACAATAGGGCAATAGGTCTTCGGCAGTCCATTCACTAGTGTTACTGAATGCAACCAAATTATCACTTTTCAAAGCGATTACGCCCAAATATCTAGCGGGATAGTTTTCTAATAGCTGTATTTGTCTATCGATGTGATTATCGTCTTTTGAGTCGGCAATACTTTTTGCTTTTTCTTCAGACAAACCTGCTCGTCGCATGTCACGATATCTTAAATCGATAACATTTTTGGCGTTTTCAACAGAAGGATATATATGATTAACGTAAAACTCTGGCGTATCCATAAAATTTACCAGGCTACGCTTTGGTTATAACTTCGTCAACTATACCGTAAGCTTTGGCTTCTTCGGCAGTCATCCAATAGTCACGTTCAATGTCAGATTTTACTTTAGATAATTTTTGACCAGTGTTTTTAGCTAACATTTCAGCTAACATCTCTTTGACAGCCAGCGTTTCTTTTAAATCAATTTCCATGTCAGTCACCTTGCCTTTTGTACTATGGCTTGGTTGGTGAATCATTATTTTACTGTGAGGTAATACAAATCGTTTACCCTTGGCGCCACTAGACAGTAAAAACGCCCCCATGCTTGCTTGTAATCCAATACCAATAGTTTGTACATCTGGTGCAATGTATTGCATCGTGTCATAAATCGCTAAACCATCATAAATACTGCCACCAGGACTGTTAATATACAATTTAATATCTTTTTTTGGATCCGCATACGCCAAATGCAACAGCTGAGCAACGACGATATTAGCAGTGTGCTCATTAACCTGTTCACCTAAAAATATAATACGTTCATTAAGTAATCTGGAATAAATATCAAAAGCCCGCTCCCCATCGAAAGTCTTTTCGATAACCGTTGGCACCAGATAATTTGATGGCTTATTCATATACTTATTATAACACCATAAAAATAGGCTCGCAAATTAGCGAGCCTACCTATTTCCTATTTCCTATTTCCTATTTCCCAATCCCTACTTCTTATTCAATTCAACTAAACGGTCGACGGTTTTTTCAGTAATCAAACGATTTGCGATGTCACGACGGGCTTCGGGTTGTTCGAATTGCTTTAAAGCTTCTGGATTTTTAGCGTATTGTTGACGATATGTATCAACATGAGCTTCTAATTCAGCACCGGTTGCTTCAATCTTTTCAATTTTGCTTAGTTCAGCCAACGCTAGGCCAGCTTGAACACGTTTTACGGCTACATCACGAACTTCGGTTTCCAGCCATTTTTCTTTTGATTCAAAACCTTTGTTTTCCAAGTATTGTTCAATCGTTACGCCTTGATACATTAAATTATTTGAAAAATCTTGTTCGATTGATTTTGCCTGGTCTTCAACCAAAATATCTGGTACCGGCACATGACTGGCAGCCACAAGTTCAGTAACTAAAGCATCTTTCAACTTCTCGCCTGCTTCTTTTTCTTTTTGAGTTGTAAGTTCACGTTTGATGTCAGCTAACAATTCAGCAACGGTCTTGAACGGACCAGCTTTTTTAGCAAAAGCATCGGTCATTTCGGGCAATACGACTTCTTTGACAGTCTTGATTGTAGTCGTAAATGTGACTTTAGCGCCTTTTAGTTCAGCTGAACCGTAATCGGCTGGGAATGTTAGTTCAATATCAAATGTTTCACCGGTTTTATGTCCAACAACGCCAGATTCAAAACCTGGGACAAATTGGTTAGAGCCAAGTGTTAATGCATAGCCAGATCCTGTGCCGCCATCAAACGCAATACCGCCCTTTTTACCAACAAAATCAATTACAGTTTCGTCGCCATCAATCGCAGCACGTTTTACTTCTTTTTTCTCTGCAAAGCCTTTGCGCATTCGTTCAACAATTTCATCAATTTCAGATTTTTCAACAACAACTTTTGCAGCTTTGGCTTTTAGCTTTTTGTAATTACCTAGTTTGATTTTAGGTAAAATTTCGGCCTCAGCAGTAAACTCCAACATTTCACCTGGAACAAACTTTTTAACTTCAACAGCTGGGCGATCCAACGCTTGAATTTCGCTTTGGACAAAAGCTTCGGCTACTGCTTTGCTGATTGCATTATTAAGGGTATTTTCTTGCAAAGTTCCTGGATCTACATTTTTTGCAGCAACACTGATTGGTGTTTTGCCTTTACGGAAACCCGGAACCTTAACGTCACGCGCCAATTTAGTTAGTGCAACTTGTTCGGCAATAGCTAATTCAGCAGCGTCAACCGTGATAGTTAGCACGACCTTGGTGTCGGATATATTTTTTACAGATGTCTTCATTTAATTTTCTCCTTTTCGCTGTACAGCGAATAATTCAACAATACCGGCAAAATTCAATTTGTATTCTTTGGACTCGGCGATGTTTTTTATTGTATATACTTCGCTTTTAACTTCTTCCTCACCTATAAATAGGATGTAAGGAATTGCCTTTTTGACCGCTGTTTTGATTTGTTTATCTAATTTATGACCAATAATATCCAATTCAACCCGAACGCCACTATCGCGAAGATCGCGCGCCAATTTACCAGCTTCACGAACAGTATCGCCCAAAACTGCAATGTAAACATCGGTTGTCGAACGTTGTTTTGGTAATAAATTGTGAACTGATATGAAATTTTCCATCATAGTTCCGCCTGGTGCCATCCCGACAGCAGATATAGATTCTGCGCCAAATAAACCTACCAAACCGTCATAGCGTCCGCCACCAAACAGCGCACGATTGTTATCTGGGTGAGTATCAAAAACTTCAAACACCATTCCGGTGTAATAATCTAGCCCGCGCATCAACGTAATATCAAACACTAAACTTTTTACACCTGCACGTTCTAATAGTGTAAATAACTCTTGAACTTCAGTTACTGCAGCGCTATCGCGAATTTCAGCTGGCAAATCTGCCATACTGTTAGCCGCTAATAATGCATTTACTTTTTTAATACCATCATCGGCTTGATCGCCAAATATCTCGGTTGCCTGGCTAATAAAATCTTGTTGGCTAATTTTATTCTTGCGATCAAATAATTTCATCATAGCCGATGCACTAACGCCATCTAAACCAAAATACTGCGCCATCATAAAATTAATCAATTTTCGGTTATTAATTCGAATGACGTAATCAGATGGCTGAGCGCCAAATTCTTTCATGATATTGTCGGCAAGTGTTAATATCTCGGCTTCTGCGGCTACGCCATCAGCGCCAAAAATATCAACGTTTAATTGCCAAAATTCACGCTCACGGCCACGTTGTGGACGCTCATAACGCATAAAGTTAGCGATTGAATATAAACGTGCAGGATATGACAATTCTTGTCGGCGCGCAGCAACCATACGACTGATTGTAGGTGTCATTTCGGGACGAATCGCAACAATACGACCGCCACGATCAGTAAATGTATAGGTTTGTTCCCCAGCTAGTTCTTGGCCACTTTTGGCCATATAAACATCTAGTGGTTCAAGTGTTGGTGCACCATATTCTTCATAGCCATACAATCGAGCAACTTTATGCCATACAGAAAAGATATAATTCTGGATTCGTTTATCCTCAGGATAATAGTCGCGCGTTCCTTTGTATGGTTGTGATGATAGTGTACTCATGTATGTATAATTTTTACATTTTTATCTGTTTATTGCAAGCTGGGCAAACAAAAAAGGCCTAAGGTTAATATCCTTGGCCTTTTACTGAAATCATATTATTACAAATGTGCACGTCTTTTTTTAGTCCAGCTCGACCGTAAGGCGCCTGGGGGAGGCGCCTTACGGGAGTTAGGCTCTATTCAATCGCAAACAGCAAACCGGGTATCAAAACCATCTCTAGTAAAGTTTCTTACGCAGAAAACCATGAGAGAATGCGGCGTAATACAGGGTTACTATTGATGGTACGAAATATCGAGTAAAGTTGTCGTGGGTGACTTGGGTAATCCAATACTGTGTTCCGATGAAAATCACCGCACACCACAACACATACGCTGTATATACCAAGAATCTATGATTGTTCTTGAAACGAATATATGCAACTCTGCGATCAGGATTGTATGCCAGCAACTTGTTGATTGCTTTTTCAACCTGTTCATTGTTTACCGAAGAATCCCATTTGACTGATGCCCATACGGTAGCAATTAAAGCTTGATCGTAGGCAAATCCAGCAGATTGATATTCTTTGAACTCATCAATCATCGTAGATATTTGATTGTCATATGAATGACTGCCCAACAACCTTTTTGCCTCTCTAAAGCGTACTGCCAATTCCGTTTCGCTCTCAAGAAGAAACCTTCTATGTTTCATCTTTTGATCTAACTCGTCGACACCCTTTTTGATTTCTTCAACTTCTTGGTTGAAATTCTTTTTTTCCATACGGATTTTTGCTTCTTGATACGCAAGCAATATATTGTTGCTCAAACGTACAAGAAAAATAATAAATTACTAACTTACACCAATTTTAAATTGGTGTTTTGACGGTGTGTGCATAAGCGCTAAATAGTACTTTGCTACCGTTCATTCAATTTTCACCATTTTGTATTGTATTGGTATTTCTGTTTACACGACGTAGGCCTTGTATAAGAAGATATTAGAAATTATTTGTCACGTACGAAAAGACGTGCACTGTAATAATATGATTTGTTAAAGTTCGTTATCTGGTTCCACCTTGACAACTACATTCTATACATTACCACTAATTGTCGCTGTTGTCAATACTTTGCACAAATCAGATCATTACAACGTGCACGTCGAGTCAATTCGCTGACTAGCGAAGACTCACATGGAGTCTACCATCACTGGTAGACTCCACAGAATTTGTACCTTAATTTAATTAATCCTCGTCTTCTTTTTTTGCTCTTGTAGTTTGGAAAGTAATATCAATATCAATTTCTGATAGTGAAGACTTCCATATACCCAGAACCACAGCCAGGACAGGTGGAATAATTAGCCATATTGCGCCAATTTTACCAACAAACACTAATACCAATAATACAATTATTGATATAAATAGTATCTGGGCTACTGGTACCTCAAAATACAAATTATGATCAACATGAATACGTGTATTCTTGCTCATACATTTTTTCTGTTGGTCCTGTGCTTAATCGCTCAGTTAGAACAGATATTAATTGATTACTTTTTAGATTTCACTTCTGACTCTTGACGCTGCTTTCTAAGCTTAAGCGATTTTTCAACCATCTTACGCTTCAACAACAGCTTATTCACGACACACATTGCGTCAGAATAATCATGGATGTTATTGTCGAACTCGTCAGGATTAGCTGCGGCCCACATTGCATCTCTTAATTTAGTAAGAGTTTGTGCACCTTTATTCTTTTTAGCAGAATAGACTTTTCTGGCTCGTTCAACACGGCTTTCAAATGTCTCTTTCCCTCTTGGGTCGGCCTTAATAGCCAAAACACCAGCTTCTAGTATCTCTTTAATACTTAACTTTTTCATATTTGTTTTGTTCTTCTAACACTCCGTACTTAATTGCACGGAAAATGAAGAAGAAATTTATAAATTAACGGTACAGTCTTTTCAGACATGCACTGTAATGATCCGACTTGTTAAAATACAATCCGTCAACCAACAAATCAGATCATTATGAATTAGTGCGCGTCGAATCGCTTATTCGCGATTCACAAGGAATCTACTTTCACAACAGCAAAAGTAGATTCCTCGGAAACAATTTCTATTTGGGCGGCGGTACAACTGCAAAAAACAGAGTTAGGATAAATACCATAGCGACTATAGCAAACGCTAGACCAAATACTGACCATAACGTTAGCGTTAAAACCGTAATACCTATCAACAATAACAATACTAGATATATAATCTTGATTGTTACGGATTTGATATCGTATTTTGCACTCAATGAACCGCAGTCATGATAGTATTTCATTTCCTTAAACCATCGATTCCATTCTTTGATCCATCTAACCCACTGGCTAAATTTTAAATACTTATCCATATTATTATCTACGTTTGCACCGAACATTATTTGTTCGACGATTGCAAAAATAAAAATTATCGTACTTTGTCCGTCATGATTACATGCGTAACCATAACAAGCGAAATAAAAACGAAAGATGCAATGAAACCAACTAGGCCCCACATTATAGTTGCAAATATAATAATCGCAACTATAAACACTTCCACCGGAGTGGCCGTTTCGCCAAGTTTGCTGGCTAGCCGCGCAAACTTCAACTTGTAGGTTGGGTCATATTCCAATGCTAATTTGACAGCTGTGTCTATGACATTGTCATCAATGACAAAATAATCAGCCGTCCACCTAATCATATATTCCACAGTTTCGTCAGAGCTGTGATTATACGAAAATCGGGCAAACTGCATCTTAAACTGCCGACTAAACTGTCTACGTTTGGCGCGAGGCCAAGGGAATGCATCTACTGCAGTCTTGGAATGAATATCCTTATCCATTTCAACCCCGAATATGCGTACTCCATGCCTTATGCGCAAATAGCTCACCGTGTCACAATTTTGTTCTTTTGTTTTCATGATTTTGTTTTTCTTTATATCCGACATTACTGCCTTATATAAAGAAATTATTAAAATTAATTAAACAGGCCATGTCTTTTCAGACACGCACCATAATGATCTGACTTGTTAAAGAACGTTAAAATCACAATAAACCAGATCATTACAAATGTGCACGTCGAGCCATATCTTTTAAAATATAGCTCACGAGGAACCTACCAAAAAATGGCAGGCTCCTCGGAACAAAAAACTATCTAGTGTTGTGCCTAATAAAGGCAACTAACATTATCGTATTAGTGATCACTAACGAAAACGACAAAATAAATGCCGCTTTCAACTGATCAGGCACAAACGCAGCCGCAGCTACGACAATTACTATATCCAACATCATGATTATTGATGAATAACCAAAGGCGACATGCCAGGGGTGTGCATCATATAATCTAGTTGATTTGTCATTTTTCATTTTTTTGAGCTTTTTTTAATTTGTTATATGTTTCGAAAAGCACAATTATTGCCTTTTCGCATTCTTCGTGATCCCACTTTGCCGCACTAAACATCGCCACTCTAAACGAAGACATCATATCTTCTTTGGCGCTGCGATTAATTAGATACGACTTTCTTGCACGCTTGTAACGCGCAGAAAAAGGATCTTTTGACTTTGGCTTAATAGACGCTGATCCAATAGCCAGGCACGCTTGTTCCAAAATTGTTAGGTCTTTCATGTTTGTTTTTGTTCTTTGCCATCTGGGCATTATTTGCCCAATATAATGACTAAGAAATTTAAATATATGCTCAATAAACTACCTCAACATTAGCGCAGAATTTACGACATAATTTATTCTTTCCTTGTCGAATATGCCATTATCTTCGGCAGTCCACTTGACTGTACAATGAAATGACTTTTTATAACCGCAGCCTTCAGCCTTAATGGAATTGAATCTTTCTACAAGAAATTTTTCCATCGCAACTTTGGCACTTCTTTTCTCGTTCTTATCTACCAAGCAAAGCAAATACATAGCACCCCTTAATCGGCATACTAATATCTTATGCTTTGCGCGCCTTATCTTATTCCCAAGAGCCCTTCTTCTTAAAACAAGCTCTTTGTTTAATTGCTTTTTCATAGTTTTTTTTGTTAATTTAATTAAATAGCTTAATAACTAAAACCTACAGTTCTAAACAAGTAGCCTAACTATTAATAATTACGACCAACTTAACGTCTTGAATCATTTGTTTTTGTTCGTTTATCGTCCTGAGATTTTAGCTCAGTACGAATGCCGAAAATTAATTAAATTAACATAGTGACATGTTGTTCAGACATGCACTGTAATGATCCGATTTATTAATGATCCTCCGCCGCCTTAGGCTACCACGCCACAGACAACTAATTAGAATAATATATCACTAATACGCCGTATTGTCAATGCGATAAATCGACACCTACTAGTGTAAATCCCCAAATAAAAATAGACCCAATAGGCCTATTTGAAACTAACAAATCAGATTATTACAAATGTGCACGTCGATTCACATTTCGCTATGTAGCGAAGCGAATCACAGATCTTTCCTTGCTGTAAGGCGCCGGGGGAGGCGCCTTACAGCAGTAGAATCCGGAAAAATTGCATCAATTCAACAGTTGTCTAGAATTTTAGTTCTAGAGCAGAATTAGCCGCATATGCAGCACATCTTTCGTTCTTGCCATTTTCTTCAGCAATTTCGAACACTACCTTGCGGAACGAATTCTTAAACAGCCCAGTCTTTGAATAGATAGTGTAGAATCTTGTCATCACTGACTGAATAGCCGGTGAATTGCATTTTCGACTTTCTCTCTTGTTAATAAAACCGATTATACACATCGCGTGTCTAAATCGTGCAGCTAACTTACGAAATTTTTCATTTCTG
>Ga0334722_10004931_pt1 | contig 13683 bp, 10 predicted proteins | sample C3_bottom_MG_FD_207210 | JGI IMG/M metagenome (GOLD analysis project Ga0334722, IMG submission 207210) | Sediment microbial communities from Yellowstone Lake, YNP, Wyoming, USA - C3_bottom | ecosystem: Environmental > Aquatic > Freshwater > Lake > Sediment | place: USA: Wyoming | collected...
AGCGATGCCAAAGCATCGCATCAAGGAGATGCCATGATGGCATCTCGATCAAGCGATGCCTCGGCATCGCATCAAAGAGATGCCATGATGGCATCTCGATCAAGCGATGCCTCGGCATCGCATCAAAGAGATGCCATCACGCCGATTCCCCATTTGGCTGAAGCGCAACAACTCGTGAGCGATCTAATCGCGCGTGTGCGCAACCTCTCGCTCGATCTGCGCCCCGCGATGTTGGACGACCTGGGTCTATTGCCCGCGCTCATCTGGTTCATCGGGCGTTACGAAAAACAAACCCAGGTCGCGGTGTCCTTTACGCATATGGGAATCCAAGACCAGCGCTTTGGGCGCGAGATCGAGACGACCGCGTACCGCATCGTGCAAGAATCGCTCACCAACGTTGCGCGTCACGCGCAAGTTCAAGCGGTCAGCGTGCGTCTCTGGATGCGCGATCAGATTTTGGAAATCCAACTGGAAGACCTGGGCAGTGGTTTCGATCCCGCGCTGGCGCTGGCATCGGGCAAGTCTAGCGGGTTGGCTGGCATGCGCGAACGCGCGGTACTTCTCGGCGGGCAATTGACGATCGATTCTGCGCCGGGCGCGGGGACGCGCGTGATCGCAGAGTTGCCCTTGGGTGCTCGGAGCGAGAGGAGGCAGGATGACCGTATCGATACTGCTCGCGGATGATCATCCCGTCGTCCGGCGCGGCTTGCGCGGCTTGCTGGAAAGCCAGGTCGATTGGAGCATCGTCGGCGAAGCGCGCAACGGCTTGGACGCGGTCGCGCAAGTGGGGCGGCTCAAACCCAACGTATTGATCGTCGATCTGATGATGCCGGAACTTGACGGACTCGAAGTGACGCGCCGCGTCCGCCAACTTTCGCCGCAGACCTTCGTGATCGTGTTGTCGATGCACGCGAATGAGGCGTATGTTTTAGAGGCGCTGCGGGCTGGCGCGGTCGGCTACGTGCTTAAAGATTCATCGGCGGAAGAATTAACGCAGGCGGTTCGCCAAGTTCTGGCGGGCAACCGTTTTCTGAGCGCCGCGCTTTCCGAACGCGCGATTGACGCGTATCTGAAAAAAGCCGAGAGCAGTGCCGCGCGCGAGCCGTACGATATGCTGACCGCGCGCGAGCGTCAAGTGTTGCGCCTGGCGGCGGAAGGATTGAACAACAGCGAGATCGGCGAACAACTATCGATCAGCCCGCGCACCGCCGAAACGCACCGGACGAATTTAGCGCGCAAGCTCGGCTTTCGCTCGCAGACGGATTTGATTCGCTTTGCGTTGCAGAAAGGCATCTTGCCGAAAGAGTAAGTTGCGCGAGCCGCTGGCTCGCTGTTCGGCGGGCAGCCGCCCGCGCTACATTGCTTTAGCGGGTTGCTCACTTGATGAGACCGCGTAAACGCTCGAATCCAAAAAATAAGTTTGCGATGCGTGATACACGCCGCGCGTAGCGTGACATTCTCAATGACAGAAGAATTCAACCCGAATGTATGACGCAAGCCCGTAGAATCATCTACGGGCTTTATTTTTGTCGTCGCGTAGATTACCGAATAGACGCGTGAAGCAAGATCGCGTATAGGGAAAATGTAAACGTTTCATATTTTAGCAATGTCGGATGAGCCACCGATACACACGGAACCACACCGATTTTTTTCTGTGTCCTTCTGTGAAATTCTGTGGCAAGAAAGTAACCGTTCATGTGTCATTGCGCGATTACAACCCTGGGAGGGCTTATGGCTCCGGTTTCTGTTTTACTCGTAGACGACAACACCACCTTTCTCCGCATCCTCAAGAATTTTTTGCAGGAGCATTGGAACGGCGATTTGAATATCGTCGGGACGGCGACGAACGGCGAAGAGGCGTTGGAAAAAATCACCCTCTTGAAACCGCAATTGCTTTTGCTCGACCTAGTGATGCCGGGTATGAGCGGGCTGCAAGTTCTGCCCCGCCTCAAGCAAGCGTCGCCCCAAACCCAGATCGTCGTTCTCACCTTGCTCAACAGCCCCGACTATCGCCGCGCATCGCTTGCCGCCGGAGCGGATGACTTTGTGGCAAAGGAAAATCTCGACGCGGACTTGCGCCCCGTCCTGGCGAAAATCATCCAAGCCGAAATGGCGCGATCCAGTTTAGCGGACAAATCACTTGCCGATTCTGCCGCGAGCACCATCCTGGTCGAGAGTGAATCTGCGCCAGCGCCGGTGATGCTCGCCGAGCCAACGCCCCTGCCGCCGGAGCCGCCGTCGGACAATGAGATAAGCAAACATGAACAAACAATCTGAACGATTTACCGTATCCAAATTAATTTTCTTTCCACTCTTCATCGCCGCACTCTCCGCGTGCGCGCCCGCCGCGCCAACGCAATTGACACCGGTCACGGTGCAATTGCGCTGGACGCACAACGCGCAGTTTGCCGGGTTCTACGCCGCCGCGCAAAAAAATTACTACGCGGCAGAAGGACTCGCGGTCATTTTTGTCGAGGGAGGCGCGAACATTGATTTCATTCAGCCGGTATCGGAGGGCAAGGCGCAATTCGGCATTGCCAGTGCAGATAGTTTGGTTCTGGCGCGCGCCGAAAACAAACCCGCGCGTGCCATCGCCACAATTTACCGGCGCAGTCCCCAGGTTTTTTTCGCGTTGGCACAATCCGGTATCACGCGCCCACAGGATTTTGTCGGCAAAAAAGTCAGGGTTGTTCCCGCTTCAGCCGCCATCACTGACTCGATGATGGCGCGGGCAAACATTCGCCGCGACCAATATACGGCGGTCAACATCGCCGCGAATCTCCCGCCGTTGTATTCCGGCGAGATTGACGTGTCCAGCGGATTCCTAACCAACGAAGTTATCACCGCGCAAGCCGCCGGTTACAAACTCAACATCATCTATCCCGACGACTACGGTGTGCATTTTTACGCTGATACGATTTTTACGACCGACGAATTAATCGCCAAGAATCCCAACTTGGTCGCGCGTTTTCTGCGCGCCACGCTCAAGGGCTGGACCTTTGCCGTCGAAAATCCCGCGCAAGTTGGCGCGCTCGTGCAGAAATATAATTCCAACGCCGACCTTGCGCTTGAAAACATCAAGATGACCGCGAGCATTCCGCTCATCAATACCGGCGAAGATCATATCGGCTGGATGAAGCCGGAGATTTGGGCGGGCATGGAAAAAACGTTGCGCGAGCAAGGTGTGCTGACCCAGCCGGTGGATGTGTCCCAGGTTTATACGCTGCAATTCGTGAAGGAAATTTACGGCAAGTGAAACGTGATGCGTAATGCGTGTTTCGTTACGCAACCCGCAACCCATCTCACGCCATACGGAGCAAGCTATGCAAGTCCGCCTCGGCATTATTCCAAAATTGACTTTGGTCTTTGTTCTATTTGCGGCGACCCTGCTGTTAGGAATCGGCTTACTGGTTTTTGAGAACGCGCGCGCTTTACTGCAAGCGGCAACCGTCTCGGAACTGGTAGCCACGACGATTGAGAAACAAGCCGCCTTGAATGGATTTGTCGATGATCGGGAGGCAGACCTCATCAACATCTCTCACTCCGCCCATTTACTCGATGAGATTGCGAGTCTCGTCGCCGCCCGTACTCCCTCGGCAAGCCAGACCGCCCACGATAATGTGGTGGCGGATCTGCAAAACTGGACGGGTCCTGGAACCGGCTATCGAAAATTCCTGCTGATCGATCCGTTAGATGGCAAGGTCATTGCGGCTACCGATCCGAGCGAGGAAGACAAGTTCAAAGAAGACCGCCCTTACTTTGTCAATGGAAAAAAGAGCGCCTATGTTCAGAATCCATATTATGACGTTGCGCTCCAGGGTCCCACAATGACGATTGCCGTGCCGATCCAGTCCGGTGACGGGCGATTGCTCGCGGTCTTGGCGGTAAACCTGGACATGGCGGATATTAACACCATTATCAACCGACGCACAGGTCTGCACCGCACCGACGATGCTTTTTTGGTCAACACGTCCAACCTGTTTGTCACCCAGCCGCGATTGGCAACCGACCCATCCGTGCTCCAACGCGGCATCCATTCGGAAGCGATCGATAGTTGTCTGGCGCGCAACAGCGGAACGATTGCCACCGTCGACTATCGCGGTGTGCCCGCGCTGATCGTTTACCGCTGGTTGCCAGAGCGCCAACTCTGCTTGGAGGTCAAGATCGATCAAGCCGAGGCGTTCGCGCCGGAGGAATCTTTGCGGAGCACACTTTTGATTACCGGCATCCTGGTCTTGGTTCTCGCGTCTGTCCTTGCGTTTGGGTTGGCGCGCGGCATCACACGCCCGATCCGCCGACTGACCCTGGGTGCGGCGGAGATTGGCAAAGGCAACCTGGAATATCGCATCAACGTACATACCGGCGACGAGATAGGTCAATTGGCAGGCGCGTTCAACGCGATGACGGAAAATCTGCGCGATACCCTGGGAGAGAACACGCGCTTGTACGCCGAATCGCGCGCATCGGCAGAGCAATTAGAACAGCGCGTCAAAGCACAAACGGAGACGATCCGCGAATCGGAAGCGAAACTGCGCGCGCTCTTTGCGGCAATGCGGGATGTAATTCTGGTGCTTGACGGCGACGGACGCTATTTGGAAATCGCGCCGACGGATCCGAATTTATTATACAAGCCGCCGCATGAGCTTATCGGCAAAACCGTGCGCGACATCTTCCCGCCAGCGCAAGCCGATTATTTTATCGCGCAAATCACGCGCGCGCTCACCTCCGAGCAACCGATGAGCGTGGAATATGGTATGCTGATCGGCGACAAGGAATTTTGGTTTGATGGAATCATCTCGCCGACGAACCAACACACCGTGATCTGGGTTGCGCGCGACATTACGGACCGTAGGCGCGCGGAAGAGATCACCCGGAATGAAAAACTGCTGTCCGAATCGGTCATCAACAGTCTGCCGGGGATCTTTTACCTCTTCGACGCGCGCGGCAAGTTCCTGCGCTGGAATAAAAACCTTGAGACGATCAGCGGTTACTCGTCCGCAGAAATGGCGACGCTGCATCCACTCGAGCTATTCCTCGGCGAGGAAAAACAGTTGATCGGACAGAAAATTCAAGAGGTCTTTGCGAGCGGCACAGCCGAGGTGGAAGGACATTTCGTGTCGAAGAATGGACGGCAAACACCCTATTATTTTTCCGGGTTGCGCGTTGAATACAACGGGCAGCGGTGCCTCATCGGTATCGGTCTCGATATTTCCGAACGCACGCAGGCGGAAGAAAAACTCAAGGCGCTGGCGGCAGACCTTGCGCGCTCGAACGCGGAACTGGAACAGTTCGCCTACATCGCATCACACGATTTGCAAGAACCCCTGCGGATGGTCGCGAGTTATATGCAACTGATCGCCAGGCGTTATCAAGGCAAGCTCGATAGCGACGCGGACGAATTCATCGGCTATGCGGTGGATGGCGCAATGCGGATGCAACGCATGATCAACGACTTGCTCACTTTTTCGCGGGTCGGCACGCGCGGCAAAGAATTCCAGCCGGTCAACATCGAAGCGGTCTTGAACAATGTCCTGGGAAATCTTGAGATGGCGATCAAAGACGCCCACGCGGTAGTCACTTACGATTCCTTGCCCACCATCCTAGCAGATGAATCTCAAATCGCGCAGTTATTCCAGAATCTGATCGGCAACGCGATCAAATTTCACGGCGATGCGCCGCCGCGTGTGCATGTTTCTGCTGTAAAAGACGGTTCGGTGGTTGGGTGGTTAGGTGGTTCGTCCCACCCGTCCAACCAGCCAACTAGCCAACTACCCAACCATCTAACCACCCAACCACCCAGCAACCACTGGTTGTTTTCCGTGCAAGACAACGGCATCGGCATCGATCCGCAATTCGCCGAGCGCATCTTTGTCATCTTTCAACGCCTGCACACGCGCGCGGAATATCCTGGGACGGGGATCGGTTTGGCGATTTGCAAAAAAATCGTAGAACGCCATAATGGAAGAATCTGGGTGGAATCTGAACCGGGTAAGGGAACGACGTTTTATTTTACACTACCGGCGAACGGTGAACAGTAGACAGTGAACAGTTGACGGTGATGACATTTGACTAGCGACTGTCGACTGACGACTAGCGACTAAATATCAAGGAGCATTACATGGGCAATGAAAAAAATGCAAGACCGATTGAAATCCTCCTCGTCGAAGACAATCCCGGCGATGTGCGTCTGACTCGCGAAGCGCTCAAGGAAGGCAAAATCCTGAACCAACTGAGCGTCGCGTCGGATGGCGTGGAGGCGTTGGCTTTTTTGCGCCGCGAGGGTAATTATGCCAACGCACCGCGCCCCGATCTCATTCTGCTCGATCTCAACTTGCCGAAAAAAAATGGGAACGAGGTGCTGGCGGAAATCAAACGCGATGTTAATCTCCGGCGCATCCCGGTGGTGATTCTCACCACCTCGCGCGCCGAGCAGGACATTATCGAAAGTTACAATTTGTACGCGAATGCGTTCATCGCCAAGCCGGTCGACTTGGCGCAATTCATCACCATCATAAAATCCATCGAAGATTTTTGGCTCACCATGGTGTGTCTCCCGCCGAATGACGCCAACTCGTGGGTGGGGTAATTGGGGAAAATGAATTTGGGATGTCAACCGAATGACCACAAATGATCTAATTCGAGTTCTCTTGATCGAAGATAATCCGGGCGACGCGCGGCTGATCCGCGACACGCTCGCGCAAATGGAATTGCCGCGCTTTGAGCTGGCGCACGTGGATCGGCTTGCCACCGGTTTGGCGCGCCTCGCGCAGGACGACGTGGATGTGGTCTTGCTGGATCTCTCCCTGCCGGATAGTCAAGGGTTGGCAACGCTGGTCGAATGTCAGGCGAACGCGCCACGCGTGCCGATTGTCGTGCTGACCGGGCTGGCGGACGAAGCGACGGCGTTGAAAGCCCTTCAACAAGGCGCGCAAGATTATTTGGTCAAGGGCAAGGGCAATGATTCTTTGGCACGCGTCCTGCGCTACGCCATCGAGCGACAACGCTTGCAAGAAGAACTGCGCGCGTTGTCGCTGGCGGACGAACTGACGGGCTTGCGCAACCCACGCGGCTTTCGTATACTTGCCGAACAAGCGTTGAAGAGCGCGCATCGCACCTGGCATGGGTTGTTGCTCTCTTTTGTCGACGTAGATAAATTGAAAAAGATCAACGATACCCTGGGTCACGCGCAAGGCAACGCGGCTTTGATCGAAACGGCAATTTTGCTCAAGGAAACTTTTCGCGAATCGGATATTCTCGCGCGCTTGGGCGGAGACGAATTCGGCGTGCTCACGGTCGAGACGGCGGAGGACAGCGCGCACGCCCTGACCGCGCGTTTGCAAAAAAACCTGGCTGACCACAATGCCCGCGCGGATCGTCTCTACCTACTCGCGCTCAGCATCGGCATCGCGCGCTATACCCCCGAAATCCCTTGCTCCATCGACGAATTGCTGGCGCGCGCAGATCAATTGATGTACGAAGACAAAAAGCGCAAGAGGAAACTATGAGTGACGCCACGATCTCTGTGTTGCTAATCGAAGACAATCCCGGCGATGCGCGGCTGATCCGGGAACTGCTCGCCGAAGTGCGCGGGGAACCCTTTGTCGTAGAACATGCCAACCGGCTCTCCCTCGGTCTGGCGCGCTTGGCGGACGCCCCGATTGACATTGTCCTTTCCGACCTGGGTTTGCCGGATAGCCAGGGCTTGGACACGTTCACGCGCGTTCACGCGCAAGCGCCCCAGGTTCCTATCATCGTGCTGACCGGCACGGACGATGAGACCCTCGCGGTTGCCGCCGTCCGCGCCGGAGCGCAAGATTATTTGGTCAAGGGGCAAGTGAACAGCGATTCGCTCGCGCGCGCGATCCGTTACGCGGTCGAGCGTAAGCACACGCAAGAAGCGGTACGCGAAAGCGAAGATCGCTATCGCGACCTGGTGGAACATAGCCAGGACTTGATCTGCACGCACGACTTGACAGGTCGCATCCTGTCCGCCAACCAGACGGCGCTCCGCGCGCTCGGTTATGCGCCGGAAGAGTTGGTCAATAAGAATCTGCTCGACTTTATGCCGCCGGGTTCCGCCGATGGATTACGCGCGTACCTGGCTGACATTAACGAACACCACGTCGCCAGTGGCTTACTGCGCGTGCAGAGCCGCGATGGTCAAACGCATATCTGGGAATACAACAACAACCTGCGCCAGATCGAGGGCGAGCCGTCCATCGTGCGCGGCATGGCGCGCGATGTCACCGAACGCGTCAAGGCGGAGAAAGCGTTGCGCGCGAGCGAACAGCGGTACCAAACGCTGGCTGAAACCGCGCCCATCGGCATCTTCAGAACCGACCCGCAGGGACAGACGAACTATGTCAATTCGCGCTGGTGCGAGATTGCTGGGCTGCAGGCGTCGCAAGCCCTGGGCGATGGCTGGCTCTCCGCCGTGCATCCCGCAGACCGCGATCAAATTGTCATTGGATGGCAACAAGCGACGCACGATCAAACCTCGTCTGCGACAGAATATCGTTTTCTGCGTCCCGACGGAACGGTGGCTTGGGTGATGGGGAAAGCCGTTCCAGAGAAAGATGCCAGCGGTAAGATTGTCAGTTACATCGGCACGATAACGGACATCACCGAACGCAAGCGCGCCGAACAAGAGCTTCAACAACGCGCGGATGAATTTGCCGCGCTGTACGAAGTGACGCGCGATCTCGCGGCACAGCCGGATGTGGACGCGCTGCTCAAGGTGATTGTTCAACGCGCAACGGAACTATTCGCGACCCCAAGTGGAACGATTTGTCTCTACGACCCCGCGCGCGATGATTTGGTGATCGCCGCGGTCAAAGGACCCGAACTGCCGGTCGGTACACGCATAAAAATCGGCGAAGGCGCGGCTGGCGTTGCCGCGCAGACACGCGCGCCGTTGATCGTCGCCGATTACTCGCGGTGGGAGCATCGCCTGCCCCAGTATGCAGCGAATTATTTTGGCGCGGCAGCGACGGTACCGATGCTCTACGGTGGCACATTGATCGGTACGCTGAATGTTGTTGAGCCAGGTTCCTCTCCGCGCCAATTCACGGAAGCAGACGTGCGGTTGTTGACGCTCTTCGCCGGTCTCGCCGCCGCCGCGGTTCACAACGCGCGCCTATTGGACGAGACCGAACACCGCGCGGATGAATTTGCCGCGCTGTACGAAATTAGTCGTGACCTGACTTTGCAGATGGATTGGACTCGATTGCTGCAAACCATCTCGGCAAAAGCGATGACCTTGCTCGACGCAGACAGCAGCTTGATTTACCTCTACGATCCGGCGGCGGACGAAATAGAATTGGCGGTGGCTCTCGGACTGGATATGCCCTTGGGCACGCGCCTCGCGATGGGCGAGGGCGTCTCGGGTCAGGTCGCCAAAACGCACGCACCGGTAAGAATCGATAATTATAAAGTCTGGGATCAGCAATCGCCGAAATATCTAGGACTGCCCATCGCCGCCGTGCTTGCCGTGCCGATGATCTATAGCGGTCAATTGATCGGCGTCCTGGGTGTATCACAATCGAAAGAGAGCGCGCACCAATTCAGCGATGCGGACGAACGTCTCCTGGGTCTCTTTGCCGCTCAAGCCGCGAGCACGGTTTACAACGCGCGCCTGTTGCAACAAGCTCACGAACACGCCGAGCAACTCGGCTTGCTCTACGACGCGAGTCTTGCGCTCAACCAGATTCTCGATCCGCGCGCGCAGATAGAATTTTTGCTCAAGGTCGCAAAACAATCTTTGCGCTCCGACCGCGCGGAATTCTTCCAGTGGGACGAACGAACGGAGCGGATCGCATTGCAATCCGGGATCGGTTTTTCCCAGGAGGTCTCCAAGCATCCCCTCGACCGGCGTTATACTCTGGACGATAAAGACAGCGTGGTCGGTTGGGTTGCCAAGCATCGGACGCTGCTCAACTTGCCGGAGGTCGCGCTCGACCCGCGCTATATCGCGTTCGATCCCGCCGTTCGTTCCGGAATGTGGGCGCCCGCACAGCATGAAAAAAAATTGCTGGGCATCATCGCCCTGTTAAGCACGCGCCCGAACGCGTTCAGCGCGCAGGACGAGCAACTCTTGATGCTCTTCGCCAATCAAATCGCCGTGGCGCTGGAAAATGCGCGGCTGTTTGAGGCGGAGCAAGCGCGGCGCAAGGAATTGACCGCGCTCTACAATCTCGCGCGGGCTTTGGCGGACACGGATGACTTTAATAAAATTCTCAACCTGACCGCACAAAATCTCGTGGAATCATGCCAGATCACTTTTGGCTACGTTCTTCTGATCGAACAAGACGCGTTTGTCGCGCAAGCCGCTTTTCCAGCGCGCATGCTGGAGCGCGACCTGGCGCTGGGTCGGCGCGATCCGATCGACTCCCTGGCGTTCTGCCAGCGCGCTGTGGAAGAATCGAAACCTCTCATCGTGCGCGCGACCGATGCGGCGATCACCGAATCGGAACGCCAGCGTCTCACCCTGGGGATAGCGCAATCGCTCTGCCTCATTCCCTGGCGCGTGGGTGAAAAAACAATGGGCGTGTGGGTTCTGGGTGAAGCGCGCGCGGAAGAACGCGAGCCGTTCCACTCGGAAAAATTGCGGCTGGCAAGCAGCATCATCGAACAATCGGCTGGAGCGGTCGAGCGCAACAAGTTGCACGAGCAAACCGAGCGACGGCTCAATCAACTTCAAGCCCTGAATGCGATTGACCAAGCAATCACCGCCAGTTTTGAGGTGCGGATTCCATTGAACATCATGCTGGAACAGGCGGTCACGCAACTGGGGGTGGATGCCGCCAGACTGTTGATTCTCAGTCCTCAGACGCATGTCCTGGAATGTGTCGCCGCGCGCGGCTTTCGGAGCCGGACGATTGAGCAGACGCGCGAACGATTGGGCGAAGGGTATGCGGGGCGCGTCGTCCTCGAACGGCGCAGTATCCAAGTGGCGAATCTACCTGCGGCGGAAGATGCGTTCGCGCGCGCCGAGTTATTCAAAGTCGAGAAATTCGTTTTCTATCAGGGCGTACCCCTCATCGCTAAAGGACAGGTAAAAGGCGTGCTCGAACTCTTCCATCATGCTCCGCTCACGCCCAACCCAGAGTGGCTGGATTTTGCCGAAACCCTCGCGGGGCAAGCCGCCATTGCTATCGAAGGGGCGGAACTGTTCGCTAATCTGCAACATTCCAATGTAGAACTGGCAAACGCATACGATGCTACGCTGGAGGGCTGGTCCCGCGCGCTCGACCTGAGAGATAAAGAAACCGAGGGGCATACTCTGCGCGTGACCAAGCTTGCCATGCAACTTGCGGGCGCGCTGGGTGTGGGAGAGGATGAGCTAGTGAACATGCACCGCGGCGCGCTCTTGCACGACATCGGCAAAATGGGGGTCCCGGACGGAATTCTTTTAAAGACGGGGGCGCTAACGGATGAAGAGTGGGTCATCATGCGCAAACATCCTACCTATGCCTACCAACTCCTCTCACCGATTACCTATCTGCGCCAAGCCATCGAAATTCCGTACTGTCACCATGAAAAGTACGATGGCACCGGCTATCCGCGCGGACTGAAAGGCGAAGAGATTCCCTTCGCGGCACGCATCTTTGCGGTGGCGGATGTCTGGGATGCGGTGCGCTCGGATCGCCCGTATCGTAAAGCCTGGACGGTTGAAAAGGCGCGCGCATATATTCTTGCCAACAGTGGCATGCATTTCGATCCGGAGGTCGTCGAAGCGTTTTTGAGACTCGTGAGTGATCCGCCCATTTACGAATGAGTCTATACTGCCCACGGACATTCGCAAAGTAGAGCAGTGGGTGGGAGAGGAATCGCCGAACCCGCCACCCCAGTATGTGGGCAGAAAGCGGCGTTGGGGGTGATCCGATGGAACGCGTCGCGAGACCTGACCGCCTGCCGATTTGACAAACGCGGGTTATCCAGTACAATGTTTACAATGTTTTCAAATATTCAAAATATTGAAATCAAGCAACGATCTTGAGGAATTGCGCCGATGCAGGACTCTTTGCGACACTTTAAAGCCGAATTCTTCAAAGCGCTGGCGCATCCCGCGCGGATCAAGATTCTGGAATTGCTCCGCGAAGGTGAATTGAGCGTCAATGAATTGCAGGCGCGCTTGGAGATGGAGCCGTCGGGTGTTTCGCAGCAACTCGCCATTCTGCGCGGCAGGCACATTGTCGAATCGCGTAAGAATGGCACCAGCGTCTACTATCGAGTGCGCGACCCGCAGGTGTTTGAATTGCTCGACGTCGCGCGGCGAATTTTTGCTTCCAGTTTGTCCAATACGCAATCGATGTTGGCGCAGTTGAACGAAGAGCAAGCGCAATTATCCAAACGCAAAACGCGCCGCGCGCGCGCGGCAAAATAATATTTACGCTTCAGGTCTTGGTGTTGATCGCCTAGTCCGCACAGGCGCGGGGGAACCGTTTTCGTGGGGTGAATCCAAGCGACGTGGCTTGGTAGGGAGACTTTTGGATCCCGAACCCGTCAGCTAACCTCGTCGGCGTGCCAAGAGACCCGTTGACCATTTATCGGCAACGGGTTTTGCTGTTTCTATTGGTAACGCGAGCGGCTCGCTCGCTGCATAAATTTTTGGAGCGATTATGCCTTCACTGTTCGAAAAAATTCTCAAGACGCCGGTCGTCACCGAATCCATGACGCCATCGGACGACGACGCGCAGATTCAACGTCTCGCTCATCAAATCGACGAACGTGCGCGCAAGATATTCGGCGGCTCGCTGCACATTCGCGAGGTCGATGCGGGCTCGTGCAACGGCTGCGAACTCGAAATCGGCGCGCTCAATAACCCGTACTATGACCTTGAGCGATTCGGGATGCATTTTGTTGCGTCGCCGCGCCACGCCGATTGCCTGCTGGTGACGGGACCCGTGACGCGCAACATGGCGGACGCGCTCAAGCGCACGTACGACGCCACGCCCGATCCCAAAATTGTCGTCGCGGTCGGCGATTGCGCCAAGGATTGCGGCGTGTTCGCGGGCGGTTATGGTGTGGCGGGCGCAGTCGCCGATTTTGTCCCAGTCGATGTGATCGTCCTGGGTTGTCCGCCGACCCCGCGCGCGATTATTGCGGGCATCCTCGCCGCGCTGGAGAAAAATTCATGACCATCGACCAAACGCTGATGTTGAATTTGCTGATTGCAACCCTCGCGTGTTTCGTCGCCGGCGCATTGGGCGCGGTGGTCACGTCTAGCAACGCAAGTGTCTCGCGCATCGTGGGGCATGCGTTCGCCATGCTCGGCGCTATCGGCGCGTTGCTGTTCGCCATCGCGGGACTCGCGGGCGGCACGCTGCAAATCAATCTGCCCGATCTTTTGCCGATTGGCGGCGTCGCGCTGGGCGTGGATCGATTGAGCGCGTTCTTCGTTCTCGTCATCGCCGTTGGCGCGATTCCTGCTGCACTGTATGCGGTTGGTTATACACGCGAGTACGAAGGCAAGCACTCGCTCGCGGGAATGGGATTCGCGTTCAATCTATTTCTCGCCGCAATGGTGATGGTCGCGCTGGCGCGCAACGTGTTGACGTTTCTCGCGTTGTGGGAAGCGATGTCGCTTGCGTCGTACTTTTTAGTGATGACCGAAAGCGAGCGCGAGGACACGCAGCGCGCGGGCTGGGTCTATTTCGTAATGACACATGCGGGCTTTGCCGC
>Ga0334722_10004932_pt1 | contig 13683 bp, 12 predicted proteins | sample C3_bottom_MG_FD_207210 | JGI IMG/M metagenome (GOLD analysis project Ga0334722, IMG submission 207210) | Sediment microbial communities from Yellowstone Lake, YNP, Wyoming, USA - C3_bottom | ecosystem: Environmental > Aquatic > Freshwater > Lake > Sediment | place: USA: Wyoming | collected...
AACCTACAGCAGGGTCAATAGTAATAGACGACATTGACATTACAAAAATATCGGCCAGACAATTGAAAGAAGTCCGGAGAAAAATCGGAATGATATTTCAGCACTTTAACCTGCTCTCTCATAGAACTGTATACGGAAATGTAGCTCTTCCGTTAGAAATCACAGGAGTAGAAAAAAATAAAATAAAAGAAAAGGTAAGATACCTTTTAGAACTTGTTGATCTTTCGGACAAAATCAATTGCTACCCTTCTGAACTCTCAGGAGGTCAAAAACAGAGAGTGGGTATTGCAAGAGCCCTTGCAAATGACCCTAAGGTTTTATTATGCGATGAACCTACATCAGCCCTTGATCCTAAAACAACATTGTCAATTCTCGAGCTTTTAAAAGATATTAACGAAAAATTTGGCATAACAATTGTGATAATCTCTCACGACCTCAATGCCGTAAAAAAGATATGTAATAATATAGCAGTAATAGAAGATGGACGCATCTTAGAACAGGGATCCATATTTGAGATTTTCAATAATTCAAAATCGGATATAGTTAGAAATTTTATCCAAAATGCAGATTCATCAGAATTTCCTGGGGTGATTAAAATTGGCTGAAACTATAAATCTTCTTACAAGATCAACTGTTGAAACTTTATATATGGTTTTTGCATCAACATTTATTGCCTCTATTTTTGGAATTCCATTAGGGGTTCTCTTAATGGTTACCGACAAAGAACAAATACTTCAAAATCCAATATTAAATAAAATTTTAAGCTCTACGGTAAACCTTTTTCGTTCCATACCGTTCATAATTTTATTAATAATTTTAATACCTTTTACCAAATTATTGGTCGGTAAATCAATTGGTACTACTGCAGCAATAGTACCCCTTTCCATATGTGCTATACCTTTTATGGGCAGGTTGGTCGAAACAGCATTAAGAGAAGTTAATTCGGGAGTTATAGAAGCCGCTCAAGGAATGGGTGCTTCTCCAATGCAAATCATATTAAAAGTTTTAATACCCGAAGCCCTTCCGGCCATTATATCAAGTATCACCATTACTACCATCAATTTAGTTGGATATTCCGCCATGGCCGGAGTTATAGGAGGTGGTGGTTTAGGAGACCTGGCTGTAAGATATGGGTACCAGCGTTTCATGTTAGATATTATGCTCTATACGGTTGCTATTTTGGTTTTAATGGTGCAACTGATTCAATTAATAGGTGATTTTATTGTAAAACAAATCTCAAAATATCGATAAAATAACAAAATTAAAGGAGGTAAAAAGTATGAAAAAAATTCTAACTATTTTATTATCCTTAAGCCTTATTTTAACAACATTCACTGGGTGTACTTCAAAAGCTGATAAAAATTTACAATCAGCCAATAATAGCTCTCAAGGAAAAAATAAAATAACCATTAAAGTTGGAGCTTCCCCCGTTCCTCACGCGGAAATTTTAAATGTAGTAAAACCAATTCTTGAAAAGGAAGGTATTGATCTTCAAATAGTAGAATTCACCGATTACATCCAGCCAAATATTAAACTTGCAGAAAAAGAACTTGATGCAAACTATTTTCAGCATATACCTTACCTTGAAGATTTTAATAAAAAACACAATTTAAATATAACCTATATAGCTAAAGTCCATATTGAACCAATGGGAATATATTCATCCAAAATAAAAGACCTAAAAGAGCTTAAAAATGGTGCTGAAGTTGCTATACCGAATGATACTACAAATGGTGGAAGAGCTCTCTTGCTTCTTCAATCTGCAGGAATCATAAAATTAAGGGATGGAGCAGGAATTACTGCAACAAAAAATGATATTATAGAGAATCCTAAAAATATAAAAATTATCGAACTGGAAGCAGCAACCCTTCCGCGCGTACTTAACGAAGTAGATGCAGCAGTAATAAATACTAATTACGCCATAGAGGCAAAATTAAATCCTACCAAAGATGCTCTTTTCATAGAAAACGCCAATTCTCCATACGTAAATGTTTTAGCAGTTAGAAAAGGTGAAGAATCAAGACCAGAGCTTAAAAAACTTGCCGAAGCTTTAAATTCTCCTGAAGTCAAAAAATTCATTAAAGATAAATATGATGGTGCAGTGGTACCTGCCTTCTAAACGGGGTGATCAATTTGTCAAGATTAAAAATCGGAGTTATCGGAGGAACTCCAATAGATACAAAGATGGGAATGGATTTTATAAAAAAAAATGGATTTGAAACATTTGGAATGCCCGCTGCTTCAAATCCGAAAGAACAAAATTACCTCCAATACATGAAACCACAGGTTTTAAATGAAAAGATAACAAACTTTATTAAAGAATTTAATGACAACCATATATATAAAATAATGATATATTGTAATTCACTCTGCTCTGCTTTAGATTTAAAAAATATTAAAAAAACATTCTCCACCACTTTAATAATAACACCTCATGATGTATATTGCAAGTTAGCAAAAAAGTATAATTCTCTTATGATTTGGGCTGCAAACGGCCAAAGCCTATACAATATTGAAAAAATATTTTATGAGCAAAATCCAGGTATAAAATTAATTGGAATCACTCTCCTGCCCCTGGTTATCTCAATAGAAAAGGGTATGATGGCCGAAGACATCGTTGATGAATTTAAATTGCAAAATATTTTGAATCAAATTGACTATGTAGAAGGTATATTGCTCGGCTGTACCCACTTACCCTATCTAAAAGATATACTTCAAAAAAGTTACAACCTTCCTATAATTGACCCTGCGGATGAAATGTTAAATTTACTAATTTAGGTTGTAGTTATTCCTCTATTTTAAAAAAGCTTTCGGGTAAATTCCCGAAAGCTTTTTTATGATTTCTGTTACATAATCAAAACAGAACTTGTGATAAACCCCGATTTAAACTTCTGAAGCAATATTTCTTAAGGCATCCAGTGCGGAATCCACTTCCTCTTTGGTGTTAAAATATCCAAAGCTAAATCTTACGGTACCCTGGTTAAAAGAACCTATAGTCCTGTGAGCAAGCCCTGCACAGTGTAGGCCCGCCCTCGTTGCGATTCCATATACCCTATCCAAAATATAACTAACCTCACCAGAATCCATTTCACCGATATTTATAGAGATCACCGCTGCCCTATCTTTTGCCGATTTCGGCCCGTAAATTTTAATGTTTCCTATTTCTTTGAGACCCTCGAGCATGTATTCGGTCAATTCCTCTTCTTTTCTCCTTATATTATGGATACCCTTTTCCAGAATAAACTCAACTCCTGCCGAAAGTCCTGCAATACCTACCGTGTTTGGAGTCCCGCTTTCATACTTGTCGGGGACTATATCCGGCTGGGTTATCATTTCGGAACTGCTTCCTGTCCCGCCTTCCTTTAAGGGTTTTAGATTTATTCCTTCTCTTATAAATAATCCGCCAGTGCCCTGTGGACCTAAAAGTGCCTTATGACCCGGAAAGGCTAAAAGGTCTATATTCATCTTCTCCACATCTATATCAAAAATACCGGCTCCCTGGGCCGCATCCACCATAAAAACTATACCTTTTTCCCTTGCTATTTTGCCGACCTCTTCCACAGGCATGACGGTACCGGTTACGTTGGAAGCAAAGGTAATAACAATAAGGCGTGTGTTGGGTTTAATCGCCTTTTTTATATCATCGGGATTTAAATAACCCTCCTGATTACAGTTTACAATTGTTACTTCAACTCCTGTTTCTTCTAAGGCTTTTAAAGGTCTTATAACCGAATTATGCTCCATGCTTGTTGTAATAACATTATCTCCTGGCCTTAAAAGACCTTTTATACCGAGATTCAATGCCTCGGTCGTATTCAGCGTAAAGATTACATTCATTGGATTCTTTATATTAAAGAGTTTCGCTATGCTTTCTCTCGCTTTAAATATAACTCTTCCGGCTTCCAAGGCCATCTTATGGCCTCCCCTTCCGGGATTGGCTCCATATTCCCTCATGCATTTTTCCATGGCGGATAACACATTTTCCGGTTTTGGCCAGCTTGTCGCCGCATTATCGAAATATATCATAGGGATCATCTCCTAATCTGTATAGAATCCGATAATAATATTATATGATAGAATTCGTTAAATTTAAAGGAAATTTATGCTATTACATCAAGATTTATATATTTGGGTATCTTTCTTTCTGCCCTCCTTACCGCACTTAATGCTTTATGAATATCCACCATGTTTTTATTGCTGTAAATCTGATAATTTTCCCTAAATCCCGGCGGAGTGGAAATTAACATTATTGTATTTGCTCCTGCCTTCAATGCCTTCACATGTCCGTCAGGATCTAAGGTTGCCAGTGCAGTTGTAGCCGGAATGAATACATTTTTGCATACGAGCCTTGTTACAGCAACCGCCTTTAGGGTCATATCTACGCTGCCCGGGGGAAGTTTTTCATAAGGTGTACCCTTAGCCGGAAGAAATGGACCTATCCCTATCATATGGATTTTCATATCCTTAAAATATATTATGTCGTCAGCTATATCTTCAGGGGTCTGACCGGGAAGACCTATTATATTTCCGGAACCGTTTACATATCCTAATTCCCTAAGCCATACCGAGCATTCCTTTCTTTTATGATAATCATCATCGGGATGAACTTTTTTGAAAAGCTCTTCATTTACCGTCTCTATTTTCAAAAGATAGTTATTGGCCCCGGCTTCCCTAAAAAGCCTGTATTCTTCTTTTGTTCTCTCTCCTATACTCAAAGTTATTCTCATACCCGTTTCTTTCTTTATTCTTTTCAAAATCGAAACAATTTTATCGGGAGTATACCACGGATCTTCACCGGATTGCAAAATAACGGTTTTTATTCCGAGCTTTTGAATCTCTCTCACACCTTCCATAATCTGGTCTTCGGTCATCCTGTACCTAATAATTCTGTTATCTCTTCTTATGCCGCAATAATTGCAGTTCTTTGTGCAGTAATTAGAAAATTCTATTGCCGCTCTTATTTCAACAACATCCCCTACTATTGCCTTTCTTACCCTATCAGCCGCATTATATAGTGCTTCCATTTCCTTGGGATTCTCGGTTTTTAAAAGTTTTACTATCTCTTCTCTTGTCAATTCAAACCCTTGTTCCACCTTTTTTAGAATATCCATAAATTCCTTGGAAGCCGAAAGGCCTTTGGTTATACCCAGAAACCTTCTCTCTACATATTCGTATATTCCGGTAACATTTACAAGGTTTTCCTTTAACAACAGCTCTGCCCTATCCCTTGATTCCTCGTCTATCATTATGGATGTGCTACATATCGAACCGTACTGGCTCGGAGTCGGTATAAGCTCGGTATTTATATGGTTTTCCCGCAAAATCCTATCGGCATTTAACATGTGGTTTGTAGATGCACAGATTATTATAAATTTTTTTCCCATATCAATACCCCTTTAAAAATATACGTCTCTTTTTCCTTCCTCAATGATCTTTAATTTTTCAACGGTCAATTTTCTGATATTTTCATCTTCTATCTCCTTCAAAGCTTCTTCTATTGTCTCCTCACCAACCCTACGAGTTTCCGGCGAGGCAAAATCCAGTAAATTTTCTTTAAAGGTAAGAATAGCGTTCGGCTGACAGAATTCATGTATATGCCCAGTCTTAGCAAGCTCCATAAAGCTTTCACCCGTCCTCTTGCTTCTATAACAAGCCGTGCAGAAGCTCGGCAGATATCCGGATTTGCATATACATCTTATAACCTCATCCAAGCTCCTATGATCAGCTATTTCAAATTGATCCGCCTTTTCTTCTACTTCCTTATAGCCGCCTGGGCTTGTATGAGAACCAGCGCTTATCTGCGATACTCCCAGATGCAAAAGTTCGTCTCTCAGCTCGGGTCTTTCTCTTGTAGACAGTATTATACCGGTGTACGGCACCGCAAGCCTTATTATTGCCACCAATTTCTTGAATTCGTCATCCGAGACGGGATAGGGTGCCTCCTGAATAATCGCTCCCAAAGCAGGTCTAAGCCTGGGAATTGATATGGTATGTGGACCTACACCAAATTTGGAATCTAAATATTGTGCGTGAGACAAAAGTGCCAGAACCTCAAATTTATAATCGAAAAGACCGAACAAAACTCCTAATCCCACGTCATCTATACCTGCTTCAAGAGCCCTGTCAAAGGCGGTAACCCTCCAATCGTAATCCGCTTTCTTGCCTACTGGATGCATCTTTTTATAGGTTTCCCTATGATAGGTCTCCTGGAAGATCTGATAAGTTCCTATACCGGATCTCTTCAATTCCCTGAATTCCTCCACCGTCATTGGAGCTATATTGACATTGATCCTCCTGATATCAGCACTTTTATATATAGATGTTATGGCTTCGGCAATAAATTTTACGTTGGATTTCTGGGGATGTTCTCCACATACCAAAAGAATCCTTTTATGTCCCTGATTTGCAATTGCCTTCGCTTCTTCCACAATTTCTTCTAAGGTAAGGCTCTTCCTGTGAAGTTCCTTATTATCCCTTCTAAATCCGCAATAAAGACAATTATTGGTGCATTCGTTACTGGTATAAAGCGGTGCAAACAGAACGACCCTCTTACCATAAATGTGTTCCTTTACATAATTTGCGGCATCAAAAATTTTTTCAATTATTTCCGGTTCCTCTTGATTTAAGAGCACCGCTGTTTCTTCGAGATTTAATCCCCCGCATTCCTTTGCCCTTTCAATTATTTCGAGCACCTTCTCTTTTTCTGTATTTTTGGTTTCTTCGAGAGTTTCAAAAATCAACCCTTCATTAATGAAATCCACCATCTTATCCTCTCCCTTTTTAAAAATTAAAAATGCCCTTCCTTAAAGAAGGGCATAAAAGTCCTCTTAAAACCTTACCTCCGCTTTATAGCTTCGGTTCGGCCAAAACTTTCATACCCTTCAGATAAGGATACCCCCATCCGTCAGGAAATAACTTTGAGCATTTTTATTATATCATAATTAAAAATAAAATGGAACACTTGAAAAATTTTTATAAATTTAGGTCTCACAGAACTTTGCCATGCTCAAAAACTCCAGAATCCTCTCCAGTTCCTCATCGGAATAATATTCTATCTCTATCCTGCCTTTCTTCTTTCCTTTCAGAATCCTTACCTTGGTACCGAAAAGCCTTTCCAGATTTTCTTCCATCTCTCTTAAATGGGGCTCCTTTATATCGAGTTTCTTCTTCTCCTCTCCTTTGCCTTCCGAGAGGTTCTTTATAAGCTTTTCGGTATCCCTTACGTTTATGTCTTCTTTTACAATTTTCTCGGCTATCTTCCTCTGAAGCTCCCTATTCTCTACCGAAAGCAGGACCTTCGCGTGACCGGGAGACAATACCCCGGACGCCACCATTTCCCTAACAGAAGGATCCAGATTCAGAAGTCTTAAAGAGTTTGTTATGGCAGGTCTGCTTTTCCCAACAATTTTCGCCACCTCATCCTGTGTCAATTTATATTCCTCTATAAGAGTCTTATAAGCTTCCGCCTCCTCTATAGGATTTAGATCCTCTCTTTGCAAATTCTCAATTAAAGCTATCTGCAAAAGCTCTCTTTCATCAAAATCCCTTATTATTGCGGGAATGACCTTTAAACCGGCTATTTTTGCAGCCCTCCATCTTCTCTCCCCTGCCACTATCTGGTATTCCTCTCCAACTTTTCTTACGATTATAGGCTGTATAACACCGTGCTTCTTTATTGATTCCGCAAGAGAATTTAGGGAATCCTTGTCAAACACCTTTCTCGGCTGTTTCTCATTGGGTTTTATTTTATCTATGTCTACTTCCTTAATTTCATCCTTATCAATACTATCAATCTCTGGAATCAATGCGGATAAACCCTTTCCCAATCCTTTTTTAACCGCCATACTATTCGATTCCTCCTTCCATTATTTCCTCTGCCAATTCTATGTAGGCTTCTGCTCCTTTGGATTTCGGGTCGTATACAGTTATGGGTTGACCAAAGCTTGGAGCTTCTCCTAATCTAACATTACGCGGTATTATGGTTTTATATACTTTGTTTTTAAAAAATTTTTTAACTTCATCCACAACTTGAATAGCAAGATTCGTTCGAGCATCAAACATGGTTAAAACTACTCCTTCAACTTGTAGCTCCGGATTCAAGTGTTTCTGAACCAACTTTATGGTATTCATGAGTTGCGTTAATCCCTCAAGAGCGTAATATTCACATTGTATCGGGACCAATACCGAATTTGCAGAAGTTAAAGCATTTATTGTAAGCAGTCCTAAAGAAGGAGGACAATCTATAAATATAAAGTCATACTTTCCTCTTACATCATCCAGGGCCTTTTTGAGCTTATATTCTCTGGAAAAGAGCGAAACCAATTCAATTTCTGCTCCAGCTAATTGAATATTTGAAGGAACTATATATAAATTGCTATATTTGGAATCAATTATAACATTTTCAATCGGTTCTTCATTAATTAGAACATCGTAAATGGATTTCTGTATATTGTTTTTATTTAACCCAAGTCCGCTTGTAGAATTGCCCTGAGGGTCTATATCTATTAACAAAATTTTTTTACCTTTTGCGGCGAGGCATGCACTTAAATTAACCGCAGTAGTTGTCTTGCCAACTCCACCTTTTTGATTAGCAATGGCAATAATCTTCAATCTCTTCACCTACCTTTTATAAAATTTGGTAGCTTACATAAAAATTTTATCATATATTAAAGGTAAATAAAAGCATAAAAACCTTATAGAAAAAATATAATATTATAATGGTTTCACGTGAAACCTCCTAAGAATTATCTTGAAATATGAAATATTATATTATATCCTTATAAGTGTGTGTTATCAAAAATCCCTTTGGAAAGGAGGATTCAGGCTCTTTGAGCTTGAAAAAACTATGTGGAAAACAATATTAACCACCTTTATACTGGTATTTTTAGCTGAACTGGGAGATAAGACACAGCTATCTACCATGATGCTGGCCACAAAAGCAGAATCCATATGGCACGTATTTATAGGTTCCGCCTCTGCGCTCGTTTTGAGTTCTCTAATAGGCGTCTTCGCCGGGTCACTGCTCAATAAAATTATAGCACCTCAATACCTGCAAATAGGTGCTGGCATAGGTTTTATTATAATAGGCGTTCTTCTTCTATTAGGAAAATTTTAAAACCATAAAAGCCTATATAGGTATTTTCGATAAAAACGGCTCTAAGCTCCTAAGCAGCGTAAAACAGTTTGCATGCGATGAAGGACAGATTATTTTTTTAAAATGTGAAAATATTACCTATATATTTCTTGCTGGATGCACCACTTTCAAGGAATGAATGGGTTGGTCGGGAAGCCTTTGCAAGCAGAAAATATTCCTATAGTTTAAAATGAAATCCCAAAAGTGTCCCCTTTGACAGAATAGAACAATAATTTTCCGTGAAAAGATTAAAAATATCTATGAACAGATAAAAAATCATATTGAAAATATTAGAAATTAAAAATATTATTATCTTAAATACTCAATATATATCGGGGGGATTAAAATGATTCTTGATAAATTCAGATTGGATGGCAAGGTCGCAATTGTGACAGGTGCTTTTACCGGTATCGGACAGGCAATAGCCATCGCTCTTGCAGAAGCAGGAGCAGATATAGTTGGAGTTGGCCGAAATCCTAACCCAGAAACCAAAAATAAAATTGAAAACCTTGGTAGGAGATTTTTGGAGATCAAAGCAGACTTATCAACAATCCAACCAATTCCCGAAATCATAGAAAAAACTTTAAAAGAGTTCAAAAAAATTAACATATTGGTAAATAATGCAGGAACAATTAGAAGAACAGACGCGCTTGAATTCACCGAAAAAGACTGGGACGATGTTATGAATTTAAATTTAAAAACTGCTTTTTTCTTGTCTCAATCGGTGGCCAAAGAATTTATCAAGCAAGGAACGGGTGGCAAAATAATAAATATAGCATCAATACTATCCTTCCAAGGAGGAATTAAGGTATCTTCCTATACCGCAAGTAAAAGTGGCATAATGGGAATTACAAGAATACTCGCTAATGAATTAGCAAAATTCAATATTAATGTAAACGCTATAGCTCCTGGTTATATAGTAACCGACCTTACAACCGAATTAAGAGAAGACCAAAAGAGATATAACGAAATTCTTTCAAGAATACCGACCGGCAGGTGGGGAAGACCCGAGGATATTCAGGGAACCGCAGTATTTCTCGCATCCGAAGCTTCAAATTATATAAACGGCTATACCATCGCTGTTGACGGCGGCTGGCTCGCCAGATAAAAAACCCTGTTTTTAACACAGGGTTTCTTTATTTATACTTGGGTATTTTTATAACAAACTCTATATAATCCTCCCCGTCCACCTGCTGAAGTTCCGCACCGATTCCGGACTTATTCATAATATTTACCGCCTGTTTTACGGTATTAATAAATATCCTGATATCCTTATAAATCTTTAGAAGTTTTCTCTTCTGTTCTTTCTCTTCCTTTTTTAGCGTCAGCTTCTGGAGAAGCCCTTCAATAAGTTCCTCGGTTTCCTTAACATTAAGATTCTTTTCAATTATCTGTTTTAGAACTTTTTCCTGAATTTCCTCTTCCGGAATCCTTAAAAGAGCCCTTGCATGTCTTTCGGTAAGATTATGTTCCAGTATCAACTTTTTTATCTTATCGGAAAGTTTCAAAAGTCTCAGCTTATTTGCAATGGTAGACTGGCTTTTACCCAACCTTTTAGCCAATTCCTCCTGGGTTATCTTATGGTCGTTGAGAAGGCTGTGATACCCTTCCGCCTCCTCGAAAAAGTTAAGATTCTCTCTTTGGAGATTTTCGATTAAGGATAAAACGGCAGAGTCCTCATCCACTGCATCCACAATAATTGCCGGTATTGTAGTCAAACCAGCCAATTTTGAAGCCCTGAGCCTTCTCTCCCCAGCAATAAGCTCGTAATGGTTTTCGCTTATCTTCCTTACACTTATGGGCTGTAATAATCCGTAATTCTTTATTGACTGCGACAGCTCTTCAAGACTCATATCGCTGAAATATTTTCTCGGCTGATAGGGATTAGGTTTTATTAAATCTATGGGTAAATTTACTATCTGTTTTGAAACCAAGAGCTCTCCCATAACATTCTTCTCCCTCTTTTTATTTCATTAATTTATTTCGACATTAATTTAATAATTCCTTCTTGTTTTACCAAAAAATGTTTTATAACGGATGTTTTTCAGGTTTGCCTGCTTTTCTGGGATATTTAGAAGGAGTGTCAAATATCTTTTTTATAACTACAATGGTATGATGCAAAGATAAAATTTTTATATTTTTCACCTCATAAACTTCTCCGCCCAGGATTTTTAAAGCATTCTTCGCCGCTTCTATTTCATCCTGTATATCATGACCTTTCATGGCAAGAAAATATCCCCCTACTTTCACAAAAGGTAGACAATATTCTGCAAGAATATTAAGAGTCGCAACAGCTCTTGAAACAGCTATATCAAAACTTTCTCTAAATCCTTCTTTTACACCATAGTCTTCTGCCCTGCCATGTATTATCTGTAAATCATCAAGTGAAAGTTCTTTCTTCAAATGTTCTAAAAATATTACTCTTTTTTTAAGGGAATCAAGAAGGGTCAACCTAATATCTCGATTTAATATCTTAAGAGGAATACCCGGAAAGCCGGCACCGGTTCCAATATCTATCATTTTAGCTTCCTTAAATATCAAACCTGTACTTAAAAGGGTTAGGGAATCTATAAAATGTTTTTCGGCTATCTCCTCTTCAGCGGTTATAGAAGTAAGATTAATCTTTTCATTCCAATCCAGAAGAAGGTCTTTATATTTGTTAAACTGTTCCACGTGAAACATATTTAACTCCAAATCCAATTGTCTCCCGCCATTGATAAGGATTTCCTCAAAGGTCATCGGCTTCTTTTAAACTGTTCCAAATAGATAAGCAAAACCGAGATATCGGCGGGAGAAACACCTGAAATGCGGCTGGCCTGACCTATGGACCGCGGACGAATCTTAGAAAGTTTCTGCATAGCTTCGGTACTTAAGCCTCTTATTTGCGAATAATCCACTTCATCAGGAATCAATTTGTTTTCCAGCTTTTTAAATTGCTCCACTTGAATTAACTGTCTTTTGATATAACCCTCATATTTTATTTGAATTTCAACCTGTTCCTTTACATCATCCGTCAATTCAGAAACATCCATATCGATCTCCGAGAGTCTCTCATAGGTTATTTCGGGCCTTTTTAATAGTTCATACAAATTGATCCCGCTTTTAATCTCGGAGCTGCCGCACCTCTCTAAAAATTCTAAAATTTCAGGAGTAGGGGTTACAATTTTATTTTTTAATCTTTCTATTTCCTTTTCGATAGCTTCTTTTCTTTTTATAAATTTCTCAAATCTCTCGGCTGAGACCACTCCTATCCTATAACCTTTTTCTGTCAACCTCAGGTCCGCATTATCCTGCCTCAATAAAAGCCTGTATTCTGCCCTCGAGGTAAGCATTCTATAGGGTTCATTGGTACCTTTGGTGACAAGATCATCTATCAGAACACCAATATAAGCCTCGGATCTATCCAATATGAAAGGTTCCTCGCCCTTCACATACAGCGCCGCGTTAATACCAGCAATTATTCCCTGAGCAGCAGCCTCTTCATAACCCGAAGTGCCATTGACCTGTCCTGCAAAGAACAAACCCTTTATCTGCTTGGAAGAAAGTGTGTGTGTTAGCTGTGTCGGATCTATACAATCATATTCGATGGCATAAGCCGTTCTGATAACCTTTACATTTTCAAGGCCCGGAATTGTCCTGAGCATCATTATTTGAACATCTTCGGGAAGGCTTGTGGACATACCCTGAACATACATTTCGTTTGTATTCAAACCCTCAGGTTCTATAAAGACCTGATGCCTCTCCTTATCTCTAAATCTTACAACCTTATCCTCAATGGATGGGCAATATCTCGGTCCAACACCCTTAATATTCCCAGAATACAACGGAGATCTATGCAGATTATCCAAAATAACCTTATGGGTATTTTCATTGGTATAGGTGAGCCAGCAAGATTCCTGTCTTCTTTCTATCTTATCTGTCATAAAAGAAAAAGGTATAATAATCTCGTCACCAGGCTGTTCCTGCATTTTAGAAAAATCTATAGACCTCCTATCAACCCTGGCAGGAGTACCTGTCTTAAACCTCATAAGGGTAAAACCGAGGTCCCTCAGAGAATCGGAAAGCTCGTTGGCAGGAAAAAGATTATTGGGACCGCCACTATAGCTGACATCTCCTATTATAATCCTTCCCTTTAAATATACCCCGGTTGCAACCACCACCGCATTAGCGTAATAAATTCCGCCCGTTTTTGTTTTTACACCTCTTACCCTATCGCCTTCCACAAGTATTCTAACAACTTCGCCCTGCCTAACATCAAGGTTATCCTGGGTTTCAAGAGTATATTTCATCAAAGCCTGATATGCCTTTTTATCAGCCTGGGCTCTAAGGGCTCTGACCGCAGGCCCCTTGCTTATATTAAGAAGTCTCATCTGAATCAAAGTTTTGTCGGTATTAATACCCATTTGGCCGCCCAAAGCATCTATTTCCCTAACCAAATGCCCCTTTGCAGGTCCACCCACCGAAGGATTACAGGGCATCATGGCAACGCTATCCATATTTAGGGTTATAATAAGGGTGTTAAGTCCCATTCTGGCAGAAGCCAAGGCTGC
>Ga0334722_10004933_pt1 | contig 13682 bp, 11 predicted proteins | sample C3_bottom_MG_FD_207210 | JGI IMG/M metagenome (GOLD analysis project Ga0334722, IMG submission 207210) | Sediment microbial communities from Yellowstone Lake, YNP, Wyoming, USA - C3_bottom | ecosystem: Environmental > Aquatic > Freshwater > Lake > Sediment | place: USA: Wyoming | collected...
TCCGGGTGGACATATCCGAATGGATCCACTTCAGCGAACGCTATACCAGACCGGTTGCCGCCGTTAAGCGAGATCAAGGCTTTGATCCTCTCCGCCCGGGCCGGGTCCTCCCGCAAGGCCCGGAGATAGAGATAAACCCCATCGCAGTGGTTGTCCACCGTCAGAATCTCTTTCTTCAAGCCGCGCTCTTCGTAATCCCTAGTCCTGCGGATAATCAGATCCATCGCCTGGCGCGACTCCGCCGGAGTCACATCTTCGTTCATCATCTTGTTGCCGCGCCCGGAATAGACCAGGTGATAAAAGCAAACTCGGTCGATATTCTCTTCTTCAATAAAATCAAAGATCTTGTCCAGCTCGGCAAAATTATGCCTGTTAATCGTGAAACGCAAGCCCACTCTTTGGCCAACTGACACACAGTTCTGGATCCCTTGCATTGCCGCCTGGAACGCACCGTCCTTGCCGCGGAAGCGGTCATTGACCTCCCGCAATCCATCCAACGAAATGCCTACGTATCCCACCCCGATCTCTTTAAGGCGTCTGGCCACATCCAGAGAAATCAGAGTACCATTTGTGGAGAGGGTCGGACGTATTCCCTTAGCAGCAGCGTACGCAGCCAATTCGAAAAAATCCGGCCGAATCAGCGGTTCGCCACCTGAGAACAGCAACACCGGTACCCGAAACTCAGCCAAATCGTCAATAAACTGTTTTGCCTCGGCAGTACTTAGTTCACCGGCATATGTCCGGGCATCCGAATCCATGTAGCAATGGAGGCATTTTAGATTGCAGGTACGCGTCGAGTTCCAGACCACCACCGGGCCTGCCCCGCTGGTGACCCCATGGCGTGCACCCCGCGAGTCCTGGCTGTAGCGCAAGGTATCGCCAAAATATTCGGTCTCAAACAAGAGCTTGGTTACGCTAATCATTTCCTTATTCCCTCCACTAACGCCGCTACTAAGCCGGGAATCGTATAGGCAACCGCCTCCCGATGCACCGCCAGCCCCAACTCCCGGGCGGTTTGGCTGGTGATCGGACCGATGGAAAATACTTTGACCCCTTCGAGAAGCCCCACCTCGCCGTTCAATAAATGGCAGAAATTGCGTACGGTTGACGAGCTGGTAAACGTTACCGCGTGCACAGCTTTCTCCTCGAGAAGACGACGCAGTTCAACGCGATTGGCATCGCCGAGCACCGTCCGGTAGGTCGGTACATCCCAAACTTCTGCTCCCGCTGCCCGCAAGGCTTCAGGCAGCACGTCCCGCGCTTCTTCGGCGCGTGCCAGTAGAACTCCTTGGCCGGCCCGGACTCTCCCGGCGAGACCTTCAACAATCTTCTCAGCCCGGTACTCTTCCGGCACAAAGGCAACCTGCAGATTTCTTTGTTCCAAAGCAGCCTTGGTCGCCGGTCCAATGGCAACTATTTCGATTCCGGCCAAATCCCGGATATCCTTCCCAGACTCCCGGAAAGCCCTAAAGAAATGGTCGACCCCGTTGACACTGGTGAAGATCAGCCAGTGAAAACGGACTAAATTTTCTAGGGCTGCGGCCAGGCGTTCCGGGTCACTGGGTGGGGCAATCTCGATCGCCGGAAACTCCCAGGGTTCGCCCCCGAGGTCTTCGATAGCCTGGGACAAGGCACTCGCTTGACTGCGGGCACGGGTAACGATAATCCGCTGGCCAAAAAGCGGCTTCTGTTCAAACCATTGCAGCTTTTCCCGCAAACCGACGACCTCACCGACGATGATGATCGCTGGATTGGCAAACCCTTGTGTGCGAGCCAACTCGGCAATATCGTTCAGGCGCCCCACCAGAGTCCTCTGTTCCGGACGGGTTCCCCACATGATCAAAGCTACAGGGGTCGCAGGATTTTTCCCGTGTTCCATAAGCTTGGCAGCGATTAGGCCCAGATTTTCCATTCCCATGAGGAAAATCAAAGTGCCATGGGTGGACGCCAAGTGCTCCCATTTGATAGCCGTCTCGTTTTTTGTCGGATCCTCATGGCCAGTGATCACTGCAAAAGATGAAGTCAGTTCCCGGTGTGTAACCGGAATTCCCGCATAAGCCGGAACAGCAATGGCGGAGGTTACGCCGGGGACAATCTCAAAAGGAATCCCCGCTGCCAAAAGAGCCTCGGCCTCTTCCCCGCCGCGGCCAAAGACAAAAGGGTCCCCGCCTTTCAGGCGCGTTACAACCTTCCCTGCGAGGCCTTTTTCCACTAATACTGCATTGATCTCTTCCTGCTTCAGGGTGTGGCGGTCAGGCGACTTGCCAACGTAGATCAGCTCGCAATCTGGACGAACTAAATTGAGCAAGCGCCGGGATGCCAGCCGGTCATACACTAAGACGTCAGCCTTGGCAATGCACTCAGCCCCCTTCACGGTAATCAGCTTCGGATCTCCGGGGCCGGCCCCGACCAAGTAGACGTATCCCTTATCCAACAGCCAACAACTCCATTCTCCTGTTAGTCAATCCCTGAACTCAACTGACCGGTTCAAGCGCTCACTTGATCTCCGCCAATATCTCACCCGCACCCTGCGCCAAGAGTTCCTCGGCTACCCAGCGACCTAGCTCCTCTGGCTCAGTGCCGCGGCCGCTTGCCCGGATCAAGCGCCCGCCATCGAGACTGGCTACCATTCCTTGCAACACGATGGCGTCGCCTTCAGCGCGTCCCAATGCCCCGATGGGGACTTGACATCCGCCTTCGAGCCGACGCATCAAAGCACGTTCGGAGCGCACGGCCAGTTCGGTCGGCCCGTGGTTCAGCTCGGCAAGCAACTCCCGCACGTCGCTGCGTTCAGCACTGATTTCCACGGCTATAGCACCTTGCCCAACCGCAGAGAGAATGACGTGTTCAGGGAGGACTTCTGTGACGCGATCTTGCCATCCCAAACGCCTAACCCCCGCGGCCGCCAACACGATGCCGGCCATGTTCGAATTCTGCAGCTTCTCCCACCGCGTCTGCAAGTTGCCACGCAGATCAGCGAATTGCAGATCCGCCCGATAGTGTTGCAGCTGAGCCTTGCGGCGCAGACTGCTGGTCCCGATCAGGGCGCCCGGAGGAAGTTCCGCAAGCCTGCGTCCATCTTTGCTCAAAAACACGTCCCGTGGCTCTTCCCGCTCACAAAATGCGCCAATGGCCAGGCCTTCTGGCAGGACAGTAGGTAAATCCTTCAGACTGTGGACCGCGAGATCGATCTCCCGCCGCAGCAGTCCATGTTCCAGCTCCTTGGTGAAAAGACCTTTGTCGCCGATCTTGGCCAGCGGAACATCAAGGATTTTGTCTCCTTTGGTCTTCATCGGTACCAATCTAAACTCGAATGAGGGAAACAGGCTAGCCAGCCTCTCCCGCACCCAATCAGCCTGCCACAGCGCTAAAGCGCTGTCGCGTGTGCCGATGCGCACTACCTTCATTCTGCTCTCTCCCGAAGCATTTGACCTGCATGCTGACTTGTCATCCACAGGTTCCGCGCAGATTCTTCATCAACATCCAGATCAAACAAATTTTGCAATATTTCTGTATATAGATGCCCCTGCCGCGTAGTGGCAAACTCTTTCAAATTAGTAATAGGCACATGGAGCAATTGGTTGACAATGGAATTGGCCAAGGAGCGAATGATCTTTTCCTGCCGCGGCGAAATTGGCCCCAGCCGCTGCAGGGCCCTCTCCAGCTGAACCTCTTTGACTTCCTGTCCTTTCTGTTGCAAGGCGACGATCGTGGGGATGACAAACAACGAGTTGTGCCATTTGAGGAACTGCGCCATTTCGTCTTCGATAATCTTTTCTGCTTGCTGCGCGGCAGCTTCGCGTGCCGATTGGTGGCGGTCAATCACTCCCTGCAAATCGTCGATGTCATAGAGCGTTATACCCGGTATCTCTTTTACTGACGGGTGAATGTCCCGCGGCACCGCAATATCGATCAATAACAACCGGCGCTCCTTGCGCAACCGCATGACTTCACTCATGCGGTCAGGCATGATGACGAAGTTCAGCGATGCCGTAGCCGAGATTACGATATCCACCTGCGTCAGCGCTTCATTCACAGTCTCAAAAGTAACGGCCCGACCGTGAAACTCTTCAGCCAAAGCGACAGCCCGGTCGTAGGAGCGATTGGAGACAATCACCGTGCTGGCCCCGGCAGCAACCAGGTGCCGCGCGGTCAAGCAGCTCATTTCCCCCGCGCCGAGAAGGAGAATGCTCGTTCCTTCTAATGTCCCAAATTTCCGTTTGGCCAGTTCCACCGCAGTATAGCTAATTGACACCGGATGCTGGTCGATTTGGGTTTCCGTGCGAACCCGTTTGCCCACGGTCAAAGCATTTTGGAAAAAGACATTGATCACTTTGTTGGTCGCACATGCTTCATAAGCCTTCTCGTAGGCATTAGCCACCTGTCCCAGGATCTGGGTTTCGCCCAAGACCATTGAATCCAAGCCCGAGACCACGCGAAACAGATGCCTTACAGCTTCGTACAGGGTATGAACATACAGGTATTTGTTCAGATCCTGCTCCTCAATCCCGCTGCGCTGTGCTAAGAATTCCCTGATGCAAGCAATGCCCAGTTCGACATCCGTAGTCGCCGCATAGACTTCGAGACGGTTGCACGTACTCAAAAGAACGACACCTTGAATGGCCGGACAGGCCCTTAAGGCAGTCAGGGACTCCCTTAGCTGCGACGGGTGGAGACTTATTTTTTCGCGAACCTCAACCGGCGCCGTGCGGTGGTTCACGCCAACAGTGACCGGAAACACGCGTCGATCACTCCTTTCGCCTCAGCGAGACGACCCTGGGTGACCAGGTGGCGCACTTCGCCGTCGGTAACGCGCTGCCAAAACAGCCGACGCTTCTCCGCGGGCAAACTGCTTTTGACCAGCGGACGCCATGCACCTAGCAGAGCGATGTATTCAGCTAGCTCCTGTCCATAAATTCTCTCCAATTCTTCCCGGATCTGCCGCGCCACCATAGGACTAGCCCCACCCGTAGACACGGCGATGCACAGATCCCCCCGTTCCAATATGGAGGGAACAATAAAACTGCATTTTTCTGGATCATCGACCACGTTGACTGGCCGCCCGCAAGTTTTGGCAGCCTCGGCTACCGCAGCATTGACGTCCTCTTTCTCGGTGCAAGAAAAGACGATGACCGCACCTTGAATATCACCGTCCGCATATTCCCTGGACACCCAGGAACACCGTTCGCCGTCAACCAATTCGCCCAACTCGGGTACGATCTGCGGTGAAACCACGCGCACCCGAGCTTCATGCTCCAGCAACGTCCGCACTTTCCGAGCTGCTACACTGCCGCCCCCAACCACCAGTACATCCTGGTTTCTCAGATCCAGAAAAACCGGGTAATACTGCGTCATCCCGTCCGGTCACCTTCTTCGCCTTCTTGTCGTGTGTTAGTTCGCTTTTGAACAGACTATTCCCTGCTTCACGCAGACATAAGTGCTGCCGAGCATCCAATCCGACCGCAAAACCAACCCCGTCTTAAATTCTAGTCAACGACCAGCACCTCGTCACCTGCAAGAATCTAGGCCTAGTTTGCCCAAAAGCTTTGCTGCTACCCTGCTTCTAGCGATTGGAGAAGTTGTCTGGCAATTGTAACGGAACGAGCCCACCCGAACCGATACTGTGGCTCCGACAATATCAAAACAGGCTCCGACAATATCAAGGCATCAAACCAAGACCCGAACAACTCCCGAACGTAGTCAGTCCGCCCCGCCCGTGTATTTTTGACCTTGACCTTCAGTTCAGCTTGAGAAAAGTTTAACAGATAGTATTATAACACTAATACAACAAGAATTCGAACGAATTTAATTTAATAAAATCACCTGGGACTTCGCAAAATAACTATGATTGATTACACTTTTATCTTGCAATCTTTTCTGATTCCTTGCTAAGATAATCACGTCTACTACCATTCTTCGTTGCCTAGGAAAAGATATCCATTGTTGACAGAGGGGTAATGTGAAGGGAGGTGTAACATCTTGGCGCCAGATGATAATGTTGCTAAACCAGTAAGTACGTCGACCAAGAAAATTATTTTCATTACGCTGGTAGCCCTTATTATTCTTGGGGCAGGCGCAGCCGCAGGCATGCATTTTACGTCGAAGCCGGAATTCTGTGCTAGTTGCCACCAGATTCAACCGCAAGTAGTGGCGTGGCGCAACGGCCCCCACAACACCGTCGACTGCCTTTCCTGTCATGCCGAGCCAGGCACTGTAGGATATGTTGAAAGAAAACTTGGCGGTCTCAAAGAGGTTTACTTGCAGGTGACCAACCAAATACCGGCAAAAATTGAGGCCAAGCCTCACTTGGCTAGTTGCATTGCGTGTCATACAGGAGGCAACAGCAAGTATCCGAACGCCAAAAATCTCAAACTCGATTCCGGTCCCAATGCGCCGAAATTATCACACGCAACCATACTTAAGGACAACTACAACTGTTTAGGGTGTCATAAGGATGTCGGCCACGCAAGAAATGACTAGGCATCTAAACTCATCCGACGGCTTTCTGTACCAGACTCCACTTGCGTTACCCCGGTTCTTTAACCACGAGCCGGGATTTTTTTTGGTATTTTAGCGGCGGAATCAGCGTCGCCTTCCCTTGACCAAGGCTATGCCAACACTCCTGAGCCATCCAAGGAAACTTTGCGCATAGTCTGGATTTTAACTCATCTATTAGCTTTACAAATAGTTTGGGTACGTTATAATTAAATTGTGATCTTGTGATAACTTTAGCATAGGGGGGTGACATTGCTTAAGCTCTATCACAGCTGGTTTATCGTTGACAAAAAAAGGGGAGGGAGAAAGTTGAAAAACAAGAAAGGGCTTTTCATCGTCGCCGCACTCGCTCTGGTCTTAGTCGTGGTTCTGATCGGCTGCGGTACCGCGCAAACTCAAACTGCTACGACTCCGACACCGGCGCCGGAGACAACCAAGGCTCAACCTGTCAAAGTCGCCAACATCGTGGAGGATGTCAAGAACTCCGGTCACTACAAATTCTTTCCTAATTGGGTGAAGAAGGGTCAAGATGCCGTCAAGAATGAGCATTATGGCGATAACTGCATCGGTTGTCACTCAGCAGTCAAAATTGTCGATGACAAGGACGCCAAATTTGCTGATTTCTTGCCAGGAGGTAAATACGCCGCACCTGGTAAGGACGAAGGTATTACCTGCCGCGTCTGCCACAACTTCGGCGGCAAGGAAATGATTTCGCTGAAAAATCCTGGTTGGGATGCCTGTACAAAATGCCATACCGGTTCTGGCGTAACTCTAGGCAAAGCCGTCCACCATCCGCAGAAGGAAATGTTTGAAGGGCCGGCCGTCGGGCCGATTCCGGCCACACCATCCTTCAAATACAAGAACATGAAGGATAGCTTTTCTTGTGTTGACTGCCACGTTACCAACAGCACCCGCCACACCTTCGAAGTGCCTGGCGTGACCATTACTTATGATCCTTCTTCTAACGGGACAGTTCGAAGCGCAACTAAGATGGATTGGGACGTATTCAAGAAAGAAGCCTTTGGCCAGCAGAAATGCCAGACCTGTCACAGCACCAATGTCGATCAGGTAATCGACAACATGAAGAAACTTCAGGAAGATGTCGAAAAGCGGATGGCTGCTCTGGCGAAGGTCAACGATGAGTGGGCTAAGAAAGTAAGCACCTTGGATAAGAATGATCCCAAGGTCAAAGCTTTCAATGAATTCACCACTTATTATTCCTTTGTAGAAGCCGATTCTTCTAAGGGCGTCCATAATCCTCCCTACATCAAGGCTCTGCTCGAGCAAGCCGAAGCCAGCGCGGCGCAATTGAAGTAGCCTGTTAGACGGCTGGCTGGGTCATTGCTGCTAATACCTTTGGACGTTTTTCGGACTAAGGGAGTGTCGTCATTATGCACGGTACTCCCTTTTTGTCGTTGCTGCCGCCGAACTGCTTCACGCTTCACAGTGCTGGCGACTGTTTGAGCGCACCAAAACATTTTCTATGTATAATTCTGAATATACACTCTACCATGTATTTTGTGATAATATGTTAATCATAGGGGCGCCATATTACTGGTGACAAATGCCATGATTCAGTAGTATATTAGGACCGTGCACGAAATTTGTCATAAAATCTTTTGGCAGGGAGGCACGGGTTTGTGGCGGAATTTCTTCAGCTGAACACGGTCGGCCTGTACTTCTTATACGGTCTCTCCTTTTATACGATGGGCATCGCAGCGGCCTTAAAGTACCGCAGCCACAGCAGGTTTAGATTAGCGTACAGCCTCAACCTCCTCGCTGCTTTCGGTTTGCTCCATGGTCTAAGTGAATGGGGCAGCGTTTTTATTCCGGTCAAGATTCCTTGCTTGGATCCTACATGGAAGGTTGTTGCCCTGCAGAGAATCCTCCAGTCAGTGTCTCTCTTTTTTCTCTTTTGTTTCGGCATGAAGCTGATCTCGGATTCGCGCAACCGCAATTATGTTTGGTTTGCTTTGCCCGTGTGCGCCTTTGGCGCATGGCTAGCCCACTTCGTACTCTTTATTCCCCGCCTGGGCACCGCTGAACTTTCGCACTGGCTAATGCACAGTGAAAACTGGGCGCGTTATCTCCTAGCTTTTCCTGCTGGCATCTTCACCGCCTACGGCCTGTTTCTCCAATTCCCCGAAGCCCGCAAAATGCAGGATCCCACTGTCCGGCGCGACTTGTGGGGAGCCGTTGCAGCCTTTTTTCTCTTTGCCCTCTTTAGCGGCTTGGTCGTGACCCACGGCGACGGGCGATTTGCCCAAACGCTCAACGCAAACACCTTTCGCGAAACAATAGGCTTGCCGATTGAGGTGTTTCGAACAACGGCCGCTCTCCTCGCCACCTGGTTCATTACGAGCCTGTTGACTGAAATTCACTTAGTGGAACAAAGAGAGGTCGAAGAGACCAGGCATTGGGAAGCCGTCTACCGTGAACGAGAACGCTTTGCCCGCGACCTGCACGATGATGTTATCCAAAGCATTTATGGCGTTGGACTCGAATTGAAGGCAGCAATCCACATGCTTGAACATGACCCGGTGAGTGCAGTGAACAAAGTTAAGTGGTCTATTGCCAGCCTTGATAAAGTAATTCAAGCACTCCGGGCCTACATCAGAAACTTAGCGGCTGACGATCCTGAGCAAGACTTGAAAACAATTCTCAGAAAAGCCATAGAAGATCTTGGCGAACAATCACAACTTGACATCCAGCTGAATTTCCTCATTGATCACGAACCCCGTCTGAGCCAAACGCTAAAAAATGCCGAATGGAAGCATCATATCCGCCAGATTGTCCGGGAAGCCCTAAGCAATGTCATCCACCACGCTTGTGCTACTCAGGTTGTTGTGAGTGTTGCAACGAGCGGTAATCGCCTGATCGTCACTATCGAAGATAACGGCCGGGGTTTCGCTCCACCAAGGGCCGCCAATGGCGCGGCAAAAATGTTCGCCCCCCGCACCATCAAACTAGCGGAAGGCCTGGGTTTGAAAAACATGAAGGCGCGGGCACATATGCTCGAAGGAAGCTTGCAGATCACGTCGAACAGCGGCCAGGGCACCAAGGTTGAACTGTCAGTCCCTTTAGCTTAGAATAACAAACGCCTGAATTAAAGGAGGTCGGAACTTACGAGCAAGATCAAAGTCCTGGTTGTGGATGACCACGAAATTGTCCGCTTGGGCTTAACCCACCTCTTGGAGCAATATCCCGATTTCGACCATGTGGAGAACGCCTGCTGTTTGGAGGAAGCCCTGGCCAAGGCTCAGCAACATCCCCCCGATGTAATTCTTATGGACATTCGCCTGAAGGGGTACAGCGGCATTGATGCCTGTCGAGAAATAGTCAAACGTGCACCGGATATGAAGGTGATCATGCTCACATCTTTCGGTGATGATGAGCTGCTGATGGAATCTATCTACGCTGGAGCCAAAGGCTACGTCCTCAAAGACGTCGGCAATGATGAAATCATTAGGGCGATACGCACTGTTTACCGTGGCGAGGCCCTCCTGGACCCGGTCATTACCTCCAAACTTTTAGACAGGATGCGGCGTCGCGGCCCGACAGGCAGCGAGGATCTTGAACAATTGACAGAGCGCGAGAAAAAAGTCCTTGCTCTCATAGCTGAAGGCCGAACAAATCGGGATATAGCCGAGGAGCTTGAACTCAGCGAAAAAACAGTCCGCAACTATGTAAGCAGCATACTTGCCAAACTCAATCTTGCTAATCGAACCGAAGCAGCTGCCTACGCCCTGCAGCACAAACTGTTGAACCAGGCCTGAGCGATCAGGCCTTTTTGATTGCCTGAACAATAGCTAAAAGCCCTATTTTTTGCCAGCATATTGACAAACTATGATTTCCGCGTTATTTTTGACCTAGGAATAATGTCCCGGGACATTCATAGGACAAGCCGGAAAAACATAACTTAAATTAGGGAACGGCAGGGATGGTCATTAGTCCGTACGTCACGGTTAAGCGCGGGGAACAAAGTGCATTTTTGAACAAAGTGCGGCAGTCTTGCGCCCGGGTCGAAAAGGTAAGGAGGTAATAAAAATGCTGACATTTCTCCTAGGAAATGTAGTCGTCGCCGGTCTTTTGGGTTTCTGCCTCTCCATCTATTGTTTCATGTTCCGACTACACTTGGCGAACCCCTGGCGATGGTTGGCCGGTATTGGCGGCGGCCTGATTATCGGAACCCTGCTGGCCGTGATCGATTTCTTGATCATCTGGCCGCCAACCAACATCTTCGTTAGCATTTTCGGTTTTGCCTGCATAGCTGCTACCGCCATGGCTTTGATCGGCTATCCTCGAGTGCGGCAACTAACCAGACGGTAGGTCCGGAAAGCGGCTTTCGGATTCGCGGCAGCCCATGACAAATCTTTTTCTACTCCCCGGCAAAGGGCACTTTTCCGCATGTCGCTTTCTCCCCTTCCCTGGCACCGCAGCCTGGGAGGTATTTGCCCTCAAAGCTGATCCTGTGGTCTGGGTTCTTCGTCTGCCCGCCGTGAGATCTGCTGCCAACCTTTAGAAAATCAGAGGTGGAACACCGGCCCAACCATACCGGGCCGGGCTTGGAGAGGAGTTGTGAAAGCATGTCACATCGTGGCCCTGTGCTAAAGCGGCGAACTGCCCTAAAGCTAGGCGCTTTGGCCAGCTTAGGCCTATCAATCGGCATCGCTCCAGGATTTGCTCTCGGAGCAGGAGGCCAAAGCTCTATGCCGCTGCAAAAAAAACAACTTGGATTTCTCTATGATCAAAGCAAATGCATAGGGTGTCGTTCGTGTGAATCAGCTTGCAAAGTGGCCAACAAATGGGAACAAGGGGCGCAGTGGCGAAGAGTCCTCAGTTCAGGAGATGGCCCCAACAAGGTTTACCTTTCGATCAGCTGCAACCATTGTGCCAGGCCGGCATGTGTCAGCGTCTGTCCGGTAAGTGCCTACCAAAAACGGCCTGAGGACGGTATCGTAGTCCACAGTCCGGAGAAATGCGTCGGTTGCGGCTATTGCCTCTATGCCTGCCCCTACCATGCGCCGCAATACAGTACCCAGACCGAGAGAATTTCCAAATGCCACTTCTGTTATAAGCTGCAGCAAGCCGGCAAGACACCAGCATGCGTGGCAGCCTGTCCGGTCAAAGCGTTAACCTATGGGGATCTTAATGAACTTCTCCAGACACCAGGCGCAGTTCAACAAGTGAATAGGCTACCGGATCCGACCTTAACTGGTTCATCTTTGGTGATCATTCCCAAAACGAAAGCGTTGGGCAAATAATCAGAGAGGAGTCAGAAGCGATGAAAGGCTGGGGATGGTTTATAGCAATTTACCTTTTTCTCGGCGGAGTCGGTGCAGGAGCCTATTTGACTTCTTTGGCAGCAGAGAAAGGCCTCTTAGGTCACGTTCCCCAACTGAAACGTTTGGGGTATATTATTTCGGCACCGATCGTGGCAAGCGGCGCCGCGCTCTTGATCCTGGACCTGGGTCAAGGCAAACGCGAACCTTGGCTCTTGTTCAGACTTTTATCCAATCCACATTCGGTGATGAGTTGGGGCACGGGCATTCTATCCGTTTTTATCGCCCTCGGGCTTGTGCGCGGTTACCTCGCATGGCGGCAACAATCGGCACCGGATTGGCTTGGATACGCCGGTGGTGTCTTTGCGGTAGCCACAGCCGTGTACACTGGGCTGCTCCTCGCGGCAATCCGCGCAGTGCCGTTCTGGCACAACTACGTGCTCCCGATCCTTTTTATGATTTCAGCTCTTTCTACCGGTATGTCCGCAACAACCTTCCTGGCGCATTTTCTGGCTCGCGAACACGGCCATCAAGACAATGTCTGCCTGGCCCACGTCATCCTGGTCGGTGCGGAATTGGTAGTTCTCTCAATCTTCTTTGGCATGATTTCAGCCGGGATGATGGGCCCAGTAGCGGCTGAATCCGGAGCGATGATCATGTTTGACCAGTTTTCTCTCGTCTTTTGGCTGTGTCTCGTGGGCATCGGCTTGGTCGGACCCCTCGCGCTGTATGTCAGGCAATACCTGCAGAGCTCCAGAATCCATGCTGCCGGCATGGCCGCGGCACTGGACACCGCCTTGGCGTCAGGCCTAGACAACGAAGCCACCGGCCTCGTCCTGGAACAACCTCTAGCAAGTCCGCGCGAACCCCGTTATATGTGCGCTTGTGACGCAGCTGTTCTCATCGGCGGGCTTTCCCTGCGCTGCCTCTTTGTCTTTGCTGCGCTGCCGGTTTGGAGTGGCCTCTTGGGTTAACGGGCAGACGTAGATATCCTGCGCGGGAGGTGATTGCGGCATCGATTATCAACCCCAGCAACAAGCCAAACTAATCAAAGGAGGGTACACATGAGAAACACCAAAGGAATCGTTTTGCTCGTCGCGCTTGCGCTGGCAGCAGCACTGGTGGCCGCCGGCTGTGCGAACACCAGCCAAACCGCAGCTCCGGCACCGGTTGCTCAAGCAGAGCCAGCCAAAACTGAGCCCGCCAAAGTCGCCAACATCGTTGAAGACGTGAAGAACTCCCAGCACGGCAAATTCTTCGGCTTCATGATGTCCAAAGGACCGGCCGTCAAAGATCCTAAAGGCGACCACTATAGTGACACTTGCTTGCGTTGCCACTCAGCGGTCTTCATGAATGATGATAAGAACGCTAAGGTGGACGATTTCCTGCCCGGCGGGAAATATGCTACCCCGGACAAGCTTGAGGGAATCTCTTGTCGTGTTTGCCATACCTTCGGCGGCAAAGACATGATCGGCCTCAAGAACAGCGGCTGGAATGCCTGCACGGTATGCCACACTGCGTCCGGAATTACTCTGGGCAAAGAACCGCATCACTCCCAAAAAGAAATGTTTGAAGGTCCGGCAGTCGGTCCGATCCCCGCGACTCCCGCCTATAAGTTCAAGAACATGAAAGACAACTTCTCCTGCACCAGCTGCCATATTACAAACAGCGTAAACCATACCTTCGAAGTCCCCGGCGTCAAGATTACTTACAAAGCCAATACCAACGGCACCCAACGTGACAAGACCGAAATGGATTGGGCTGTGTTCAAGAAAGAAGCCCTGGGTCAACAACAATGCCAAGCTTGCCACGCCGGGAACGCTGACCAGATTATTGAAAACCTGAAGAAAACTCAAGAGGACACTGAAAAGAGAATGAAGGCCCTCGAACCAATTTATGCGGACT
>Ga0334722_10004934_pt1 | contig 13680 bp, 9 predicted proteins | sample C3_bottom_MG_FD_207210 | JGI IMG/M metagenome (GOLD analysis project Ga0334722, IMG submission 207210) | Sediment microbial communities from Yellowstone Lake, YNP, Wyoming, USA - C3_bottom | ecosystem: Environmental > Aquatic > Freshwater > Lake > Sediment | place: USA: Wyoming | collected...
GCAGCAGTGCCGACCAAGAGGTCTGTTCGCCATACACATGGTATGCGGACAGACCGATGCCAAAGCAGATGCGGTGCTGCTGGCTTGCTACCGGATCAGCGAGTTGTTGGGGTGCCAGCCGGAAGGGGCAGTGGTGTTGGGCAGGACGATGGATTTTTTGCCGAGCACCGTGCCGGGGTTGGTCACCGCGTTGCAGCCAGTCTGGGCCTTGTCTCCCAGGATGGCCCCGAATTTGTGCAGTCCCGAGCTGATGGGGCCGACCGGGGTTTTCACCAGAATGTCCCCGCCGCTGAAGCGCAGGTTGGCCAGCTTGGTCCCGGCCCCCAGATTCACCTCGTTGCCCAGGATGCTGTCGCCCAGATAGGCGAAATGCCCGGCCTTGGCGTCGTCGAGGAAGATGGCATGCTTGACCTCGGTGACATGGCCGACCACGCAGCGGGCACCCACCAGACAGTGGCCGCGCAGATAGGCGCCCTGCCGGATTTCGCTCTGATCGCCGATGATTGTCGGCCCCTTGATAAAGGCCCCGGATTCAACCAGCACCCCCTTGCCGATACTGAGCGGCCCCCCAGCCAGCACCACCCCGGCCATGAGAACGCTGGCCCCTTTCAGAAGCGTGCCATCGCGGAAAACCTTGAGCTTGCCCTTGGTGGCGTCGCCGAATTCGATGGCAAGATCGGTCGCCGCCATCAGTATCGTCTCGTGGAGGATCAGGGTGGCCGGGAGCGGGCCGGGGTTTTGCGGCCAGGCGATTTGCGGCCAGGGGTACTCCGCCATGTAGGTCTTCAGGCGGGCCAAAGTCTGCCAGGGGTATTCTTCCGCCACGAAAAGCGAGGCATGGGCATAGCGGCTCAGATCAAAAAAAGAAGCGTTTACAGGGTTCATCAGGATAGGTTGCCGGTTGTTTTTTGTTGGCCGTCATGGCATGATTATTACGGTTGCGCCGGTCGTTTTGTGTGGAACCTTCTGTCGGACGCACGGGGTACTATGGTGCAAAACCGTGATTTCTTCAAGCATATTTCCGGGCTGGCCCGCCATGCGGATATCGCCTTGACTTCATGGATAGGGGTGCTTATGTTGCCCAACTTACACCCCTTGTTCTTTCCGGCAGGGCCGGTTTGCCGGAAAAATATAGTAAGTGTTCGCCAAGGGCGCCAAAATTTTTAACCCCTGAATAGTAACCGTTCAGCAGTGCCGCAGATGCGCGAAAGAGGCCTGTCCGCTATACACGCGGTATGCGGACTAGGCCGATGACAAAGCAGATGTGGCGCTGCTGGACGGTTACATAAATTATAACCTGGAGGCATGTTGTGGATATTAATGATTCCATGACCTCGGAGCTGAACGATTTTCATGATTCCGAAGGGCAGGAGATCCCTGGGGAATTGCCGCTCATGGCGGTGCGTGACGTGGTGATCTTCAACTACATGATCATCCCCCTCTTTGTCGGGCGGCCTGCGTCGGTGGGCGCTGTCAACGACGCCATGGCCAAGGACAAGCTCCTCATGATCGTTACCCAGCGGGACGCCTCCCTGGACGAGCCTCAGTCCGAGGATATGTATGATGTGGGCATGGTCTGCATGATCATGCGCACCCTCAAGTTGCCGGACGGCCGCCTTAAGGTTCTGGTTCAGGCTCTGCGCAAGGCGCGGGTCGAATCCTTTGTTCAGGAAGAGCCCCACCATATCGCTCGGATCGAGTTGATCGAGGATGAGGAGGTGGAGAAGGTCTCCGTCGAGATGGAAGCCCTGATGCGCAATGTCCGCGAGCAGACGGAGAAAATTCTCTCGCTCAAGGGCATCATGTCTTCCGATCTTATGGTTATTCTGAATAACGTGGAGGAGCCGGGTCGGCTTGCCGACTTGGTGGTTTCCAACCTCCAGCTCAAGGTTTCCGAGTCCCAGGCCGTGCTGGAAACCTTTGACCCTGCCCTGCGTCTGAAAAGGGTGGCCGAGTATCTGCAAAAAGAGTTGGAAGTTTCCACCATGCAGGCCAAGATTCAGTCCGAGGCCAAGGAGGAGATGAGCCGCACCCAGCGTGAGTATTACTTGCGCGAGCAGTTGCAGGCCCTGAAAAAAGAGTTGGGCGACATCGACGACCGCTCCCAGGAGATGGAAGAGCTGCGGGACAAGCTGGCTAAATGCCGGATGCCGCCCGAGGTCAAGAAGGAGGCGACCAAGCAGCTGAAAAGGCTGGAGACCATGCATCCCGACGCCTCGGAGGCCTCCATTGTTCGGACCTATATCGACTGGATTATCGACCTGCCCTGGCGCAAGGGCACCAAGGACCGGATTGATCTCAAGCTTGCCAAGGCGGTGCTGGACGAGGATCATTACGGGCTGGAGAAGGTCAAGGAGCGCATCCTCGAATACCTGGCCGTGCGTTCGCTCAACAAGACGACCAAGGGGCCGATCCTCTGTTTTGTCGGCCCTCCCGGGGTAGGCAAGACCTCGCTCGGCCAGTCCATTGCCCGGGCCATGGGCCGCAAATTTTACCGCCTTTCCCTGGGTGGCATGCACGATGAGGCCGAGATCCGCGGCCATCGGCGCACCTATATTGGCGCCATGCCGGGCCGAGTCATCCAGGGGTTGAAAACCGTGGGTTCCAACAACCCCGTGTTCATGTTCGACGAGATCGACAAGGTCGGCGCCGACTACCGGGGCGATCCATCCTCCGCCTTGCTAGAGGTGTTGGACCCGGCCCAGAACGTCGATTTCACCGACCATTACCTCAACATGCCCTTTGATCTTTCCAAGGTCATGTTCATCACCACCGCCAACATGGCGGACACCATTCCCGCCCCGCTCTATGACCGGATGGAAGTGATCCGTCTGGCCGGCTACACCCTGGAGGAGAAGATCGAGATTGCCCGCCGCTACCTGGTGCCCCGGCAGATTGAGGAAAATGGCATCACCAGCAAGCATGTCCAGTTTGACGATGCGGTGCTGGCCAAGATCATCAGCAATTATACCAGGGAAGCGGGGGTGCGGAACCTGGAGCGGGAGATCGGCGCGATCTGTCGGAAAAATGCCCGCAAGGTAGCCGAAGGCAGCAAGGGGCCTTTTCCCCTCACGGACAGGACCTTAAGCAAGTATCTTGGCCCGCCCAAGTTTACGCCTGAGTCGGAAACCGAGATTATCGACCAGCCAGGCATGGCCACCGGCCTTGCCTGGACCGAGGTGGGCGGGGAGATCCTCTATATCGAGATCTCCATCCTCAAGGGGAGGGGCAATCTGACCATGACCGGCCAGTTGGGCGACGTGATGAAGGAGTCGGCCCAGGCTGCCTTAAGCTTCTGCCGCTCGCGGATCAAGAAGCTCAAGCTTGCCGACAATTATTTCGAGGAGATCGACATCCACGTGCATGTGCCCGCAGGCGCCATCCCCAAGGACGGACCGTCCGCCGGGGTGACCATCGCCACGGCCATGTATTCGGCGCTTTCCCGGAAAAAGGTGCGCCAGGACGTGGCCATGACCGGGGAGATCACCCTGCGCGGTCGGGTGCTGCCCATCGGCGGCCTCAAGGAGAAGGCCCTGGCTGCCCTCCGGGCCGGGATCACCACAGTGATCATCCCGGAGCAGAACAAGAAGGATCTGGTGGAGATTCCCGAGGATCTGCGCAAGAAGATCAAGTTCATCCCCGTGAAGAACATGGACCGGATTCTTTCCCTCGTTTTTACGGAATAAGGCAGGAGTGAAATCGTAGCGCGCTTGCCTCTCGCCTTTTGCGCTGGGGGCAAGCGCCTCACTGTAAAAATCCGCTGGAGATGGCGCTTTTGGGCCAGGGAAGAGGGGTTCGGAAAAAAGGCCAGCGGCGGCACAGCGCCATCCGGCGCCTGGCCGTCTGGCTGTGCACCCTTGCTTTTCTGGGCTTGGTCGGTTTTGGCTTCTGGCTCTGGTCCTATGCCGTAACCTCCATGCCCGTGCGGGAAGGGACCAACCTCCAGGTTCTGATTCCTCCCAAAACCAGCCTTGCCGGGATAGAGAAGATTCTTGCCGAAAACGGGGTGATCCCGCCGGGGCGAGGTTTCTCTTATCTCGCCAGGGTATCCCGCCTCAGCCAGAGGTTGCAGGCCGGGGAGTATCTCTTCACTCCTGGACAAACCCCCTATCAAATCCTCCGCGCCCTTGCGGCCGGGGCCACTGTGCGCTGGTCGGTCACCATTCCAGAGGGCAGCAACATCTATCAGCTTGCCGATATTTTGGCTGCGGGCGGCTGGGGGGAGCGGACGCTTTTTCTCGAACTAATGCATGACCAGGAAATCCTTGCCCGGCATGGGGTGAGGGCGGCAAGTCTTGAGGGTTATTTGTTTCCGGATACCTATCAGCTGGTGCGCGGCCAGAACCCGAGGGAGATCATCGGCCTGATGGTTGAAAGGGGCAAAAAGGTGCGGCAGGAATTGGGCGATCTGCGCGACAACCCCATGGGCCTTTCCCCCCACGAGGTGCTTACCCTGGCCTCCATCGTGGAAAAGGAAACCGCCGCCCCGGAAGAGCGGCCCCTCATCGCCCGGGTTTTTTTAAACCGCCTGCGGCAGGGCATGCGGCTACAGACCGATCCCACCGTGATCTACGGCTTGGCTGATTTTGACGGCAACCTCACCAAAAAAGACCTGGAAACGCCAACCCCCTACAATACCTATCAGATCAACGGCCTGCCTCCAGGCCCCATCGCCAATCCGGGTCGGGCCGCCATCGCTGCGGTGCTGCATCCCGCCTCGGAGTCCTATCTCTATTTCGTCTCAAAAAATGACGGAACCCATTATTTTTCCCACGACCTGGCCGAGCATAACCAGGCGGTGCTCAGGTACCAGAAAGGCGGCGGCAAACGCTGATTTTGCTCATTTGTGGGCAGGAGGAATTCCGGTCAGCTGATGGAGCCGCCGCCGCATGGCCCCGGCTTTTCTTTTTTCGCCCAGCTCTTCATACAATTTGGCAAGCAACTCGAACCCCCAAGGGTTTTGGGGCTGCTCGGCGATAAGGGACAGGAGGATTTTTTCAGCCCCGGCCAGATCCCCCTGCCCGATAAGCTGAAAATGTCGGGCGACGCATCGCCCCAGATTATGGGCCTTGTCCGGCGCGACCTCTTCCTGGCGAAAGCCTTCCTTATCATAGAGCCCGGCCAGCGCCTGCTGGTATTTCCTTTTCCATTTCCGCGCCGAGTCGGGAGAATAAAGAAGTATTTCGCCCTTGGCAAAAAAACGTTCAGTTTCCGTCCCCTGGGCAAGCCCGGTGCCAGGGAAAAGGGCCAGGGGGGAGGCCACTGCGTCAAGCAGGCCTGAATGCTGGATAAAGTTGAGGGTCTCCGCGCCCTCGGCCTCGGTTTCGTCCATCCCGTAGATGAAATAGCCAAAGGGCCGGATGGCCTGACGGCGCAGGGTGGCGATCGCCGTGGCTACCCGGGCGGGAGAACCCTGTTTGTTCATCAGCGCCAACAGCCGGGGCGAGATGGCCTCGATCCCCATCTGGAGTTGGTCGCAGCCAGCCTCGGCCAGGGTGCGGGCCAGGTCATCGTCCAGCAGATGGGGGGAGCCCTGGGCATTCCAGAGGTAATAGAGGCCGCTTTGCGCAAGGGCTGCGCCGAACTCCTTTACCTGGCTCCGGTTGACCAGGAAATTTTCGTCCCGCAGGCTGAAATAGATGGCGCCGGTTGCCCCGCGCAGGTCGTGGAGGTAACGCAGCAGCAGCTTCACACTGTGGTGGCGGACCTGGTTTTGCCAGAGCGCTGTGGAGGAGCAGAAGGCGCAATGGAAGGGGCAGCCTCTTGAGGAAATGAGCACGGCGAAATTTTCCGGCTGCACTCCATGGCAGTGTGGCATCAGCTCGGAGGGCAGAAAAAAGTAGCGGTCGATATCAGCCAGCCGCTGGGGGGGAGTCTCGCTGGTTCCGCTTTGGGTGCGAAACACCGTGCCGGGGATTGCGCTTGCCGGGCCCCGCCCCAGGAAAAGGGCGTCGAGCAGGGCCACCCCGGCTTCTTCGCCCTCTCCCCGGACGAGAAAGTCGATCTCCGGGATCTGTTGCAGAATGGCCGCGCCGAGCACGGAAAGAGGCCCGCCCAGGACAACCGGGGCAGTGGGGGAGATCTTTTTTGCCACTCTGGCCAGGGCATACGCCTCATGGTGGCAGCCAAAAAAGGCGGAGAGAAGATAGGCCGTGGCATCGAGGCGGCGCAGGACCACGGCCAGTTCGGCGCGGGGCGTATGGGAGAGGTTGTGCAGGCTGGCGTCGTAGCCCGCATCGCGCAGGCTTTTTAGGACATTGAAGAGCCCCATGGGGACAAAGGAGGAAAAATCATCCCGTCCCTCATGCTGGGGGCCACGATAGAGCAGGGCAACCCTAATTTTTTCCCGTTTCATGCGTGGTTACTCCAAGGATGCGGCTGCAAGCGGGGAGGCGTAGCGGAGTGCGGAACCGAGGCGCGGGCCAGTGGCCTGCGCCTCGGTGGTGGGATTATTCCTTCAGAAAATCTATCTTGCTCTCGGTGGGTGGCATGGTCGGCTCCGGGATAATGCTGATTTCGACCTGATGTTCCTGCTCCAGCTCGCCCAGCTCCTGGCGTTTTTTGTTCAGGATGTACTGGGCAACCTCCATGGGCAGACGGCAGACCACCCGCCTGATCTCCTTTCTGGCCACCCCGATCTGAATATGCCTGAGATGCACCAGGGCCTGGGTTTCCACGGAACGGACCATGCCGCGCCCCTGGCAATGGGGGCAGAGCCGGTAGCTGCCCACCGAAACCGGAGCGGCCATCTTCTGCCGGGAGATCTGCATGAGGCCGAACTTGGAGATCTTGGAGAAATCCACCTTGGCCTTGTCGCGCTTCATGCAGTCGCGCACCTTTTTTTCCACCTCGCGGATGTGTTTGGAATCGCGCATGTCGATGAAGTCAACGACGATGAGGCCGCCCAGATCGCGGAGCATGAGCTGGCGGGACAATTCCTCGGCCGCCTCCATGTTGGCGAGAAAGATCGCGTCTTCGAAATTCTTGTCCTTGCCGGTGCGACCGGAATTGACATCAATGGCGACCAGGGCCTCGGTGGGGTTGATGACAATGGAGCCGCCGGAGGGCAGTGGCACGGTGGGCTGGTAGATCTGCTCGATCTGACGCTCCACATGGTATTGGTGGAACAGGGGCTGGGTTCCCTTGTGCAGCTTGGCGGTGGTCGATTTTCGTTGGGCAGGCGGCAACAGATCGAGGAAATTGTTGACCTGGACCAGGGCCTCTTCGTCATCCACCAGGATCTCTTCGATCTCCGAGGTGAAATGGTCGCGCAGGAAGCGGGAGACGATGTTCTGCTCCTTATGCAGAAGGGCCGGGGCCTTCTCGGTCTGGCCTTTTTTCTTGATCTCCTTCCAGAGATTGAGGAGATAGCGGACATCCTGGGCCAGTGCGGTTTTGGTGATCTCCTGGCTGGCGGTGCGGACGATGTAGCCGATGCCCTCGGGGATGTTGACGCTGTTCATCATCTCGCGCAGCTTGTTGCGTTCTTCCTCGGACTCGATCTTTCTGGAGATCCCGGCGCTGTCGCTGCCGGGCATGAGCACCAGGTAACGGCCCGGCAGGGAGAGATAGGTGGTGAGGGTCGCGCCCTTGTTGCCGGTGGCTTCCTTGACCACCTCAACCAGCACCTCCTGGCCCTTGCTCAAGACGCTCTGGATGGGCAGATCCTTCCAGTGGGTGTCCGCCGCGACTTCCGTGGCGTAATACTCGGGATGGATGTCGCCGAAGGGCAGGAAACCGTTTTTTTCCGTGCCATAATCGACAAAGGCGGCCTGGAGATTGGCCTCCACCGCCGTGACCCTGCCCTTGTAGATGTTGCCCTTGGTCTGCGCCTGGCTGACGGTTTCCACGTAAAAAGACTCCACCTTGCCGCTTTCCAGGAGAACAAGGCGGCATTCTTCCGGCTCATCGGTGTTGATCAAGAGCTTCCGGGTGGTGTCTCCCCTGGGCGGCTGTCTGTCCTCGGAAGGTTTCGGGGCCTCCTTGGCGCGCTCCTTGTCTTTTCGGGGCTGGCGCTGGCGCGCTGGTCTGGCTGGGGCGGCGCCCTTCGGTTTTTCAGCCTCACGCGGAGCCGGGCTGGGTTGCGCTGCCTCGGCGCCTGGTTCTGTTGGCTGGCCTTCCGGCCTGGGGGATTTCGATCGTCTCCGGGGCGGTCGTTTCCGGCGGCGGGGTTTGGCTCCCGTGGGGGGGGAGGCTGCCTCGCCCTCTGGCCGGGAGGTCTCGCCGGAAGAAGGCGAAGCGGCATCCGTCAGACCCGAAGCCTGGGCTGTCGGTCGGGAGGCCTGGGCAGCGGACTGGTCTTCTTCCCCCGGTTTGCCTGGCTTCTTCAGCCATTTGCTCACCCGGGAAAGAATTCCGCGCTCTTCGCCGTTGTTTTCGGCGTTCTGGCCGTTTGGCCGTTCATCTGCTGGTTTGGTAGTATCGCTTGTCATGGTGTGTTGTCTCTATGATGTGGCCGCTGGCGGCCATTTTTTGTAACAGAATCTGCGTGGTGTCCGGGTCCAGGTTGAGGGCCTCGCTGACATCGTTGCTTGTGCAGGGTCTTCTTTTCAGCATTTCAATAATTTCGTCCTCGGAAAGATTGCGGAATTTTTCCCGCTCCCTGGTGGTGAAATCAACCAGAATCTCCACCACCCCCGGAAGCTGGCGGGCAACGGCTTCAAGTTCCGCCTGGGTCAGGGGCTTGGCAAAGCTTTCCAGGGGCGGTCGGGCCACGGTGTTGAGCTGCACCTTGTCAGGCCTGATTTTTTCCACCGCCGCCACCAGGGCCGCGATGTCCTCCGGGCTGTCGTTGATCCCTTTTGCCAGGAGGATTTCCAGCCAGAATTTTCCGGAAAATTCGCGGCGAAAGGCGATGAGCCCTTCGATCAGCTCGGTCAGGGGCGAGCAGACGGCGGGCCGGTTGATGCGGCGATAGCTTTCCTCCCTGGCCGCATCCAGGGAGGGGATGACGATATCCGCTTCCAGCAGATCGCGACGCACTTCCGGGAGGGAGAGCAGCGCGCCGTTGGTCAGAACCACCACTGGTTTGCCGGTTTTTTCCTTGAGATAGCGGATTACCTGGCCGATGCCGCTGTGCAGGGTGGGCTCCCCGCTCCCGGTGATGGTGAAAACGTCAAGATGGGCGAGAAGTTCCCGGTCGGCCAGCACGGTGTCAATCTCCGCCAGCAGCTCGGGCAGCGGAACATACTCCTTGCGGGTGCAGGTTTGGGTGGTGGTGGCGCCGATCTCGCAATAGATGCAGTTGAAGTTGCATATCTTGGGGGGGACGAGATCAATGCCTTGTGAAATTCCCAGGCGGCGGGAATTGACCGGGCCAAATACATATTTCATGGGGTTTTACGGGTCCGCGGCGAAACGGCTGAGGATAGAGGTCTGGGCGTCAAGGGTCGCAGGAGTATTTTCCTCCGCTGGTAGGGGATTTTTTCTTGATTGGCAAGGTATAACAATCCGGGGCTCTTGGCAAGGCAAATTTGCTGAGCCCGCCACGGAACAACCGCAGGGACTACGCTGCGTGGCGCGTCTCTTTTTCCAGGGCGGCAACAATCAGGCTGTTCAAACTCACGCCGCGCCGCGCCGCTTCGAGGGCGATCTGCCGGTGTAAATCACGGCCAACCCGCACGTTGAATGACCCCTTGAATGGTTGTTCCGGCGTGATGTTTTTTTCTTCGCACATCGCCAGATAATCATCCACCCCATCGCGGAAGTCCTTGCGCAACTCTTCGGCGTTGCTGCCTTCGTAGCTGATCAGCGCCCGAATAAACTGCACCTTGCCGAAAAAAATTCCATCTTCATCGCTGTATTCAACCGACCCAGTATACCCCTTGTATTCCATGGTGTTTTTCATAGTAAACCCTCCTGGTGCAAAACATCCAGCACTTGGTCAATCTGATAAGGCTTCAGTGTTGGCGACGGGTGCGGCTTGTGCATGAATATGGGCGCACAATGCTCATGTTCGAACCTGATCCGTGACCCGCTACCGCTCTGATCGAGGACATAACCAAACCCTGCCAACAGAGTGACGACCTCCTGAAAAGTAAAATCCTTCGGGCGGCTTTGGAGTTTCGCCAGCAGTTTATCGTGTTTGCCCATGCGTGCATTCTAACCCAACAGACGACAATCTTGCAACTGAATTTAGTTGCACAAAAAGAACAAGGGGTTTGTGGCAGTCAGGGAGGCCAATTAGAAAAATAGAAAGCAGCGTTTTTCTGGTTATCCACATATTTAACGTTTCTGGTCTCCATGCGGTTGTCTCCTTTGTGTACAAGATAACAGAACCAGGGGAGCGGGAGGCATTTTTTTAATCGAGGGCGGGGTGTGTTAGTTAGCGCGATTTGGCACGCGCCATTCTCGCCAAAATTGGGCGGAAGAAGACTTTTGCCTTGACAGCAGGCGGCGTCCTGCTAGTATTCTCAAGTTTTGATGGAAGCATGAAAAATTCAGGATAATTGACGGGAATCGACCTATGAAAAAGATGCGCAGTGATGCAATACGCAAAGGGCTGGAGCGGGCGCCGCATCGTTCCCTGCTCAAGGCCATGGGCTACACCGACGAGGAGATCCGGCGGCCTCTGATCGGTATTGCCCACGCCCACAACGAGATCATCCCCGGGCATATCCATCTTGACAAGATTGTAGAAGCGGTGAAAACCGGGGTCCGTATGGCCGGAGGCACCCCGATCGCCTTTGGGACCATCGGGGTCTGCGATGGCTTGGCCATGAACCACAAGGGCATGAAGTATTCCCTGGCCAGCCGCGAGATTATCGCCGACTCGGTGGAGATCATGGTCATGGCCCACCCGTTTGACGCTCTGGTGACAATTCCCAACTGCGACAAGGTGACGCCCGGGATGCTCATGGCCATGCTGCGGGTTAATATCCCTGCCATCATGGTGAGCGGCGGCCCCATGCTCACCGGGCGTTTTCGCGGCAAGGACGTGCATCTGGTCAGTGTGTTTGAAGGGATTGGCAGGGTGAAGGCCGAGACCATGAGCCTGGAAGATCTGGCCGAACTCGAAGATCAGGCCTGCCCTGGCTGCGGTTCCTGCGCCGGGATGTTCACCGCCAATTCCATGAACTGCCTCACCGAGGCCATTGGCCTTGGCTTGCCTGGCAATGGCACCATTCCGGCGGTGGCTGCCGCCCGGATCAGGCTGGCCAAGGAGGCGGGCATGGCGGTGATGCGCCTTTGGGCCGACGACATTCGCCCCCGGGATATCGCCACCCGCGCCGCCTTTGAAAACGCCATGGCCATCGACATGGCCCTGGGTTGCTCCACCAACACCGTTCTGCATGTGCCCGCTATTGCCAGGGAGGCAGGGGTGGATTTGCCTTTGGCGCTGTTCAATGAGGTGAGCGAACGGACCCCCCATCTGTGCAGCCTGATTCCCGGCGGGCCGCACAGCCTGCAACAGCTTGACGAGGCGGGCGGGGTGCCGGCGGTGATGCGCGAACTGCTCAACACCGAAGCCGGACTGAATTTGGAGGTCATGACCGTTACCGGCAAGACCCTGCGTGAAAATCTGGAAAAGGTCCAGGTGCGGGATGCCGATATTATCCGGCCTGCGGATGAGCCATATCACGCCTTCGGCGGCATCGCCGTGCTCTATGGGAATCTGGCCCCGGATGGCTGCGTGGTCAAGCAGTCGGCGGTGGCCGAAGAGATGCTCAAACACAGCGGCCCGGCCCGAGTATTCGAATCCGAGGACGAGGCCCAGGCCGCCATCCTGGGCGGCAAGATCAAGGCCGGGGACGTGGTGGTTATCCGCTACTGCGGCCCTAAGGGCGGCCCCGGCATGCCGGAGATGCTTTCCCCGACCTCGGCCATTGTCGGCATGGGGCTTGGCAAAAGCGTGGCCCTGATAACCGACGGACGTTTCAGCGGCGGCACCAAAGGGGCCTGTATTGGCCATGTTTCGCCGGAGGCGGCGGATGGCGGCCCCATTGCCTTTGTCGAGGAAGGCGATCAGATTGCCATTGATATCCGGCATAAGTCCATAGAATTGAATGTGGCGGAAGGGATTCTGGCCCAGCGGCAGCAGAACTGGCAGCGACCCGAGCCAAGGATCACCACCGGCTATGCGGCCCGTTATGCCAGACTGGTGACCTCCGGCAGCACCGGCGCCGTTCTGCGGGACGATGCCTGCAACCGGCAGACGGACTTAGGGTAAGGGCAGAGTGTCTGACGGGGAAGACATGGCAGACAGGCGGGCCGCTTCAGGCGGCGTCCTGTGCGGCATCGTGATGACGGTGGCCGCTCTTGTCGGCTTCGGCATCGACCAGGCCTCGGCTAAACCCATCCCCTGGGAGATCACGGCGGACAGCCTTGTTCGGCTCAATGACCCGCACAGTATTCTGGCCGAGGGCAATGTTGTGATGATCCGGCCCAGTAGCCAAGGCCCCGGCGGCATGTTTCTCAGGGCGGACTGGGCTCGTTATGATGTGGAGCGCGGCACGGTCAAGGCCAGAGGTAATGTCTATATTCTCTCGGGCGCGGACGAGATCACCGCTAACAGCGCGGATATGGATCTCGAGACTGAGACCGGCGTCTTTACGGATTCCACCATTTTCATGGCCGAAACCCACATGTATGTCACCGGGGAAGAGGTGGTGAAAACCGGGGAGTTCAGCTACGTCCTGAAAAAAGGCTGGGCCACTGCCTGCAAGCCAGAGGAGGGCAAAAGCCCGCCCTGGTCGTTTACCAGCACCACGACCAAACTTTCGGTGGACGGCATGGCCCAGATGACCAACGCCGTCTTTCATGTAAAAGACGCGCCCCTGGCCTACACCCCGTATTTCACCTTTCCCGCCAAGACTAAAAGGGAAAGCGGGGTGCTTTTCCCGGAATGGTCGAACTCCAGCCGGAGCGGGTTCGGGCTGATGGTTCCTGTTTTTCTCAATGTCTCCCCCAGTACCGACATCACCCTTTACCCAGGTTATCTCGCCAAGAGAGGCGTCCAATATGGGGGCGAGTTCCGGTATGTGAAAGGGCCTGAGTCCCATGGCACATTCATGCTCAGTTATCTGCACGATGATCTTGTCGATGGCGCGGATCTTAAAAATGAATATAAAAATGACGGGCTTATCCGGAGAGAGACCAACCGTTATTGGCTTCGGGGCAAGGCCAACCATGATTTCGGCGACCACCTGACCGGCAAGCTTGATCTTGATCTGGTTTCCGACCAGGACTACCTGCAGGAATTCAAGGAAGGCTCCATGGGCTATACGGCGAGCCGGCTCCTGTTTCTTGACGAGTTTGGCCGGGATCTGCGAGAGGAAACCATTGTTGAGCGGGAGTCTTCCCTGCAGCTGGTCAAATCCTGGACCAACATGGTTGCCAGCGCCGAGGTGCGAACCAGACAGAATAGCGCCCACGACATCCAGCTTGGCGCGGATAACGGAAATGGGGTGCTGGAGGCGGGAGAATACACCGTTTTGCCCCGGCCAACCAGCCCCCTGCAGGCGTTGCCCAGGTTTGATTTTACCGGGCGTATCCCCATCAGCGGGACACGGATGAGCACGGCCTGGGATTCGGAGTACGTCAATTACTGGCGGGAAGAGGGGGTAGGCGCCCAGCGTCTGGATCTGCATCCCAAGCTGATCTCCTTTCTACCCCGAGGCGGCTGGTTCGAAGGCAAGCTCAACGGCGGGGCGCGGGAAACAGCCTATCAGCTTGCATCCT
>Ga0334722_10004935_pt1 | contig 13680 bp, 11 predicted proteins | sample C3_bottom_MG_FD_207210 | JGI IMG/M metagenome (GOLD analysis project Ga0334722, IMG submission 207210) | Sediment microbial communities from Yellowstone Lake, YNP, Wyoming, USA - C3_bottom | ecosystem: Environmental > Aquatic > Freshwater > Lake > Sediment | place: USA: Wyoming | collected...
TGGGTCAGGTTCGGGAAACATTGCTGACGAGGGTGGCCTTTGGCGCATGGCAGCTTACGCAAAGCGGGTCAAGCGTCATCTCGTCCCCGGCGTTCGGCCGTCTCCGTTCCGTGGCAGGGCCATGGCATTTGAAGCAGTCCTTGTACTGAAGCGCCTTATGCATGGTGACCATCTTCGGGTTCTTGCTGTGGCAGACGGTGCAGGCTGCTGCCGCGGGTCGGGCTGCGCACAGAAGAACGATCATGGCCGCACTGATGAAGAGAAGATTTTTCATGATATCACTCCGGCGTGAACAGCATTAATCCCAGTCCAGCAGGCGCTTCTGTCCTTCAAGCTTTTTGATGTCAGTCACGTCCTGGCTGACTTCGAGCGTTCCCTGGTACACGCCCTGCTCGTCGCGCACGGCAAAGTACCGGATCAGAATGAACTTCCCCTGCATCTGGATCCAGAAGTCAGCAGTATCGCGCCTTCCGGCCTTGAACTCGTCCAGGATCTTCTGCACCATGTTCATGCTTTTCGGGGGATGGCAGTTCTGGACCTTTCTGCCGATCACGCCGGGACTCCGCGGAAAAAGCCGCTCCTTGAGCGCCGAGTAGTAGAGCACCTCGTCCTGCACATTCACGAAGGAGATGTCGATGGGCAGGTGTTTCAGCATCAGGTTCAGCTGCTTGAGCGAAAGATGGCCCGTATCAAGCGGCAGGTCCTGATGCGGCGCGGCGCTCGTTGCCGAAGGCGCGGCATCAGACATCCAGCCCGTGCCGGGCGTGATCCAGGCGTACCCCACCTCGGCCTCGCCGCTCCTGACCGCGAGCCACTCTTCGTCGGTCAGCAGGTCCTTGGCCATGGGAAAAAGAATGTGCTCTTCCTTATAGATCATGTCCGTAATGCTTTTCATGGCGTATTTGATGCTGTTGAATACCTCGGGCGCCGGCGCATCGCGCACCCCTGCGCGGCTGGATTTGAGCGCCGTGCGAATGTCGTCGTGCAGCGCCCACATGACCTGCGAGGGCGCGGTAATGCCGTGCTTTTCCAGGATCGGGAAAAGCTGGTTTTCTTTTCTCAGATAATGCAGATCGATCCGCGAAAGTTTTTCAACGAGCGAGGCGAGCCGGGGCTGATGCCCCTTAAAGAATTCCTTGTCAGTCGTATCGTTGAGCTTCGCGATCACGTGGCCCAGCTCATGCACGATCCCTTCGGCCGCCCGGTTCTCAAGCATGAACGTGTTGATCGGATGGCCCGGCGGCAATGAAGGCACATCCTGCGTGGAAAGCGATTCCTTGAACACCTCCACGTGCACGTCGCACAGCCGCCGCACTTCGCTCTCGGGCATGCCCTCGTTCATGAGCTGCTGTTCCATATGGGCGATCTCGGACGCGTCGATGTCCTTGATAAGCTCATGGAAGCGCTTTTTGAGCACTGCCATGTCCGCGCCCGAGTGCAGGTCCCGGATGATGCCTTTCAGCACGGCCTGGCGCGTCTTGTCGTCTACGAGTGCCTCAACCGTCCCGCCGCCTTCCAGGTTAATCACGACCGCTGACCCGGTCTTTGCCTTGATCTCCGCGGCAAGATCGGCGAGCAGCGTCTCTATCGGAATAGCGCCGAGCGCGGAAGCCTGCGCCAGGGTCGCCATTTTGCCCACGGTCTTTCGCATGACCGGGTTCTTGAGCAGGCTGAACGAGGTCGATCTGCTGATTAGATAGTCCAGCAGGAACGGGTAGTTCTTCAACAGGTCGTCGATCTTTGTTCCTGAGCTGAGTTCCATGGTTTCCCCCTGTTGTACGAATAGTATTAGTTTACCAGATAACTGCGCCGCCTGTGCAGATGAGCGACTGATGTGATACAGTATCCGCCTTTTCAGGCACCGGCGTTATGATGTATATCAGTATGATGCGCATCATCTTCGCAGACCCGGACCAGGAGCTTATTATCATAAAAATACCCTGTCGATTTTCTTGCAATTTCTCCACGGGTGCGGTACTGTCGTATAGGAGATGGTGCAGCCACAGTCTGTTATTACAAGACCCCTAAAGGACATAACCATGAATGAAGACGCTTCCGTATTTGATCTGGAAAAAGAAAAACAAACGAACAAAAAACTTGCGATCGGCGTGGGTGTCCTCGGCCTGGGCGCCTTCGGCGCTTTCTATGTTCTGTTCTTCTTCACCATGATCTTCAGGCCCGGCCTCCTGTTCGACCTGCTGCCCGTGCAATCCATGACAACCGGCGCTCTGTCTGACAACAGCCGCATATACCTTCTTTCACAGAAGATCGATATGAGCAGGGTCTCTCTCAAAGATAAGCATCCGCCGGAAACCAAACACGTTCTCTTTGTTCTGGAAGGAACAAAAGCAGTACAACCGCAGGAGATCCCGCCCTATGTGACCGCCAGCGGCGCAGGCGAACGGCTCGTTCTGTTCAGCACAGGAAGGTACCGGTCCTTTGACGGTACCGCCTGGACCGAGGTGCAAACCGACGGCATCGGTAACTGCCCCAGAGGGATCACCACGCCGGCGGGATTGTTTCTCATAAGCAGCATTAAAGACAAGATCCGCATCACGCAGGTCCGGGACAACGTTGTCACGACCATCCCTTTCCCGGAAGACCTGCTTCGGGGCCGCCAGGAACCGACCTACCAGATCATGGAGCTCGTCTGGTACCAGGGGCGGCTCTGTCTTTTCTGGTCCTTTGACAACAGCATCGCCTGGACCATCTGGAACGGCTCGTCCTGGGCGCCGGCGGCCTTTGCCCCTTTTTCCGGATCTTTTCAGGTGATCGCGGATGGGCAGCGGATTCATTTCTTTAACCAGGAACAGAGCAGCGCCGTCCGAACGCTCAGCTATTATATTTTTGAGAACAACTCGTGGTCCGGCCCGACACCGCTCCCGATCATGAACGGCCTGATCAACTGGAACGCATTCATGCATCAGGGGAAACCCTTACTTTTTCTCCAACAGCCTTTTTCCCAGACCCTGTACACGGTTGAAAATAAAGCGCTGGCCAACCCGGTCCATCTCGACAGCTCGTTCAACCCGTCCCGCATCATGGGAACCGTTGCGCTTTTCGCGCTCTGCGCGAATCTGACCGTCATCCTTGCCATCTTCGGCTTCTCTGCTTTGATCCGCCGTTACAAGAAACGCACCTGGACGGAGAAAGGGATCGAGTATGAGTTTGCCGGCCTGTTCCGCAGGTTCACGGCCTACCTGCTTGACACGCTGTTCCTTCTGCTGCCGCCCGCAGTGGTGATTGCGCTGTTCACATCAAAAGAAGAGATCGCTCTTCATCCCTTCCGGTTCTTTATCATGATCTTCGGCGCCGTGATGTTCTATTTTATCGGCGGCTTCCTGTACCACTCTTTGCTGGAAGGAATGATCGGCATGACCCTGGGCAAACGGCTGTGCAATATTACGGTTCTAAAAGCTGATTTCACTCCGTGCGGACTCGGCGCAGGCTTCCTCCGGAACCTGCTGCGCATCGTTGACGGTTTTTTTTATTATCTGGTGGCAACGGTTTCCCTTGCAGGCACACTCAAGTGGCAGCGGCTGGGGGATCTGGCAGCTGAGACCGTTGTGGTCAGGAGGAAGACGAACGCTGAAACACCTGCCAGAAACGGGCATGTGGATTCCGGGGAATGGGATCCATCATGATAATTAAGAAAAATGGAGCCCGTTTTCTGCTATAGTTAAGTCTTGCGATTTGTTGCTATCGCTTTCCCGCGCGACCCGGGCGCGGAGCCCTGAGACGAAAAGTGTTCGGCCTGCAAAGGACACCACGGCCCATGAAAAATATTGAACGGATCTGCCGGTTCTCCAGCCAGATAACCACCACCACGGACCCCGTTCGCCTGTATCGCACGATCGTGCAGTTCATGCAATCGATGTTCGAGCTGGATTTTGCGACGCTCATGCTGCTTGCCGAAGACAAACAGCAGCTCACGATATGCGATACGCTCGGTTTTCCGGAAAGCATGATCGGGACGTTCAGTCTGGTCCAGGGACAGGGCCTGTCCACGCATGTGGTCCGGACCAAAGGCGCCGCCGCCGTCGTCGATTTCGCGGCTGAAACTCGCTTTGAGGCGCCGTTGCTGGTGACCGATAACAACATCACGTCAGCGCTCTGCGTGCCGATGATGATCGAAGATGAGATTTTCGGCGTAATCATCGGCCATACCCTGCGGAAAAGGACCTTTTCTTCCGAAGAAACAACGTTGTTCCAGAACATGGGAAGCCTGGCGGCAATAGCCATCAAGAACGCACTCGGCATGCAGCTGCTCAGAAAGTCCCGGGACGAATGGGAAATGACATTCAACGCGGTCCCGGACCTGATTATGATCATCGATCGCGAATACCGCGCCACACGGATCAACCGCGCCATGGCGGAAGCGCTGGCAGTGCAAAGCGCTGAAGCGGAGGGCCTGCACTGCTTTGAGCTCATGACCAGAATAGGCGAAACCTGTCGCCTGCCCACCTGCGAAGGGGCTGGTTCCGGCGGTCGGAAAGCGGCTCACAACACGAACCCGGTCGGGGAGCCTGATCCTGCGGAATGTCCCGTCGCCCAATTGTTCAAGACCGGCCAGGGCTCCGCCCTGGAGCGGACCACGCAAAACACGAGCGCCACTCAAACGTTTGAGATCACTGTTTCACCCTTGCGGGATGACAACGGCGTGATCATCGCGGCCATCAAGGTCATGCGCGACATCACGGACCGCAAGAAGGCGGAAGCGGATTTGCAGGAAAGCGAAGCGCGGTTGCGGGTCATCTTCGACACTTCCCAGGCGGGGATCGGCCAGGTGAATCCGGACGGCACAATCAGCTTCGCGAACAAAAGACTTGCCGAGATGTTCGGCATGACCCTGGAGGAACTGATCGGCGTCTTCTACCCCTCACTCCTCCATGGTTCGGAGCGGGCAGTGGGTGACGACCGTATGCACCGGCTGATCAAGGGCGAGATACCGTCCGTTTCGACCGAGCGTCATTACCTCCGCAAGAACAATTCCGATTTCTGGGGCTATCTGTCCTGCAAGCGGCTCGAGGCGCGGGATGGGAGCCTGATCGGACTGGTAGGGATCATTACCGATATCACCGAACGCAAACAGGTCGAAGTGGAGCGGATGGAGCTGGAACGGCGCCTGCTGCACGCCCAGAAGCTCGAAAGCCTCGGTGTGCTCGCCGGAGGTATTGCCCATGACTTCAATAACCTGCTCATGGCCATCCTCGGCAACCTGGATATGAGCCTCATGAAGCTGTCTCCGCTTTCCGCTGCCCGGCCCGGCATCGAGGCGGCCGTGAACGCCTCCAAGCGCGCGGCCGAACTCACGAGCCAGATGCTGGCCTATGCGGGCAAAGGCCTGTTCATCGTGAAGGACCTGAATATAAATGAACTGGTTGCGGAGAACACCCATTTGCTGAAAGCACCCTTGTCCCGGAACGTGACGTTCAACCTTCAGCTCGGCCAAAACATTCCGCTGGTCAAGGCTGATGCGTCACAGCTCCAGCAGGTGATCATGAGCCTGATCATCAATGCATCAGAGGCCATCGGCGACCGGCACGGTCTTATAACGCTCTCGACCAGCTTGAAAGTATGCGATGACTCCTGCCTGAAGTCGAGCCGCCTCGAGGACAAACCGGCGCCCGGGCGCTTCGCTCTGCTGGAAGTGATCGATACCGGATGCGGCATGGACCGGGCAACGGTCCAGCGGTTGTTCGACCCCTTCTTCTCCACAAAATTCACGGGCCGTGGGCTAGGCATGTCGGCCGTGCTCGGCATTGTCAAAGGACACCACGGCGCCATTTTTGTGGAAAGCGAAGAGGGCAGGGGGACAACGATGCAGGTGCTGCTGCCCCTGGCGGAAGTATCGCAGGCGGAACTTTTTCCGGCGCCGGAAATAAAAGAAGCCGGGCGGGAGCCGCACCCGGCCCGTTTGGACGGCACGGTACTGGTGGTGGATGACGAGGAGACCGTGCGCGCGGTCTGCGCGGCCATGATAGAAAATTTCGGCTGCCGGGTCATCACCGCGGCAGACGGAGACGATGCTGTACAGATCCTTCGGGATTGCACGGAAAAGATCGATCTGGTCCTGATGGACCTCACCATGCCCCGCATGGACGGCAGCGCTGCAGCCCGCGAGATGATCCGGTTCGCGCCTGATATGAAGGTCGTGCTTTCCAGCGGATACAGCGAGCATGAGTTATCGCAGCGTTTCGCAGGACAGGGCTTTGCCGGCTTTATCCAGAAACCGTTCAACCTGAATGACCTGCGGGCCCTGGTGGCCAGGGGCCTGAGGTCGCACTGAAAGGACAAACCATGAAACGGTACTATGCCGCCGGTTGGATCGTGGCGCTGATCGGATCCATTCTCCTGGCCACGACCGGCTGGAGCGAAGAGAGCACCGCTGTCCGCCATTGGTATAGGCTCGAAATACAGACCGGCGATTCCACCTACCAATGCCTGGGAAGTTCTCTGCTCGATGAAAAGGAGTTTGCAAAGCAGCTGTTGGGAGCGGAATACATCGTACTGGATGACATTTCATATATCGACACGACCGGTACCACCAAGGGCTGGCAGGAGTGGGACCCGAAGGCCTTTCCCCGGCTGTACATAAATCCGCGCCACGTGATCTTTTTCAATCCTATGAAGGGCGATCCGCGAAAGGCTGTCAAGCAGAAGTAGTGCGTGCGAAGAACGGTTCACCTGAAATTAAATCATTTGGACACGAAAGAATCGGATTAACGTCTGATAAGGGTGGATAAAGATCGAGTCTTCTACTTTTGCGGTCCCCCGCTCGGACGTCCTGCATTATAGATCACCCCGCCAGCGGCAACGTATTCCCGAAGCACTGCAGTCGCTTCCTCCCGCAGCACATCGCGCTGTACGGCTATCCCGCGGCTGTTCAACGCAGATACCCAGTCCGCGAGCTTGGGCCCTTCATCAAACCCGATGGCCCGCGCATCCTCGTCCCGTGCCCCGCAGACCAGCTGCCGCACACCGGACCAGGGCACGGCCCCAAAACACATGGCGCAGGGTTCCGTGGTTGACACCAGTTCGTAGCGCTGTTTATTGCCGGCGCTCAAGTCGTACCGCGCAAGCTTCTTTTGAGCAAACATAAGCGCAACGATCTCCGCGTGCAGCACGGAGCAGTTCGAAACGAGCACCAGGTTGACCCCCGGGGCAACGAGCCGGCCCTTTTCGTCAAAAACCGCCGCTGCAAAAGGGCCGCCCGTCCCCTCTTGCACGTTCCGGCGGGCCAGCGCGATAACAAAGCGCATCCGCTCCTCCCCATCACGGAACGCGGTGGGCGCCGTCTCAAGGAAGGTCTCGACCCAGTAAGGCAGACTGATGTGGAGCTCAGGCAACATGTTTTTTCAGCATTCTCATCCCGGCGTTTACCGCGTCACATTCTCAAGCATCAATTTTGCGATTGTTTTTGCGAAGCCTGCCGGGTCTTTGAGTTTTGACCCTTCCAGCAGCAGCGCCTGGTTGTACAGCAGATCAGTATATTCTTTTATGATGTCGTCCTGTCCGCCTTTCTCCAGGAACCGGTTCATTACTTCGAAGACCCCGTGCGCAGGATTGATCTCCAGGACCCGCTTGCTGGATGGAACATCCTGTCCCATGGCACGCAGCATTTTTTCCATCTGCGGATCGAGCCCGCCCTCATCGGCGACCAGGCAGACGGCAGAGTCTGTGAGCCTGCCGGACAGCCGCACGTCCTTTACCTCGTCCTTTAACTGTTCCTTGATCCGGGCCAGCAGCTTCTCGAACTTCTCCTTCGATTTTTCCTTCTCCGCCGGCTCGGTCTTGTCGAGGTTGATGTCGCCCTTGATCACGGACTTGATCTTTTTGTCCTTGTATTCCTGAAGCCCGCTCATGATGATATCGTCGATGTCATCGGTCATGATCAGAACGTCGAAGCCCTTGCCGCGGAACGCTTCGAGGTAGGGCGACTGCAGCACGTTCTCGTCAGCCTTGCCCGTGATGTAATAGATCTCGGTCTGCGCCAGCGGCATGTTCTTCACATAGTCGTCGAAGGTGGTGAATTTCCCCGCCTCGGTCTTGACGGACGGGAACAAGAGCAGGTCCGCGATCTGCTCCTTGCGTGAATGATCGAAATGGATGCCTTCCTTCAGGACCCGGCCGAACTCCGCGTGGAAATTCTGATAGGCAGTAGCATCGTTCTTCTTCAGGTCCGCCAGGGTGTCCAGGACCTTCTTAACAACGTTTTTCTTGATGACCTCCACATGCTTGTTGTTCTGCAGAATCTCGCGCGACACATTGAGCGGAAGGTCCGATGAGTCCACCACGCCCTTCACAAAACGGAGATATTCGGGAAGGAGCTGCTCGCAGTGGTCCATGATCTGAACACGCTTTACGTACAGGGTCGGTCCGATCTTGTAGTCTTTGTACAGGATGCCGTAGGGCGCTTTGGAAGGAATATAGAGCAGCGCCGTGAACTCCGACGTGCCTTCGGCGCGGAAATGGATGACCTTTGCCGGGTCTGTGTACTCGTGCGAGATGTGCTTATAAAATTCGTTATACTCTTCGGCCTTGACCTCCGCCGGGTCCTTCAGCCAGATGGCCTTGCCCGCGTTCATGGTCTCTTCTTCAGAGACCTTGATCTTCTTTTCCTTGTCCGCCGGGTCTTCCTTTTCCCGTTCGATATCCATGACCACGGGATGCTCGATGTAGTCCGAGTATTTGCGGATGACCGATTTGATCTCCCACTCGTTTAGATAGTTTTTATCATCGGACTTGAGGTGCAGGACCACATCGGTCCCGGCCCAATCCTTTTCAGCCTCGTCGATTATGTAGGAGCCGTCGGCCGTGGACTCCCACTTCACCGCCTTCTTCGTCTTCTCCGTCGCTTTGCGCGTAAGGACCGTTACTTTGTCGGCCACCATAAAGGATGAATAGAAGCCCACGCCGAACTGCCCGATCAGCTCCGGCGCGTCTTTCAGCTCCCTGCCCTTGAGCGCATGCAGAAAGTCCTTGGTGCCGGAGTGCGCGATCGTGCCGAGTTCGGCAATCACTTCGTCGTGGGTCATGCCCATGCCGTTGTCGCTCACGGTCAGCGTACCGGCGGCCTTGTCCACGATGATCTTGATCTTCCATTCGCCCGTGTTCGCGAAGATCTCCTTGTTCGTGAGCGCTTCGTAGCGCGCCTTGTCAATGGCGTCGGAAGCATTGGAGATAAGCTCCCGCAGGAAGATCTCCTTATGGGAATAGAGCGAGTGGATCATGAGGTCCAACAGCTCTTTTACTTCGGTCTTGAACTCCATTTTTTCAACAGCCATGTGGTCACCTCGTCCTGGGTTGGTGTGCGTTTGGGGAAGACTATATATACCTATACCGGGTGCAGATTGTCAAGGGGAATCTTGGGGACGTTGTTTCTATCTATGCTTTCTTAGTTTACTCCCCTTTCCGCGTTTCCCTTCGTTCGATTGATCGAACAATGGATGAAGTATTGACGCCCACATGACGTGCGATCTCTGCTGCCGAGGAACCCAACTCTTCCCGGCATCGGCAGGCGATGACGGCCCGTGCAGCGCTCACGCACTGTCGCTTTCCTCCGGCTTTCAGCTCTCGCTCATTTATCTGTCTGTTTTTGCATTCCGCGTCGATGATCTTCTGGATCGTCTGCCCGCTTCGTTTGTGCTTGGTCTGGCGCAGTTGTCGGTCTTCGGCCTCTTTGAATACGGCAGTCACGAAGTCCCCGCCCCCAAGTATCCGCTCGTCGTACTCTTCTTTCTGTCCACGTCTGCGCATTGCTACGACTTGTGACCACCCGCCCTGGCTTCGAACCAACCCTCCGCCGGTCAACGAGGGATCGCGGCCTTCCTTGATCCCCTGCCGGACGAATCGACGATATTCTGAAATCGCTTTCTTCCGCGTGCCGCCGAACTCTGTCAAGCACGCATCGATATCCATCCAGGGAGGGTTTTTCTTGCCGATAATGGCCCGATGGCCGGTCCAAGGGTATCGGTCCAGCTCTTCCATGGTCTGGATGATCTTTGCGCGGATGGGGTTTAAGTGAATATACCGGATGAGAGCGAGCAGATACGTCTCTTCATCGCATAGTATGGATTTGTAGCGGTTCTCAAAGAGATGGCCCGTCCTTTTGTGGCGGCGGTTATAGTATTGCGCGTACCAGGTAAGCTGCTTGCGCATGACTGCTGAAATGCCGTCTTTGCCGCTTTTGAAGAGCATATGGACATGGTTGGTCATGAGGACCCATGCATGTACCGCACACGCTCCGTCGAGGACATTTTCTGCGAGCCGTTCGAGGAAGCGGGTCTTATCCTGATCATCCTTGAAGATCGGCGCTTTGTTTATCCCCCGGACGATGATGTGATGCAATGCTCCAGGTGCATCGAGGCGGGCTTTTCTTGGCATGATGAGATTTTATTCAAACGAAGGGTATTTGTCAAGGAGAAAGCATAGATAGAAACAACGTCCCCTAAGTTCTTACAGCAAGTTCCATCAGAGTTTCAGAAACAGCCTTGAACAGAAGCCCATAGAGGACTTCTTGATTACGGAGGACAAGGGGATTGAGCTTATCGGGGAGAGTAAAAACAACGTGAAAGTAGGGTATGGGAAGCAGGTCTTCTTCCCGTGCCTCGATCCACTGCTCTTTTTTGAGGAACTGGCACTTGGGACAGTGCCGGTTTCTGCAGGAGTTGTACGAGATTACCTTGTTGCCGCAGTGCTCGCACTCGTCCACGTGGCCACCTTGATCCGCAGTGCGGCAGGTCTCGATCGCCCGCATGGCGCGAAGACGATTCAGGGGCATGGGATGGGCGCTTCGGTACACCATACCGTATTGGCGGAAAATATCCGCGACTTCAAGCTGGCCGGCTGCTCGCGCAGACATGGCGGCGCGGCGGTCAGAGGGGCTTGAATTTTTTCCGCGGTTTTTCCGGCTGCTCCAAATCCAAGGGACTCACGACCCTGGCCAGGTTCTTCTTGCTTACGTGAAGATAGACGGTAGTGGTCCTGATCGAGGAGTGGCCTAACAGGACTTGAATGGTATGTAGATCGGTGCCGGCCTCCAGAAGATGGGTGGCGAAGCTGTGACGGAGTGTGTGGCAGGTTGCCGGCCTCGTGATCCCAGCCTGTGCTTTTGCCCGTTTAAATCCAACTTGGATATAGCTGACTGAAACATAATGTTCCGGATTTGAACCCGGGAACAGCCACACCTTGGGCCGGTACTCTTTCCAGTACTCCCGAAGCGTCTCCAGGGCGGTCTGTGACAGCAGCGTGTAGCGGTCCTTGTTTCCCTTGCCCTGCTCCACGCGGATCAGCATGCGCTTGCTGTCGATGTCTATGATCTTCAGCCTTGCCGTTTCTCGTGCCCGAAGTCCGGCCGAGTAGGTAAGCATCAGCATCGCCTTCTGCCTGAGATTAACGGATGCTTCGATTAACCGGTGGATCTCGCTTTTGTCCAGTACGTGCGGAAGCGCCTTGACCGTTTTGGGATAGGGTATCTTATCGATGACCCAGCCCTTTTTGAGCGTTGTCTCATACAGAAACCTGAGCGCGCTGTAGGTGATCTTGAGTGATGACTGGGACAACTTCCTGTCTTCAACGATCGAAACAAGGAACGCCTTCACTTCGTCTTCATTCAGCTGATCGGGAGGCCTGCCGAAATGGTCCTCGAGCGCTCGTGCAGCATTGTGATACAGGTATTGCGTCTTGGGGCTCAGATTCCTGAGCACCATGTCTCTTTGCATCTGTTCCCGGTACGTTTCCATCATGAATCTCCTTCCGCTGAATCGAATTTCCAACGGCATGACGCCGCTGGTGTTGCGAAAGAAGATTGTAAAACGATCAGGATTGTGCTGCAAGGTTTTGAGGAAGTAATTTCTACAGCGACTTGTGATGGGATTAGAGCGAAAAGTATCAGGATGTGAAAAGCAACCGCCGCGTAGCGGCTTAGTTCAACACGCGGCTGACGCGCCGCTTCTTGGCGCGTCGCTGTCGAGCCGCAGGTTGAAATAAATTAATCGATAGCTTAATCCCGCTTTAACGATAGTTTATCCGCATATCGCAAATCATACAGTTCCTTCGCTTCACCGGAATAACCCGATATAACTTGCCAAACATACTGAAGTCTTTCTGCTCGGCCGAATTGGAATTCGTACTCAATCTCGGAAAGCAGAGAAAGCATCAAAACAATCGTAGTCATGACACAATCAGACTTATACTTCTTCAATATATTGATCCGGTTCTCTTCATCCAAATTAAGAAAATGTGCTGAGCGCCGTGCGAATCCAGGCCAGCTTAAATGTGAGTCCGCAGATAAGTTGCGATAAAACCAGTCATTCAAATATTGAAGAAAGTTCCGTCGTTCTTCCGACGTGTCTTTGTGTTTGATCATCTTACCAGGATTGAGCCACCATTTAACATGCTTCTCTGGTTCTGCTGCTTCTTGTTCGGTTATATGAAAACTAGTGCGGCTATGATTTATTAACGCATCACCCCATGCAAGATAATCGGCCCATGCTGGATTATTGGCGTAGGTCGATTTATATCGTTGGTGTTCTTCAACCAGTTCGCGCCAACCCGATTTGTGATACCACAAAATTCTATTAAGCGGATCATCGAAGATAAAGACGAAGGTAAAAAGGCTATCCAAAATTGTTCGTGACAAGGGCGGAATAGATACACTGAATTCGAGTTTACGGTCGCTATTAACGGGCTTGTCTGCAGCCAAATAACGAATGCTGTTGTATGTGTTTGCGAGTATTTTGACTGAGCCAAGAAGATATATTTTTAAATCCTCGTTGCCTGCGTATTTTTGCGGCCATGACCGCTCGATCAAATTTGCAGTAGCGAGAAGCAAGTCATCTAATGGTTTTTGAATAGCATCAAATGGAAGTGCAGGCAAGTCCTCAAAACGAACTTGGGGAATATTAGGTAAATTATTTGACATTCACTTCCTCAGCTTCATTAGAAAAAGATAACACGGCGCTGACGCGCCGACCTTGGCGCGTCGCTGTCGAGCGCCTGGTTGGTGTTCTATCAATGAATACTAGTCGTGACGGTGACCCAAAGGAAACGCAAAAACCAAAAAGCAGATGGTAATATAACGACTGCAACAGATAAGAAAAGGCCAGCCTGAAATAACTCGCGACTTATTCGACGGAACTGCCTTCTTCGGAAAAGCCTGAACGTCACCTCAACAATCCATCCCAGTGTATAGCCAAGATTCATGAAGATGGGTGCCATAAACAGTGCCATTGGTTCTATGGCGTCTTCTCCTGGTTTAAGTTCGCCTGATTTCGTAATGAATAGAAAGAATAATAGAAGACTTATAACACCTGTCACTCCGACAATCAAATTATAGGGGATCCGTCGTTTTTCCCACCAAGTTACAATTCGAATGACCGAGTGCTCAGCTTCAGGAACAAAAAACAGCCATTGAAAAATTTTCTGTAAAGGTGTCATCAATTGAATTTTCCTTAGACTCATGCCGTAACCGCTTCTAACCGGCTTGCTTCTTTCGGATTTTGCTAAATAAATATACGGCAATAAGACTTGTTGGAATTGCCGCTGCCGACCATGCGGTAGCTGCGATTAAACCCCATGTAACCCAAGAAGGATCTTGTCTATCAGGATTAGCTCGGAAGAAATCTGGAACAAAATACCATAAGAGTGAAATAACGATTGGAGTTAGAAGGGACATTA
>Ga0334722_10004936_pt1 | contig 13677 bp, 15 predicted proteins | sample C3_bottom_MG_FD_207210 | JGI IMG/M metagenome (GOLD analysis project Ga0334722, IMG submission 207210) | Sediment microbial communities from Yellowstone Lake, YNP, Wyoming, USA - C3_bottom | ecosystem: Environmental > Aquatic > Freshwater > Lake > Sediment | place: USA: Wyoming | collected...
GATTACCCCATGCAACCGGTGTACGTGGACGACGTGGCCCAATACTTTGTGCGGGCACTAGGCAACAAGTTAGCGGCCGGACAGGTCTTCGAGCTTGGTGGACCGGAGGTTTTCACCTATAAGCAAGTCCTTCAAATCATTATGCGGGCGAGCGGCCGCCGGCGGCCGTTTGTCAGTGTTCCAGCGGGGGTTCTTTTGCGGCTTTTGCCTCTCGTCGAGGGCCTTCCCGTGGTGCCCATCACCCGCGACCAGCTCGTCATGCTTATGGAAGGCAGTGTTCTCTCCGACGACAGTGTCCGGCAGGTCTTCCCCATGAGACTCCGTCGGTTTGAGGCCGAAATGGAAAGGATCCTGGCCCGGTGAAGGTGGCTCGCGACCCAATGTATACGTTGCGGGTGGCGCTTGGACTTTTGCCGGGAGAGACCGCGGAGCTCGGGCCGGCGGTGGCAGAATATGCTGCGGCCATACGGCAGCGGGCGGTGCGCGGGGCACCGAACACCGATCACAGCCCCCCTGTTGTCATACCCGCAGAGCTGTCTGTAGATTATTACTTCCGGCCCGGCGGTCCGTTGTCTACGCTTGTGAACGGCTGGGAGATGCGGCCGTCCCAGCTGGAAATGGCCAGGCGGGTGGAGCGGGCTTTGCAGGAAGGCCGCACGCTTTTTGCCGAGGCCGGCACCGGCACCGGGAAAAGCCTTGCGTACCTCGTGCCAGCAGCGATCTGGGCTATGACCAACGGGGAGACGGTCGTGGTTTCAACATACACCGTCAACCTGCAAGAGCAGCTCTGGAACAAAGAAATCCCCTTACTCGAGAAACTTTTTCCGGGGCTTGCCGCGGGCATCATGTTCGGGCGTTCACGCTACCCGTGCCTCGACAAGTTTCTGGCCCATCTTGCCTCTGCCCCGGCCACGTCGGTATCGCCCTCCACGCTCGCCGCCAGGGCGGCGTGGATATACGAGGCTGCCGGCCAAGAAAAGGCTCCGCGGGGTCCGGCGCCCGAGTCCTGGGGCGACATGGCGGCCATGAGCGAAGAATGCACCGGCGAAGAATGCGAGTGGTTTCGGACCGGCTGCTTTGTTACCGAGGCCCGCCGCCGTGGGGCGCAGGTGCACATTCTGGTCGTCAACCATGCCCTGCTTTTGGCTGAACTGAAGGCCGACGCAAATTTTCTGCCGCCGTACAAGGCGGTCATTCTCGATGAAGCCCACCACCTGCCGGCAGTGGCTCAGGACCAGTTCGGCGAGCGCCTGACAGACGATGAGATCGCCGGCTTTCTCGAGACCCTTACGGGCCGCCGGGCGAAACGTGGCCAGGCGCTTTTTGCCCAGGCTGGCACCGGTGAAATAGCGGCGTTGGCCACGGAGCTGGAGGAAAAGGTAGCACAAGTGTTCGACCCCATGGAGAAGCTCGCTTCTCCTGGTGCGTCCGGGCAGGCGTGGGACTGGAGCGACCTGCCGGCCGGTGGCGAGGGTGTACGCACCGCGGGCAGCGAGCTTGCCCTGGGGCTTGGCCGGCTCGCGGAACTACTGCACCAGCGGGCGGAAGAAGAAGGGAGCGACCGCCGCAGCCGCACACACATCGCGCGCCAGGCACAGAAAGCTTCCAGCCTCGCCGTGAGGCTCCAGGTTGTTTTGGGAATCGCGGCATCGGACGCGATGGTTTATTGGCTAAAAGCGGGCTCGAACGGCCGTTTGCAGGGGAGTAGCACCAGGAGCACTGGTGTGGAGCTTCATGCCACGCCCCTCCACACCGGTGATATCCTGCGCGACCGTTTGTGGAGCCGGGTCGAGGCCGCCGTACTCACTTCGGCGACCCTGGCCACGCCGCCGCGGGGATTCCGCTTCCTCGAAGAAGAGCTCGGGTTGGACGGATTGGATGACACCGGTGGCGAGGTTTCGCATGTGGTTTTGCCCTCGCCGTTTCACTATCGTGACCAGGCACTGGTGGCGGTGGCCACCGACCTCCCCGACCCGAGGGCGCCGGGCGAGTTTGTCGCCGCCGTGGCCAGGGTTTTACCGGCCCTGGTCCGGCAGGCCGGCGGCCGCACCCTGGTACTTTTCACCGCGCGGGAGATGCTGCGGGCGGTGCATGCTCTGGTGGCAAACGAGCTCAACGCCGCCGGTATCGAGGTGCTGGCACAAGATGCGGAAAGCGAGCGTGGCACCATGCTGGCCAGACTGGCTCAAAACGAGGGGACGGTCATTTTCGGACTGCAGAGTTTCTGGGAAGGAGTGGATGTGACCGGCCCGGCCTTGAGCCAAGTAGTCATTGTCCGCTTGCCCTTTGACGCCTATCAGAACCCGGTCCAGCAGGCCCGTCTGGCTGAAATCGAGCGGCAAGGCGGGTCCGGCTTTTTGCACCTGAGTCTACCGGCGGCGGTGTTGCGTTTCCGGCAGGGGTTCGGGCGTCTTGTGCGTACCAGCACGGACAGAGGGGTCGTGGTGGTGCTCGATCCCCGGCTCTATACGGCCAGGTACGGCCGGGCCTTCTGGGACGCGTTGCCGGGGCCGCGCCGGTGGTGCGGTCCCGCCGGGGAGCTTCCGGAAATCGTTGGCCTTTGGCTCGGCGGGCAGGAACCGCCGGCCGGGGACTGCGGGGAGGACTTCTGATGCATATCGTACTGCCGGCACCCATAGCCATTTAGGGGTGACCGCCAACTCCGGGAGGGAGCGAGCACTTATGCAAGCCCGACAGGCAATATCTGATATCGGGCACCAGGCACGGGGAGCCAATGGCCGCGTGCGGCCGGGAGCAATCCTGGCCGGCGTGCTGGCCGGATTTTTGTTTGCGGCAGTTGCCACTGGCATCCTGGCGGTGGTCTACGTACGCACGTCGCTGCCAGAATCGCCGTTGTCCTGGATGGTGAGCTCGGTCAACCTGCTGAGCGTGGCGATCGCCGGCCTGGTGTCCGGGCGCCGGGCCCGGACCACCGGCTGGTTGAACGGCGGGCTGGCAGGGTTTTGTTTTACGTTTTTGGCCATCCTCCTTAGCTACGTTTTGTTTCCGCAGGCTATACCCATACTGGCAGCGGCCGCCCGGCTCGGCATCGGCCTTGGGCTTGGCCTTTTGGGCGGGACAGTAGGAGTAAACCTCGCATAACCCCCGTGGCCACTATTGCAGCTGGTTTGGTCCCGTCGGAGGCATGGCCTGGTTCAGCGCCTGGCTGGCCTCCTTGATAGCCTGTGCCATCTGGCCAAGGGCCTGCACCTGGAACATCGCGGACTGGGCCTGGGCGAGAGAAGCTACCGCCTGCGTGAGCGCCTGGGCGAGCCGCGCATCTGCCTGGACCTGCTGTTCGGCGATCTCCTGTTCGAGTGCCCGCAGGGTGGTATCGGTCTCTTCCGGTTTCTGCCAGGCGGCTGTCAGGCCGCCCTGCAGGTTTTTTTCAAGCGTCTGGGCCGTCTGCAGGATGGCCTGCAGTTTTTTGGCATCGCTGATTGTGGCAGATGCCTGGCTAAGCTGGCTTTGCAACTGCTTTTCTGCCGACAGCTGCTGTTCACGGGCCTGGTTCACCACCTGGGCGAGCAGGTTCGCCAGGTTGTCAGACGGGGTTTTCGGTGCGGCGGTAACCTCCCTGGCTTGGCGCTGCAATGCCTCCATGGTCTTGGACGGAGTCGACTCCGGACTCGGCCAGCTTACCTGGGGTTGCGATGGGACGTCCGGTCCGTTTTTCTTTGTTTCTGGTTCTGTCTTGCTTGGCAATGGGAATACACCTCCTTGTCTATCTTGCTCCGACGTGCCTGTGCCCAATCTACGCGTGTCGGCCAACGCTTTTTGGCAGCAGGAAGCCACGACGCCAGAAGAGAAGTTTATCGAGCGTCTTTTGCCCGCGCGGCCGGCTCATAGAGCCAGCACGCTTTTTTGGCACGGGCGCGACAGGCGACTAACAAGGAGGTTGGAGCATGGCCGAAACGATCAAGATGCTGATCAACGGCGAGTGGGTCGAATCGTCCAGCGGCGAGTATTTTGACTCTATCAACCCGGCTACCGGCGAGGTGGTGGCAAGGGTGCCGCGCGCCACCCGGGAAGATGCGGACCGGGCGGTAAGAGCGGCCTACGAGGCCCAAAAGAAATGGCGGCGCGTGCCGGCTCCGCACCGTGCGGAGGTTTTGTTCCGCGTGGCCCGTATCCTCGAACAGCGCAAGGAGGAGCTGGCCCGCAAGCTCACGCAGGAGATGGGCAAGGTCATCGCCGAGGCCCGGGGCGACCTCCAGGAAGCCATCGACATGAGTTATTTCGCCGCGGGCGAGGGCAGGCGCATGCACGGCATGACCGCTCCCGTGGAGATGCCCAACAAGTTCACCATGTCGGTGCGTGACCCGGTCGGTGTGGTCGCGACCATCACGCCCTGGAACTTCCCCACGGCCATACCATCGTGGAAGATGATGCCTGCCCTGGTGGCGGGAAACGCCGTGGTATTCAAGCCTGCCAGTGACACTCCCTTGCTTGCCTACGAGCTCGTGCGGGCTCTCAACGATGCGGGGGCGCCGCCCGGGGTGGTGAACATCATCTACGGCTCAGGCAGCGTGGTGGGCGATGCCTTGCTCGAGCACCCGCTCGTGAACCTCGTGACGTTCACCGGCTCAAGCGAGGTCGGCCGGCACGTGGCCGAGGTGGCCGGGCGCCATCTCAAGCGGGTTTCACTGGAGCTCGGCGGCAAAAACGCGATCACGATTATGGACGACGCCGACCTTGACTTGGCCGTCGAGGGCGTACTCTGGAGCGCGTTTGGCACCACCGGGCAGCGTTGCACGGCGTGCAGCCGTGTGATCGTGCACGAAAAGGTCAAAAAAGCCTTCCTCGACCGGCTGATCCCGCGGGTGGAGGCCTTGCGCCTCGGCAACGGCCTTGACCCGAACACCGACGTGGGGCCGCTCGTCAACGCCTCGCAGCGGAAGACCGTGGACGAGTACGTGCAGATCGGCATCAAGGAGGGCGCGAAACTTTTGACTGGCGGCCACCCGGTCACCGATGGTGAGCTGGCCCGCGGGTTCTTCTACGCTCCCACCGTGTTCGAGACCACGCCCAACATGCGGATCGCCCAGGAAGAGATCTTCGGGCCGGTCTTGTCGGTGATCACGGTGAAAGACCTGGACGAGGCCATCGAGGTCAATAACGGTGTGGCGTACGGGCTTTCGAGCTCCATCTACACGCAGGACATCAACAAAGCCTTCAAGGCGATGCGCGATCTTACCACCGGCATTGTCTACGTGAATGCCGGTACCATCGGTGCCGAGATCCACATGCCGTTCGGCGGCACACGCAACACAGGCAACGGCCATCGCGAAGCCGGCCACACGCTTCTGGACAACGTGACCGAATGGAAGACCATCTACGTGGACTTCTCGGGCCGTCTGCAGAAGGCCCAGATCGACAATCCTGTGTCGACGCTGTAAGGGAGACAGGCGAGTTGACGGTGAAGATCCTCGTTACCGGGTTCGAGCCTTTCGGCCCGGACAACATCAATCCTTCGTGGGAGATCGCGTCGGCCCTGGCCCGGGAGTACGATGCCAGGCCGGATGTCCGTGTCGTGGCGGCCTTGCTGCCCGTGCGGTGGGAAGGCTTTGGGCCGGCAGCAGAGTCCGCCCTATCGCAGCACCAGCCGGATGCGATCGTGATGCTGGGACAGGCCGGCGGGCGTGCCGCCATTACCCCGGAGCGCATCGGCATCAATGTGTGCAATGGCAAGGATAACGACGGCGTCGAGCGGCAGGAGATGCCAGTCGTACCGGGCGGCCCGGCCGGGTATTTTTCCTCTTTGCCACTGCGGGCGATCGTAGATGCCATGCGGAAACAGGGGGTACCGGCGGAAATTTCCAACTCGGCTGGCACGTACCTTTGCAACTATGCCGCCTACTGGGTGCCCCACTATCTGGCATCCAGGGGCATCGACATACCCGCCGGGTTCATACACGTGCCGTTTTTGCCTGAACAGGTCGCGGGTGCCGACCCTCCGCGGTCGGCACCGAGCATGCCGCTGTCGTTGATGATCACCGGGGTGCGGGCGGCCATAGACGTCTTGGCGAGAATGATGCGGGGCCAGGGCTGATCCTGGCCCCGCTATTTTTGTTTTCCCTCTTTCCCCTTCGTTAGATTTTTCACCCGTCCTGCCGTAGATGAACGTCACTTGTGCATAGTACCTACTAGGTACAATAACCAACGCGTTTAACGGGTAGACACCGGATGCCGAGACGGGTCGTGGCCCGATCGAGGCATGATGCGAATCATTCTAAACTACGAGTGGTTCCAATCCCTAAACACTGCTTTCGGAGGTGTTGGCATGGCAGTCGATCGCATGTCGTTCGTCGTTTTCAACGGCACCGTAGACAAACTTTTCCCGGTGGCGATCATGGCGTCGGGCGGAGTGGCCATGAACATGGAGGTCCGCATCTTCCTCACGTTCTGGGGACTGGATGCGTTCCGGCAGGGCCAACCACAACGCAACTTCAAGATCAGCAAAGACTATGAAGAGATGGGCCCGGCCATGATGCAGATGCTGGCGGAAAAAAAGGTGCCCTCCTGGTACGACACCTTGAAAACTGCCAAGGAGCTCGGCGACGTAAAGGTGTACGCCTGCGGCATGACCATGGATCTGTTCGGCCTCAAAAAAGAGGATCTCGACCCCATCGTGGACGAGGTCGTGGGAGTAGGCGAGTTCGTCGAGATGGCCAAGGAAGGCAAGATCACGCTGTTCATCTAAGGAGGTCGTCAAGCATGCCTGATCTGAGCGAACTGAAGATAGACCGCACGATCGACGCCCGCGGGAGCTTTTGCCCGGGACCGCTCATGGAGCTTATCCGGGCCATGAAGGAAGGCAAGGTCGGGGATGTCATCGCGGTACTGTCCACCGATTCGGGTTCCAAAAAAGACATCCCCGCCTGGGCCCAGAAAGCGGGTCACGAGTTCATCGGTGTGGTGCAGGAAAACGGCTACGACAAGATCGTGGTCAAGAAGCTGAAGTAGTCTGGGGGCCGCGGTTATGAAAAAGCAGGTAGTGATCCTGGGTGGCGGGGTAGGAGGCACACTGGTCGCCAACCTCCTCGCCAAAAAACTCAAGGCCCACGAGGCCGACATCATCGTGATCGACCGCACCGGGGACCATGTCTACCAGCCCGGCTTCCTGTACGTGCCGTTCGGGTGGGAGGAGCCGGCCAACCTGGCACGGCCGGAGGAAAGCCTTTTGTACCCGCGGGTCAAGCTCGTTCGCGATACCGTAGCCGTGGTGGATGTGAAGTCCCGCCGGGTGGCGACGGAAAAGCATGGCGAGATCCCGTACGACTTCCTCGTCCTGGCCACCGGCTCGCACGTCCACCCGGAGGAGGTGCCGGGGCTGAAAGAGGCCTCGCACCATTTCTATACGGCGACGGCAGCCATGCAGCTGCGTGCCGCCTTGGAAAAATTCAAGGGCGGGCGCGTGGTGGTGGGCGTGGCGGGTGTGCCGTACAAGTGCCCGCCGGCGCCACTGGAGTTCGCCTTCATGTTTGACTGGGTGCTGCGGCAGAAGGGCATCCGGCAAAAGACGGAGTTACATTACATAAGCCCGCTGCCGCGCGTGTTCCCGATCGAGAGCGTGGCCGCGGTGACGGCGCCGATGCTGGAGGAAAGGGGCTACCATATCCACACGTTCTTCAACGTGGAATCGGTCGACCCCGCCAAGAAGGAACTGGTTTCGCTCGAGGGCGAGACCATCCCGTTCGATCTGTTGGTGCTCGTGCCGCCGCACAGGGGAGCTGACGTCGTCACCCGCTCGGGATTGGCGGAAAGCGGCGGTTGGGTGCCGACCGACCGGCATACGCTCAAGGTGGAAGGTCCGGACGGGATCTACGCGATCGGTGATGCCACCAACCTGCCCATCTCCAAGAGCGGTGCGGCGGCCCACTTCGAGGGCGAGATCGTGGCGGGGAACATCGTGCAGGAACTCCGCGGCGAAAAACCCTCGCATCAATATAATGGCCACGTCATGTGCTTTTTGGAAAGCGGCAACAACCGGGCGACTATACTCAATTTCGACTACGAGCACCCGCCAAAGCCGCCGACCCCGAGCGTGCTGTGGCACATGGGCAAGCTCGTCATGAACAAAAGCTACTGGTACATGGTGCCCAAAGGGCGCCTGCCGGGCTGACAGTCCGATACTCCTGCCAAAAGGGCAAATTTCAAGAGCACGCCGGCCCCGGCGTGCTCTGGTGTATTTCTCCGGCTGGACGGGCATGCTGTGTCTGGGGGTGTAATTGATGATCGCGCTGCGACAGCCACCGCTGCCGCCCGATTTCCAGCCAGTGCCAGTCGGGCCGGTGCGTACCTATCCGGGCGAGTTCGAACCGCACGTGCCGGGTCCCGGGGACGTGGGGCAGGGTGCCGAGCCGTTGCGGGTGCCGGGCCCGCCTGAAACGCCGGAAGTGGAGCCGCCGCCCTCAAGCCCCCGCCAGGAGCCGGGGCAGGGTGGGGCCTAGACAGTCAGTGTCCACTGGTACCGTCCGAAACGAAGCGGGCCTCCGGGTGCCGGTCGAAATAATCGATCCAGAACGGCAAGGTGTACTTTATACCCAGCGATGGATCGGCGGCCTGGATGCGCGGAATGCGCTCGGGATCGAACTTCGGACTGAACGGTGACGGCATCGGCCCGGCGCCCACGAGGACCATGGCCTTTATATGGTAGTGCACCCCGTTGTACGTGCCGTCGCGGACCGCGTCGGGGTAGGCCGGGTAGGCTCCGAACGGTAGGGCGAGGGTGGTGGCGTTGTAGCCGGGTACGGCGGCGTCGATGAGTGCTTGTTCCTTTCCCACCTGGTATACCGTTTCCGACGCCGACACCTTGTTCAGGTAGACATGGTTAAAGGTATGGTTACCGATTTCCATGCCGTTTTCCACGATGAACTGCAGCTTTTGCTGCCAGCCCGGCTGCTGGAAAGGGTCGCCGTTGACGAAAAAGGTAGCACGCAGGGGCCAATCAGGGTGATCGCGATGGAAAGCCAGCATCACGCCCATCGCCGAATGCGGGTCGATTTGCGTTTTACCGTCGGGGCCGGTTATAAACCGGAACTGGCCGGCGGTGCCATCGTCGAAGGTGATCACCACCGGGCTATAGCCTTTCGGCACGTCGATCTGGCCAGCCACGAGATCGCCAAGGTTTACCGGCCGGTAGCCGCGGTCATACAGGGCCTGCAGATCGGAGCGGAAACCGGCCGGGGTGCGTTCCCACCGGCCCTCCTGCGGTCCAATGTTGTGGTAGACGATCACCATGATCTGCCCGTTAGTGTTGGGCCGGTAAGGGCCGGCAGCAGTGCCCGCACCGGAGGCATGGGAAGTGGGCTCGGGGGTTGGGACACTGGTTGTGGCAGAACCGGTATAACTAGTGGCAGCGGGCGTCGCCACCGCCGGCCGGTTGGCACAGCCGCCCGCCGTGAGGGAAAAAACAAAGAGAAAAGCGGCTGCTAGAAATGGCAAAAGCCTTGGTCGAAGCCATTCACAATACATGGAAATCCGCCACCTGCCCAGATTGCCTGCCTCAGTTATATAGACTTTTTGTGGCCTGGCCATGTTTCGGGCGTAACGGCCCAAAAGGAATGCTCTTAAGCCTTCAAGCACTGACAGCGGCCGCCTCGATCAGCCGTTTCACCCTTACCGGGTTCATCACGCCACAGTGGCACAGGCGCACGAGCGCCTCGGTGGCCTGTTCGGACGTGGCCAATCCCCGGCGCACGCGGTCCGACCAGTACTCGACCAGGGCGAACGAGACCATGCCGTGTCCGCACATGGTGGCGATGGTGAGGGTGTCTTCGTCAGGCAGAAGGGCGGTCTCGCCGTGTATCCCCAGGGAAAACTCCACCGTATGGGGACGCAATCCGGATTCATGGAGGCAGGTAAATGCCTGGTCGACAAGCCCAGACACCACCACCGACACTCCCAAATCCAGCTGCCGCAGTTCCTGGAGCAGGGCAGCCACCTTGTCCGGGGAGGTGAACACCGCGTGCACGATGGAGTTGTCCGCGATGCCGTTCATGATGGCGTCGGCGCCGGCCGAGAAGAGGTTACCTGTTCTCATGTCACCGGCGTTGACCGGCTCGTATTTCAACGCGGTCACCAAAAACTGCCGTAGCCGCGGAGCGGCCCCGTTGCGGTTTATGCCTTTGGCTGCCATGGCGAAGACGATGTAATCGTCTCGCAGTGATTCTTGCGTGCCGCGGCGATGGAGAGTGTGGGTCATCTAGCGTTCCTCCTTCGGAAATACGGCCAGTGGCCGGCCGAGACCGGCGTTGGTTTTGCCGTTTATGCTGGGACGAAAACCGGCTGCCTTCGCCACATCGGCCGCGAGGCTCGTCTCCGGGGAGTCACCGGCCAACGAGACGATGTCGAGGCTGAACACGGTGTCGAGGGTGGGGGAGACCGCCTGCAGGGCGGCGAGCACCGCCGGGGCCTTGTCGGCCGGGACGATGCACTCTATGATCGCCGAGAGTGCCCTTTCGTTGAGAATGTCGGGATCGAGTTCGCCGGTCGTGACATTGCGCATGAATCCAGTGACTGGGTTTTCGGGTTCAAACGTGACGCCGAGGCCGGCCAAAAGCCGCGTTACTTTCTGCACGCTCGCAAAGCTCGTGCCGGTGCCCGGCCGCCCCATCTCCACCGCGATTCCCACCTGGCCCGGGCCATACCTTCCTGTGACGTCGTTCGTCTTCATCTCCTCTGTCCCCCGTCCGGGCACGCCGGTGAGATCGTGGGGGATGAGCGGGTCGCTGAACTTGCGGCGGACGATACGCGGCCAGCTAAGCTCGGGGAACACGAACGCGTCCGTCGGGCAAACTCCCGACCGCCAGCACACGTCGCATTCGACGCATGTGTCTTGGTCGATGACGATGATCGGGCCGGGCATGCTGATGGCCCCTACGGGGCAATAGTCCACACACAGCCCGCACCCGACACAAAGCGACTCGTCTACAAGCACGGCCATGCCTCCTGTGTGCCGAAAACATGCGGTAGGAAAGCTTTCGGCGAGTTTGTATACAATCAAGTTCTGGACGCGGCGCAGTATTCCTGCCGCGCTGGTGCGGCAGGCCGTGCTTTATGCGGCTTGTGTGCGGTCATTACTCCCTCCACTTCGCATAATGTATCTTATGTTAACTTCAAAGGTCTAATGACATAAACTGACAGCACAAGCCACGTTTCGACATCCCCTACGGTTTCGCCTTCCTAGGTTTGCTCGGGCGGGCGGCGGAGAAAAAGGTCTTTCGTGAGTTCTTCGACGTGCTTTCGGCGCGCCCGGGTGGCCTCGGCATCGACGGCGAGCTCAAGCCTGAGGACGTCTCCTTCTTGGGCTTCCGGCGGCAAAAGGCTACGGGGCAGATTGAAGACCATCTCACCATATTCGATTACCGCGAAGTTCCCTTCGAAACGATCGATGATCAGCATGCGGCGTCCTCCTTCTGTGAAGTGTCGCGGCGGCTGGAGACGGTCAGCGTGGGTAGCGCGAGATGAGCTTTCCCTTGGCGTCGTACAGTTCCGCCGGGTCTCCGTCGTTGTTCCAGACGTTTCCTGCGCTCCAGAGAAGCCTGCCCGGACCGGGCACGGGGTTTGTACCGCTCACGACCAGGAGGCTTTCGCCGGGCGCGAGCGTCACACCAGCCGGCAAGATGAACCGCTGGCCGCCCTTCACACTCAACAAAACCCAGCCGGAAAGATCGGCGGTGGCCGTCCCCTGATTGGTGATGGTCACCACCTCCCCTTTCAGGTCGACGGCAGCGATGACCACCGCCGGGGTGCCGGCGGTACCGGTCCCGGTGGTACCACCCGGGGGCGTGCCGCCGGAGGTAATGTCCGCGGCGGAAGGTGCCCAGGCACTGTGGTTGAAGCGGATGTGCTGCCCGTCGGAGGTGGCCAAAATGGTGCCCTGGTAGTCGGTGCGGTAGATCTGCACGCCGGCGGCTTCCAGCGCCTCGATGGTGGCTGGGGCAGGATGGCCGTAGGGATTGTCGCGTCCCACCGAGATCACGGAGTACCGCGGCTTTACCGCCTGGAGAAAGCCGGGGCTGGTAGACGAATCGCTGCCGTGGTGGCCTACTTTGAGCACGTCGGCCCGAAGCGTATAACCGGCGGCCAGCATCTCGTGCTCGGAGACGGTCCCCGCGTCGCCAGCAAAAAGAAAACTGGTGTTGCCGTACACCAGTCGGAGTACGGCGCTGTAGTCGTTCAGATTGTCATAACTGGTGGCATTGGGAGCGAGGAAGGTGCCGGACAGGGTGGGCTGCCCTGCGGCCATAGGCGCGAGAGACAAAGCCACACCGCCGGCCACGGGCACTGCCTGCAAATTTTTTGCTTGCATGGCCGCCACCAGCTCCGCGAAGGTGTTCGTGGTGGTTGTGACGGCAGGCATGTAGACGTGGCCGATATCGAAGGTGCGGATGACCGCCGGCAGCCCGCCGATGTGGTCCTCGTGCGGGTGGGTAGCGATCAAGATGTCAAGGCGTTTTATGCCGCGGCTTCTGATGTAGTTGACCACCGTGGTGCTGTCGGCCCGGTTTCCGCCGTCGATGAGCATGTTCTGGCCGTTGGGAAGCTCGACCAGGATGCTGTCTGCCTGCCCGACATCGATGTAGCTCACGGTGAGGACCGGGGGCGGGGCGGTGCCGGCACCAGAACCGGCGCCCGTAGTGCTGCCGGCCCCGGACGCTGGTGTCGTGACGGTGGCTTCCGGTGCCGCTTGGGTGGTGGTTGTGGGCGCTGCCGGCGTGTTGGTCGCGGGGGTGCCGGCAGCGGCCGGGGCGCTCACCACCTGGTTTTGCTGTATTTTCCCCACCGGCGGCGATGTCCCCGGCATGGCCGACGCGGCGCCGGCGGCCAGTACCACCGCGGCCAGAAGATAGACACCGATTTTCCAGGCCCGGCCGGTGCGGCGTATGAGGTTATAAAGCAGTAGACCCAGGAGTACAAAAACCGCCAGCAAAGATAGCACCAATAGCGTCTCGGCCATTTCAGTCTCCTGCCCTTCGTGCTGCCGCGGCGTTGAGACGCGCAATGCGGGCTAGTGATTATGCCTGGAACGTTTGGAAACGGAATTCAGACCAAGAATACATCATGGGTACGACATATCCTGTCCTTGTGTTGCGAGGTAGTTCACATCAAACGCTCCAGCAAATGCTCGACCACGATGACCTCGGGGTCCTCGTCGCACTGCGCCAAAAGCTGCTGGAGCGTTCCTTCCACGGCCGACCAGGAGCTTCGCACGCAGGCAAGCGATATCCAGGCCCACTGCACCATGTCCTGGGCGCCGGTTTCCGCAAGACTGATGTTTCCGGGCTTCGTGAGCGTGGTCTCGAGCCGCTTCAGCACGGAGCGTTTCTCCTTGAGGGAGCTACACATTGGCAGCCGCAGTTTTATGGACAAAAGGCCCACTCGCGGTTCCGGGCCGCTGTGGTTGATGTCGCCCGTCATGCCTGGTCCATTTCTCCCCTCGCCTTTTCCCTCTGACCAGAAGTCAAACCGCCTGAGGGCACAAGGCGCGCCACGAGGCTACAAAGACCCGCGATATCGTCGCGGCTGAGCACCGGCACGGCCGCACCGGCTGCCGCTGGCGGCAAAGCCTGGGGATCCGCAACCACGAACGCGATCACGTGTGGGTCCGCCGGCACGGGGATGGCGGCATTTGATGGCAGTATTTGTATGCGGGGGCAGGCCTCGCCCTTG
>Ga0334722_10004937_pt1 | contig 13676 bp, 12 predicted proteins | sample C3_bottom_MG_FD_207210 | JGI IMG/M metagenome (GOLD analysis project Ga0334722, IMG submission 207210) | Sediment microbial communities from Yellowstone Lake, YNP, Wyoming, USA - C3_bottom | ecosystem: Environmental > Aquatic > Freshwater > Lake > Sediment | place: USA: Wyoming | collected...
AGACCTGACGAACACGAATTTCATCATGAACAACACGTTCTTCATCGGTGTTTATCCCGGAATCGATGACGAGCGGCTGGATCATATCCAGGAAGTGTTCGATCGCTTCATGGCCGGAGAGCGTGTATCGTAAATGGCCACCTCCCAGAAACTCCGTTGCCGGGTTCAAAAAGTCACCGATCACGGCGATCATGTTTATACCGTCGATCTTGCGCCCGAGCAGTCCCTCCCCCGCTTCAAGCCCGGCCAGTTCCTCCACCTGACGCTCGATGACTATGATCCCGGCGGTTTCTGGCCCGAATCCCGTGTTTTCTCCATCGCCAGTTCCCCTGCTCAAAGAAATGAACTGAGAATCTCCTATTCCGTGAGGGGGAAATACACCGCCCGAATGGAGAATGAACTTCGGGAAGGCCGCATCCTGTGGATCAAAATGCCATATGGAGAGTTTGTTATTCAAAATTCAACCGATGTGGTCCTATTGGCCGGAGGGACGGGTATTACCGCGTTCACGGCTTTTTTGGAAAATATTACGCCGGATTATCCCAACCAAGTATATTTGGCCTACGGAGCAAGGAACCGCTCTCTGCTCACATACAAAGTTCTGTTGGATGATCAGGTGTCGAGGATAGAAAAATTACAAGCCTATTATTTTATTGAGCATTCTTGTCACCAAGACAAGGAACTTCAAGCGACGTCTGAGAAAAAGAAACCAGCATCCCCTGAAATCCCCGGATATGTTGATATTGGCAGCTTCTGGTCATCGATAAAGAATCCATACGATGCAAACTTTTATATATCTGGCCCCCCGGCCATGAACCGATCACTATCGAATGAATTACTCCAGCGAGGCATTCAGAAGACCAATATCATTATTGATGCATGGGAATAGAAGATGACGGCGAGCAAGTTCCTCTTCCTCATCCCCGCTCGGGGGGGCTCCAAAGGGTTCCCCGGGAAGAACCTCGCGAGGCTTGCAGGAATACCCCTCGTGGGCCGCGCCGCGCGCGTGGCACGGCAGACGGCCGCCGTGCTCGGAGAGGAATACAGCGTGATTTGCTCCACGGACGATCCTGCCATTGCCGAGGCCGCCCGCACTTGGGGAGCGGAGGTACCCTTCATGCGTCCGCCCGAGCTGGCTTCGGACGGCGCGCGCACGATTGACGTGGTGTTCCATGTCCTTGACTCGCTGGGGGGGGATATTGATGCGGTCGTCCTGCTCCAGCCTACAAGCCCTCTTACAGAAGCGGAGGACATCCTTGGCGCCATCCGCTTGCACCGGGAGACGGAAGCTCCCGTCATCTCCGTTTGTGCCGCCGAACACCCTGCGGAATGGCTCTATGGGATAGGAGAAGGCGGCCGGCTCGTCCCCGTCTTGCCGGCCGGAGAAGTCCACCAGCGCCAGCGCTGCTCCCCTGCCTTCCGCCCCAATGGTGCCGTATACGTGGCTACTCCAAACCAACTCCGCGACGCGGGCGGATTTCTGACTCCATCGACCCGGGCTTTCATAATGCCCGCCGACCGCTCGGTGGATGTCGATGCCCCGATGGACCTCACCGTGGCGGGTGCGGTCCTGGAGGCGCGAGAGGTCCCCTGCATCGAGATTGCGGGAAGGAAGATCGGGTCAGGCCGGCCCTGCTTCATCATCGCGGAGGCCGGCGTCAACCATAACGGGAGCCTGGACCTCGCCTTGAAGCTCGTCGACGCGGCCGCGGCCGCCGGCGCCGACGCCGTCAAGTTCCAGACCTTCAAGGCGGACCGTCTTGTTACAAAGGGTGCACCAAAGGCCGAGTATCAGATTCGCGCTACGGGGGATGCAGAGACCCAATACGAGATGCTCAAACACCTTGAACTCACCGAAGAGAACCATCGTGCCCTCATCGCTCGCTGCGCCAAGCGTGGCATCCTTTTTCTCTCGACTCCTTTCGAGGAGGAGAGCGCCGATTTCCTCGAGGAACTGGGGGTGCCCGCCTTCAAGCTTCCCTCGGGTGAGTTGACCAACCTCCCGTTCCTGAACCATGTCGCAGGGAAGGGCAAGCCGATCATCCTTTCCACGGGGATGGCGACGCTCCAGGAAGTCGACGCGGCCGTCGAAACCCTCGCGCGATCCGGCAACAACCGGCTCGTCCTCCTGCAGTGTGTCAGCGATTATCCGGCCGACCCGGCGGAAGCAAACCTGCGCGCGATGGCATCGATGAGGTCCTCGTTCGGATTCCCCGTGGGCTTTTCCGACCACACCCCCGGCATAGCGGCAGCCATCGCGGCGGCGGTCCTCGGGGCGTGCGTGGTGGAAAAACACTTCACGCTGGACCGCGAACTCCCGGGCGCCGACCACCGCGCGTCGCTCGAGCCGGAGGAACTGGCGGAGATGGTGCGCGGGATCCGTGTCGCCGAATCGGCCCTTGGGAACGGCGAAAAGCGCCCCGGGGCTGGCGAGGCGGCAACCGCCCAAGTGGCGCGCAAGAGCTTGGTAGCGGCAAGGGCAATCCCCCCTGGGACAGTTTTGGCTCCTGGCATGGTAATGGCTCGCCGCCCGGGCATAGGAATGGCGCCGGACCGGGACAATGAACTGCTGGGCCGAAGGGCCCGTTGCGAAATTCCCGAAGGCACGATCCTGAGCCCTGAGATGTTTGAATGAAGACCATCGGTGTTTTCACCACCTCCCGGTCGGATTACGGCATTTACCTTCCTGTGCTCCGAATGCTGAGCCGCGGGCCCGGTCCGGATACGAAGCTTTTCGTGACGGGGATGCACCAATGACTTCCTTTCTGAAGTTACACCCTTATCGGGAGGGGGACGAGGTCCATATATTGAAATTGTTCCGGGAAAGTTTTGGGCGGGAGATGGATGCGAAATATTGGGCATGGCGCTACCGGGACAACCCGGTCGGCAAGATCATGGTGGAACTTGCTTGGGACGGTGATCGCTTGGCGGGGCACTATGCGGTATCGCCGGTCGTAGTCACGGTGAATGGGACGGACTGCCTTACTGCCCTGTCGATGACGACGATGACGCATCCGGAGTACCGAGGTAAAGGGTTATTCCCGGCATTGGCTTCCCAGTTGTACAGCCGAATGCGCGACGAGGGGTACCTGATGGTGTGGGGATTCCCGAATAACCAGTCCCACCGTGGGTTTGCGCGCGACCTCGATTGGAAGGATGTCCACGAGATCCCTTACCTGCGCCTGGATCTTGCCAACCTGTCCGGTCGACTCCGGCCCATCGGGAATGTCTTTTCGATGGAGACGATCGACCAGCGGGTCGATGAAATCCTGAAGAGTGCGCAAAATCCGGGGGATGTATCGGTCAAGCGTTACGGGGAATATTTACGATGGAGGTATTCCGCGAATCCTTCCAATGTTTATCGTGTTCTGGGGTGTTCCGGGGGGAACCAACTGCTGGGGTACATCGTGTTCAAGAGATTCGAGGAAACGATGGACGTAGTTGATATGCTGGAAGTTCGCGGCAGCGGCGCGTTGAGAGATCTAATCCACGCCGTTGTAGAGACCTGCCGAGAAGAGGGTCTTCGCACCTTGAACCTTTGGTTCCCCCTCCACGATCCGTTTCATCTCGACCTGGAGAAGATCGGGTTCGTGAACGCGGGTCCTTCTACCTACCTCGGCGGGAGGGTTCTCAGAGAGATGCAGGGGGAAAAGGACCTGTTCGATGTCAGGCGCTGGTATTACACCATGGGCGATTCGGACGTCTACTGATGGCGAAACGCAAAGTCTTGTTCGTCACTGGCATACGATCCGAGTACGACATCCTGTATTCCATCATCAAGGCGGTCCGAGAATCCGCCGCGCTCGAACCGGAGGTTGTCGTCACGGGCGCGCACCTTTCGCCGATGTATGGGAACACGTCGAAGGAAGTCGAGGGTGACGGGTTCCCCATCGTTGCCAGGATTGAAAGTCTCCTGAATTCCGACACTCCCGCCGGCAGGGTAAAGTCTGCGGCGATCCAGTTATCCGGCTTGGTAGAGGTGTTCATCCGGAGCCGGCCGGATTTCGTGATCGCGCCGATGGACCGCGAGGAGGCGATTAACGTTGCGTTGGCGGGAGCCTACATGGGAATACCTGTGGTGCATGTCGGGGGAGGCGACACTGCGGAGGATGGGAACATCGACAACGCGGTTCGCCACGCCGTCACCAAACTTTCCCATCTCCATATGGTTACCACGGAGCGTAGTGCCGAGCGGGTGATCGGGCTGGGGGAGGAGCCTTGGAGGGTGCACGTCGTCGGTGCTCCAGGCTTGGACCGTCTCCTGACGACTCCCAAGATGGAGCCCGATGCACTGTGGGGCACCATCGGTTTCGACCCCGCTGGTAAGCCGTTCGCGTTGGTCATACAGCATTCCATATTGACGGATGTCGAGCGAAGCGGGTCGAAGATGGCCACCACCCTAGACAGCTTGGTACAGCTGGGGGTGCCTACCTTCGTGGGCTATCCGAATTCGGATGCAGGGAGCCAACAGATCATCGAGGCGATAGAATCCTACGCCCAGCGGTATCCGCACCTAATTCACAAATTCCAGAACCTTTCCCGTCTCGAGTTCGTCAACTTACTTCGCCGTACCCATGTCATGGTCGGGAACTCCAGTTGCGGAATCATCGAGGCGCCGCTGTTCCACATCCCGGTCGTAAACGTCGGGCCGCGACAAAGGGGACGGGAGCACGCCGAAAACGTGCTTTTCGTTGATCACGATGCAATGCAGATCCAGGAGGCGGTCCGGAAATCCCTCCACGATCCGGAGCACCGTCGTGTGGTCGCGGAGTGCGTGAACCCTTACGGCGACGGCAGGGCGGGACGCCGAATCGCGGACATCCTTGAAGTCCAGGAAATCGATGACCGCCTGAAGCACAAGAGAAACACTTTCTAGAAGGATGGTCACATGAGGATCTTGGTTATCGCCGCACATCCGGACGATGAGACGATTGGCTGTGCCGGAACGATGCTCGCCCACGCTGCTCACGGGGATCGGTTGTCATGGCTGATCGTCACCAAGGCTGATCCTTCCGCCTGGAGCTCGGAAATCATCTCGGCGAAAGAGGCGGAGGTCAGGAAAGTTGCGGGGCTGTTTGGGATCGAAAAGTACTATTGGCCCGGCTTACCGCCTACACGACTGGAAGAGATCGGATTAAATCGTGTCATCAACGCCGTGCGTCCTGTATTAGAAGAGACGCGGCCGGATATTGTCTACACAGTACACCGGGGGGATGTCCACAGCGATCACCGCATGGTGTTCCGCGCCGTGACGATCCTCCTGAAACCATTCCTTATGAAGAAATACGACATCCGGAGGTTGTTGAGCTTTGAATGCCTCTCGTCCACGGATGCCGCGCCTCCCCTCGCAGATTCCGCTTTTCTCCCGAACGTTTTTTCCGATATTACACCGTACATCGATCGGAAGATCGAAATCCTCAATGCGTACGGGACAGAAATGCAGCCGGAGCCACTTCCTCGAAGCTCGTCCGCTGTACGGGCTCTGGCCCGTTTGCGTGGGGCAAGCATTGGTGTGGAGTACGCGGAAGCTTTCATGCTGATCCGCGAGATCACGTGATGAAGAAAGTCGTTGGTTTAGGCGCCGGTGGGCATGCCAAGGCGCTGATCGAGATCCTTCGGCAGGATTCGGGAATCGAATTGGCGGGGTTGCTCGATCCGGATCCTCAATTGCACGGGATCGAAGTGTCCGGCGTGAAGGTGTTGGGTGATGATAGCCTGCTGCTTCGCCTGGTTGAGAGTGGAATTTGCCATTTTTTCGTCGGCTTGGGAGGAAGTGGGAACAACCGTCCGCGGCGAAAGCTGTACGAGTTCGGGATCCGCCAAGGGTGCTTGTCTATCTCGATAGTCCACCCCTCTGCCGTCGTATCTCCATCCGTATCGCTAGGCAACGGGGTAGAGATTCTGGCCGGTACGATCATCAATGCGGATGCGCGGATCGGGGCGAACGTCATCGTGAACACAGGGGCCATCGTTGAGCATGATTGTTGCCTGGGCGACCACGTGCATGTCGCTAGCGGTGCCGTCCTGGCAAGCACTGTCACCGTCGGAGATGAGGCTCATATCGGCGCCGGGGCGACGGTCAGGCAGCGCATCCGGATAGGCGAGGGCGCCATCGTGGGGGCGGGGGCCGTTGTTGTGAAAGATGTCGAGCCCGGCGTCGTAGTGGCAGGCGTGCCGGCGCGGCCGATCCGGGGACAATAGAGAAAGCCATGCCTCAACACCTGGAGAAGATTGTCGTATCCGAAAGTGCGTCCATCCGGACAGCCATGGAGGCCATCGACCGCGGGGCGGTGGAGATCGCGCTTGTTGTCTCTGGGGGAGGTAAGCTCATAGGGACATTAACTGATGGCGACATCCGCAGATCTTTACTCTCGGGGGCTTTGCTCGATGATGCGGCCTCGAAGTTCATGAATAAGCGCTTCACGGCTGTGGGAACCGGAACGAGTCGTGCCGAGGTCCTTGACCTCATGCGGGCCCGGTCGTTGGAGCAGATCCCCATTGTGGATGGAGCCGGGCACCTGGTGGGCCTCCACCTCCTGCGGGAGATCCTTGGCGCCGTTTCGCGTCCCAACTGTGCGTTGGTGATGGCGGGTGGGCGCGGCGAGCGGTTGCTACCCATCACCGGCTCGCTTCCCAAGCCGATGGTCAAAGTGGCCGGCCGCCCGATCCTGGAGCGCATTGTGCTTCACCTTGTAGGTTTCGGCATCCGCCGAGTCTTTCTTTCGATCAACTACATGGGAGACGTGATCGAGGGCCATTTCAACGACGGGGCTGAACTGGGGTGCAAGATCGAGTACCTGAAAGAGGAAAAGCCCCTCGGCACGGGCGGCGCGCTTTCACTCCTCCCCGAGAAACCGGACCACCCCCTTCTCGTGCTGAACGGGGATCTGCTGACCCAGTTCAACGTCGGAAACCTGTTAGCCTTCCATGCCGAAAGAGGATTCAAGGCAACGGTGGGTGTCCATGAGTATGTGCACACCGTGCCCTACGGCGTCGTAGATCAGAAGGACGACCGCATCACGGGCCTCCGGGAGAAACCTTCGCAGACATGGCTTGCCAATGCGGGCATCTATGTTTTAGAACCCGAATTGGTGGAGAGGGTGCCGAAGGACACGTACTTTCCCCTGCCGGCCCTTATCGAGGAGTGCCTCAAGCGGGGTGAAGCGGTAGGCGCATTCCCCATCATGGAGGACTGGATCGATGTGGGATACCCCAAAGAGTTACGGCGGGCGCGCGGTGAGGGGGACAAGCCATGAACTGGCCGGGACGCAAGGTCCTGGTGACGGGTGCCGACGGTTTCATCGGGAGCCATCTTGCCGAGCGACTGGTTGCGCTGGGTGCCGACGTGCGAGCCTTCTGTTTCTATAACTCGAACAGGTCGATGGGCTGGCTGGACGGCGCCGAACCGGCGGTCAAGAAGAGCTTGGATGTGCGACTGGGTGACATCCGCGATGCCCGCTTTGTGGAGGAGGCCTGCAAGGGAGTGGATACGGTCTTCCACTTGGCAGCCCTCATCGCGATTCCTTACAGCTACCACGCCCCCGAGTCTTTTGTGGACACCAACGTCAAAGGGACCCTCAATATCTTGGAGGGCGCCAGGCGTGCAGGGTGTCGGCGTGTGATCCAGACCTCCACGAGCGAGGTCTACGGGACGCCGTCCGTGCTTCCTATCCGCGAGACGCACCCCCTTCAGGGGCAGTCTCCTTACAGCGCCTCCAAGATCGCCGCGGACAAGCTTTGCGAGGCCTACCACTGCTCTTTCGGGCTCCCGGTCGTGACCCTCAGACCCTTCAACACCTACGGTCCCAGGCAGTCCACCCGGGCCGTCCTCCCAACCCTCCTTGTCCAGCTCCTCGCGGGCAAGAAGGAGGTGAAGCTCGGTCGTCTGGACCCCAAACGCGATCTGACCTTCGTGGCCGACACGGTGGAAGGATTCATCCGCGCGGGGGTGAACCCCGGCGTCGAAGGCGAAACGATCCAGCTCGGTACGGGCCGCGCCGTGTCCATCGGAGAGCTCTTCGATGCCGCCTGCAGAGTCTTGGGGCGGCAAGCCGGGGTGGTCCAAGAAACACAAAGGATCCGCCCGGAAGAAAGCGAAGTGATGGCCCTCCTTTCGGACCCATCCAAAGCCAAGGCCCTCTTGAAATGGGAACCGAAGGTGGAATTGGAAGAGGGCCTACAGCGAACGGCCTCTTGGCTTGAAAAGCACATGGGTCTTTACGATCCGGACCGCTACCATGTCTAACCAACGGACCCTCGGAAGGCCTGCGCTGTGAGCAAGCGTGAGTCCGGGCCTCCCGCCGGCAAAAGCTTCGTGCCCCTCAGTGTCCCGCACCTCGCGGGGAACGAGTGGACCTATATCAAGGAATGCCTGGATACCGACTGGGTCTCCTCTGTGGGGCCATTTGTGGATCGTTTCGAGCGGGAGGTGGCCCAAGCGGCCGGGACGAAATACGCCGTCGCGACGGTGAATGGCACGGCGGCCCTCCACATCGCTCTCTTGCTGGCCGGGGTCGAACCGGGAGATGAAGTCATGGTATCGGACCTCACCTTTATCGCCCCGGCAAACGCCATCCGCTACACCGGCGCCTACCCCGTTTTCATCGATGCCGAGTCGTCCTACTGGCAAATGGATGTCCAAAAGCTCAAGGACTTTCTCGAAAACGGCTGTGAAATTACGCGGGGAGGCTTGATCAACAAGGTCACGAGGCGAAATGTCAGGGCGCTTCTGCCAGTGCATATTTTGGGCAGTGCCTGCGACATGGCACCCATCCTGGAACTGGCTGGCCGGTTTGGTCTTCCGGTGGTGGAAGACGCCACCGAGTGCCTGGGCGCCCGCTACCGCGATAAGCCCGCCGGGTCGCTCGGTCTCATGGGGTGCTTCTCCTTCAACGGGAACAAGATTCTGACCACTGGCGGAGGAGGGATGCTTGTCACCGACGACGAGTGTCTCGCTCAAAGGGCCCACTACCTGACTACGCAAGCCAAGGACGACCCCTTGGAGTTCGTCCACGGAACAGTGGGCTATAACTACCGCCTGCCAAATGTCTTGGCCGCCCTGGGTTGTGCCCAGCTCGAACAGCTAAGAACTTTCATCGCGCACAAGCGGGAAATTGCCGCCGCCTACACCGCCGACTTCGCGGACCTTTCCGCAATCAACCCCATGCGTGAGCCCCCCGGGGTCTTCAGCACTTACTGGCTATACACCGTTCGCGTTGAAACCGTCGAAGGAAGGCCTGGAAGCAGGGACCTGATCAAGGCCCTTGACACTCAAGGGATTCAGACACGGCCCCTCTGGCAACCCATGCACCTCTCCCCCGCCCACCGCGGCGTCTTCGCCACCGACTGCTCGGTGGCCGAGAAGTTGAACCGCGAGTGCCTCAGCCTTCCCTGTTCCGTGGGGCTGGCCCGAGAAGATCGGCGACGCGTGGCAGGGGCTGTGCGCGGGGCACTGGGGGCAAGTCCGTAAAGCCAGTGGATGTCAGTCTCGAAAAAAAATCACAAAGAAAATCAATCTGTTGTCAAGGATTAGAAGCTAGCGGGACTTTTTGCGAGTGCGTTAAGAATGGTTAAAGACGCCATAAAAATTTTAATCGGGACGGCCGTTGCGAACCTGTTCAGCATTATAAGGACATTCATGATTGTTCGCCATCTTGATCCTGAAATCTACGGTGTATGGAATTTATTTACCATACTCCTTTCCTATTCTACCTGGTGTGAGTTCGGGGTGGTCTCCGGCATGGACAAGTTGGTTCCCTTTTTCCGAGGACAATCCAGGGAAGAAGAAGGGTTCCAGACAAGAAATGTAGCCTTTACATCTTTAATCATTATCTATGCATTTCTAACGGGTATTCTCTTATTCGCCGCTTTCATTCCCTTATATCCTTTTCCTCAGGAAATTCTCACAGGCCTCGAACTCCTTGCCGTGATTGTTTTCCTCGCAGCCATGCAGAATTTTTACCTCACGGTTGCCAGAGCGGAAAAGAAGTTCGGTTTTATCAGTATTACCAGTGGATTATTCGCTATATCCGTGGTGGTTATGTTGTTCTTCCTCTACAGGGCGGTTTCCAACAAGCTGCACGCTACGCTCCTATCTTTTATATTGGCATACTCGCTATCGTTGTTGTTCTGCCTGATGTTTTCGGGATTGACCTTCAAGTATCAACTGAGCATAGCGAGATTAAGAAAAATTATTCCGACAGGCTTTCCACTGGTTCTTATCGGCATCGGTTATGTCCTGTTCACGAGTGTCGATAGATGGATGATCGCAAAATACATGACGAAATGGGATCTGGGTCAATATGCCTTCAGTTATACATGCGGGATTTTACTTTATTCCTTAGCTGCTGTCGTTGCTTATGTGCTTTATCCGAGAATGCTCGAAAAATTTGGAGAAGGTTGCAATAATGCCTATTTTCGACCATATATCTACAAGGCCATGCTCATGATGAGTTACGTCATCGCTTTTTCGGGGTGCGTTCTCATGATCGTCCTGCCCATTCTATGCCCTCTGTTTTTCCCGCTTTACGTTACCGCAATAACCATGACGGACATTATGATCATTGGATTCTTTTTCATATCCATCGCGACGATAACAGGAAATTTCCTGGTAGCCGCAAACAGGCAGAAAACAATCCTTATTCTGCAGATTTTCGGTATTGCTGTTGCTGGTATTGCCGACTATTTCGTCATTATTGTGACGGGAGATATTCAGTGGGTAGCAATTGCGACTGCATGTTTCCTTTCTTTTTATGGCGTCGCAATTATCTATTCTTCATTCCGGCAGATGCAATGTACATCTATTGACATATTCAATATTATAAGGAACTTGGCTGTTCCCTTAATAGCAGCAGCGGGTTTCGCCATAGTGGTCAACACTGCGAATGGAGCCTTTTTTACCCGGCATCAGTATACCGTCATCATACCGGAAATTGCCATATTGATGACGATCTACACTGGGCTCTTCATTTTGCAGAACGGAGCCAACGGCATTCTGAATAGGATCAAGAACTTGCCTGTGATAAGAACTGTTATTTCCAAATAAGAAAAGGGCACTCGCTTATTTTATGAAGGTATTGCTCATCAATCCTCCAATCAGGTATCAAGGAAAAAGGCGGGACGAGATTTTTTTCCCGCTGGGGCTCGGGTATGTTGCCGGTGCTCTCATGGATCAAGGGCATGAGGTTATTGCCTTGGATATTCACGCCCTGAATCTCCCGGATAACGAAGTCGTGGCGTTTATCTCGAATGCGACCTTCGATGTGGTGGGAATCGGTGCCATGAGCACGCAGTATAATTATGTCAAGTGGTTATCGACGAAGATCAAGGACATACACAAAGACAAGAAAATCATTCTGGGTTGGGTATTGGCGTTGTACAGTTCAGAGATCGTGCTGAAGAATACCGACGTGGATGTCTGTGTGATCGGTGAAGGCGAAAACACGATTAAAGATCTGTTACGTTGTTTAGACAATCCGGAGAACGTCAACGGATTGGCATACAAGAAGGATGGTCATATTATTTTTACACCTCCGAGAGATTATATAGATGACCTGAATACCCTTCCCTCAATTCCCTTTGATCTGTTTCCGATGGAGATGTATATCGAGAGCCTTTCCAGCAGGTTTGTGGGAGACGAGAGAACCATCAACATTTCCGCTGGAAGGGGGTGTCCCTACCATTGCACCTTCTGCTCCAAATCATTTTCCGGTGTACGGCTTAGGACTGTTGAAAGCATCGTCGGGGAAATTGATTTCTTAAAGTCAAGATTCGGGATTCAAAGGGTCTTTTTTTTGGATGAATTATTGGTGATCAATAAGAAACGCATCTTATCGCTGTGTGAAAAGATCAGGAACATGAACGTGACCTGGGTCTGTCAGGGCAGGATCAACCTCGTGGATGAGGAGATCCTGGAAAGAATGAAAAGCGCGGGATGCGTCGGCATAGGGTATGGCGTGGAGTCCGGTAGTCAAAAGATCCTTGATGCCATGAACAAGAAAATAGATGTCAACAGGGCGGAAGAAATTATCAAATTGACAAAGAAAATCGGGATCATCCCGATTCTGCAATTCATTTTCGGATATCCGGGAGAAAATCTCGAGACCATACGGGACACAATCGATTTTTTCAGAAGGATCGATGTAGGAGAAATCGAATTTTCGCCCATCACGCCTCTCCCCGGCACCGAACTGTGGGACTATTCCATTCAGAACAAGATAATTCAAGATGAAGCAGGCTTTCTGGAGAAGCTCGATGGAGGCTATATGGGAGATTCGCCGGTGCTCGTGAACTTTACGTCCTTTTCAGATGACGAATTGAACCGTCTTCGACGATGGGCGGAAAATACGATCCGGCTGAATTACATCAAGAGACATCCTTTTCGAATCATCGAAGCAATACATAGTGAAATGCGCAAAGAAGGGATCCGTCATACGTACCAGAAAATTAAGAGACGCCTAAGCTTTTGAAGAACATGGCGAATGCATAAAAGAGCCCTTATTACGGGTGTCACGGGACAGGATGGCGCCTACCTGGCCAGGTTTTTACTCGATAAGGATTACAAGGTATTCGGAACCTATCGGCGATTATCCTCACCGAATTTCTGGAGGCTGCAGTATCTTGACATATTCGATAAAGTCAATCTGATTCCCGCGGAACTATCCGACAGCAGTTCACTGTTCGAGGCAATAAGAATTTCCAAGCCTGACGAGATTTATAACCTGGCTGCCCAGAGCTTTGTCGGTGCGTCTTTCGAGCAACCGATTAATACGGCCGATGTATCCGGGATTGCGTCTGCCAGAATTCTGGAGTTGATTCGACAGTTGAACCCTAAAATAAAATTTTATCAGGCATCCACAAGCGAGTTATATGGTGGTGTATACGATCACCGGCAAGACGAAAATGTCGCCTTTCATCCCAAAAGCCCTTATGCGGCTGCAAAGCTCTATAGTTTCTGGATTACGAAGATATATCGGGACGCATACGGTCTTTTTGCAACCAACGGCATTCTTTTTAATCATGAATCACCCATACGTGGCCTTGAGTTTGTGACGCGAAAGATATCGAACGCCGTTGCGAAGATTTATCTGGGGTTAGATAAACGATTGTCGCTCGGCAATATACAAGCGATGCGAGATTGGGGGTTTGCCGGCGATTATATCGAGGCCATGTGGCTGGTGTTGCAGCAAAAAGCCCCCGATGATTTTGTGATCTCTACCGGAGAATCACATTCGGTCGAAGAGTTTTTAGATTCAGCATTTAATTTTGTGGGACTTGATTATAAGAAATATATTTCAATAGACAAAAGATATTTCAGGCCGCTGGAGGTGAATAAGTTGTGCGGCGACTGCTCGAAGGCAAACAAAATTCTTGGATGGTCTGCTAAAGTGCCCTTCAAGGAGTTGGTCGAGATGATGGTTCGAGCAGATGTCAATCGATGGGAGGCATGGCTTCGCGGCGAACAATTTCCATGGGATGCGATCAACTACCCGAACGAAAGAGGTATCTTATCAAGGTACTTGAGAGTGGACGATTAATAAAATATTCGACGATAAGGATGGAGAAATATTTATGGTAGAGAAAATTGAACATGATGGAGAGATAATTGCCATGATCATCCGCAAAGACTACCATCGCGAGGGAATTCATTTTTTTACTGAAGCAAATTCCTTGCTTCA
>Ga0334722_10004938_pt1 | contig 13675 bp, 9 predicted proteins | sample C3_bottom_MG_FD_207210 | JGI IMG/M metagenome (GOLD analysis project Ga0334722, IMG submission 207210) | Sediment microbial communities from Yellowstone Lake, YNP, Wyoming, USA - C3_bottom | ecosystem: Environmental > Aquatic > Freshwater > Lake > Sediment | place: USA: Wyoming | collected...
GTCGCGCTGTCGCGGCGCGTGAACGTGCCGGTCACCGTCACCTTGGTATTGATCGCGTCGGTCGTCACGCTGTCGAACGCGGACTGCACGGCGCCGGCCGCGTCAAACCAGGCCACGGAGCGCGTGATGGTGAGTCCGCGATCGGACTGCGGCGCGCACGTGGCGCGCTTGGCGACCGCGTCGTACGTGCAGCTGCTCTGCGCCACGGCGGGATCGCCATGGCGGCCGTGCCCGAAGTCGCGGCCGAGCCCCCGGCCGCCGGTGAAGTCGTCACCGAGGCCGCCGCCCATCATCGGCCCCATCCCGCCGCCCATGTCCATCGCGCCGAACCCCATCATGCCGCCGCGCATCCCGCGCATGCCCATGCCGAGGCCGAACGACGGGGCGCCGGGGAACATCGGGCCCACGCCTTCGCCGGACTCATTGTACGTGGTCTGGCCCGCGGTGTAGCCCACGGGCACGGTCTCGAACGCCACGGCGAGGTCGGTGCGCGAGAGCAGCGCGCGTCCGTTGGCCGAGGTCGGGTCGCTGCACGCGGCGGCGACAAGAGCCGCGCCGGCGATGACGAACAGGTTGGTGCGCATCTGCATGATGGAATCTCTCCGGAAGCTGCCTGGCGTGAAGGCCGACCGATTCGGCCGTCGTGCGGGGTTACGTCCACAGGACACGCGAGCACGCCGGCACCCTATGCGGCACCAGGACGGACGGCGGCCGCGCCGCCGGCTTCAGTCCTTCAGCCAGTCGGCCAGCTGCTCGCGGAGTTCCTTCAGGGCGCGCCCCATCCGCGCCTCGACCGTCTTCACCGAGACGCCCAGCGCGCCGGCGATCTCGCCGTAGGTGAGGCCGTCGCGGCGGCTCATCTGGAACACCTCGCGCACGGGCTCGGGAAGGCCGGCGAGCACGCGCTGGAACTGGCGATCGAGCTCCTGGGCGTCGATCTCCGCGGGCGACGACGCCTCCTCGGACTCGGGGCCGCGGACGAGCGGCTCGGCCCGGAGGGCGACGCGCAGGTGCCGCAGGTCGTTCAGCGCGCGATTGCGCGTGGCGCGAAACAGGTAGGAGCGCCAGGTGACGTCGATCTCGAGCGACTCGCGCCGCCGCCACACCTCGAGGAGCACATCCTGCACCACATCCTCCGCCATCGCCCGCCCGCGGAGCAGCGATTCCGCAAACCCCACCAGCGCGGCATAGTACTGGCGGAAGAGCAGGTCGAAGGCCTGTTCATCGCCCTGCCGGATGCGCTGGAGTAGTGCGCGGTCGTCCATACCTACCAATTGTATTGAGGACGGCGGCGAAATAGGGTATCCTGCGCTTCGCGTGTCCTGATGATGTCATGAGCGAATCCGAACCCACCTCCACGCATCCCGCCGGCGCGCCGGACTGGGAGGCCATTGCCCGGCACCTGGCCGGTGAGGGCACCACCGAGCAATCGGCGGCGGTGGAGGCTTGGCTGTCGGCCCATCCGGATGACGCTCGCGCCGTCACGCTGTTAGGGGCGGTCGCGGCTCGCGCGCCGCGTCCCGCGGCGGATGGCGTGAACGTCGAGGCGGCGCTCGAGCGGGTGCATGGGCGCATGCGCGCCGACGCGGGGACGACGCCGGTGACGCCGCTTCACGACGTCACTCGGCGCGCGCACCCCGCGCGCCGCACCTATGCGCCGTGGGTGGTGGCCGCCGCGGCGGCGACGGTGGTGGTGGCCGCGGGGCTCGCGCGGTCGCGGCGCGACGTACCGGCCGCGGCGCCGGCGCGGGTGCTGGCCACCGGCATCGGGCAGGTGGACTCCACGCGGCTCTCGGATGGCACGCGCGTGGTGCTGGGTCCGATGAGCCAGCTGACCATCGGCGCCGGATACGGCACCGGGCGTCGCGAGGTGCAACTGCGCGGCACGGGATACTTCGAGGTACGGCACGATGCCGACCACCCGTTCAGCGTGCGCTCCGGGAACAGCATCGTCACCGACATCGGCACCGCGTTCACCGTGCGTGGCGACGACGCCGGCGGCGTGGAGGTGTCGGTGAGCGAGGGCGCGGTGCAGCTCGCGGCCATGGGGGGCGTGACGGCGCAGCTCGCCGCAGGCGACCTGGCGCACCTGCAGTCCACCGGGGCGATGGTGGTGCAGCGCGCCGGCGCGAGCGTGGACGACGCCGCCTTCGCCCGCGGGCGGCTGGTCTTCCGCGAGACCCCGATCGCCCGCGTGCGCGCCGACCTCCGCCGATGGTACGGCGTGGAGCTGGTGGTGGCCGACTCGACGCTCGCCGGCCGGCACCTGACCGCCTCGTTCCAGCACGACACGCGCCGGCAGGTGCTCGACGTGATCGCGCTGGCGCTGGGCGCCACCTGGGAGCTTCGCGGCGACACGGTGACGCTGCGCCCCGCGTCGCTGACTGTCCGTCCGCGCAAATGACGCGCGGCGACGTGGCGCCGCGCGTCCGCCGCCTGCTCTGTGCGGCGGCGCTGCTGGCGGCGCCGCTCGGGCTCGCGGCGCAGGGCGCGCCGCTGGAGCGGCGCGTCAGCCTCCAGTTCCGGGACGTGTCGCTGCGTGATGCGCTCGACCGCGTGATGGCGGTGGCGCGCGTGCGGATCTCGTACAGCGCCGAACTGCTGCCGCTCGACCGGTCGGTGCGGGCGTCCTTCGATTCGGCGAGCGTGGCGACGGTGCTGGACGCGCTGCTGCACGACCTTGCGGTGGTGCCGGTCGTCTCGGGCGGCAACCAGATTGTGCTGGCCCCGGTGCGCGATGCGCGCGGCGCGCCGCCGCCCGTGACGCGCCCCGTCGGGACGGCGGAACTCGACCGGGTGGTCGTGACCGGCACGGCCGACGGCGGCGCGCAGCGCGCGCTCCCCGTGGCGCTCGCGGTCATCGACGGCCGGGCGGCGGCCGCCGCCGGGGTCCACGACCTCGCTTCGGCGCTCGCGTCGTCGGTGCCCGGCGTCTGGGCGTGGGAGCAGTCGCCAACGTCGCTGATCGCGCGCTATGGCAGCATCCGCGGCGCCAGTTCGTTTGGCGCGTCGTATCCCAAGATGTACGTCGACGGCATCGCCGTGGCCAACCCGCTGCTCGTGACGCAGTTCGACCCGGAGAGCGTCGAGCGCATCGAGGTCATCCGCGGGCCGCAGGGCGCCGCGCTGTACGGCGCCGACGCCATCAGCGGGGTGCTCAACATCGTCACGCGGCACGACGGTGTCGATGCGGGCGAGCCGCGGGCTCGGCTGCGTGCGAGTGCGGGCTATGCCTCCAGCGAGTTTGCGCCGTCGCCGGTGCTGGCCCAAAACCATCGGCTCTCCGTCGGCGTCGGATCGGGCCTGCGCACGGCCCAGTTCGGGCTGGGGCTGGGGTCGATGGGCGCGTACTACGCCGGCGCCTCGAGCCACAGCCTGCAGGCGAGCGCCGGGGCGCGCGCGATCGGCGCGCACACGGTGGTCACCGGCACCGCGCGCTTCGCTTCGGGGGTCGTGGGGACGGCGCTGAACCCGCTGCTCGTCGACGCGGCGCTGGCGAGCGGGCGCACGATCGACGCGTCGGCGTTCCGGGCGCTCGAGCAGGGACTGCAGCAATACACCGTGGGCGGCAGCGTGAAGTTCGCGCCGGGCGACCGCTGGACGCACACGCTCGTCGCCGGCGTGGACGGGTATGCGCTCTCGAACGTTGCCAACGACTTCACGCCGTTCCCGTCGAGCGCCGACTCGGCGCTGCGCGCGGCGAGCGGCGCCGCCGACCGGACGACGCTGCGGCTCAGCAGCGTCGCGCGGCTGGGACGTCCCGACGTGTTCGGGGCGACGCTCACGTTTGCCGCCGAGCATTCGGCGATGCGGCAGCAGAGCCCGTCGATCCAGCTGGGACGCCGCGCGATGGGACATCGCGCCGAGGGCGGCGCGGTGCGCGGGCTCGCGTACGCCATGGCCCCGGGCATGGGCCAGCCGATGGGGTCGCGGCTCGTGACCGCGACCGACTGGTTCAGTGACGCCGGGCTCACCACCCAGGTTGACCTGGCGGCGCGCGATGCCTGGTTCCTGTCGGCCGGGCTGCGCGTCGAGCGCAACAGCGGCTACGTCACCGAGGCGCGCGCGCATATGCTGCCGATGATCGGCGGCGCGTGGGTGCACGCACTGGACGGCGCGACGCTCAAGCTGCGCGCCGCCTTCGGGCGCGGCATGCGCGCGCCGCGCACGGCCGCGCGCGAGACGCTGTCGGGCGGCCTGCGTGCGCAGGCGGTCGTGCGCGACCTCGATCCCGAGGAACAGTCGGGGATCGAAGGCGGGTTCGACCTCATCGTCGGCAAGGCGGCCACGGTGCAGGTGACGCGGTTCGATCAGCGCGCCACGGGACTCATCCAGCAGGTCGTGATTCCCGACAGCACGCTCGCGACGGCCAGCGCGATGGGCGGCGGGCTCGGGCTGCAGTACCAGAATGTGGGAGCCATCGGCAATCGCGGGTGGGAGGTGCAGGGGACGGTGCGCCTGCGGCAGCTGCACGGCACGCTGGCCTATGCGACCGTCGATAGCCGCGTGCGCTCGCTGGCCGCGGGATACACGGGCGACCTGCGTCCCGGTGACCGGATGCTCGGCGTGCCGGCGCGCACGGTGAGCGCCACCGGCGCGTGGACCGGGGCGCGCTGGTCGGCGCTGGTAGGCGTGTCGCGGGCCTTCGACTGGATCGAGTACGACCGGCTGTCGCTGGCCACGGCCTACGTCGGGTTCGACCGCGCGGCCGTGCCGCTCTACGGCGCCGACCTGCGCGGCTACTGGCGGAACTACGGCGGCACGACACGCCTGCGCGCCTCGGTCTCGCGGCAGTTCGGCGCCGGCCTCTCGCTCACGCTTGCCGGCGAGAACCTGCTCGACGCGCAACGCGGCGAGCCGGACAACGCCACCATCGTGCCTGGGCGCACGATCACCACGGCGCTGCGCATCACGCGTTTCTAGCCGGCGCGCCGTTGCTGGCGCGCCGGCCCCGGCGCGCGCGTGGGTGCTACGGGTGCGCCACCCGCAACCGCACGTCCACCGCCACGGCGCCCTGTCCGTCGGGGCGCACGCGCAACGGGTTGATCTCGACCTCGGCGATCTCGCGGTGGTCGGCAACGAGCTGGCCAAGCCGCAGCAGCGTCTCCATGGCCGCCGCGCGATCAGCGGGCGGCACGTTGCGGAAGCCGCGCAGCTTGCGCCCCGCCCACGTGCCGTCGATCATCGCGTCGGCTTCCGTGCGCGGCACCGGCGCCAGCGCAAAGGCGACGTCCTTCATGCCCTCCACCTCCGTGCCGCCCGCACCGAACATCACGAGGGCGCCGAACTGGGGGTCCTGCACCGCGCCCACGATGACCTCCTGGCCCTCGGGAAGCATATGCTGCACGTGGACGCCCTCGAGGTGCGCGCCAGGATGCGCACGGCGCGCGTTTGCCTGCACGGTCGAGAATCCGTCGCGCACCGCCGCGGCGTCGCCGAGCCCGAGCAGCACGCCGCCGACGTCCGATTTGTGCGGGATGTCGGGCGACGCCACCTTCAGCGCCACGGGATATCCCAGCCGTGCCGCAACAGCGACGGCCTGGTCGGCGCTGGGCGCGAGCACGATGCGCGGCACGTCGATGCCATACGCGCCGAGGACGCGCGCCACGTCGTCCTGCCCGAGGAAGCCGTCGGGAGCGGCCGCGAGCACGGTGCGCACGTCGGCCGGCTGCACGTCCGAGAAGCGCACAGGCTCGACGGGGGGCGCCGCGACGAATGCTGCGCGCCGCACCAGCGTGGCCAGCGCGCTCGCCGCGCGTTCGGGGAAGCGGTAGTCGGGAATGCGCGACGCCCGCAGCACCTCGCTGGCGCGGCGGATGAGGTTCTCGCCCATCAGCGCGACGACCACCGGCTTGGCCGAGGCACGGATGATCGGCACCAGCGCCTCGCACACGGACTCCGCGCTGTGGGTCGGCGGCGGCGGCATGATGACCATCACGCCGCCGACCGCGGCGTCGTCGAGGAGGGTCTGCAGGCAGGCGCCGTATTCGACGGGACCGGCCGAGGCGAGCATGTCCACGGGATTGTGCACGCTCGCCGCCGCGGGCAGGACGGCGCGCATGCGCGCCACCGTCGCGTCGCCGAGCGATGCCAGCGGCAGCCCCAGCGCCTCGATGGCGTCGGCCGCGACCACGCCGGGGCCGCCCGCGTTGGTGAGGACGGCGATGTCGCGCCGCGCCGGGAGCGGGCACCACGCGAGCGCCCGCGCCCAGTCGAACATCTCCTCGTTGGTTTCGGCGCGGATGACGCCGGCGCGCTGGAAGGCGGCGTTGTACGCCGCTTCCTGGCCGGCGAGTGCGCCGGTGTGCGACGCCACCGCGCGCTGGCCCGCGGCGAAGCGGCCGACCTTGAGCGCCACCACCGGCTTGTCACGCGTGACGCGCCCGGCCTGCTCGATGAACCGTCGTCCCTCGCGGATGCCCTCGAGGTAGAGTGTGAGCACGCGCGTGTGGTCGTCGCTGGCCACGGGGGCGAGCACGTCGGTTTCGCAGACGTCAGTCTGGTTGCCGAGGCTCACCAGGCGCGAAAGGCCGAAGCCCTGGCCGCTCGCCCAGTCGATGACCGCCGCGCAGATGGCGCCCGAGTGCGAAATGAAGGCGACGTCGCCGGCGGTGGGCGGCGGTGGGGCGAGGAAGGTGGTGTCGAGCGGGAGATGGGTGTCGAGCAGGCCAATGCAGTTGGGGCCGATCAGCCGGATGCCGAGTTCACGCGCCAGCTGCCCGCATTCGGCCTCGAGCGCGGCCCCCTCGGCGCCGACCTCGCGAAACCCGCCCGACGCGATGATCGCCGCGTGAATGCCGCGCGCGCCGCAGGCGGCCAGGGCGCCGGGCACCGCGGCCGCCGGGACCACGATCACGGCGAGGTCCACCGGATCGGGCACGCTCGCCAGGTCGCGATGCGTGACGCGCCCCATGAGCTCACCACCGCGCGGGTTGACCAGGTGAATGGCCCCCGCGTACCCGGAACTCGTCAGGTTGCGTGCGACGCCGAAGCCCAGCTTCACCGGGTCGTGCGACGCGCCGATGACGGCGATGCCGGCAGGGTGGAAGAACGGCTGCAGCGAGGCGTCCACGATCGGCGGTCTCCAGCTGGGCGAACGGTGCGCGCGGGGGTGCGGGAAATCTATCGCGCCGCCCTTCCGGGGCGGGTGCCCGTCGCGCCGCCGGTCTTGCTAGGGCGTCGCGGGCACCAGCACCCCATACGCCGCCGGGGCGCGGTCGAGCGGCCCCGCCCAGAAGATCCGCGCCCCCACCTGCGTGCGCAGCGCCGCGGGCACCTCACGCAGCGGCCGTCGAGTGCCGGGCGCGGTCTCGAGCGCGAATGACGCGCCGTCCGTTCGCAGCACGCCATCGACCGCGGCAATCCCATCCACCGCGCGCACGGCGAAGGCCGCGACGTCCACGGTGCACGGCGTGCCGGGCATGGGCGGCGCCGCAGCCGTCGAGCGAATGCCCCACAGCACCGCCTCCAGGCCTTCGAGCGCCGGCGGGCGAGCCGCGCCGGCGAAGCGCAGCACGCACGTCGCGCCGTCCGCGCCGCGCACGGTGAGCGCGGTGCGCAGTTCGCTGCCGATGCGCTGCACGATGCCGCGCACGGAGTCCGACGGCGTCGCCGCGGCATCGGGGGAAGGCCTCGGTGCGCCGCTCCCGTGGCATGCGGCCGTCACGACGACGAGGATGCCGGCCGCGCGCGCCACCCTCACTGCAGCCTCGCGATGGCGATGCGGAGCAGCGACGACGACGGGCCGCCGCCAACCGCGCGAAGGTTCAGCACCTGGGCCGCGGACAGCGTGCCGGACAGCTCGAAGTAGGTGCTGGCGCCGCCGCGCATGCCCGACTGCTGCGCGAGGAACGCGCCGAGGGGCAGCGCCGTCGGCACGATGGGATACGGCGTGGTGAATCGCACGTTCCACAGCGGATCGGCGTACAGCGCGCTGTAGATGTCGCGCAGGTTCCACGTCTGGAACTGCAGCACGCCCGACGCCCCCGCGAGACCGGGATAGTCGTCGGCGAACAGCGCGAGCGACCAGCCGCCGATCAGCTGGTCGAACGGGATGCCGGTGACGTTCGCCAGGTTCGTGGTGCCGGTGCTGGTGGAATTGGTCAGCGCCGTGAGGAACGCCGCATCCGACGCACCGTAGTTGTCGATGGCGTACCGCACCAGCGACCACGCCGTCTGGTAGAAGACGCTGCCGCTCTGACCCGCCGCGTCGCCGAACGGCGACCAGTTCCACGGCTCGAGCAGCTTGGGGCGGATCTCGTTGAACTGCCGCCGCACGCCGAAGCTCGGCCGCCGCAGCGGGTCGTTGGCGAGGCAGGTGGCATCGGACGAGTGGAAGTCGCAGTAGAGGCCGTTCGACGCCGCCGTGCCGAAGCCGTGGTTGCCCCGCCACGCGGCATGGTGCAGCGCCTGCCGCGCCCACACCTCCTCGGCGTGGCGTGCCGTGCCTTCCTCGAGCCAGCTGGCCTCGAACGGCGCGCCGTTCGCCACCCGCGCCGCCATCGACGCGATGTGCTTCACCTCGTGGACGATGGTCCGGTTCATGAAGTTGTACCAGCCATCGGGGTACGCCGAACTTTCCAGTCCGCTCCCCGCCTGCGTCGGCACGCCGCCGTAAAAGAATTCGCCGACGTTGCTCGTCGCGCAGGTCGGGCGCGGGTACTGGTCGGCGCTCGTCACGAACGCCGCCACGCCCCCGATGTCGTTCACGCGATGCGTGAAGATCATGTGCACGCGGCCGTCGTTGTCGGTCAGCGGGTCGCGCCGCAGCGGGTCGCCGAAGGTGTTCTTCACCACGTCGTACTGGTCGGTGTCGAACACCGTGCCGATCCGCTGGTAGCGGTCGGCGAGGGAGGCGTTGGCCGACGCCAGCAGGGCGTTCGACGTGTCCTCCCAGATGATCGCCCGCGACCCGGCGTACAGCACGCGTGCGGTGATGTGCGTCGCCGTGTCGGCGCATGAAGTCCACGACCAGTTGAAGACCCGGCGCTCGCCGACGACGGGGGCCGTGGCCGCCGCCGTCACGGCCTTGGTCCGGACTCCGGCGCCGCCGAGCGCCCGGGTCCGGGCGCGCAACTCCTCCACCAGCGCTCGCTCGCGCTCCAGGTGATTCCAGTGCGCGCGGTCGCGCCGTGCGTCGTCGCCGTCGGCTGCCATCAGCGAGCGGCGGGCGCGCAGGGGCGCGTACTGCCGGGCGATGACTGCCGCCGCCGAAGGATTGCCGCCGAGCTCGAAGTCGATCTGCGAGTTCAGCGAGGTGGACGCGCTGTACACCGAGACGAGGTATCGCGCGCCGCCACCGGTCGCCGGCAGTTCGTTGCACAGGCTCGCCGCGTTCGTTGGCGCGACGAACGCCTGGCCGACGGCGAGGGTGCGCACGTTGCCGGCGAACGTCGCCGTGGCCGTCGGGCTCGTCAGCCCCCCGGTGGTCACCGTCACGGCGACGCTGCCGCTGACGACGCAGGGCACCGTGGCGATGAGCTGCGTGGCATTGGCGGAAGTGACCGTCGCCGTGGCTCCTCCCACGCGCAGTGCGTTGCCGCTCAAGGTGGGCGCGAAGCCCGAGCCCGTCACGGTCACAGTGCCGCCCGGCACGAGTGGCGACGGGCTGACGGACGCGATCATCGGGGCCACGATCGCCGTGGCGGTGAACGTGACGGCGCTCAGCCCGCTCGCCGTGGCGGCGAGCGTGTTCGTCCCGACCGCACTGCCCAGTGTCCAGCGGCCGAGTGTTGCGATTCCCTGGCTGTTCGATGTCGCCGGCGTCCCGGTGGCCGATCCGCCGCCACTCGCGACGGTGAAGGTCACCACCGCCCCCGCCACCGGGTTCGCGTAGAGGTCTGTCACCAGCACGGCTGGCGCCAACGCCACGGCTGCCCCGGGGCCGGCCAGCTGATTGTTGCCGGCACTCACCGCGAGCGTCGCGGCCGGACCCGTCGTGGCCGTGGCGTTGAACGCCGCGAAGCCCAGCCCCGGGACGGTCGCCGCCATCGACTTGGTGCCCGGGGTCGTGCCCAGCGTCCATCCGCCGGCGGTCGCGACGCCCTGCGCATTGGTCGTGGCCGGTGATCCCGCGATGGTGCCGCTTCCCACCCCTGCGGTGAACATCACCTCCGTGTTCGCCACGGGGTTGTCGTATCGGTCGGCGACGCGCACGGCCGGCGCGGTGGGCACCGCCAGCCCGACGCGCGCCACCTGGTTGTTGCCCGCGTACACGTTGAGCGTGGCCGCCGGACCGACTGACGCCGTCGCCGTGAACGTCGCCGCGCCAGCGACGCCGGTCGTCGTCGCACTCAGCGACATCGCGCCCGGCGCCGTGCCGAGTGTCCACGACGTGGACGCCGTTCCGTCACTCGCCGTCGCGACGGTCGCCGGGTTCGCCGTGCCGCCGCCCGCCGACGGGGTGAAGGTGACATCGCGGCTCGCCACCGGATTGCCGAGTCGGTCCTGCAGTTTCACGCGCATGACGCCCGGAAGCACCGCGCCCACCGATCCGCTCTGCGCGTCACCCGCGACCTTGAGCGGAGCGGTTGGCACCTGCGCGACGGTCACCGCCACGCTCGTCGTTGCGCTCCCCGCGGTCACGGTGATTGTCGTGCTGCCATTGGCGACCGCGGTCACCGTCGCCGTGGCGCCTCCCGTCACCGAAGCGACCGTCGGCGCGGACGAGGTGGCCGCCGGCGTGACGCCGGTCATCGGCGTGCCGTTCTGGTCGCGCACGGTCACCGTGAACGACTGTGTGGCGCCCACGGCGTCAAAGGTCAGGTTCGATGCGGAGGCGACGATGGAGGTTGGGGTGGGCGGCGGCGTCGAGTCCCGGCCGCAGCCTCCGGCGGCGACCAGCGAGAGCGCCAGCACCCGTGCCAGCGGCCAGGGGACGTGGAGCGGCAGAAGGGTCGGCCTGCGAAGCGATCTGTCCATGCGGCGCGCGGCCCTCGGGTGAGGCATGGATGATCCGTCGCGGACGGCCGCGCGGCAAGATGCCCCGCCCTCAGCCATCAACCGTCCACCGTCCACCGTCCACCGTCCACCGTCCACCGTCTACCGTCTACCGTCTACCGTCCACCGTCTGCCCTCCTACGCCAACCCCTCCAGCGCCCTCTCCAGCCGCGGCATCGCCTCAGCGATCTCCTTCGCGCTCGCCGCGCCCACGCTCAGCCGGAACCAGCCGCTCTCCTCGGGTACGCCGAACGCCTGGAAGGGCACCAGCCCGATCCGTGCCGTCTCGAGGATCCACCGGCGCACGTCGTCGTTCGTCCTGAGCACCACGCCGCTCGCCGTGGTCTTTCCGAACGGACTGATGCGTGCCGTGAGGTAGATGGCCCCCATTGGCGGCAGCGCCTCCACCGGCAGTCCCTTGGCCCGCATCGCGTCCAGTCCACGGAACGCCGCCTCGAGCCGACGCTGGATGCCGGCGACGAACGTCGCGCGGAATTCCTCTTGCGCACCCTGATCGTCGAGGAAGGCCGCCGTCGCCACCTGTTCGGCGCGCGGCGCCCAGGCGCCCACGTGCCCGATGATCGCCGCCATCCGCCCGATCACGTCGGCCGGTCCCACCGCCCAGCCCACCCGCAGGCCGGTCGCCGCGAACGCCTTCGACACGCCGTCCACGAAGAGCGTGTAGCGCGCCATCTCCGGCACGAGTTCGGGCGGCGTGACGTGCCGCGTGTCGCCGACGCACAGCGGCCAGTAGATGTGGTCGTACATCAGGAACAGCGGACGCTCGCCCGTCCCCTCGCGGCGCGCATTCTCGGCGATGACGGCGTCGCAGATCTTTCGCAGTTCGTCCGGTTCCAGCGCGGTGCCCGACGGGTTGAGCGGCGAGTTCAGGCAGAGCAGGCGCGCGCCGCGCAGCGCCGGCGCCAGGTCGGCCGCCGAGGGGAGGAACTGGTTGGCGGCGGTGCAGGGCACCGGCACGCCGACGGCGCCGAGCTGATGGATGTAGTGGTTGTTGTTCCACGACGGGAGCGGATACACCACCCGATCGCCCGGATCCACCAGGCTGCGGTAGATGCCGTAGATCACCGGCCGCGCGCCGCCGGTGATGAGGATCGACTCGATCGGGTAGCAAAGCCCCAGCTCGCGGCGGTAGTACGCCTGCACCGCCTGGCGCAGCTCGAGCACGCCGTCCGACGGCGGGTAGTTCGTCTCCCCGTTTGCCAGGGCCGTCGTGATGGCGTCGCGCAGCCCGCGCGGGATCGGAAACTGCTTCGGGTCGAAGTCGCCGACGGTCAGGTTGCAGATCGTCGCGCCGCCGCGCACCATCGTCCGGATCTCGGCGGCAATCTTCAGAATTTCCGATCCCGTCAGGCCGGCGGCCATCGAGGACACGCGGCTGCTGCCGCCGGGGCCGGACGGACCGGCGAGGGTGGTCAGGTCGATCTCGGGTCGTGACATCTCGTTGCTCGGGCAGGTAGACGTGGGGGGCGGTCCGCCGCACGAAAGATATCGCAGTCCTGCACGCCGCGTGCCGCTGCAACCCGCCTGTCCAGGCGGCCGTAGGGTGGGAACCTCTTGACGCCGCGCGCCGCCGCGGCAACGCTGTAGACAGGCGGCTCCTTGGTCGGACGGGCGATGGCCCCCTCTCCTCCGGTGGCGAGCATGCATCTGCTGTTGAACGATACCCAGCGGCCACCGCGCTCCTTGATGGCGACGAGCGTGAGCGTCGCCCTGCACGCCGGCCTCATCACCGTGCTCGCGTTGACCGGCCAGCAGGTCGCGAACTCGGTGCGTGGCCTGATCGAGCAGACCGTCCGGTACCTGTATCCCATCCCCCGCGAGATCGGCCTGCCGCGTCCCGGCGAGCTGACCGATCCCCTGGGCGCCGCGGCCCGGAGCATGGGCGGTCTTTCGCCGCGCCCGGCCAACGGGGCCGGCACCGAGGCCATGACGGTGCAGTCGGCGCGCACTGGCATCGAGTTCGCGCCAATCCCGCTCGAGGGGGCGTCCATCGAACCCGGGCTCGGCGACAATGCGTTCAGCATGGTCGAGGTCGATTCCATCGCATTCGTGGATCCGACCAGCGCGGCCCCGGAGTATCCGCAGACGCTGGCCCTGCGCCACGTCGAGGGCGGCGTCGTGCTGCGCTTCGTGATCGACTCCACCGGTCTCATCGACATGGCCACCGTGCGGGTGGTCTCCTCCACGCACAAGCTGTTTGCCCGGGCCGTGCTGGAGGCCATGCCGCGCATGAAGTACCGCCCGGCGCGCGTGGGCGACCGCGCCGTCCGATTGCTGGTGGAGCAGATGTTCTCGTTCAAGATCCAGAGGCAGAAGGGGACGATTTCCTAGTCGCGCGGCGGTCAACGGCGGCCCCGGGCGACAACGGGGGGCACCATGCAACTCCATCTGACGGACCAGGAGACGCAGGACCTGCACGACCTGCTCCACGACTACCTGCCGGCGCTGCGCCGGGAGGTCGCGCGCACCGACGCGAAGGCGTTTCGGCACCTCCTCGTCCAGCGCCTCGACCTCGCCGAGCGACTGCTCGAGGAACTCTCCGGCGAGCTGGCGCCGCACGCCGGCCGCTGAACGCCGCCGGCGTGCGCGCCCTGCCAACCCCGCTCAGCTGCCGAGCTCGAGGTTCACCACGGCGGTCGTGCGGTTTCCCGCCGCGTCGGCCCGTCGGCTGATCTGCAGGCCCACGTAGTCGCCGGCCTTCAGCTTGTGCACCTCG